>TBL_comb47_HYPODRAFT_10000902_pt1 | contig 39103 bp, 47 predicted proteins | sample TroBogypolimnion_40_FD_10682 | JGI IMG/M metagenome (IMG submission 10682)
CAATAATTACAAATATTAGTAGTCTCATTTTGATGCCTCCAATGTAACCATTCCCATAAACGGAATAGGCTCGACTTCTTGTGATGGTTCGCGCTTACCCCCAGTGACTAAGCTAAGGATAACCCTAAACTGCTCAACGCGGTTCTGCATGGGGTGAGGTGTGGGTTTATACGGTTTGCTGTTCATTTAATGCTCCTTTAAAGTTGGATCTAAAGCGGTTGACATAAGGTTTTACTACTTCGTGAAAATCAATCTCTCTAAGCTCAGCGATAGTGCCGGTGGACATATAGGCTTGAAGCTCATCTTCAAGCACGTCATCGTGATAACCCATATTGGACAGCGCTTTAAGCATGCGCCCATAGTCAAAGCAATCATTTTCTTTAAACGTCTTTAGGATCGCCCTGGCCATCTTGTGATAGTTTGAATCGAGATACCACAGGGCATGGGCTAGTTCATGGTTGACGGTATCGTTATCGCCTATCAGAGTGCCAATGACATAGAAGGGGGCGCGAATGTCTAGCTCATCTTCCATAATGGCAATGAGATCTTTTTCATGCTTAGTACGCTCCCAAGGTAGCCATTTGCGCCACACTTTGTCATTAAAGTTGTAGCCCTCCCATTCTTGAAAGTAAGTGATCGCGCCCTTAGAGTCCATGTGAGCGTAAATAAAATCCGCAAAAGAGGCGGGGACCCCCTTAATGTTGGCTAATTTAGACTCATGGAACTCCTGCACTCGGCAAAAGCACAGGGATAGATCGCTTTTGTTCTCAAACTGAACCAAAAGGCATTGCGGTATCGGTTTAATAATTTGTATCATACGGTTGACCTTTCATAAAATGATTTCAAAAGTGTCCTCGAAAACCTTGTAAATGGGTACTGGAATTTTTTGGAGTTGTTTTACGCAAAGGGGTCTCCCCCTCCGTCTATCCACCCCACACCTTCAACCAACGCCCGCCACAATACACGCAACGCCCAAAGTGCCGCCGCCATTATTAAGGCGCCAAATATAAAGCCGACTACCCAGCTAATGAGTTGAGCGATCATAGGACGATATCCAAGGCTTCTAATAGTTCCTGGTAGGTTTGGCTTGTGGTGTCAATTGTGGCCGTGACGTCATCGTCTGAGTCCCTTGTGCTGGCCTCTATTTCATCTACTAAAGCCTGAGCGGCCGCCCTAAGTGCTACTAGTTCAGCTATTAAAGCCGCCCCCTTTACGTCACCCGCAGCATATAGGCGGGCCTCTTCGTGTGCCAATTGCATGTTAAAACCTCCAATTTTCAAGGGTGAGCTCTTCCCTCACGTTTACACGTGAATAGGCGTGAGTTACCCCATAAGGGCGTACACCCTTAAAACCGGGCAAAATTACCCGCCGTAAACCCCCAGCCGTGAGGGCTTAGAGCTGATAGTTTTAGGTTAAGAGCTCAACCTTACCGCCAACGCGCCGGGCGAACTTATCGGCCGCTTTACGCGTGGCGAACTCCATCGAGCAATGATCGCGGGTTACGCGGTCAACATAATGCACAAGCCATCTAAGAGTAATCATAGGAAGCGCCCCAATAAGTAACCGAAGCCCAGCACAAGCAAGAAAACGCCCAGCCAGTCGGCCAAGGCGTGAAATTGAGCGGAGCGGCTAGACTGACAGCGCCATAAGCCGGTTGCATAATCAGCCGTTTTAAAGGCTTCGGCTACGCTTGAATAGGTGCGCGGCTCGTCGTGGTAATTGTGGATCATGCTTAGTCCTTTGCAAAACTGGCCTTAAATTCCCATTGTGGCCGCTCCAACTTGGCCGCCGCTACTGCATCCCTACAGGTTTTGTAAGCGTTAGTGCTCCAGGCGTACCAGAGCCCACTAGGCTTTTTATAGTAAACATGAATTTTTCGCTTATACACTTTAAAGTCGGTTCTCATAATTAAACCCCCAGCAATGCAGTTGCAAACATAGCGCCCAAAACTGAGGCTATGACGATAAATAAGGTAATTTCTAATAGTTTGCGCATGATTAAACCTCCTGATCATTTAAAAGAGTGCGGCCTTTTACGGTGCGCACGTTTGCCCCCAGGGCGCGGAGTCGGCTCTTAGTTGTTGGAGTTGGCCAACGGTGAAGGGTTTGACGATTTACGGCCAAAGGCGCGGCGGTTTGATCGTGCCAATATTCGGCTATGAGGTTCCCATGTAGATATATTTCACTTCTCGCGCCGTGTGGATTACCTGATTCATTAGCGGATATATAAAAGACGGCGGTATTATCTAAGCGCCAGTCCTTTTTAGTCATTACCGCTTCGCGCATTGCTTGCTCTATTTTTCTCATGATTAAGCCGCCTCTCTTTTAGAAAACTCTAATCCGCGGATAAATGATTGCAGGTCGTTATATAGTTCCCGCTTAGTGCGTGTCCCCATTCCAACCGGAGTAGAAACGCCGCCGCCTTCATTACTCATACGGTGAACATTCACCCCACCATAAGCGTGATATAGATGAAAATTACCTACATTGGCCACGCTCTTATTATCGGTGCGTGTGTATGGTGTCATCGGGCTATCAGTCAGTTTATTAATGTAGTCAACTAATGACTCTAATTGTTTCTCTGTGATACGTTCCATAATCTTGATTCCTTGTTTTAAGTTAAATTAACTGTGAATTGGTGAAGCTGCTACAGTTCCTATTATACATACATTGTAGGTAATGCAACAAGTATCTTATAGGGATAAACCCTAATAGAATCCACCTCACACTTTTACGCACCTTACACCTTAAAGGGGTTCGAGTTGCCCGCTAAGCCAATAACTATAAGGGTTTAGTAGGGTTTTACCTTTTACCTCAGAGCCGCTATACCCCCTCCCCCTACCCACCTCCTACACCCCTCTACTACTATTATATATATCTTATATTCTATTATTTATAAAAGGTAAAAAGGTAAAAAGTAATAGAGTAATAGAATCAAGGGGTTAGCTCACCTCATCGAACTTACCTCGAACTGTAAGAACATGAGAGTGTGAGGTAAACCGTGAGTGATCAACGTCAGCGTGAGGATTATCAGCACTCTAAGGCGGTGAGTGCTAATGAGTGGGTACGAACTATCACCCCCAGTAATTGCCCCGCCGCGCCCGCCAGTGCTTGAGGTTGCAAAGGTTCGCTCAATGTTTCACGTGGAACAATAGCGCCCTTGAGGTTGCCCCCAGTACCTACAATGTAAGCAATACCCCCAGTGCTGGGGGCTCCCCCCGCCCCGCCGCCTCCCTAAGTAAGTAAGCGCTAACTAACTTTGGTAGCCCCTGGGCCATCCCCCCGACGGGGTGCGTTTTCGCGGCGGCCCGCCCGCCAAACTGCGCATAGTTACAATCCTTTACCTACATTGCATGTATATCGCTAAGTGCTTGTAGTCACCAAGAGTTCCGCTATACTGACCCTCATGTCACTATCTAACGAAGCTATCCTCAAGGCCATCAGCACCGACAGAGCGCTCGGTTCAGCGATGTTGTTCAACCATCGGCACCGTCAGGCTTCGCCACCGTTCCATATTTCAATCATGGATTTGTGGGCGAGTGCCGATGAGAATGTGTGTATCGAGGCTTTTCGAGAAGGGGCAAAATCCACACTCTCGGAAGAGTTCTTGTTGATGGAAGCGGGATTTGCCAACTTTAAGTATTGCTTGATCTTTGGTGAGACCTACACCAAGGCTTGCCAACGACTCTCAGCAATCAAGCATGAGATTTTGACCAACGGGAAATTAAAGCAACTGTTTGGGGATTTGAAGGGAACAGTTTGGGCTGAGAACAAAATCTTATTTACAAACGGGGTACTTCTTGAGGCTCACGGTTGGGAAGAGGAAATTCGAGGCTACAAACACTTTGACATGCGCCCTGACCGCGCTTACCTTGATGACATTGAAAATTCGGAGTCGGTGCGCGATACGTTCACGGTAGATAAGAACTGGAAAAAGATTCACCTCCAGCTTATGCCTGCCATGGACAAAGAGTTTGGGAAGATCCGAATTACTGGCACACCGCTGGCTGACGATTGTTTGATCACACGGGCGCTTAATTCCCCTAGCTGGGTAAGTGCAAAGTTTCCGATCTGTGACCGTGATATTGATGACCCAGCCGCCCAGTCACTGTGGCCTGACCGTTACCCGATGGAATGGATTAGGGAAAAGCGGGATCAATACGCCAGAGAGGGCATGCTGCGGGAATTTATGCAAGAGTACATGCTGATCGCGGCAGGTTCTCAAGGTAAACCGTTTACTGAAGAAATGATTGCGGTAGCGGATATCGCGCCCACCACGTACAGTCCCAAGGTTGTGATCATGGACCCGGCGCGTACTGTGGAAGTGAAAAAGTCTGACCAAACGGGTACCGTCACTGTGTCCCGAATGGGGACAACAATCTACGTTCATGAGTCCGGTGGTCATTATTGGCAGCCGGATGAGATCGTGCGGGGCGCGTTTGAAATGAGTGAGCGCCATGGGGATGCCGAAGTGGTCATTGAGAAAAACTCATTGGATGACTGGCTCTTGCAACCAATCCGCGCCCACTCGCTTACTACGGGTAAACACCTAGATATTCGCCCAATCAACGCCCCACAAGATCGGGATAAAGCGCAGTTCATCATGGGATTGCGTCCGTTTTTCATTGCGGGGGACATTATCTTGGTTGGTGGCCGCGCTAAACACCAACAGCTCATTAGCCAGATTTTGAACTTCCCATCAGGTAAGCGAGATATCTTAAACGCCTTGGCCTACTCACTTCGAGTGTTCTCTGGGGTGCCGGTCTATGGTGACTTTGGCCAGGCAAACATTGTGCAAGACGCAGAGTTAAATCGCCGTGACGCATTGCTTCTGGCTTGCAACGCTTCGGGCACTGAAACCACAGCATGCTTGGTGGCGGTCAATGGCCGTAACCTTACAGTGCTGGCCGACTGGGTGTCACCATTGATGCCAAACGATGCCATCCCCGATGTGGTCGCTTTGATTCGAGCGGTCTATCCTGGGCGTAAAGTCACGACTTGGGTACCGGCCGATGTGTACGATCAGGTAGGGCGAAACCCATTGATCAGTGCGCTCAAGTCATCAGGATTTACCCCTAATCGGGCTGAGAACGCCATCATGAGCAGGTCGGCGCTCAGCCCCATGATCCGTACTGAAATGAATGGGCGGCGCATGTTTCAAGTCGATGATCGCGCTGAAAACACATTGAAGGCGTTGTCGGGCGGTTATCACTGGCCAATCAAGTCGGGTGGTGAGCGCGGAGCTGAACCGCAAAGAAATTCAGCAAAAACATTAATTGAGGGTTTAGAGGCATTGACCTTTGCTATGAATCAGCCTGATAATCGGTTATCAAAGACAAGTGCAAATGCTGTAAACTCCACTGGAACCCCTTACTTGAGCGCTTTACCTAAACGATAATGGCTAAAAAGAAACCTGAAATCCAGAAAGTCGATAGCCCAGCAATCGAAAAAGACAGCGTTGAGAAAAAGGACGTAGAGAATTGGGCCGATAAAAAGGACTCAGATATTTACGAAAAGTGTGAAGGCTTTTACAAAACCATCCAGCAAGCGTATAAAAATCGTGAAGAAGCAAATGAAGCCATCGTTGAATATTGGAACATCTACAATGCTCAACCTGATACAAATCAACAGTATGTGGGTAATTCGCGCTGTTATATTCCGGCCGTACGTGACGCTATTAACGCTCGTTCAAAGCGTGCTTTAAAACAGTTATTCCCCAACAAATACACCCACGTTGAAGCGGTCGGTTCTGATCCACAAACACCGGGACCACAGTTATCGCTTCTCGAGCATTACATTCGCAGCACTAATCTCAAGTCGGTTGTTCGTTCGATCTTGATCTCTGGCGATGTGACCGGCCAATGGAGCCTATACATCGATTGGAAGCGCAATTACAAAACAATTACGGATTTCATTCAGCGTAACCCTGTCCTGGAAACAGTTGATGGTGAAACGCTTGAGATGGAAGATCCAACAGATTTGGAAGAGTCTGAGCAAACCAAAGAGATTTTAGAAGAGGGTCCAGATATTGTGGACGTGGCCACAGAAGATTTAGTGGTGATTCCTCCAACTTCAGCAAGCGTTGAAAAAGCCGACATTACTTGCATCAAGCTGCGCATGTCCAAAGACCAAGTGCAAAAGATGATTGATGAAGGTATTTTCTCATTGGATCTTGAAGCCAAAGGTGAGCTCTCTTCTTGGATGAGCGATCGCAAAGGAAGCGAACATTCAAACCCACAGAAGGCTCGTACTTCTGACGCTGGTGTTAAAACTGAAGGCACTTTTAAATACGCTTTGATCTATGAGGCGCACGTTCGCCTTGAGTTTGAAAAGGGTAAAAAAGAACTCGCCTACGTTTACTATGCTGGTGAAAATGAAATTATTGGCATTATCAAAGCTCCACAATGGGGTCAAAAACGTCCTATTCTTTCAGCTCCAGTAGATCGTTTGAGCGGATCGTTTAACGGTATATCCAAGATTGAAGCCGTCAAGTTCTTACAGTGGAACTTAAACGACTTTTGGAATATGGGTCAAGACTCAGCGATGTACTCATTGCTCCCAGTGGTAATGACCGATCCTGAAAAGAATCCAAACTACGCCATGATGGTGTTTGGTTTAGCTGCCGTGTGGCCGGTTGATCCAAACTCCACCAAATTCCAATCCTTTCCGCAATTGTGGAAAGACTCGGTTCAAATGTGTGGTGCGATTGAAGCGCGCATTCAACAGTCCTTAGAGTCTAATGAAGCGATGATGGGTAAACAGTCTGGCAAGAAAAACGCTCAGGCTATTGGCGCCCAAATGCAAGAGCAATCCGTAGCGATTGTCGATCACGCTGAACGCTTTGAGGAAGAGATACTAAACCCATTGATGGAGCGATTCTTTGAATACGATTGCCAATTCCGTGAAGATGATATTTCTATTCTAAACATTGGTGAATTGGGAGTTAAAGCTACTATGCAAGAAGTACCTCCAAATCAATGGGGTCAACGTTACTTCTTCCAATGGACCGGCACTTCATTCGTAATGAACATGCAGCGCATGCAGCAACAGATCGCCACCATGAACGTATTGCGTGGTATTCCACCGCAGCAACTTAACGGTCGTCGCCTTGACATTACTCCAATACTTGACACTATGGTTGAGAATGTCTTTGGCCCAGAGTTGGGTAATCAGATTTTGATTGATGATCGCAACAAGTTCACGATTGCTCCTGAAATTGAAGATGAGATGATGGTTAATCATATTCAAGTTGATGTTCATGAGGCAGATGATGATGCTGAGCACATTAAGCAACACGCTCAAGCGGGTCAGATGTCTCAAGATCCAACTGGTATGATTCGCGCCCATATTCAAAAACACATTGAGCAGTTGCAGAAAAAACGTCAAATGGCGGCACCGCAACAACCTCAAGGTCAACAAGGTGTTCCAGGTGGTTCAGGTCCCGGTGTAGCCGGAACTCCACGCATGGGTGCTCAACCGCAAATGCCGCGCCCTGGCCAACAACCCCCTGGTGCGATTCATCCTGACGTAATGCCTGGTGGTCAACCTAGAGGTTAATCATGGGAACAAATCAACAAGGCCATCCTAATCGCCAAATTTATATTGGTTTTGATCCTAATACTTTAGACTCAGCCGCGCCATACGTGGCTAATGGTTTGCTCAGTATTGCGTCTTATGTTTACAACTCAAGTACCCAAACTTGGGTACCGGCCACTCCACAATTGTCTGAAACCCAATTTAGTTATTTGAATTGGGTTGCCACAGCTAATGGCACAGGTTATGTTACTAACGACTATTTGCAACAGATCGATGAATATAATGTCAATGTTGTACCTGCTCAATATTTAGGCACTACTTGGCGTAACATTAGCCAAGGTACAACTTTAAGTTCAGCTCCAACACCAGGAACCTATATTCCTGTTAGTTCAATTATTAGCACTGTTAGCGTTAATAACTTTCCAGCAGTTCAAGCCATTAGTGCAGCCTCTTTACCTTTACCAAGTGGTGCAGCAACATCAGCGTTGCAAACCACGGGTAATGCCTCATTGGCTTCAATTGCCACAAGTGTTGCTGGAATGGGCGGTATTCAAAACACATTGATTGCTGGCCAAAAAGCCATTGCAACTACAGGTACAGCCGTTCAACTTGGTACAGGCGCGTTGGTCAATGGTGTGACTATCACTGCCAACATTAACAATTCAGCACCTATGACAGTTGGCCCAACTGGAGTGACCAACACTCAAACTGGTTCAGGTAATGGGTACATACTTCAACCTGGCGCCTCAATGTCGTTTTCAATCAGTAATCTATCTCCAATCTACTTGAACGGAACGGCTGGCGACTTCGTATCGTACACCGGCAACTAACATGCTTTTACCGATTCCGTCACCGGCCCCAGGTGTTGTAATCAATGATGACACCTCGACCGCTTCAGTACGCTATCCCGTCTTTGCTGCGATCACTAACGGTCAAGCGGTAAAAGAATACGTCTCATCTTCAAAGCTGTATTACACACCTAGCACTGGTGTTTTAAATGCTACTGGGTTTGCAGGTGCGGGTACTGGTCTTACTGGTACTGCTGCGAGTTTGTCAATTGGTGGCAATGCTGCCACGGCAACTTTAGCCACTGCTGCCACCAACTTAGCTGGCGGTGTGGTCAACAATATTGCTTATCAAACTGGAGCAGGCGCAACAGCGTTTATTACTGCCCCATCGATCAGTGGATCGTATTTGCAATGGACTAGCGTTGGTGGATTTGCTTGGACTGCATTTAATGGAGTCACTTCGTTTAGCGCTGCAAGCACTGGTTTGACTCCCAACTTGGCCACTACAGGCGCAATCACATTGGGTGGAACTTTAAGCGCGGCATACGGTGGCACTGGTGCCAATACATTGACTGGCTATGTGTATGGTAATGGCACTGGGGTAATGACCGCCGCAACCACTATTCCTAATACCGCAATTAGCGGTTTAGGTACCATGTCCACGCAAAATGCAAGCGGTGTGGCCATCACAGGTGGTTCAATCAACGGTACATCGATTGGTGGGTCCGTTGCTTCAACTGGAGCATTTACTACTTTAGGTGGCACAACTATTACCGCTAGTACGCAGTTTAGTGGCCCTGGCACTGGATTAACTGGTACAGCAAGTTCGTTGTCTATTGGTGGCACTGCAGCACTAGCAACATCATTAGCTGCTGGATCAACATACTCAATACCGTATCAGAGCGCTGCTGGAACTACTGCATTTTTAGCCGCTGGAACATCAGGGTCAATTTTAATGACCTTGGGTTCATTTTCTGCTCCAATTTGGACAAGTGCTGCGGCACTTAGCGTTGCAAGCGCAAATAATTTAGTTGGTGGTAATTCAGGCTATGTGCCTTATCAAAGTGCGGCAAGCACTACCGCTTTTGTAAGTGCTGGCACTACCGGCCAAGTATTTACTTCAGGTGGTACTGGGGCCCCAACTTGGACAGCACAATCCGCATTATCAGTAGGTACTGCAACCAATGTGGCTGGAGGTGCAGCTAACCAAATCCATTATCAAACTGGAGCGGGAGCAACCTCATTTATAACGGCTCCGACAGTATCGAGCACTTTCCTTCAATGGAATGGTAGTGCGTTTGTATGGGCTGCTGGTGGTAGTGGAACCGTTACTTCTGTGGCCGCTTCAGGTGGCACAACCGGATTAAGTTTTACTGGATCACCAATTACAACAAGCGGCACATTGACCTTAACTGGCACTTTAGCTGTAACCAATGGGGGTACTGGATATTCCACAGGTATTCCAACACCACAAGTAACCGTTTACACAAGCGGTAGCGGAACTTATACGGTACCGGCTAATTGCCGTTATTTATATGTAAAAATGGTTGGCGGTGGCGGTGGTGGCGCTGGCGGTAACAATGGTGGAAATGGAACTGCTGGTGGAAATACCACTTTTGGAAGTTCATTTTTAACTGCTGGTGGTGGCGGTGGTGGTTATATAGCGGCTAATGGTATTGTTGGCTCTGGTGGAACTGCAACTATTGGTTCAGGAGCAACAGGAATAGCTATAGTAGGTGGTCAAGGAACTGGTGGAACAGGGCAAAGTGCTGCAACAGGTGGTTATCAGGTTTCTAGTGCTGGCGGTAATAGCGCATTAGGCGGTGGTGCTGGTGGTCAAGAAAATCAACCAGGAGCAAATGGAGCACCAAATACTGGTGCTGGTGGTGCTGGTAGTGCTGGCACAGTAGGTATAGCCAATGTAGGCGGAGGCGGTGGTGCTGGTGGATATATTGAAGCCTACATTACAACATTAGCAGCTTCATATTCTGTTGCTATTGGTGCTGGTGGAACAGGCGGAGCTGCTGGAACCTCATCTTATGTTGGCGGAAATGGTGGTGCTGGATTAATTATTGTTACTGCTTTCTTTTAAGGAAAAATTATGACTTTAATTAGACATTGCATTGTCGATACAACTACCAATACAGTATTCAGTATTATTGAATATGAAACTGTGCAAATAGGAGTTCCTCCAGGTTTAGAATCAACATTATTGTGTATTCCAAGCGAAACAGGACAAATTGGTGGAACTTACGCTAGTGGGGTAATTACAAACCCTCCCGCCCCAGCAATACCAATTTTATAAATTTAGTTGACCGATTCGTCATTAGTGCTAAACTAAAGCCTGACTATCTTTCAACCAAAGCTACAGGGGCACACCATGTTTAGTTTTCAAGATTTAACGCAAACCGACGTACAAAATATTATGGCTGGATTAATGGAGTTGCCTGCCAAGTTTGCTAATCCTGTATTGCAAAAGCTCGATGCTCAGTTTCAGATTCAAATTGTTGCACAACAACAGGTAGCTGAAATAAAAAAGCCCGATCCCGCGCAAGATCAAGACGTAGGAACCGAAGCCACTAGCCCTTCAGAGGAAAAAGATCCTAACGCTGGATGGCCACCAGTAGTATGAAAGTAATTCACACAAACGAAAATATGATTGCTCGGTCCCTTAGTTTCCTGTGGTGGAAACGGATTTATTTAGGGGCACGGTATTGGAAGCTGTTAAGATCACAGAAAGACGCAGTTCTAGCTCATGAGGAAGCGCATTGCAAGTTTCATCACTCAGAGTTAAGATTGCTTACGTTGTTGTTTTGCCCAGTTTTAATTAAGTTGGTTTGCCATAAAACCGAATTTGTAGCAGATCGATACGCCGCAAATAAAGGATTGGCAGGGCCATTAATACAAGTGCTTAGTTTTGATCGCGAAGAGGATTGGCTTTACCCCTGCAACGCAGATCGTCGCAAAGCCTTGGAGGATTATGAGTACACTCGCATGGCACCCGTTAAGTGCTAATCTCGCCCGTTCGGCGTAACCGACCAAAGGAGTAAGAAGTATGTGGAAATTGTTAATGAGTTATTTAATGTTTATGCTGGCAGTTCTCTCGCCAGGTGTAGATGATCCTTTTGGTGATGACACTCCACCAGATGACGATGTACCGCCAAATGATGATGACGCGCCGTCAGATAATGACGATGATGACACTCCAGACGATGACGATACACCACCAACTGATGATGACATTCCCGCCCCACGTCAAATGACACGGGCTCAAAAAGACATCATTGAAACCCGTAAAAGAGCACAAGACGCAGAAGCTAAATTGGCTCAAGCGCAAGCTGAATTGGAAGCCGCTCGTCGTCAACCTTCACAGTCATCCAGCGTACAGAATACGGAAGAGCAACGTGTTTGGCAGCAAGAAGAGGATGTTTTACGTAACCCTGATTCAACTGATTGGCAGAAATACGCCATTCAAGCGAACCGTCAGGCCCGTGCAGCTAACTCTAATTCACAAAATGCCTTACGCCGCGCAGAAGATTTAGCAGATCTAACCAAGTTTGAGCAATTGGCGGTTGCAAAACCAAAGATGTTCAATGCTTATAAAGATAAAGTTGAAGCTGAATTGTCCCGACTTCGTGCGAATGGAAACAATGCACCACGCGAAGAATTACTCGCATTGCTCATTGGACGTGATTTACGTGATGGCAAGTTGAAAGCTGGTTCAAGCACTCCACCCAAAAAAGGCGGTGCTGGACGCGGTACTACGCCGGGAGCTCGATCTGATGTCCAAAGTTCTGGAACAGGCCGATTGACCGATGCTGAAAAACGTGCGAAGCGCCTTGAAAATATTCGTATTTAAAGGACTTATCATGAAACTCGTAACATTACTTAAAAGTTTACTTAGCCCGGGCGTGACAAACTACTCTCCTGGCGCCGGTGGTCAAACTATCGCCAACGACATTGAATTGCATATTCAAGACGAAGTTTTACGTCTTGCGCGGCGTCAATTAGTTGCTTATCAATTCGGTCAACCACTGCGTATTGAAAAAAATACTGGTGTGACATACACGGCTACTCGTTATGAGCGTTTACCGTTGCCATTCGCGCCATTGTCCGAAGGCGTACCTGCTGCTGGTGAGTCGATCTCGATCGCTCAAGTTAGCGCAACCGCTCAGCAATGGGGTGACTTGGTTCGTGTGACCGACGTTGCAGATATGACTATCAAACACCCATTGTTTAAACAAGCAATTCGTTTGATCGCCTTGCAACAACCTGAAACCATTGAGCGTAACGTTCTCAATATCCTCATGACTGCAACTCAAGTCAACTACGCAAACGGTAAGGCCAACCGCGCCTCATTGTTAGCTACTGACGTGAATAGCCCAGTTGAAATTGGTAAGATCGTCGGTGCTTTAGAGACCTTCGGTGCTCCAACTTTCATGGGTGATGAGCGTGAAGATATGAAGATCGACATGGACGGCAAAACTAAAGCTAGTAATAGCCCAAGCGTGATGCCTCACTATGTTGCATTGGTTCACCCATTAGTCGTTCAAGATTTACGTCAAAATAGCACTATTGCTACTGCGTGGTCCTACTCTGACATCAATCGTCTGTATAACAGCGATTTGGGCGAATGGGGTGGAGCACGTTTTTGCAAATCCAATATGATTCCTTATTGGACAGGTGTTGCTGCCGTTAGCGGTACAGCTTCATCTTCAGGCGGTACATTAGCAACTGGTACGTACTATGTTCAAGTAACTGGTGCTCCTGCTGCTACTTCCGTTGAGCAAAAAATCTATCAAGTGTCTGGTTCAATTTCTGTGACAGGCCCAACAGGCTCAATCTCAGTAACCGTTCCAACTTTGGCAGGTTATGTATTTAACGTTTATGTTGGTACTTCTGCTGCTCCTAGCAACCTTGGTCTATCTGCTTCTGGTCCTACTTCTGGTCCTTTAGCCGGTAATGCAACTCAGTTGACCTCTGGCTCAACCGTTGTGATCACAGGTGTTGGCGCAGCTCAAACTCCTCCTGCTGCTCCTGCAACTGGCGTAACTGTATTCCCAACTTTCTATTTTGGTACAGACGCTTACGGTCAGGTGTTGCTCGATGATGTTGAGTACCACTATTTGCGTGATGCAGACAAGTCCGATCCACACAACCAGACTCGCGTTGTTTCATGGAAGATGATGTACGGCACTATCATCCTGAACAATGCTTATTTGGCTCGTACTGAATCGGGTAGCGCATTTACACCAGGCTACACTGCTGGTACAGCGGCCGAGTAATATTTAGTCGGTCATTAGGGGGAGGGCAACTTCCCCCTTTTTAACTAAGGAGTAAGAGCATGAATCACGAAGTTACCTACCGTTCTTTTGGCTGCCCTGATGACAGAGACATTGCCCCTGTTCAAGAATCCCCAGCAGTTGAAGCTGAGACACAAGAATCCCCAGCAGTTGAAGCTGAGACACAAGAATCGGAAGAAACACTTGCTACGAACGCCCCTGAAGGTGTGGATAAAGCCCCAGCTTTGCCAGTAGATGAATCACCTGCTGAAGAAGCCCCTGAAGTACAAGCTGCTCCAACTGAGGAATAATCATGAGTGAAGCTAAAAAGAATTCAGAGTTATCTTACGAAGAGTTACAGGCTCAAATTGCCGATCTTGAAAAGAAACTCAAAGTAGAGACTAAAGCTCGTTCTGAAGCCGAAGAATTAGCTTCTGCTGTGGCTCAAGCTGGTCAATTTTCTGCCAATACTGAAGAGCAACCTACTGGTAAAACAATTACCCTTAGCGTTTGTTTGAACCCTGGCGAAAAAGATGAGAAAAAATTGAAGTGGAAAGATGTGGAATACCCAACATATTTCTACACAATTCAACTACCGGCCGGTGCTGGGTTGGATTTGACCACAAACGGTATTGCTTATTATCATGGTCAAACCTATGAAGTTGATCCAATGACATTGGTTGATTTAAAGAGCCGTGTAGCTCGTTGCTGGGATCATGAGAAGTCAATCCATGGCGACAATGAAAACGCTTACCGTAAGCCTTTGGGCGGGTCTTTGATCAGTCCCGCAGCTAGAGCGCGTGGTGCTCGTTAATGGCTACAAAAATAGCCAAAGTCGCAATTAAAAAACCCTCCGGTAAGGTAGCTTCCGAGCCGATGGGTTTGCGACATAAAGATTTGCAAACTTCGGGTAAACGCGGATTTGTCACAACTGATGGTAAATTTGTCGGGCGCACCGAAGGCGCAAAAATAGCCAATAAGGCAAAACAGACCAAAACCCCTGTCTCTAGGCTTCATTCAGAGGATTTGAAAGCATACAAACCAAGGAGTAAGAGTAAATGAACAAAGCTGATAACGTAATCGACGAATCCCAAGTAGCCGTAACAGGCAACTTCACATTGACTGCTAATTTGCCAAATGGCAAAAATTTTAGCGTTAGTGGCTATTTGTACTCTGGTGAGTCTATGGAGTCCATTAATGACCGTGTGGACATTTTGCATGATGTGGTTGACCGCCAACGCACACGTGCTGAAATTCCAGAATTGGAAGCTAAACGCGATCAAATCGTTACTGCAATGGGTCAAATGAAGGATGTATTGGCTTCATTGGACGTAAAACAGAACATTGAAGGTAAGAAATTAACTTCGCAAGAGAAACTTACCATTGAGAATATGCAGCGTAGTATGGTTAAAGCCCAAGAAGATGTAGAAAAAGGTGAAAAAGCCATTAAAGATGCTAAACTCAAGGCTGGAATTAAACTCTAAAGATCATGTCAATTACCGCAGCCCAAATCGTAGCTGACGCATGCGCAATAGCCAAATGCCCTGGATTTACTTCTCAAGGTGGCCGCGCATTGAATCTTGTCCTCTCCGATTTGGTGTTGCATCGTAATTTAAAAGTCAATTTAGTCAGTACGACCATTAATGTTGTGGCTAACAGTAATGGTCCTTTTAATTTAGAGTCCGATTATTTACGCACTTATGAGCTGATGTATTACATTGAAGATCAGCCATATTTCTTGCAACCATCTAATCGCGCCCAGTTTGACTCTGAGCCAAATAAATCCACAACGTCAAATTACCCATACGAATGGGCGACTGATTTGTCCCCCGTGGCTAATGGTGGTCTTGGATTACTTTATATTTACCCTCAGTCAAATCAAAATTTAAGTATGAACCATCGCTATATGGTTCAACGTCCAGACATTACAACTCCTGAAACTAGCTCAAGTATTCCTTGGTTTGCCGATCAAGATTACTTGGTTCATGCCACAGCAATGCGATTAATGCGTATTACTGACGATACGCGGTACGATCGTTTTGTAGCCGATTGTGAACGCATGCTTGAAGTTCATTTATTGACTGAAGGTGATGAGCAACAGGTAGTTAAAGAAGTAAAGCTAGATCCGCGTCGTTTTAGAACTGCTGGATCACTCCGACCAACGAAACTTGACCCGTGGTAGATCATGGGTATTCGCGAAGGTAGGCCCGTCAGATTTACGCCTATTGGCCTAGCTGACGCATTTGATGCAACAGACAAGTTTTTAGGATCTTGTCGCAGTTTGCAAAATTTAGTATTTGATCAATCCAATCCCTCTTGCGTCATTCCGCGCCCAGGAGTGGGTACAGCCTTTACGTCGTTTGCTGGGTTCACATCACCAACTTTTGTTTCATGCCAAGTGGTTGTTGGTAACTATATTTTTGGAATGGTTTCAACTGGCTTGACTGCGGGTCACGATCAGCCATTTTGCTACAACATGACGACTAGTTCGTTTGTGACGATTTCAAACGTAACTTCGGGTAATTCTGAAGGTAGGCCCACTTCACCGGCTACAAGTGGCCCGTGGACACCGCCAACAATGGCGGTAATTGGAATAAAAGTCATCATCACTCACCCTGGGTATAGTGGTACCGGCACTAATTTCTTTGGTGTGATCGACATTACCAATCCTGCCGCTCCCGCTTACAGCACAATGAATACGACCACACATGGATTACCTAGTGTGCCGACATACGTTGCCAACTTTAATAACCGCGCTTATTTTATTTGTGGAAACGCTGTTTATTACAGCGATGTTTTAGTGCCAACTAGCATGACTAATGCTGGCCAAGCGCTCACTATTGGCGACACATCCAATTGCACAGCTTTATCAGGCTTGCCAATTCAAACTACCACTGCCGGTGTTGCGGCCGCATTAATCGTATTTAAAACTTCCCAAATTTGGCAGATTACAGGTGACGCAGCTATTTCAGGCTCTTTATCTTTGAATTACTTGTCATTAAACGTAGGTAGCGTAGCGCCTAGATCAGTCCAACCTTCACCAATTGGCACCATATTTGTATCTCAAGATTCAGCTTATGTGGTCAATCCTTTGGGCGCAGTAATTCCATTGTCAAATCAATTGGGGTCATTTAACGCAACTTCAGACATTCGTCAGCCATTTAACTATTGCACTCAACCAACTAGAGTATCAGCAGCTTATTCAAATGGTATTTATCGGATGTGCATACTTACCATTATTGATGGTAATGTGACCACAAATGATTATTGGTTCGATACTAAACGTATGCGTTGGAATGGCCCGCATACGTTTATTTACGATACAGCTTCTTCGGCTGGCGGTAATTTTGTGTTATCTGGTGCTGGATCGGGAGCAAAATTGTTTTACAGCTATACGGTACCTAGCACCAATACTGTTTATAACGACAATGGGGTAAGCTATTTGATCGATTTAAAAAGCGCTGATTTTCCTAATACTGGTGAAATGGCGATGAATCAGATCATAGAGTCCACTATAGCTCTGGCTTCATCTGGCGCTTCTCAAAACTTTAGCGTTTCTGCTTTTGACGATGCTGGCAATTACATTACTAGCACCAGCGTTAAAACAAACCCTAGTGGGACCTTATGGGGTTCTAATTATTGGGGAGACGGGTTATTGTGGAAATCATCGCTGGTTCGACCACAAACCTATTTACTTGCATGGCCAATTCCAATAGTATTTAACCGAATTGCAATTGAAATAGTTGCTACTGCGGCATCGGGTGTGGCGATTGATAGCTTTTTTGCAAGAACCCAAAAAACTGGCTATACACTTCAAAGTTAAGGTTTCATTATGTCAATTATCGGAAGTTTTCCAACCACTCTTGCCAACGGTCAACCCGAAGATGCAACCCAAGTAATGTCACTTTTTAGTTGGATTCAAAGTCAAGTAAACGGCAATGCTTGCGCTGCTACAACAACTACTAATGTTCTAAAGGGTGACGGTTCGGGTAATACAACCATGGCCGTGGCTGGAACAGATTACGTAGTTCCAAATTCAGATTATTTGGCAATTTCAGGTACGGCCAACGTTTATTCGGGTAATTATCCAGGATTAGTCGCTTTAGTTGACGGATTAAAATTAAGATTTAAAACAAATTTAGCAAATACCGGCGCTTCAACTTTTAATCCAAATTCCTTAGGTGCTAAACCAATCGTTGATTACAAAGGAAACGCTTTAGTTGGTGGTGAATTAATATCAAATGGAAATGCTGAATTAACTTACAACTCGGCGTTCAATAGCGGAAATGGAGCATGGGTTCTTAATTTACTTGAAACCCAGTTGGCCATTTTCTTAGGTACCATGTCCACCCAAAACTCTAATGCGGTGTCCATTACTGGAGGTACTTTAAGTGGCGTGGTTATCAATGGCGCATCAAGTATTAATACTTCAATGCCAATTTTTGCAACTAGCCCCAATAGCGGAAGCTCAGGCGGTGTAGTTGTTAAGCAAAACGCTAGTGGTGGTAATTGCTATATTCAATTTACAAATAATGCCGTTAGCTCAGAATTTGGTGATCTAAGTGTTAGCCCTGGTGGAGTGATGAACTTTACTGCGCCAGGTGGATTAACTCTTAATAATGTACCCATAATTAAAGGTCTTGGTCTTGGGGGTGAAATTTGGCATGGTGTATCTAAGTCTTTTAATACGACTTATACAAATTCCAATTCTTATCCAATAATGGTGTCAATTTGCTGGGCTGATCCAAGTGGTGCCGGCACTGTTTCAGTTGTTATTAATGGCAGCACAACAATTATGGCGCAAGGTGACACTAGTAACGCTTATTCGTACAGTTTTATTGTTACTCCAGGTACGACTTATATTGTTAATGCTAGTGGTACTGCTTCTCTAAGTAGTTGGGCTGAACTCTTTTAATCATGAATACTCCTAATAAGTCCCCTTCTTTGTCAGACGAAGCCATTATTGAATTGGCGGTTGATTCAGCCATTAAAAAGACTTTTGCAATTCTTGGTGTGGACATTGACAAACCTGAATCAGTTGAAGCGTTTAGAGAAGATTTACGTTTTGGTCGAAAACTACGAAAAATGTCCGATCACGGGTCAATGGCAATGGTGACAGTCGTTATTGGCGGTCTTTTGTTAGCTCTTTGGTACGGTATTAAAGCTGCAGCATCAACAAAAATATGAACCTTTACCCACATTGGCGAACTATTTTACGTAAAGCGTGGTCTCTCAAATTTGGAGCCGCGGGGATATTCTTTACTTGTTTAGGTGCAATTTTGCCAATGTATGACTATAAGTTTCAAGGTCATGAAAACCTATTTGCTGCACTTACCGTTATTTCTATAGCTGGTGCGATGATCTCCCGCTTGGTGGCACAGCAAGATGTTTGAGCGCACTAAAACCGCCGCTTTATCACTTACTGCCGTTGGCCTAGTAACACTTGCGCTTAATGAAAACTATGTACCAGTGGCTACTGCCCCCGTCAAAGGGGATGTGCCTACTTATGGCTTTGGATCAACTGGACCGGATATTCACAATGGGGATAAGATAACCCCACCTAAAGCACTTGAGCGTACCCTTAGAGATATTCAAAAAGACGAAGCCGTGATTAAGTCTTGTGTCCACGTTCCATTGGCTCAAAATGAATATGACGCGTATGTCGATCTTGCCTACAACATTGGCACAGGGGCTTTTTGTAGCTCGACGCTTGTAAAAAGGCTTAATTCTGGTGACTACGCCGGTGCTTGCCGTGAAATTCTAAAATGGGATCAATTTAAGGGTAAACCTTTAGCTGGGCTTACAAAACGCCGTCAGCAAGAGTACCATACCTGTATTGGGGATCAAAATGCTAACCTCGCTTCAAATTAAGATTATTGGTATTGTTTTGGGTGTGGCTATCCTTATTGGAGGCGCTTGGGCCCTAGCCAATCATTTTGAAAATGTTGGATATCAAAAGCGAGTAGCGGAAGATACCGTTCAACTTAATAAAGATTTAATTGCAGCAAAAGCCAAATCCACAGAACTTCAAGGTAAATTAGACAAGGCCCTATATGATCTCGCGCAAAGTAAAATCAATCTTGATAAAACTACTTCCTATAACCGCCTTGTTGTTAGCGGGTTGCGGGACCAACTCAATGCCTACAACGGCAGCCTGTCCAACAATTCCAGAGAAGCCCTCCAGAACCGAATCACAGCCCTCTCAACAGTGGTCCAAGAGTGCTCAAGTGAATATTCAACGTTGGCAGAGCATGCTGACAAAACCGAATTAGACCTTCAAACTATAGAAAACTCCTGGCCAAAATGATCTCAGCTATCACACATCACTTCTCAGATAACCTTTATGCTAAGGAAACTCACATTCCGGCAGGGCATGCGCTTATGCAACACAAGCATAAGTTCAGCCATTTATCGATTGTGGCTCAAGGTACTGTAGAAGTTACTGTGGATGATGAGACTAAAATTTATATGGCTCCTGCTTGTATTGAAGTCGAAAAAGGTAAAAACCATCGGGTTTTTGCTCTAACTAACGCTATTTGGTATTGCGTACACTCGACACCTGAGAAGGATGTGTCTAAAATAGACGAAGTTCTCATTCGCATTAATAGCCCCGAAGAAGAGGTATAACGTGCCACTCAAGAAAAGTTCAAGCAAACCCGCATTTAAAGAAAATGTGCGGAAAGAGGTACGAAGCGGCAAACCTGTTAAACAGGCTGTGGCTATAGCTTACTCGACAAAACGAGAAGCTAAGAAAAAGGGGAAATAACATGCCATGGATTCCAGCGGCAGTAATTGCAGGTGGTAGTGTTGTAGGTGGACTACTTGGTGGATCTTCATCTAATCAAGGTGGTTACAGTGGAGTTTCAGGTGCTTATACACCTCAAGGATTAACTGCCGCCGATACAGCTTGGCAACAAGAATTTGGTAATCAACAAAATACAGTTAATCAAACTGGTTCGACAGTCCAACCTTTATACCAGCAATCTCTTAACGCACAACAGGGTATTGATTACAGTCAATATTTGCAAGGCGCTCAGCAAGCAGGTCAATCCTATACGGGATTGGCTAATATGGCTGGGAATCAAGCTGGAATTTACGGACAGGCCGCTCAGACCGCTCAAGGTCAACAATCTAACCTTTACGCAAACGCCAATCAAGTGGCGCAAACTGCGTTTGATCCACAAAACGCTCTATACGCTCAAACTCAGCAACAATTGTCCGATCAGGTTAATGCTGGACAAGCTCAGCGAGGTTTAGGTATTTCACCTGTGGGTGGTAGTGAATACAACCAGGCAATGAGTAACTTTGACATTAATTGGCAAAATCAACAATTGGCACGTCAAACACAGGGCCTACAAGCTCAAGCTACTGGTAGTCAAGCTGGCGCACAACAAGGTACGTTAATGGGCGCTGACTTAGCGGCCCAATTATCAGCGCAAGGACAAGTTCCAACTTATCAACAACAAGCTGGTCAAGTGCCAACTACTGCCCAGCAGTATGTGGCTGGTCAACCTGCGGCTAACGCGGCTGCCTATCAAACTAATATGGGTCAACTTGCCAATTTATATGGAGGAGTTGAAAGTTCAGCGATTCCTTATATGAATGCTGGCGTTGGCGCATCTCAAACACAGCAACAATTTAACGCTCAACAGCAAGCCGCTGGTGCGGCCGCTGGTAGTCAATTGGGTGGAATGTTGGGTAATGTGGCGGCTTCAGCTTATGGTGCAAGTTCAGCCTATAACCCTAGCTCTTGGTTATCTTCATTGAGCTCACCAACTTTAGACACAAATTATTTAAGCAATAGCACAAGCGGATCTGGAACAAACTACCTTAATATGGGTGGTTCTGGCTACGGTATTGGCGGCTATTCTCCAACCAATTAAGGACAGATCATGTATCTAGGAAGTGTTCTTGGTGGCATAACTCAAGGTATGAGCAACCTACAGGTGGCTCAAGCGCAAGATCAAGCTATCAAAAAACAGCAATTTGACCTAGAACAACAACGTGCGACTAAAGCTAAAGAATTGGCATTGGCGCAGTATGGATCAGGTGTGGCCGGACAACTATTTGCTCCACCCCCAGTAAGTCAACCTCAGCCTCAAACTCCAATGCCGGGACAGGCCTCTCAGCCAATGGCTCCCCCAGGTGGAGGTCAACCACAAGTTCCAATGAATATGGATCAAAGTGGCCAACAAGGTATGGCGCCACCCGCTCCAGCTATTCCACCTTATCAAACAGTTCAAGGTGCTGCCGCGCAACGTCAAGCTGCACCACAACCCGCTCAACAGCAAATGATGGCACCCCCTTCAGTTGGAGCTCAATCACAGGGACAGGCTCAACCGCAGGGTCAACAAGGCGGTGAGATTACAGTTAATGGAATAATCAGCGCCCTTAGATCTCAAAATGTACCGCAAGAATATTGGATGGATGTGATCAACCAATACGCGCCAATCATGAACGCCCAAAACAAGCAAGAAGCCTTAATGCTCAAGCAACAACTTGATGTGGCTAAACTTGGCTTGCAAGAAAAAAATATTCAATCATTAGTTGATTACCGCGGTAAAAAAGCTGGTGGCGGCGGTGGTATGGGTGGTGGAATAGGTGCAACTGGTGTCTATGACGCAATGCCTGACGCTGAGAAAAAACGAGTTGATTTCTATGCCGGTCGCGCAATGAATGGTGATTACTCTTGGCGCACAGGTCTATCCCGTAATAAGGGTGGTGCTAATTTCATTAAGGCTGTAGATGAACGTGTGGCTGATTTATCCACGGAACAAGGAATTACTCCGGGTGAATCAGCGGCCGCTGGTGCAGAAGCCAAAGGTTTAGCCAAAGTTCTTGCTGATCGTCAGAAATACGTAGCTAATGCCAATCAGTTCTCTCAGACTATGAACGGTCAAATGGATATTGTGCTTAAGTCACTTGATGCTGGATCTGCTGGTGGTATTCCATTGATTAACAAGTGGAAAAATGCTACCCGCGAACAGATCCTTGGTAGCCCAGAGTTGACCACATTCGATAATGCGTTGACTGGTTTAGCCCGTGAACATGCTCGATTTGTGACCGGCTTAACATCAAATGCTCAATTGACTGCCGCAGCCACAAGTACTGGTGATCGATTGCTTAATCGCAATATGAGCCCTGAGCAGATCAAAGCCGCTATCAAAGAAATGAAAGACGAGCAAAAAGCTGCCGTTGCTGCTGGTAAAAATGAGGTTAACTCTCTAAAACAGCAAATTTCAACGGTTGGCCAACGCGCTAAAGGATCTACGGCCCCATTGGGTTCAGCAGAAAACCCTATTAAATTGGATTAATCATGCCAGTTTATGAATACCAAGGCCAACACTACGATTTAAGTGAGACTGACCCCTCTGCCGCTAAGGCAAAGATCATGGCTCATTTAGGCGAATCTACTCCCGCCACTCCAAAACAAGGAATGTTAGAGCGCGGGGCTAGAGAATTAATCGGCGCGGGTGAAACAGGGTTGGCTTTAGCTTCAGGTGTGGCCGCACCCGTGATTGGTCAAGTTGCGGCAATTGGCTCAGATATATTTGGTGGCCCGCCTAAAAAACCAGCTTGGAACCCGAATTGGTCAGACCCATCGATGTATCGTTCTGATAAGTCAAAAAAAGGTCCAGGTTTTTTAGGGCCATTGACAGGTAAAGGCGGTCAACTTATGACCGAATATTCAGTTGGTATGCCTATCAATGGCAAAGAAATGGACGTACCTACACTGATTCCAACTTTAACTCCACAAGAACGGGAGCTTATTTTAAATCAACCAAACCCTAAAGACATACCTAGCTCTATTTTTAGAAAAATAGAAGCTCATGCGAAACAAAGATTGGCTGAAGGTAAATCTGTATTTGCAACTGAGCAAGAATATAATGCGCCTGAATCTCGACTTGAAAGCCAAATGAGGGGCTTAGCCACTGGTGAAAAAGTGGCTCAAGCGCTTCAATATGAACCGCGTAGTGCTGAGGGGCAACGTAACATTCAAGCAATTGGGCGCGGTGCTGAAATGGCCAGTGAACTTGGCCGAAAAGTCACTGGCTCAGATATGCCATTACCTCCACTATTCCCAGAGCTAAGTGGGTTGGCTTCAGGTAAAGCTACAACTGCTGCCCCTAGAATTGGTGCGCAAGTTGAATCAGGTATGGCTCAAGTACCAAGTGTGGCTAAACGCGCTGGTGAACTCACAGGCCAAGGTATTCAAATGGCTAAAGAGGCTGGTGCTCCATTAGCGCAAAAAGCTATCTCAGCAATGACTCCTGAGATTGATCCATACAAATTGCAGACTTTTAGAAAAGCACATGCAATGGGTATTCCAGTTAGCCCGGCAATGTTGACTGACAATAAGTTATTCCAAATGGTTAACTCGATTGCTGAAAATACTCCATTATCGGGTAGTCCATTAAAACAACGCCAAACCTTATTTAATCAAAAATTGATTGAAACCATTGGTGGTGATGCTAAACGAACTGGCTTAACGCCTGACGTTTATAACGCCGCAATGGATGCTTCGGGATCTAAAATTGGATCATTGTCGTCTAAGTATAAGATTCCAAGATCCGCTGAGCTTGGCGATGGATTGAAAAACCTTAAAGCTGGATTAGAGTTTGAGCCAGATGAAGGTGTGGTCAAAGTGGTCAATAAATACGTTGATCAAATTGCCGATCTTGCAAGTAAGACTAAAGCTAAAAGCGGTAGAGCTTATATGGATGGCGAAGCCTTCCGTAAAATTCGCACCCAGGTTACTAATCAAATGCGAAAAACTACAAATGGTGACTTGCGAGATCAGCTAAATAACTTAAATGAATTGATGCTTGACACCATTGAAACTCAAATGAAACCCAATGATCTTGAGGCTTTCAAAAACGCTCGATCACAATATCGTAACGGTATATTGGTTCGCGATCTAGTCAACCCAGAAGGCGCTATTAGCCCTAGCGCTTTATCTGGCCGTATGCGAGCTACAGGTAATTTGAAAATGGACATGGCCCGTGATCGCGCAGGCGATCTAGGAGATCTGGCCAATATTGGTACTTTATTTATTAAAGAATCAGCCAACCCACTTGAAAAATTAGGGCCATACGGCACTGGTGGTTTAGGTGTTGGTATCGGTTCAGCAATGGGCGTTCCTGGTGCCGCTGCCGCTGGTGCGGGTGTACTAGGTGGTGCCAACCTCTATAATCGTGTGATTGCACCGGCGATTACTCAAAAATTATTAATCCCCCCACCATAAAAGAATCATGAGCAAAAGACTACTATTAATTGATCCCGCCTCTAACTGCCTCGATATGGCCCTTAGAGCCCAAAACGCCGGATGGGACGTTAAATGGTACGATGCTCCCCGTAAAGACGGTATGCCTCGTTTAGCTGGCAAGGGCATGATTGAAAAAATCAGCAACTTTAGTGAGATCACACGCAAATGGATGGATTGGGCTGACCTAATCTACCTACCCGACAATACTCGCTGGCTTGATATGTTAGAGCCGTATCGCCTTAAAGGTTATCCAATTCTTGCCCCTTCGGCTGAAGCTGCAAAACTAGAGACTGATCGCGATATTGGCCAAAAGGCCATGGCTAAAGCCGGTATTCCCATCATGTCGTCTAAAGCGTTTCATGACTACAACGACGCTATAGCTTTCGTTAAAAAGAACCCAGAGTTCTTGGTGTCTAAACCTTCAGGCGACGCCAACAAAGCGTTGTCATACGTGGCTTCAGATCCCGCTGATTTAATCTACATGCTTAGTCGCTGGGCTCAGCGTGATGATCTGCGTTCTGCTGCTAAGAAAGATGGATTTATTCTTCAAGAGCGCAAATACGGCATTGAAATGGCGGTAGGTGGTTGGTTCGGTCCCGGAGGCTGGTCTAAGTGGTTCTATGAGAACTGGGAATACAAGAAGCTCATGGACGGAGATTTAGGTGTGGCCACAGGTGAAATGGGTACGCTTAGCCGTATGACCAAGCGTTCTAAGTTAGCTGAGCAAGTACTACTTCCAATCGGTGAGACTTTGGCTAAGTTAGGTTACGTTGGCTACATTGATAACAATTGCATCATCGATAAAGATGGTCCTTGGCCAATGGAATGGACCATGCGTGATGGCTGGCCAACTAAGCATAACGTCACTGCTCACATCAAAAACGAAGATCCAATTCAATGGCAACTTGACTTGGTGAATGGCAAGGACACGATTGAGGCAATCGATAATGAGGTTTGCGTAAGTATCTTGATGGCGCTCCCAGACTTCCCATACTCAAAAATCACCAATAAAGATCTTTGCGGTATTCCGATCCGTGGCGCCGAAGATTATTTAGGTAAAGTTCATTTATCTGAAGTTATGATTGGCACCGCGCCCACAATGGTTGGCGATAAAGTAGTGGATTTACCAGGTTTAGTTACGGCCGGAGATTACACGCTGATTGTGACCGGCACTGGTGACAATATCACTGCTGCTCGTCGCACTGCCTACAACGCAATTAAAAAGATCAAGATCCCAAATAATCCGTTTTATCGCCTTGACATTGGCGCGGGTAGAATGAAAAAACAATTACCAGAATTGCATAGAATGGGTTACGCAAAGGGTTTGGAGTTCTAAATGGCTAGGGAATTGCTCCGTGAGGGGTTAATAAGTGAAGATACGATCAAGGCGGCTTTGAGCCAAGCCAAAGGCGATCTTTTCTTATCCTCTTGTTATTTGGGTGTGACCGCTAGGGAACTAGACGGCTACATTCGAGCTTCCGATACGCTTCAGGGATTTGTGGGCGCTATAGCCAAAGTTAAGCAAGATCCTGAATATCGCAAGATGAGCAATGAGCAGTTTTCAGATGAACTAGAGCGATTGACTCGCGCCTATCATCTTGAAGCCCTTGAGGTAATTCATGGTTTAGCTATGGAAGGTTCAACTAGCGCGGCTGGTAAAGAAGTCCAGCTTAAAGCAGCGATTGCACTTATGGGTAGCGCCCCTCAGAAAAAGGCTGACACTAGCCAGATGGCCACACTGCAAGAGCTTAATGAGCTATACAAGCAAAGTGCTCCGCGCATTAAGTCGGTTCGGATTCAGACGGCTCAAGTTGAGTTTCATCCTCAAAACACTGAACTAGTGGATATTCAGGTGCTTGATCAATAAGGTTTCGCATACGGAACCATTCGCCGCGCCGAGCATTGGCAATCGCATCAATCACAGGGTAGTCTAAAGGCTTATAGCCAGTGCGAATTACGTAAATATACGGATTGCGCTTAATGTAATTTTCGCGAACCAATCGATTCATAAAGCGGTTTTGACTAGGTAAACGCACCTGGCCAGGGAACAAATCCATTCGTAAGTAACGCTCATTATTAGGCATTGCTGGTGTGGCTAACAGCATATTGTAAAAGTAAAGAAGATCAGGATCTTCAGGCTCAATAATAGGTGTGTAGCAGTGATAGCGGTTATATACGTTATGTAACCCTCGACCATTAAGAATCGTGCGTAACTGGCGATCATCAATACCCGTAATTGCCTCGATCTCTTTTGCTTCAAATACGGCAACTTTATCTCTAGCTCTAAAACCTGAGTAATCTAATGCGGCCTCAAGCCTTGGCGGTAAATCTCGACCCATGAGGCATTGAATTAAAGTAAACAATGTGTAATGGACATTGCTAGTTGGGTTCTTGTATTCAATCGTGTGCTCATGGAGGTTCCAAGTTGGTGGCCGATAAATAACAGCTTCGCGTTCAATCTCAGAACTCAGTCGTTCAAACTCCATGCAAGCTAAAGGGGCTTCAGTAAATAATGCCGCCTCTGCTGCAATTTGTTGAGGGTTTACTGGAAAATGACGATACAAAAGCATGCCACCTTCTTCGCGCCAAAAATCAACGCTCTTTTGAAAAAATGGGTCCCATTCCCGAGCCAATACCATCGGTATGTCTTTGACTTCATTAAGGCGAAGTGGGATCTTGCGTTTATTCTTTTGAGTGCAATAAACCACAAAGCGATGGTTGCGCAAATACATTTCGCGTACTGCTAACTCCATGTGCTCAGTTTGATAAATATCAAGCATAGCCCACGTCATTAAGAATAGATTGCGCCTCTTTGATGTACCAGTCGTAGTTTATATCGGGTGGTAAAGCCGAGGGTAATTCCATTAAAGGAAAGGCCCCATCAGATCGAGCAACTTTATTGTTATTAGCTACATAGCGGATTGAACGCTCTTCATTTTTGCGATAGTACCAACGAACAGCTTTACCAAGATATTGCTCATCATATTTCGCTCCACCATTAACTTGGCGAATTGTAATGAACTTACGTACATCCGAACATCCCATAACTGTGGTGGGTATGGGAGTTCCAGCTTTTAAATATTCAATCACGGCTTCAACACAAATTGTATTAGTGGCGTTCTTTTGCATACCTGCTGGAGCGTAAAGACCTTTCAGTTTCACCTCCCCTTCAGGTTTGATCGCAATATAGTTGTTTACGTCCTTAGAGTACAAGGCGCGATAATTAGTTTCCTCAGTATTAAATCCTGTGATCATTTCCCAATAAGTGATTACCGCATTAAGGTCATCAACCCTAGATTCATAACCTTTGATCACTATTCCGTCCGTATTAGCGCTCACTACAGTAAACCCAGCAAGTTCAACATTTTCAATCAGCATGAGAAGCGCAAGTTGACCAGTGACAGTAGTTTGAATTAATAGATCGGGAGAATAGAGAACTGACCACTTGCTACCAAATTTACCAAATGATCCATTAATCATAATCTTCATAGCTTCATTGGTAACTTTATCGCCAGTGCGTTTAGCTTCAATACGTTGTGAAACAATACCCTGATAAACCTCAAGGAAGGCTTCGCCCATGTGAGCTGGATATAAGCTCTGATTCAAAATGATTGAAGGATAGTAACTGGTTACGTCGCGATCTTTTAAAAATACGCCCGCATTAGAGATATGGGAGCTACATGACTCATTACTATGTAAACCACCAATTCCCATAGTGTAAGTACCAGAGCCAATCCGAATACGCATAGACTCAAAAATTTGAGGCAGTTCAACAGAACCTTTTTCATTAATAGTGAATGTTGCATTTTTAATGATCTCCAATACTTGATTCATGCCGGGCGCGGTAAAACTAACGAATGAGGGAATACGATACTTAAAGCTGTAATCAGGGCTAATATCAGGGCGGTAAATCTTACGGCCAACTTTCTTTTGCACCTCTTGACGAATCACCGCTTCGGCAATCTGAGCGTCAGACTTAGAACGTAAGTCAATATTGTATTTTGCGCTCATGGCCACACGCAGATCAATCTGAGGCTTGAGCTGACGGTACATGTCGATTGTCGTATTCAAATCATTGATACAGTAATCTTTAATCACTGGGCGATCAGCAGGCTCAATATTTTGAAAAGGATCAATAGGTAAGTCTTGCAATCGCTGTGAGTGCATACGCCCACCATAGAGTTTCAAGCCAACCATTCCAGGGGCAACTTCAATAAGATCAATGTGATCGGGGTTAAATTCAGCACCGCCATACATTGTCTCTAATTCCCAAGGGCGCATATTCTCAACAATAATTGAGTCACTAGCTTTCTTTAAATACTCATTATCAGCATGAGCAAAGAAAAGCCGTAGTAAAGGAATATCGTAATTAATGCCGTTAAAGCTAATGAGTTGTTTCGTCGTAAGACTCGTCTTAATGCGCTCATAATCAGGTTCTATTCCTGGATAAAATTCGTAGGCTTCAATTTGACCTGAGTAAACATTCTTGAGTGCTATCAAGAAATAATTTCGATAGCACTCAAGGTCAAACACCCAAACTGGTGGGACTGGGATCATCCTTGCATCATTCCATGCTGGATCAATAACGCATCAGTCCAACCGGCAGCAATCATTGCTTCATAAGTTGCACCTTGAGCTGGCGGCAACATTACACGCACTGGAGCTGCTGGGGGTGCAGCAGGCACAGGTGGTTGTAAGAACGCTGGATTAGGTACTGGCATTGGGGCAGGCGCGTATGCAACGGCAGCAGTAGTAACTGGGGCTGGCGCAGGCTGAGCTGGAGGCGTGAACGCCGCTGGCGGTGTAGTTGTAGCACCTGCTGGTAATGGAGCTTGACCAAATCCTACGCTACCTGCATCGGGACCAACAACGATTTCAGGGCCGTAAGCAGATAACGCAACCATGCTGTGATTAATATACACGCCTGGATTTTGATTACTACCGTTACCATCCACATCGCCGTTTACCTGAGCAAAGTAACCGAGCTTAACAGCATCAGGTTCAACGATTGCTTGGCTACCGTCATTGTTATAAATCTTTGGCGCAAACCCACTAGAGAATGAGACTACCCAGTTACCTTTATAACCTTCGCGAGTAATTGGAGCAATTCCCTTTTTGTTAGGGATAGTGGAGTCACCATCCACAACTTTCCATGCAAATGAAGGTGCTTGGCAAGCCTGTGGGAAAGCCTCAGAACCAACTTTATAAATTGTTGCGCCCCATGGTGTTTGACTCCAATGAGTTTCACCAGGGTTCTTAGGAATTGCTAATGCAAAAAAGTAAGTAACCTTTGGTTGACCGGCATTAGGGCCAGACTTAACTACTAATGGTTTGCCGTCAGCGTCAGTTGTTTGTGGCTTATACAAGGAGCCCATTACTAAGCGTCCTACTGGGGTAGTGAAATTAGTTCTTTCCATGATATTTATTCCTCGATTGAATTAAGTTCGTTTTGAATCTTGCGTTGAATATCTATTAAATCCGAACGCAAAAGGGTTTGCTCAACGTGAATCTTCTCACGCTCGTCGTAGTCCATACCTGCCACATTGCGTTGCTGATTGGCATTAATGGTTGATAAGGTTGCGTATTCTAGCTTAGCTAGTTCAGCAATTCGTTCTCTTTTAGTACTCATGATTGCTCCTTAAAAATTAAACGGGCGCGGTTCAAATCATCTTCAACTAACTTGATCTCACCCTTTGGGGTTTCGCTATATTGACTTACGATCTCTGCTGACAATCCAGCTTTGATCGCTTGCTTTGGAGTAATAGCTGAAGGCTTAGCGATATTCACACCCATCATCTGACCTAAAGCTAAAACCTCATCAATAGGTTTACTCCATTTCTCTCTACCCATACCTTGCTCAGTGCGCCATCCAGCGATCGGCGTACCTTGTTTTAGTTTGGCTAGTACTTCGTTCTCCAACCCACTCTCACGGGCTTTGAGAATATCAATTGCCCGCTTGATCTTGCGTAACTCCCAACTTTGGACATTAGCTGGTAAATCAAACGGTGCATTGACCACGCTCATTTCAACTTCATGTAATGCTTCACGTTGAAGGTTAGTACACGCATGACGGGCTGAGCAATCGCGGCACTCAGGGCCGGTACGAACAGGGCAATCAGGCTTCATCGATTCAGACTCAGACTTTTGCAAGCGAGTCATGTATTTAGCCAACTCGTCAGGTGTTACTTCCCAAGTCCGTACAGGTCCTTCAGGGTGGTAGCAACGTGGCTGCACAATCGTTAAGCGAATCTTTTTGAGATCATTGCGAAATACTTTGATGTGATCGCACACGCCGATTGCATATTCAAGCAATTGCCAATTTTCAAATACATCAACGTAGCGATGACCAAACTTGTAATCAACAACATCGATAATCTTATTCTCGTTATCGTATGACCAAAAGTCAGGTGTACCAGAGCACTCAGAGTGAACTGAATAAATCGTCAGCCATTGCTCAAAGCCGCATTGAATAGACTCAGATCGTTTGAAAATATCTTGAATAACCTCAACCCACAAATCAGCACCTTCAAGCATTTCTTCAGTATGACCTTCAGGTAATGGCGCGTTACCAAATACCGCCTGGTTTACTAAATGCGCAAGAGTGCCTTCCAGTGCGCGTGGATCATCTTCAGCTTGTGGGTACGTCGCTTCCATTACCCGTGAGCCAGGACATTGCATACGACGTGATGCAGAGCTGGGGGCTAATATGGCGTGTACGGTCATAGTGCTAATCCCAAAGCTGTGGCCACTACAGGAACTAAATCAGGGCGTGAAGCCAACATTGGTAATGAAGGTAAACCTGCTGCTTGAACTGCCGCGCCAATTGCAGCTTGATCCAAAGTCTTAGCTGCAAACGCCGCTGTGATCTTTTGCATCAACTTAGGAAAAGTAATCTGCTCAGAAGGGGATGCACCAGTCGCAGTACCAACCTGGGGGATCTCCGTAGGCAACGTAGCCGCTGGGGGAGCAGGGGGCGCGACAGGAGGTGCAAAAGGGGGTGGTGGCACCTGTGCTGCTGGTTGCGCAAACACTTGAGCAGGTGGAGGTGTCAATGGTGTTGGTGGTACGACTTCAGTTGGAGCCATACCCATCGTTTGACGCAATTCGTTCAATACGGCTGAAACAATATCGTCGTCCACACCGCGACGCATTTTCCAATTACCATCTTGAGTCTTACTGCGAGTACTCGCATGAATACGGCCATCCCAAGGTAAGCCTGACGCATCAACATCAATACCAGAAGCAACAGGTACTTCAGGTAATTGTGGTGCTGGATCAGGGTCAACATGGCGATCTTCTTTTGTTGCAGGTGCTGGTACTGATTGATCAAAGCCAATCTTCTTAGCAATAAATTCCAATGCCATTACAACATCGCTATGCTTCATTTCTTCAATATTTGTAAGGGTTATAGACGTACTCATATTTACTCCTTTGGTTAAATTTAATTTACAAAACTACTTGACACGGATGCAGAATAAACGATAATGACAGCATCGTCAATAACTTTTAATAAATATTTTCATGACCGAATTAAGGCCATTCCAAGCACAAGCGAAATTTGAGATTTACTCAGCGTGGGCGTCGGGCAGCAGAAATACACTATTGGTCATCCCTACTGGGGGTGGCAAAACTGTCACGTTTAGCAACATCATGTCCGAAGAGCAGGGCGCGTGTGTGGCCATTGCGCACCGTCAAGAATTAGTCACTCAGATTAGTCTAGCACTTGCCCGCTATGGTGTTCGCCATAGGATCATTGGCCCTAAAACAATCGCTAAGACCTGCACACAGATTCATTTAGCTGAATTGGGGCGCAACTTTGTTGACCCGCTTAATAAACACGCTGTAGCGGGGGTTGATACTCTTATTCGCATGCCCGCCGATGACCCTTGGTTTAAGCAAGTGGCCCTTACTGTGACCGATGAGGCGCATCATGTCCTACGCAAAAACAAGTGGGGGCAAGCAATGGCAATGTTCCCTAATGCTAGAGGTTTAGGGGTGACAGCCACACCTTGCCGGGCTGATGGGAACGGGCTTGGCAGTCATGCCGATGGTCTTTTTGATTACATGATTGAAGGTCCTACCATGCGCCAATTGATCAATGAAGGATGGTTGACGGAATACCGCATATTCGCCCCACCTTCAGACATTGACCTATCAGCAGTACCTTTATCAGCTTCAGGGGACTTTAGCCCTCCAAAGCTCTCTAAAGCAGTCCATGAGTCTCATATTGTTGGTGATGTGGTTGCACACTACATCAAGATTGCAGGCGGCAAGCTAGGTGTGACTTTTGCAGTGGATGTGGAGTCAGCTCAAGAGATAGCCACAGCGTATCGATCTAAGGGTGTTGAGAGCCAGGTGGTATCAGCTAAGACCCCTGACACTCTACGGGCTTCCATCCTTCGCAGGTTTGCGGCCGGTGAGATCAAGCAGCTAGTAAACGTAGATCTATTTGGGGAAGGCTTTGATCTGCCCGCTTTAGAGGTCGTCTCTTTTGCCCGCCCCACCCAGTCCTATTCGCTCTATTGTCAACAATTTGGACGCGCATTGCGCATCAAAGAGGGTAAAGATCGGGCAATCATCATTGATCATGTAGGGAACGTACATCGCCACGGGTTGCCCGACGCTTATCGCGAATGGAGCTTAGATCGCAGGGAGCGCAGATCTAGGGGTACTATGGATGGGGTAATCCCTATTAAGACTTGCCCTAAGTGCGTATCAGCCTATGAGCGTATATACAAGGCTTGTCCCTATTGTGGATTTGAGCCTGAACCGGCGGGAAGATCGACCCCCGATGAGGTTGATGGTGATTTAATGGAGCTTAGCCCCGAGGCTTTAGCTAAAATTCGTGGTGAAATAGACGCTCAGCCGACTTTTCCCTATGGTGCTGGCCCTGAAGTGATTGGGGCTATCAAGAAGCGCCACCGAGAAAAACAGGAAGCTCAAGTTGCTTTACGTGAGGCAATGGCTATCTGGGGTGGTGCAAGAACAGAGCAAGGTGAGGATATACCTACTGCGCAGCGCAGGTTCTATCACACCTTCGGAATTGATGTATTGACGGCTCAAACTTTGAATCGCAAAGAGTCGGAAGAACTTTTAGAGAGGATCAGTAAATGAAGCCGCGCATCAAATTTATAAACGGTCAATGGTTTTGTGGCCTTACCGTTACTGACAATAAAACATGGCTCACTTGCCAATGCCGCGGATCATCAATGATTGAGGCTTATCAAGATTGGAACTTGATCGCTCAGATCCCAGCTTTATGCAATCCGTTTGCTTACTTGGGGATGGCGCAATGAACGAAGCCGAGATTCAAAACAAAGTAAGGCTTGAAGCCTCAGAATTAGGTATGCGCTTGTGGCGCAACAACGTGGGCGCGGGCAAGTTGGAAAACGGCTCATTCATTCGCTGGGGATTGGCCAATGATTCCAAGGCCGTCAACGAAGAGATTAAATCAGGTGACTTGATTGGCATTAAGCCAGTTGTCATCACGCAGGACATGGTAGGAAGTGTGATCGGTCAGTTCATTTCAAGAGAATGTAAACGATCCGATTGGAAGTTTAATCCCAACAATCCACGGGATCTAGCACAGATGAAATGGGTTGAATTAATTTTAATTCTTGGCGGTGACGCGAAGTTTACAACAGGTGAGTTATGAAAGTTAGACGCGGAGAAGAGGTACGAAAGTCCGAGATATTAGCGGCAGCATTAGAGCTGGCGCATGACATCGGTTATCAGAAGATCACACGGGATGCACTTGCCATCAAGGCTTGTTGTTCAACGGGATTGATTACGACTTATTTTGGAACGATGAATCATTTACGCCGCGCCATTATTAGTCATGCGATTGCTAAGCATGATCTACAAGTGATCGCCCAGGGCCTCACAGCCAATGAATCTAAAGCTCATCATGCCAGTGAAGAGCTTAAACGTGCCGCGATGGAACACACGCTCATGATGGGACAAGAATAATGCTACCTGCCGCACTTCAACCTTTAAATGCTTACCGGCAATTTATTGTCTATAAGCTCGTACCCAGCTCACGCCCAGGCAAGATGGATAAGATGCCAGTCGATTGGCGCACAGGTAATGTGGCCGACGCGCACGATCCAGCGATTTGGACTGATTACGATACCGCTTATGCTTGCGGTAACGGCCAAGTCGGATTTGTCTTTACTGATAACGATCCGTTCTGGTTCGTTGATATTGATGAGTGCTTGCTACCTAGTGGTTGGTCGCCACTTGCTCAAGAGATATGCAACCTACTGCCAGGCGCAGCCATTGAAGTTTCCGTATCGGGACGCGGGCTGCATTTATTTGGTACCGGCCAAATTCCACCACATAAGACCCGTGGTCCATCGGGATCTGGGATCGAGCTCTATCACACGGGTCGATTTGTTGCGCTTGGCAATCCCGAAGGTACTACCGGCAACGCCTTGCATGATTGCACCGCTGGCATTACCGAGTTAGTTAACCGCTACTTCCCTAAAACCGCTGAAGAGTTGCAAGAAGCTACTTGGTCATTGGGCCCCGTTGAAGAGTGGAGTGGTCCAGTTGAAGATGAGCAATTGATCTCCCATGCCTGCAACGTGAAGAGCTCAACCAGTGTATTTGGTTCTAAGGCAACATTCAAAGACTTATGGGCTGGTGATGCCGCCGCATTAGGTAAGTCTTATCCCGATGGTGCCGGTCGCCCTTACGATGAGAGTACCGCCGATGCTGCATTGGCTCAACATTTAGCGTTTTGGACAGGTAAAGATTGTGAGCGCATGAAGCGCTTGATGCTGGCTTCAGGGCTCAAACGTGATAAGTATGATCGCGAAGATTACCTGCCGCGCACTATTTTGCAGGCTGTGGCCAAACAAAAGGAAGTATGTAAATACAAGGCAGTTGAAGATAATAAGCTCGTTGTCAAAGCCCGTGATGTTGAAGGTGAGACCTATATTCATCCCGACGCGCAAAAGCTACTATTTGATGGTTGCGTCTATGTTTCTGACGCTCATGCCATTTTGATGCCGGGTGGTCACATGCTTAACCAATCGCGCTTTGATGCTATGTGCGGTGGTTATTCATTTGTACTCGATAAGAGCAATACCAAAACTACTAAATCAGCATGGGAAGCCTTCACGCAATCACAAGCCTTACGCTTTCCTAAAGTGCATGCTGGGGAATTTGTACCATCGCGCCCCGCTGCTGATATTTGGAGCCGTGGTAATCGGATCTACGTCAATACCTACAGTGAAATCTCAACCCCTAGTAAGCGCGGCAACCCCACACCCTTCTTGCAACACCTACAAAAGATTCTCCCCAACGAGCATGATCGTCAAATCATTCTGGCCTACATGGCCGCCGTCGTTCAATATCCAGGTGTTAAATTCAAGTGGGCGCCACTGATTCAAGGCGCTCCTGGTAATGGTAAGACACTGCTGTCCCGCTGCGTTACTGAAGCGGTCGGGCGCGAATACTGCCACACGCCAAAGGCTAAAGAGTTATCGAGCCGCTTTAATGACTGGCTTGAGGGTAGAATATTCATTAGCGTTGAGGACGTATTCATTGGTGAGCACCAATCAGAGCTTGCAGAAGCCTTAAAACCGATGCTCACTGACGATTGGATCGAGATTGAGGGTAAGGGTGGGGCAAAAGCGTCACGGGCTGTTTGTGCCAACTTTATCCTCAACTCGAACCATAAGGATGCTGTTCGCAAGACCCGCGATGATCGCCGCTTAGCAGTGTTCTATTGCAAGCAGCAAACCTATGAGGACATTAAACGGGATGGCATGGCTGGTAGCTACTTCCCTGACCTGTATTCATGGCTTAAGCGGGACGGCTATGCGATTGTGACTGAGTACCTTCAGACTTATCCAATTCCCGCTGAGCTCAACCCAGCAGGTGATTGCCACCGCGCCCCCACTACTTCGAGCTTTGAAGAGGCTTTGATGGAGTCGGCTGGACGCTTAGAACAAGAGATTCAAAACGCAATTGAGAATGAACGGATCGGTTTTAGGTGTGGCTGGATTAGTTCACACTTCCTAGATGAGTTGATTAAGCAAGTAGGCGCGGAACGTCAATACCCACCCAATAAGCGCCGGGACCTACTCAAAGCTATGGATTATGTACCGCACCCAGGGTTAAGTAACGGTCAGGTAAATAACGCGGTGAGCCCCGATGGATGCAAGCCGCGCCTATACGTCAAAGAGAATCATCCGAGCTTTAGTAAGAGTGGCCGGGTTGTCGCTGATCAATACAGTAGCGATCAAACCCAGCCATCCCACCTCAAAGCTGTGGCGGCGTAACGCCGGTCATTAATAGGAAGAGATTGTATTTAGCCTGGGGCATGTTACGTGTCCCAGCTTCCCACGCCTGCCAAGTAGATAAGGCTGCGCCTATCATCATGCCTGCTTGAGTTTGCGTTAAGCCTGATTGCTTGCGCACTTCTTTAATGATTGATGGGGTCATGAGCTAAATCCTGAAAGGCGCGGGCTAAAACTAAACGTTGCTTTATAGGGCGTTGTAGTACCCATGGTCATCGCCCGAAGATTCCAGCCCAAATTAATATAAATGCACTTGGTTGAGCTGATCTGCTTAACCCATACCCATTGGAATAGGCCATTGGACTTAACCATCACTGATCCAGCCACACCTCGCGAACCATCCGATACTGCGTTATTACCTGAGATCGTATAGGTCGCATCGGTCAATATACGCATAGCAAAGCAAGGCAATGGGTTACGAATAAGCCACTTCACCATGCTCAGATAACTAGTACCATTAATCGATTGGAAGGTACTATCGCCGTACAGTGAGTTATCCCAAGTTTGAAACCATGAAAGCCAGTTAGGCAAGCGTGGCCCAAATCCTGTAGCTGAATTGTTATCGATTGGCCCAAAAACACTTGAGGCAAACAATGGCAAGATTAAAGCCAACGGGTAGGACACAATGTAGGCAAGCACTAACTGGACTGGGACGATGAGGATATAGAGTAAGTAGATCATTTGTAGCTCCTTGGTAATGGTAAAGGTGGGGGTAAGTAATACGGTTGCGTTGGTTGCGGTGCCGGAGTACTTTGAGTGTAGCCTAAAGGCTTACCGGCGGCATTAGTGTAGTAAGTCGTATCACCATAGGTTGTGGCTGTACCCAAGGGTGTACCTTGTGCATTGCTGATGTTCACAACTTGACTAGGCGGTTGACTCCATGGGTTTTGGGGTGGGAATAAAGCCTGCGCATGGCATGAGGTTCCCCATGAGTAACCAATAATTACAAATATTAGTAGTCTCATTTTGATGCCTCCAATGTAACCATTCCCATAAACGGAATAGGCTCGACTTCTTGTGATGGTTCGCGCTTACCCCCAGTGACTAAGCTAGGGATAACCCTAAACTGCTCAACGCGGTTCTGCATGGGGTGAGGTGTGGGTTTATACGGTTTGCTGTTCATTTAATGCTCCTTTAAAGTTGGATCTAAAGCGGTTGACATAAGGTTTTACTACTTCGTGAAAATCAATCTCTCTAAGCTCAGCGATAGTGCCGGTGGACATATAGGCTTGAAGCTCATCTTCAAGCACGTCATCGTGATAACCCATATTGGACAGCGCTTTAAGCATGCGCCCATAGTCAAAGCAATCATTTTCTTTAAACGTCTTTAGGATCGCCCTGGCCATCTTGTGATAGTTTGAATCGAGATACCACAGGGCATGGGCTAGTTCATGGTTGACGGTATCGTTATCGCCTATCAGAGTGCCAATGACATAGAAGGGGGCGCGAATGTCTAGCTCATCTTCCATAATGGCAATGAGATCTTTTTCATGCTTAGTACGCTCCCAAGGTAGCCATTTGCGCCACACTTTGTCATTAAAGTTGTAGCCCTCCCATTCTTGAAAGTAAGTGATCGCGCCCTTAGAGTCCATGTGAGCGTAAATAAAATCCGCAAAAGAGGCGGGGACCCCCTTAATGTTGGCTAATTTAGACTCATGGAACTCCTGCACTCGGCAAAAGCACAGGGATAGATCGCTTTTGTTCTCAAACTGAACCAAAAGGCATTGCGGTATCGGTTTAATAATTTGTATCATACGGTTGACCTTTCATAAAATGATTTCAAAAGTGTCCTCGAAAACCTTGTAAATGGGTACTGGAATTTTTTGGAGTTGTTTTACGCAAAGGGGTCTCCCCCTCCGTCTATCCACCCCACACCTTCAACCAACGCCCGCCACAATACACGCAACGCCCAAAGTGCCGCCGC
>TBL_comb47_HYPODRAFT_10000904_pt1 | contig 39072 bp, 37 predicted proteins | sample TroBogypolimnion_40_FD_10682 | JGI IMG/M metagenome (IMG submission 10682)
AAGGCATAGGCGAAGCCGAGGCGGACGTCGCGGTCCGCGAAAAAGCCGGAGGGAACGCCCTTGCCATCGAGCCTGCCGCTGCGCAGGGCGGCCTTGTTGCCGCTCTTGAAATTGAAGACGATGATGTGGCCCACGGCCCAGCTAGGCAGGCCGTCGTAGACCTTGATGCCCGGTATGCCCGCGGCGTCGCGCAGGCTGGCCCGGGAGAGCTGGGCGCAGTCCGCGTCGCTGCTTTCGAGCATGGACAGGCGCAGCATCTCGCTGGCGACTTCGTGGAAGACCAGGCGCTTGAGGGCCGCCGGGCCGCGCCAATAGGCCTCATGGCGGGCGAGGACGACGAAGTTCTTGGACGCTTCCCTGCCCTCAAGGCGGAAGGGCCCGGTGCCGTCGGCGAAAAAGCGGAGCTTGCTCGCCTCGGCGGGTCGGCCGCGGAAGCGGCTCCAGTTGGCCTTCTCCCCGTCCCATTCGCCCATGGCCACGGCCCATTTTTTGGACATGATGAAGGGCCAAGAGGAAATGATGCCGAGGAATGTGTTGTTGGGCCGGCGCAGGCGCACCACGAGCCGGTCGCCTTCCACGCGCACGGCCTGGGCGGCCTGGGCGTAGGAGATCCGGGGCCGGCCGCGGGCGTCGGAGAGCGCCGTGACCCCGAAGACGGCGTTGAGGAACATGGCCGCGGGCTGGCCGCCGGTCTGGGAGAAATCACTCAGCATGACGCGCAGGAGGCTGTAGCGCACGTCCTCCGGGGTCAGCTCGCTCCCGTCATGGAAGAGTACGCCCTTGCGGATGGGAAAGGAATAGATCCGGCCGTCGGCGGAAAGCAGGCCGTTCTCGCGCGTGGGCACGGCCGTCGCCAGGAAAGGCTCAAAGGTCCAGCTGTTGGGGCCGTGGGCGAGCAGGGGCTCGTAGATGTTGAGCGCGATCGAGAGGTCGTGCTCCTCGTAGATGGCCGCAGGGTCGAGGCTGGCCAGGGTTTGGGGCGCGACGCTGACGAAGGTGTCGGTGCTGGAGGCCGCCGCCGGGGAGGCCGCGGCCAGGAGCGCGGCGCACCAAAATGCGGTCTTCATTGGACGGACACCTGGTAGCCGTCCTTGTCGAAGACCAGCAGCCTGAGGGCATACTGTCCGGAAGTGGCGGTCTGGCTTTGGAAGGATTCGACGCTGAGCACGGCGTTGGAGGCCGTGTCGATCTGGAGCTGGCGGGCGTAAGTGTTGCCGGAGCCGTTATCGTACTCCCGCATCCAGGCGAAGCTCCCCAGAGCGTCGTATTTCCACAACCGCGCCACTTTATTGCCGCCCCGGGTCGTGTTTCCCGCGACGTAGATGTTTCCCGTCTGGTCCGATATCGCCGCAGTGGGGATGTTGTCCGCCGAGTCGTTATAACTCCGTTCCCAATCGCACAGGCCTTGGGAGGTATAATGGAGCAGGACCAGAACGCGCCGGTCATCGTCCCGCCGCACGGCGGCGACCGCGATTCCCCCGGAGGGATCTATGGCCACCGCGCCTGCGCGCTGGTTCGCCGTGAATCGGCTGTTCTGGGTCCAGAGCAGGCTGCCGTTCGAGGAAATCTTGCGGACCTGGATGTACTCGAAAGTCCCGTTGAAGAAGTTCATGGCCGAGTAGAAATTGCCGGCCGAGTCCGCGGAGTTGAGTTGCGGCTCCGGCTGCGCCGCCAGGGGCCAGTAGACCAGGAGCAACGCAAGCCCCAAGACGACTCCTCTCATAAGCGGATTATATTAAATCCCCGATGCTGTCCCGCCGGTTTGGCGCAATTCGAGCTTGAACGATTTGACCCGGAAGGCGGGGCCATAGGACTGCTTGGCTTTGGCCAAGCCCGCGTCGCCCATATCGCTCTCCTTGTTCAGATAGACCGTGCCGGGGAAAAGGCGTCTGGCGCACTCCCGGTCCAGGAATTGATAAAGCCCCTTGACTTGTTCCGAGGCTTTCTCAAAGTTGAGGACCCAGGTGTCCGCGGTGAGCCGGGAACCGATGCCGAAACCTCGGACCGTGGAGTCTATCGACACCGCGATGCCTTCCAGCTCGCAACCGTGGAAGTTGCGCAGGGCCTTGACTATCGCTTGGCGCTCGCATTCCAACACATCCGTCCAGTCCTTGCCTTGCCGCGAGGCGCGCCACCCTTCCAGGCAGGTCAGGCAGTCCGCGGCGTTCTCCGGAGTGATGGTGCGCACCTCGACCCGGCCCGGATCCACGTACTTCCGTTCGAATTGTCGGACCAGGTTGCGCTTCTTGGCGTAGTCCCGGCCGAGGAGCCCGGCCAGATCCGAGACGCGGTAAACGTAGTCTTCGTATTCCGGCTCTTCGGTTATGGTGAAGAATCTTTCCACGGCGGGGACGCCGAAGCTTTCCAGGTAAGTGTGGGGGATGAAGTGGTACTCCCGGTAGCCGGCCGCGGTCGCGCAATCCCGAAGCCATTCGGGAGGCTTGAGGCCGGACGGAGCGACCGGCAGAAGGAGGTGCTTGATCTGGGGGACGTCCATGCGGCGCTCTGCTATGAGCAGAGCGCCGTCACCTATCGCGAAGAACGTGTCGAAGATGCACTGGCTCCAGGCCACGAGGGAAGCCAAGGAATATGCGGATAGGGGCAGGTTCTGTCCGCCGAAGAATGGCTTGAGCCGGGAGTAATGCTCGGGCTGGAGCGGTTCAAAATTCAGCCCCGCCATCTGGTGGGTGCTCATGGGGCCTCCTGTGTGTGTGCGCTGTCGGCCAAGGCCTTGAGGCGCTCCAGCAGCGCGGGGCGCGCGGGCGCTCCGTTGTCATTGGCGAGGACGATCAGTGTGTCATCGTCGCGCAAAACAGCGAGCCGTCCGCTCCGGGTCCATCCCAGGATGCGCCGTAACGCCGTCCTGGAGCGCTCCCAGGCCTGGATATCATAACTGTCCCAATCCAAAAGCACCCTCAGCGGGGCCAGGACCACGGTGGTGGGTCTCCCGTCCAGCTCCGCGGGGCCGTTGCCGTCCGCATAAGGGACGACGCTGGCGCAGCGGCCGCAAAAGAAAGGGGAGAGCGTCGGGGTCACCATGCAACGCCGGCCCGTGAGCCCCCCCAGTTCCCGCAGTTCCCGTTGATGCGGCCGCGGTGGGCGCGGCGAGACCGCCTGCCGCCAGATTGTGGGCAGGCCGGTGCCCCAATGCAGGGCTCCGGTGAGGAGGGCCGCAATCGTGAGCGCAGCCGGTAGGTAGCGCCCTGCGGTCGGGCGTGGATTGGTGGCAATCGCTTCGACTGTGAGCACGAACAGCAATCCGACGCTGGAGCCGATAAGCCCATGGTCGGTGACGCTCGCGAAAGTCGGTAGTCCGTATAGGAAATCGAAAGCAAGCGGGAGCAGAAGTATCGGGCGGAGGCAGACCAGAAATCCAGTTGTCCCCAGCAAGGCCGCAGTCTGGAGGATGTTTCGGCCCAGGTGGCGCGCGGTCTGCGCCCAATGCCCATGCCCCGCGATGCCGGGAAGCAATCCGTAAGCCATCCGCGCCATTTGGCTCCCTTGTTCTGAAACAACGAACGGAATTATGAGGCTCGACCATAGCGCCAGCATGGCGGCGGCTAACACCGCGGCCGTCTGGTAGCAGGCTCGGCGCTCCGCGGATCCGGGACTCCAACGGGCCCGCAGCAGGGTCCATAAGAGCGGGCCCACCCCCCCCACGGGATGGGACCACGCGGCGGCGACCAGCCAGGCCGAGTTCCATCCGCGTTTGCCCCGTACCCGTGCCATCTCACTGAAAATGACGAACGGCGCCCCGGGGAACAACATGTCGTAGGCCATCTTCGTCAGGACCGCCGGCTGGCAGGCATACAGGAGCGCTAAAACCGCCGCGTGCCACGGACGCACGCCCCGCTGCATGGCGTACCAGCACAATGTGACGGCGCCGGATTCATAGAGCGCAAATTGAGACCAGCGCAGCATCGCCAGAGCGGCGTTGCCTCCCGTCGCTTTCGCTAGGGGGAAGAAGCCCAGCCAGGGATTGGGGATGATGCGGCCTTCGCCAAAGCAAGGGACGATCTGGTCCAGCAAGGTATGGGCCAGAGGGGCCGCCAGTTCTCTGGCCTGCCGGGCGAAAAGAAGTCCCAAAAAGACCAGCAAAGCGCCTGTCGCCAGAGCCACCGTCGACAGGCTCCAGCGTTCTTCCCAAGACCTTTGGCGCGTCAAGGGAGTCCCCACACCGGATGCCACTGTGGTATGAGGCGCACGTCCTTCAAGAGTGCCGAGGCTTGGCGCAGATAGGCCACCACCGCCTCCGGAGCCGCCGGTTCCTCGTCCCCGCAGGTCGTGGCCGGTTGCAGCACCAATGGGATGTTCGGTGATGCTTCCTGCATGAGCCGGATCACCTGCCGCCACTCCGCCTTGGTCGTCCGCGCGGTCAGAACCACCTTGACGAAACACCGCTCCGGAGCTATTCGCAGGAATTCCAGGTGCTCCGACCAGCGTTCACTCCCCGTTGCGGTGGGCAGTTTTATGTCTACGGACGCCAGATCGCATAAGGGCGCCACTTCCCGGAACGCAGCCGCCATGGTCCCGTTGGTTTCCAGCAGATTCTTCAACCCCTGAGCGCGCACCCACTCCATGAGCGAGGGCAGCAGCCGCGCCTGTAAGAGCGGCTCCCCTCCCGTCCAGGAGACCGCCGTATGCCTCCTGGCGCCGAAAAGACGCTTCAGCTCCATTTTTAAGACTAGGCCGCTCATCGGCCGGCCAGCGTCCAAAGGCCTCGCGTGGGCTGAATCGCAATAGTGGCAACGCAGATTACATCCCGCCAAGCGCACGAAAGCATGCCGCTGGCCGAGCCACAGCCCTTCGCCCTGCAAGGAGGAGAAGACTTCCGCGACGCGCAGGGCGCCGTTTTGCCCCGAGCGGCTCATCGCCTCTTGATGGCCGGATCCGGCAGCCCGGCAGCGGCGAAGCCCCGGGCGCGCAGTTGGCAGGAATCGCAGAGACCGCACGGCCTCTTGCCGCCTCGGTAGCACGACCAGGTCAGTTCCAAGGGGACGCGCAGGCGCAGTGCCAAGCGCACGATGGCGGCTTTATCCAATCGCTGCAAGGGCGCCAGCACCGAAATCTTGCGCCCTTCGGCTCCGCGCCGTGTGCCCATCCGCGCCGCGTGCTCAAAGGCCCGGTTGAACTCTGGCCGGCAGTCCGGGTAACCGGAGTAGTCCTGGGAATTGGCGCCAACGACGACGGCTTCGGCCCCGACCGTGTCGGCCAAGGAGACCGCCAGCGCCAGAAAAATGGTATTGCGGCCCGGGACATAGGTCGAGGGGATGGCCCCCCGGCCGATACGCTGCGCCGGGACCTCGGGCAGCGGCTTGCCGGAATCCACCAGGGAACTGGCCTTGAGCCACGGGATTGACAGACGGAGGGGGACCAATTGCGTCCCTGCCGTCCTGGCCACCTTGCGCGCCGCCACGAGTTCACGGGCGTGCCGCTGGCCATAGCGGACGGACAGGGCTATGGTCCGGAAGCCGCGGCTCCGGGCCCAATAAAGGGCCGTGGCGGAATCGAGACCTCCGGAAAGCAGGACGACCGCCCGCTTCATGTCCGCGTCTCGGCCGGCTTGGCCGGGAACCTGCCCGCCAAGGCTTCGCGACATATCTTCGCCAATTCCGGAGTGGTCTTCTCCGCTCCCATGAGCCACTCCAGATACGACGGCTCCTTGCGCGCCACTTCCTCCAGGCTCAAAGTCCTGTGCTTGCCGAAATTGAAGCTCGCCTTGCCGTTGCGCCACACCAGCTTGCCCTGGCTGTCCACGCTTTGGGCGTCACGCTCCTGGCAGAATGCCGCCAATCCAGCCATGTCCTGGGGCAGGTCGGCGTAGCGCTCCAGTTGAGCCCACAACACGGCGCTGGAGGCCTTCATATCAGCCTGGGCGCGGTGGGCGCCTTCCAGCGTTTGGCCGCAATAGAACTTGTAGGCCGCCGAAAGGTTGCGCGGCTCCCTTCGGTGGAAAATGGAGAGGGCATCCACTACGTTGCGCCCCGCCAGCGAGAACAAGACCCCGCATCGCTTGAGCTCGGCCGCCAGCATGGGCACGTCGAATCTGAGGACTCCGAACCCTGCCAGGTCCGCGTCGCCGATGAAGGCGAGCAGCTTCCCGGCGAGATCCTGGAACCGCGGCTGGCCGCGCACCATCTCGTCCGTGATGCCGTGCACGGCCGTGGTCTCCGGGGGGATGGGCGTGCCCGGATCCACCAGGGAAGCGAAGACGCTTTCCCGGCCGTCGGGCTCGCACCGCAGGAACGCCATGTCGACGATGCGGTCGCGTTCGGGGGAAACGCCCGTGGTCTCCAGGTCGAAGAACACCACTGCCTTGCTCAGCCGGATCATGCAGGTTTCTCCTCAGCGGCGTCCCCGCAAAGACGCTTGGCGCACTGCCGGCCATCGAGGATGGATTCCTCCATGAAGGAATACTTCCACGCGCCGTACCGGCCGATGGATTCGATGCCGAGCCGGCCCAGCTGCTTGAAGATAGCCGCCACGGCCGGCTTGCGGGCAAAATCATGGATCACATAAGCGCACGGGATCGGCATCCATTCCTTGACCAGGAGCCGGTCTCCGCGTTTCAGCACGGCGCAGTCGCGCAGGCCGGAAAGCGTTTTTCTCTCCAGATCCCTCAGGTCCACCTGGGCTCCGCCGGGCCGGGAGACCTCGACATAATATGAGGAAGCGCCCGCTGGAGCATTGTTTGACGAAAAATTGCTGTAGACGCCCACCCGATAGAACGGATAGCGCCGCTCCGGGTAATAGGCCCAATGGCGTCCGGTGTCCTCCGGCCGGTCTAGCCCCAGGTTCAGGCACCAGACGGTGGCGTGGCGCAGGCGCCGCCGCGCCGCGAGCACGGGTCCCGGCCAGGGTCCGGAAATGTCCATGAACTCAGGCAGGGGCATGGTGTTCACCAGCCGCTCGTAGTGGACTTCCCCCAGGCCTTGGATATGCGCTACGCGCGCCGCCAGGTCGACGCGCGTCACAGCAGCGCCGGTGCGCAATGTCGCGGGCCGCAGCCTGGCGGCTAGGGCGTCTACCAGGGCCTGGGAGCCCCCCCTCTTGGGATAATAGAACGCCGTGTTATAGCCGAAGCCCTTGGTCTGATCCAATAGCGCCCCGGCCAGGACCTCGCTAGGCTGCGGTCTGGGCACGAACCGGCCCTGCCAGTCCGAGGTCATCCGTGATGGCGGCACGCTCCAGAGTTTGCGGTTGTAGGGGAACATGAAGCGCCGGCATATCCCTGTGCCAAAACGGTCCAGGCTCCAGTCCGCGAAGCTGGCGTCGCGCCCCAGGCTAGGGCGCGGCCGGTAGATCGTGCGCAGGAAACCTGCCAAGCAGTCGGCCACGGTCGCCTCAGGCAGGCCGTAGGTGTTGGCCTGGAAGGGATAACGCGTGTAGCGGCCTTGCAGGCGGACCCAGGCGCGGCGCTCCATGAGTGTCAGATTTCCGCGCAACCAGGATCTGATCTGCCTTTTGGCATAGTCGTCATGAAGATGCAGGAGGTGCCCAGTGCGATCGAACACGAATCCGCCCCGGCGCACGGAACCCGCGGTACCCCCGGGGATGTACTCTTTTTCCACCACCAGCGTCTTCAGCCGTGAAAGATCTTCGAGATGATAGGCGACGGAAAGTCCGGAGAGCCCGGCGCCCAGGATTAGGACATCGACGCTCTGCCTCAACCGATCTCCACTTTGGCCAAGGCGTTGCTCAAGAGCAGGATCTCGATGGCGACCGCGGCATAGATGCAGACCGCCCGCCCAGCGGAGATCTGCGTGACCAAGAAAGCGCAGAAGCCGAGCAGGGCTGCGGCCGCCGCGGAGAGGGCCACGATCTGCTTGCGGGAATAGCCCAGTTTTTCCAGGCGCAAGGCGAAATGATCCTTGGAGCCCAAGAAGGGCGAGAGGCCCTTGCGCGCGCGCAGGTACATGACGAAAAGGGTGTCGAACATGGGGACCAGCAGGATGAGAAGCGGGGCATACACGCCCAATTCGTTTACCTTGCTGTAATGCGAGCCGAGGGATACCCCGGCCAGCAGAAAGCCCAAGGTCAGCGCCCCGGAATCGCCCATGAAAATCTTGCCCCGATTCGAAAAATTCCAAGGGAGGAATCCTAGGGCGGCTCCGGCCAGGGCCGCGGAGGCGAAATTGACGTAGAGTTCCTCGGAGGGCAGGGAGACCACCATGAAGACGAAGGCGGCTACCGCCGCCTGGCTCGCGCTCAACCCATCCATGATGTCTATGATGTTGAACGCATTGGTGATGCCCACCACCCAGAATAAAGTGAGGCCCATGGCAAAGTAATCAGGCTTGATGAAATGGATGCGGATGTCGAAATAGAGCAGGCACAGGGCAGCCAGGGATTGGACGACGAACTTGGGCATGAAATGCAAGCCGGCGGGCTTCTTAAGGTCGTCCACCACCCCCATCAAGAAGACCAATCCCCCCCCTACCATCAGTCCTCGCAGGCTGCGCAGGGTGCCGGTCGGGAACTGGGTGAAGGCGCGCAGCAGCAGAAGGGTGGCGGCATAACTTACGAAGATCGCGACGCCGCCCAATGACGGCGTTGCCACCTTATGCGTCTTGACCGCGGAAGAGGGCGTGTCCATCCAGCCGTAGCGCAAGGCCAAGTGGCGCACCAGCGGGGTGAGCAGGAAGGAAAGGCCGCTGGACGCGAGGACGGCCAGCAGTTGGAGCTTCCAGTTGGCGATGAGGGTATGCATTCTGTTCTAGCTTTGGCCCGGCCGCGTTGGGGATTCTACCATTTCCTCTCAGTTCCGCTTGGCGGTCAGCAGTGCGAAACGCGCCAGGCCCAGTCGCTGCAGGAGGAACTGGGCCAGCAATACCAAGGTGGAGAGTCCGTAGACCAGGCTGCGCCGGAAGTTGATGGAAGAGGCTTCGCTGAAGTAGCGGGCAGCAACGGGGATATCCCCCAGCCGCATGCCGCAACTGGCCGCTTGGATGAGGAACTGCTGGTCGAAGACGAAGTCGTCGGAATTCCGTTCCCAGGGGATGGTCTCCAGGACGCGGCGGGAATAAGCGCGCAGGCCTGAATGCCATTCTCCGAGATTCTGGCCCGTGATGAGATTCTCCATCAAGGTCAGACCGCGGTTGCAGAAGTACTTATACAGCGGCATGCCCCCTTGCAGGGCCTCTACCCGGGTGCGGATGCGGTTGCCGCAGACCAGATCGCAGACTCCGGATGCGATGAGTCCTGTCAGGTAGGGGGTCAGGCGCGCGTCATACTGATAGTCGGGGTGGATCATGACCACGATGTCGGCGCCGCGCTTTAAAGCCTCGCGGTAGCAGGTCTTTTGATTGCCGCCGTAACCTGTGTTCTTTTCGTGTATGAGCGTGGTCAGGCCCAGCCTGCGGGCCAGGGCGACCGTGCCGTCCCGGGAGGCATCGTCGACCAGGATGATCTCGTCCACCGAACCCGGCGGGATGTCCCGGACGGTCTTCTCCAGGGTCCTTTCGGCGTTATACGCCGGCATGACGGCGATGATCTTAGCTTTCATGAAGGATCTATTTTACTATTTGGACAGCGTTTGAGCGGCGGTAGTTGATGATCATTCCGATGACCGACGCCAGGCCGACGGCGCCGAGCAGGACCCAGACGATCCAGGGGTGATAGACGCGCCACAGTAAAGTGATCGCATCCTGCTGGGTGGCGCCGCCTCCCATCTTCTCGGCCACCGTGGAGAGCAGGCGCTCCGGGGCGATCTTCGCCACGGCATCGGCGGGCAATCCGAACCGCGTTTCCAGAATCCTCCGGGCAAAGACCACGCGCGATGAGAAGTGGTCGTACAATACGCCTGAGAGCCCGTTGCCCGCGGCCCAACCCACGGCGAATGGGATGTTGGCGAAGCCCATGTAGACGGCCTTCTTGTCAGGCGGGGCCGACATGCCCACGAACTCGCTGAACTTGGGGCTGCAGATGATCTCGCCAATGGCGAAGACGAAGATCATGAGAGCGCACAGCAGTCCCGACATGGTGGCCCCCGAACCCACGAAGCCGAACAAGGCTATGGCCATGCCCAGGACCAGCGAAGTCATCACGGCGAAGCGGCCTAAAAACCAGGACAGCGGCAGGACCAACAGGATGATGGCAAAGGAATCGATGTTGATGAGCATCTCGGGCTTGGCCGCCCCCGCCGCGGTCAGGAAGACTTGAGCATGGCTCCCCAGCGCCGCGGTCAAAAGATGCCCCACATCCATGCAGTTGACCCACTCGTCTATGAAGTTCGGAAGCAGATCCCATAGCTGCATGAACATGAACCAGAAGCCGGACACGACGAGGAGGAAGCGCAGCATGGGCGCGTCGTTCCAGAGCGTCTTCATGGTTTCCGCGAAGACCTGGAGGGGGCGCTTGCGCGCGGCGGCCGGATGGCGCTCCGGCTCCTGGAAAAATAAGAGCGTCGGTATGAAGTTCCAGGCGGTCACCAGGGCCGCTCCGTTGAAGACCATCGGCCAGGTCGGATGGAGTTCGTTGCCTCTGGCCCAGGCCGCGGCCATGGGCGCGAGGAAGCCGCCCACGTTCACGACCCAATAGAATATCCCGAAGCCCAGCCCCGAGTTGCTTTCGTCGAGCGACTTGGCGACTATTCCCTGCACTGGCGGCTTGAAGATCGCGGTGCCCACGCCTACGCAGGCGCCCGCGGCCATCATGCTCCAGAACCCGCTGGCGTTGGCCATGAGCAGGTAGCCGCAGATATTGATGGTGAAGGCGGCATACATGCTCTTCTTGTAGCCGTAGGTCTCGGCGTAGCCCCCGGAAACCATGGGGATGAGGCATTGCAACAGGGCCCAGACCATGAAGATGACGCCTTTCTCTTTATAAGAGAGCCCCAAGGCCGAACTCGAGCTCCCCACCATGTAGAGCGGCAGGACGGCGCGCACACCGAAGAAGGCCAGCCTTTCCCCGGCCTCTATTATATTGGCGACCCAGAAGTTGCGGCGCATCCACCTCATTTGCGTCAACACCGGAACGGCGGCGTCCTTGGTCTCGCTCATGGTTTCCCTCGGGGCCCGACCTGGGCGTATCATACACAATTGCGCTCGCCTCGTCGCGGGGCCGCTGCGAGGCCATATTGTATACTGTGCCGGGATGAGGTGGATCTGCGCGGCAGCTTTGGTGCTGGCGTTCCTGGCCCCCCCCGCGCGGGGTGAGGTTCCGTTGCCGGCGTCGGACGGCCGGGCCGCCATCCTCGCGGTCAACAACAGCGTCAGCGTCGCCTATTCCCCCCCGCGCCTTAACTACGGCGAGCCCAGCGACGGCCAAGTGGCCAGCTATCCAAACGCCAAGTACTTTGACACGGAGACCGGCTGGCTGACCCGCGGCGGATTTTCCGTTGCCGCCTCGCTCATGCGGCCCTGTCTGGGCCTCGATAATGTGCTGGCCCAGGTGTCCTACAGCCGGGCCATAGGCAAGGTGCGCTACAACGGGTTCGCTCAGTTCATCTTCGGCAACGTGCCCCTGCAAGCCGACTCGCTGGCGACAATCGAGGATTGGGGCCTGGTCCTAGGTAAAGGCTTTGCTTGGGGAGACCGGTTCCTGTTCACGCCCCTGCTAGCTTACGGCTACCATGCCTGGGATCGCGATGCGGCCGCCACGTTCCAGGGAGGCACGATCGAGCATTACCGGCACCACTCCATCGAGATGGGCAACCGCCTGCAGTTCGCGGCCACGCCGCGGCTGGTGCTGAGCGGCGAGGCGCGGTTCGGGACCACCCTGTTCGCGCATATAGACGTGCCCGGGACGCTTTCCGCCCGCCTCGGCTCGGAGCCCATTGCCAATCTCTCCGCGGAAGCCGACTACGCCGTGGCGCGCTGGGCCCCGCTCGAGCTCCACGTCTTCGGGGGCTGGCGCTTCATCCACTTTGGCTACGGGCAGAGCGCCGTGGACGCGAATTCCGGCTATCTGGAGCCCTTCAGCATGACGGATATCAGTTCTTATCTGGCCGGGCTAAGGTTCAGCTTTTAGCCGGCCTTATCCGCCGCGCCGTTTCAGCCAACCGCGGCGCAGAAGTTGTTCGGCGATCTGTACGGAATTCAACGCCGCGCCCTTGAGAAGGTTGTCGGATACGACCCAAAGGGCGAGTTCACGGGCGTCGACGCCCGTGCGCACCCGGCCGACATGGACCGGCCAGAGACCGGCGGTTTCGAGAGGAGTAGGATAATCCTGGCCTGCGTGCAGTTCCACGCCAGGCGCGCGGGCTAGGAGCCTGCGCGCCCGCGGCACGGGCAGTGGCCGCGCCAAGTTCAGCCATGCGGACAAGGCGTGCCCGCGCACCACGGGTACACGGACCGCGGTCACGCTCACGCGTAGGTTTGGGGCGCCCCAGACCTTGCGCAGTTCGGCCGCGACCTTAAGCTCTTCTCCGCTGTAGCCGTCCGCATCAAACCGGCCGACGTGCGGGAAGACGTTCCCCGCGATGGCTCTGGGCAATGCTCGGTGCCCTGGGACTCGCCCCACCGGGGCGCGCCCGTCTGCGCCGAATCCCAGGCCCGCTGCCTGGCGCCGGGCTTGCGTGAAAAACTCCGCCAACGCGGCCCTGCCCGCTCCTGAGACCGCCTGATAAGAAGCGATGCGCGCCTCGCGGACAGTGGCCTCCCGATGCAGGGGCCAGCCGGCCACGGCCAGGCCAGTCATGGTGCAGTTGGGCCCAGCAATAAGCCGCTTTGTCGGCGACAGGGCTTCGGCATTGACCTCGGGTATGACCAAGGGCACGCCGGGATCGAGCCGGAACTCGGAACTATCGTCTATGACCCACACCCCCCGGCGGGCGAGTGCCGGAGCCAGGCGGCGGGCGACCTCATCGGAAGAGACAAGGAAGACCAGGTCGCATCCGGCTAAGCGCTGAAGATCCACGGCCGTGACTGCAAGCGCGCGGCCCCGGAACTTGACCGTGTTGCGCGTGCGTCCGGACGCAAAGGGCAGCAGGAGCGACAGTGGGAAATGCCGTCGCTCCAGCAGGGACACGAGTTCCCGGCCCACCATTCCGCTGGCTCCGACGACCCCTACACGGGGCATCTGGTTTTTTTTATTGCTCTGCATGGGGCACCTCGAAGGGATCGCTCACGGCGGTGGTTCCTAGCTCATCGCTGGCCGCGCCGCGCAGGAATTCTCCGGGAGGCGGGCATTTGTCCGCGGCGAAAGTGAAGTTGAATGGCTGCTTGCGCCGCAGTCGAGTGACGCGCTCCCAGTCCAAACTGTCCTTAGAGCGCTCGACCCAGGCTTGCGCGATATTTTCCCCCCACACTGAGAACCGGGCGACGCATCTCTTCCCTGCGCGTTCCAGGAGGAATTCCGACACGCTTATCTCGCTCGTGTTCGGAGGCGCGAGTTTTATGGCGAGTGCCGGATAGATGGTGGGTATAGGGGTCTCCAAGGCGCCTTCTGGGTTACGGGGCGGCACTCCGGAGATGGAGCGGTTGTTCCAGGCCGCTACCTCGCGGGAACCGGATTCATCGTCGGTCGCGGCGGCCAGGATGGGAGCGCTGGAGGTTTTCACGAAAGTCTCTGTCGGGGACCATATCATCAAGTAGTTCGGCTTCGTGAAGCTGATCATGGAGAGCGGAACTTCAGCCCAAAACCATTCTCCGGATCCGCCGCCATCAGAATGCGCTTCGGAGTCAGCTTCTAAGGGAAGATCTTTTGTCTCGACGAGGAAGAAGCTTTGTTCCGCTGTGAAAGAAGGGGTCTGGGAAACGGCCATATATATCTTGCCCGGGATGATGTCCCTTAACCACGGCTTGTTTGGATTTGGTCTCGTTTTAGCGCGACCAATCTTTGCCCCTATAAAAGAATGAGAAAAATCCCCGACAGGGGCTGGCTGTAATTTTACGATCCATGAATTGTTATATCCTATATACCAATTTGCGTCATCACCGCCATCGGAAAAGCGGACGAAATCATTTATATTTTGCGTCAGAGCTACATATGTCGGTAATATGGTGCTTGTAGATACAGTAGATGGATTATTATAAGAATTCCCTAATCCGGAAAATATTGTTGCTGCAATGATTGGAATTATCATTATTTTTTAAGGATATTTACAATTTTATCAAAATCATCTATAGAATAAAAATGTATGGTTATGCTGCCTTTATTTAAGTCTTTTTTTGTTCTAATATCAACCTTTGTTCCAAGGACATGTTGCAGTGAAGTTTCAATGTTCTTTACGTCTGCAGACTTGGCAGTTTTATGCCGCTTCCTGATTGTTGAATCAGAATCTCCAGCAGATAACCCTCGAGCCATATCCTCAGCATCTCGTACTGATAGTTTTTGCTCAATTATATTCTTTAACAATAACTGCCTTCTATCATCTGAACCAGTCATAAGCAGTGCTCGGGCATGCCCTTCTGTTATCGATCCATCATTAATAGCATTCTGAATATTATCTGGCAATTCCAGCAATCTAAGTGTATTTGAAATTGCAGATTTTGATTTTCCAACAACTTTTGTAAGTTCTGTCTGATTTATATTGAACTCTTTCATTAGCCGGAGATACCCTAAAGCCTCTTCGACGGCATTAAGATCCTCTCGCTGAAGATTTTCTACCAATGATATGGCTAAACGCTGCTTGTCTGAATTCGCCTTCCGAACTATCACCTCGACTTCCTTAAGTCCTGCAAGTTCGCAAGCACGCAGACGTCTTTCTCCTGCAATCAATTCGAATCCGCTGTCATGATCATTTTGAGATACTATTATTGGTTGTGCTAACCCGTGTTCTTTTATTGATTCCGCTAGTTCTGCAAGACGCGCATCATCAAAATTCTTTCTTGGTTGGAATCTGTTGGCGCGTATTTTTTCTATTGCAACAATCAAATGGCTTGATGCCTCTGTAATTCCTGCTTGTGGCTGCGCCTGTTGCTCTTGCTCTGGTATCAGTGCTGACAAACCCTTCCCGAGTGCATTTCTCATGACGCGATCTCCGTTTCCGTTGAAGATGATTTCTCTTTTTCAGAATCAGGCTGGTCTTCTTTAATACCACGACGAGCGAGGAACTCTCTGGCTAGGTCAGCATAGGCCTGCGCACCTCTTGATTCAGGGTCATACTCGAATATGCATTTACCGAATCCAGGAGCCTCTGCCAAACGGATGTTCCTTGGTATTATTGTCTTGAACAATGATTCTCCAAAATATTTTTCTACTTCTTGCCTGACTTTGTTTGAAAGAAGCATCCTTGAATCGAACATTGTGAGTACACCGCCTTCTATCTCTAATCTATTATTTAGAGCATCTCTAACTCTCTTGAATGTGCTTAGGAAATGAGCGAGCCCCTCCATTGAATAGTATTCGCCTTGAATCGGGATAATGACCTTGTCTGCCGCATTTAGGGCATTTATTGTTAATAGTCCAAGTGATGGAGGGCAATCTATAACCACATATTTGAATCGATCTTTTAATGCGGAAAGCGCTCCCTTTAGCCGGCTTTCTCTTGCCAACGCAGGGACCAGTTCTATTTCAGCCCCTATCAAATCAGTACCAGCACCACAGAAATTTAAGGCCGGTATGATAGTCCCTTTGATGGTTTTTTCGAGAGGCATTAGTTCTACAATCACATTGTAGATGCTTGGGGTGAACGTCTTGGAATCAAATCCTAGTCCAGATGTTGCGTTTCCCTGCGGGTCCAAGTCTATTAAAAGTGTTTGTTGGCCAAGTAGCGCAAGTGCTGCTGAAAAATTAATTGCAGTTGTTGTCTTCCCAACTCCGCCTTTTTGATTAGCAACTACAATGATCTCTGACATTAATATCTCCAGTTGAAAATTTTGCCTTGCGATATTTATAGCATTACATGTGGTCTTATTTCAAGTTGATTAAAAGTTTGCACGTGAAAACTATCAATATTTATTACTTCTAGTTTTCACGTGCAAACTTTATTGCGCTTTATTGTTATATTATGTCATTAAATATGTTTATATGTCTTTTAGTGTCTTTTGTAATTATTTGGTATTATTATTTAATGGTTAAGGAACTGGGCGTGCATCTGGATGCGTAGGGAGGGAGAAGGAGAGGAAGAGGGGGGATACTAGCGGGCCGACAGATAGCCCATCAGTCGATATACTAGCTTGGCAGCCGCCAATTCGGAGGCGACCGTATCCTTAAGTGGACAAAGTTCCATGATGTCCACGCCGACCACCTTCTTATGTGCTATCACGGTGCGGAATAGTTCCAGCGCCTCGTGCCAAAGGTAGCCGCCGGGCTGAGGAGTCCCTACGCCCGGAATGACCGCTGGGTCGAATCCGTCCAGGTCGATAGAGAGATACACGAGGGGGGGGAGAAGCCGAAGGATCTTTGGCAAGAGAGTCCGCATGTCGCGGTGTTCGTGCCACAAGAAGGTCTTCACATTGCCCCGGCTCACCAGATGCGCTTCGTCGGCGCCCACGGAGCGTATCCCCACCTGCACCACGCGGCACTGACGGGAGATTGGATACATGGCGCAGGCATGGCTGCGGGGCGAACCCTGGTAGTCCGGCCGCATGTCCGCATGCGCGTCAAAATGAAGTACTCCCATCCCTGGATAACGCTTGATAAAGGGGGGGATGGTCGCGTGCGATAGGGAATGTTCCCCGCCCACGCAGAACAATGTCTTGCCCGGCATGGCCGCCAGGCGCGCCACGGTCGCTTCTATGCGCGCAAAGACGCTCTCCGTCTGACCCGAGCAGGGCACCGGCGGCAGGACATGGATGCCGTCACGAAAGGTCAGCCGCCCCAATTCCTCGTCGTAGAGCTCGAGGCCGAGGGACCCATCCAAAAGCGCGGCCGGACCCCGTACGGTGCCTTGCTTGTAGGATGTCGTCCGCTCATAGGGAAGCGGTAGGACCAAGAACCGCGACCGGTTCAGGGGCGTCTGGGTGCCGAGGAACTGCACCGTCGTATTCTACAAAAAATTACGGAATACGAGTTTTAAAGAGCTCCAAGGCATTGGCGGTAGTGACGCGTGCCGCTTCTTCCAGGCCAACCGCCCATGCGTCCGCCAGGGCCTGCGCAATCTCCGGGATGAGTGAGGGCTCGTTTCTCTGGCCGCGCCGGCTCTGCGGCGGCAGATAAGGACTGTCCGTCTCCAGAACCATCGCCGTTGGGCCAGCCCTGCGGAAGGCCTCGCGCAGATCCGTGTTCTTCGGATAAGTGACGGGGCCGTCCGCTCCTAAGGCGAATCCCCGCTGCGCGAGAAATTCAGCGTCATCCGGGCTCCCGGAGAAGCAATGTACCACGCCCCAGAACCGTCGTCCTTCAGGGGGGGAAGGGAACACCTCCTGTACCACGGAGCGCAGGTCGGCGTATGCTTCGCGGCAATGGAAGACCACCGGCTTGCCCCAGTCCCTGCAGGCGGCCAGGAGTCTCCGCAGGGCCGTCAACTGAACTTGGGGGGTGATAAGGCCGCGTGCATAATCCAGGCCGATTTCTCCCACGGCGACCACCTCTGGCAGACGCGCCTGCCTTTCCAGGAGAGTCAGCAACTCGTCCGTGCACGCATCTGCGTAATAGGGATGCAGGCCCAGGGCGCAGCGCGCTACTTGCGGCCGTGCTCGGGCAAAGGCCAGAACCCGGGGCCAGTCCTCAGGCGCGTCCGCAATCTCCACCAAGCGGCTCACGCCCGCGGCTGCGGCCCGTTCCAGAACCGCTTCCCGGTCCGCGTCGAACCGCGGATCAGTCAGGTGGGTATGGGTATCGAAGAAGACTGTGGAGGGATGCTCTGTTTCCTTCGCCTCGCGGCGATCTTCCCGGGTGCGGGTCACAGCGCTTCCGCATGCGGGTCGCGTAAGCTATTGACGATATCATGATAGGTGTCATCGTCTTGTCCGCCATAGAATTCGTACATGACGTCTTCTCCCAGGAAATACGTTTCGACGCTGGGATCCGGGAGCTGGACTTCCACCTGGAGGCCGCGCAAGGAGGCCACTTGGATGCTTTTGAGGGGAGAGAACTTGGCCCCATGCGCAGTCAACTGTTGTGTGATGGCACGGCCTAGGCGCTCGATCCCCGTTAGGCTTCCGGAGAAAGGATTGGTCCGTACCTCCAGGCGCACGATGCCCATCTGGCCGAAAAGCGCTTCATTCAGGAAGTTCGTCGGGTCGGTCCCGACCCGGCAAAAATGGACGATTTCGATGGTCTTGGCCTCATCCTTAAATCCGGCCACAGCCTCGTAGCCCTTGGGCAGGCGGATGATGTAGCCGGTGTGCCCTACGAAGGCGGACTCACCTGCTGCGGCCGCGCCCTTGGATGGCGCTGGAGGTGGTTCATGGTGGGAAAGAAGAAGCACTGCCAGCGCCGCCACAAGCGCCACACCCCCTGCTAGAAAGACCAGGCTGGCCCGGCTGGGCCCCGCGCGCGCAGCCTTGAGGGAATCGTTGAAATCCTCTTCGCTGACCCCTTCCTCCGCCAGCTGCCCGCGTAAGGCTTGGAGTGGATGCTTCTTGAGGTTGGCCCTCAGATAGGCGACGACATCAGTTTTGACCATGCTAGTTTTTCTGGTGATATCCGAAGAGAGTCTCCCGTATCGTCTCAGGGATTCTAGCGGATTTTTCCGCAAACCCACAACCGCGGGTTGTGGGAGCATGGAAAAAGTCTTAAACTTTCAATATGCGAAAGTTCCTGGCCCACTGGGTGCTCCAGTTTCCCGAATGGTCATGGATACTGCTGGGGCTTGCCTTGCGTCTCGTCCTGGCCTGGAAAGTCGGCGGGGGTTTCCGTCAAGTGGACGAGGGCGGGTTTGACGCCGCAGCCTGGACCTTGGCGCGATCCGGAGTTCTTCCGGCCGCGGCGCCCTTGCCGAGCGCTTTCTTCGCCCTATGTTTCCGAGTCTTCGGCCACAGCCTGCTGTATCCGCGCCTGGCGCAGGCCTTCTTGTCCGCGGCTACGGCGTGGGCCCTCGGCCGCATGACTTCCCGCTTGACCGGCTCCCTGACGGCCGGCCGGCTGGCCTTGGCGCTGTCCGCCATCTACCCCTTCTTCATCTATTATTCCGCCATGATGCTCTCCGAAACCCTCTACCTGGCGGCGGTGGTTTGCGGACTGTGGTGGCTTTGCGCCAGCCTCCAGGGAAAGGGGGCCGGGTTCTGGTGCCCGCCGGCTGCCGGCCTTGCCTTGGCCGCGGCCGCGCTCTGCCGGTCCGAGGGGGCCGGGGTGGCGGCCGGCATCTGGGCCGTATCCGGAGTCCTCTGCTGCCTGCGCCGCTGGTCCTGGCGGGCCTGGTGCATGGCCGTCCTGTTCTGGATGCTTCCCCTGTTGGCTTGGTGCGCGCGCAATCAAGCCGTCATCGGACGCTTCGTTCTGGACAACCGCGGCGGCATCGCCATGCTGGAAGGTACCATGTTCTTCGACCTCAACGAGATCGACACGAAGTTCTCTGTCGCCGCCGTGGAGCAATGCCCCTTTTATAAGGAGAGCCTGGCCCTGCCGCAGGCCGAGCAGGATCGGGTTTTCCTGCGGCAAAGCCTCCTCTTCATGCGGGCGCACCCGCGGCAGGTGCTTCGCCAATGGGCCCGTAAGTCTGTGAATTTCTGGCGATTCTATCCGCGCTCGGATAAGGTTTTTATCGAAGACGCCCGCAGCCACCCCGGCCTCGGCCTGGGGCGCCGCGCCTTGATCGCTATCAGCCTGCTCTGCGAGCCGGCCCTGATCCTCGGCGGCTTCTGGGGCCTCTGGTGCCTGCGGCGCCGCTGGGAGACCCTCTATCCTCTCGGTCTATTCTTACTGGGAACCATGGCCGTCCACGTCCTCATCGTCAGCCAGATGCGCTATCGCCTGCCGGTCATGCCCATATTGATCTTCGGGGCGGCCTGGGCCGCGGCCGCGCCCATGGAAAGGCGGGCGGCATGAGTTCTAAGCCGGCTTATTACAAATACACTTCGTTCAGCGCCATCTCACGGGTCTCGTTGGCCGCCCGGCGCCGCGTCCTTCTGCGCTTTTTAGACCTGCTCCGGCCCCGGCCAGATGAGACAGTCCTGGACGTCGGGGTCACGCGGGACTGCAGCCGGCCGGAATCCAATTTTTTTGAGGCGCTCTATCCGCACCGGGGCCGCATCACGGCCGCCAGCGTCGAGGCCGCTGAAGGTATCAGCGCCGTCTATCCGGGAGTGAGCTTCGTGCCCATAGCGGCCGGCCGGCCTTTGCCGTTCGCGGACCGCCAGTTCGACCTCGCCTTCTGCAACGCGGTGGTCGAACATGTGGGCGCGGCCGACCAACAGCGCGCCTTTATCTCAGAGGTGGTCCGGGTCAGCAAGCGCGGGCTCATTGCCACGCCGTATCGCTATTTCCCCATAGAAGCCCACACCACGCTTCCGCTGGCGCATTGGCTGCCGCGCCCCTGGCACAAACTAGTGCTCACCGGCCTCGGGATGACGGAATTTGCTGGTGAGGACCGGCTGCGCCTGCTTGACCGCCGCGAGTTTCAGGAACTATTCCCAGCCGGGACGCTGGTCGCGGCGTCCTTTGTTCGCCTGTTAGGTTGGCCCTCCAACATCGTGGCCGCGTATTGGAACGACGGCGGCGCGCCGCCGCTTCAGTCTGGGAAGCGGTAGCGCACGATGGCTGCGAAGACGCGCCAACCGTCGCGCCAGAAGCGTATCTTCTTGCCCTCGGCGCGGCTACGCGCCTTGTAGAAGACCGGCATCTCCGTGAAACGCAAGCCCTGCTTGGCCAGCTTGGCGCTGATCTCCCAATCGTAGTCGAAGCCGTCACTGCGCAAGGTCAAGGCTTGGACGTCGCGGGCCCGGAAGACCTTGAACATGGTGGCGCCGTCGGTCAGCCGGACCCCGTAGAGCAAGTTGAAAAGTCCTGTGTAGAACAGCCCGCCCCAGTTGACCATAAGGCCATAGGCACGTTCCCAGAGGCCCCGGAACTGGCGGTACTGCCAGCGCTGCAGGTGCTTGAGGGCGCGCGAGCCGAAGACCACGTCGGCGGTCCCGTCACGCAGCGGCCCCAGCAGCTTCACCGTATCTGCAGGGTCGTACTCCAGGTCGCCGTCCTGCACCAGCAGGTATCCCCCCGTGGCCGCGGCCAAGCCGGCGCGTACCGCCGCGCCTTTGCCCTTCGGGGCATCCTCATAGATGACCCGCACCCCCGGCCGGGCCGCGTAGCTGCGCGCCAGCTCGCGGGTGCCGTCCGTGGAGTTGCCCTCCACGATGATGACCTCTTTGGACAACCCTGGGATGTCCAAGGCCAGGACCCGGTCCAGCAGCGTCGCGGCCGTGGCCCTCTCGTTGTATAGGGGCACGATAATGGAAAGGACGGCCGCCGGCGGCTGTCGGGGGTCGCGGGCTAGCATGCGCCGGCTCCCCGGCCCCGCAGGAAGGCCTCCAGCCTCTGCGGCGTGCCCAGGTCGGCGACCATGCCCTGGGTCTTGAAGCCCGCCAGTTTGCGGTTCGCCGCGAGGGCCTGGGGAAATATGTCTCGGCCGAAATCGCTGGGCCGGTCCTCGGGGATGAGGTCCATCAGGCCGGGAGCCACTACCCAGACCGCGGCCGCAGCCAGGTTGCCGCAGGGCTCACCGGGTTTGGCCCGGTAGAAGCCGGTGATGCGCTCGCCCTCGGCGCGCACCAGGTCCGAGTCGTGCGGGTGGTCTGTCTCGATGAGGACCAGTGTCGCGTCGCCGCGGACGCGCTCATGGCAGGCCCAAAGTTCGGGCAGGCTGATGTCGATGAAGAGGTCGCCGTAGAGGACCAAGGCATCCCCGCCCAGCCTGGGCCATGCGTTCTTGACGCAGCCGGCCGTGCCGCGGGGGGTGGTCTCGACTTGGTATTCGAGGCGCATTCCCAGGTGGTCGCCGTCGCCAAAGTGCGCCCTCACGGCCTCGGCCTTGTAGCCCAGGCACATGATCGCCTCGCGGACCCCGGAGCGCTTGAGCCATTCGAGCTGATGCTCCAGCAGGGGCTTGCCCGAGACGGGAATCATGGGCTTGGGCATGCTGTCGGTGTAGGGGCGCATGCGCTCGCCCCGGCCGCCGGCGACGATGACGGCGCGCAATCGGGAATAGTCCACGCCGGGCCAGTATAGCAAACCCTCAGGCCGGCCGGAGTATCCAGTCAGCAGCCGTGGCCAGGTCCCGGCAGACGCGATGGGGCCGCGCCCGATAGCATCCGTCCTGCCCCGCCTTGCCCGTGCGCACCAGTATGGCGGTGCAGCCCGCGCGCCGGGCGGTCCGCACGTCGGTGGTGGTGTCGCCCACGAAATAGCTACGCGCAAAGTCCAGGCGGAAGCGCTTTTGGGCTTTCTGCAAGAGGGCCAAGCCGGGCTTGCGGCAGGCGCAGCCCTTGCCGCCGGCTTTGGCCGGCAGGTGGGGGCAGAAGTAGAGCCCATCGAGCGCCGCGCCCTGCGCGGCCAGGCGCCGCTTGAGCAAAGCATGCACCTCGCGCAAGGTCTTGAGCGTCAAGTAACCCCTGGCCACGCCGGATTGGTTGGTGATGACCACGACTTTGAAGCCGGCCCGGCGCAGGCGCGCGATGGCCCGGGCCGCGCCTGGGATGAGCTGGAGCTGCTCGGGGCGGGTCAGGTAGTCGACGTCCTCTATGAGGACGCCGTCGCGGTCCAGGAAGACCGCCACCCTGCCCGTGGCCACCGGCCCTAGCTTTGGCGTAGGAAGAAGGCGATGATGTGGCTGATCGCGAGGTGCAGGTCCTCGATGACCCCGTAGTCACCGGAGGGGATGAGCACCGGCGCGTCCACCAGTCCCATGAGCTTGCCGCCGTCGAATCCCAAGAGCGCCGCGGTCTTGGCGCCGCGCTGCCTTGCGAAGCGCGCGGCCTTGACGAGGTTAGTCGAGTTGCCGCTGCCGCTGATGAACAGGGCCGCGTCGCCCGGCTGGAGCAGGTTGTCGAGCTGGCGGACGAAGATGTCGTCGAAGGTGTGGTCGTTGCTCATGGCCGTGATGAATGCCGAGCTTTCGGCCAGCGAGATGCACTTGAACCCCCGCCCACCCGGGGGCGCCGCGGTCTTGGAGAAATCCACCGCTATGCTGGCGGCCGTGGCCGCCGAGCCGCCGTTGCCCATCACGAAGATATGCCGGCCGCGTCGCCGCGCGTCGAGGAGCAGGCGCGCCAAGCGCTCCACCGCGGCGAGGTCCAAGGACTCCCACTGCGCCATCTCCCGGCTGCGGTACCATCGGGCGAACTCGCGGATGCTCAGGCCCCGCGGGCCCGAGTTCCGGAACTGTCCTGGGGCGACTCCCTTGATTTTTTTGGCCATGTCGTGCTCCTCCGTGACTGCCGGAACGATTATAGAACTTAGGGAACCGCCAATCCATGCTTTTGTATCATAGAGCGGCCCCGATGAAGCTCGTCATCGTTGAATCGCCCAACAAGGTCCGCAAGATTAAGGATTTCCTTGGCTCGGGCTATCGCGTGGCCGCGTCCTTCGGCCATGTGCGCGACTTGCCGGCCAAGGGGAGCCTTTCCGTGGCTTTCCATGACGGAAAGGTGGCGCCTACCTACGAGCAGTTGGAGCGCGCCTCGCGCGCGGTCAACGAGCTCTCCGGCTTGGCCAAGCAGGCCGATGAGGTCCTCCTGGCCACGGACCCGGATCGGGAGGGGGAGGCCATCGCCTGGCATGTCAGCCAGCTCTTGGGCGAGCGCACTTATCGCAGGGTGGTGTTCCATTCCGTCACCAAGGCCGCGGTGCAAAAGGCCATGGCCGAGCCCCGGCCCTTGGACTTGCGGCTGGTCAACGCCCAGCAGGCGCGCCGCGTCCTGGACCGGGTGGTGGGCTGGCTGGTGAGCCCGACTTTGCGCCGCATCGGCAAGGCGGCGCGCAGCGCCGGCCGGGTACAGTCCGTTGCTCTGCGCCTGGTGGCCGAGCGCGAGCGCGAGATAGGCAAGTTCAATAACGTGGACTATATGGTCTTGGCCGCGAAGCTCGAAAAGCCGGGCGCCCCGCCGCCGTTCGAGGCCAAGCTTGTCATCTGGAAAGGAACGCCTCTCAATCAGCGCTTGAAGGACCCGGTCCTGGCCGAACAGGCCATCGCCTGGTGCAAAGAACAGCGCTGGGAGGTGCTGGCCTGCGACCGGAGGGATTCCTCGCGCAATGCCCCGCCGCCTTTTTCCACGGCTACGGTCCAGCAGGCCGCTTCCGTGCGCCTGGGCTTCAACCCGGACGCCACCATGAAGCTCCTGCAAGGCCTTTTTGAGAACGGCCACATCACTTATCACCGCACTGACTCCACGGCCTTGTCGCCTGAGGCCATCGCTGACGCGCGTAAGCTTATCGCCAAGGATTTTCCTGCCGATTATCTGCCTAAAGACCCGATCATCCACGCCACCAAGTCCGCCAACGCCCAGGAGGCGCACGAGGCCATCAGGCCGACGCATCCGGAGAATGGGCAAGACGCCTTCCGGGGCGACGAAGGCAAGCTCTACAAGCTCATCTGGCAGCGCTTCATCGCCTGCCAGATGTCCCCGGGCCGCGACCAGATCACGACCTTGGACGCGGCCTGCGCTCCCGGAGAGTGGAAGCTGGCGGACGGGACTTCGGTCCCGCGGGGGGTGTTCCAGGCCAAGGGCAAGGTGACCGTGTTCGACGGCTGGCGCAGGCTGGCGGGCGAGGATGCGACCGAGGAATCCAAGGTCAAGGCCAAGCCGGGGGAGAAGCCCGAGCCGGACGCGGAGGAGGAAGAGAGCTCCGAAGAGCTGCCCATGCTCGAGGTGGGAGAAGAGTTGAGACTGCTCGACCTTTTGGCGCAGAAGCGCTCCACCAAGCCGCCGCCACGCTACACTCAGGCCTCCTTGATCAAGAAGCTGGAAAAGGACGGCATCGGTCGGCCTTCCACCTACGCCAACATCATGCGCACGATATTGGAGCGCGGCTACGTGGAGGAGAAGAAGCGGAAGCTGTACGCCACTCCGCTGGGATCATCCGTCACCGATTTCCTTGTGAGCCACTTCAGCGGCAACTTCATAGACCTGGGCTACACGGCCCGGCTGGAAGACGACCTGGACCGCATCTCGCGCGGCGAGGCGGACTGGGAGAAGGTGGTGACCGAAGCGAGCTTCGCGGTGCTCAAACTGGCCCAGGCCGCGGGCCTGCGCGGCAATCCTCTTATCCAACCATGATAGAGATCGAGAATCTTGTGCCGGACCCTTTGTTTGCCGCCGGCGTGGTGGTGGCGGAGGGCGTGGCCGTGGCCCCATCCTCTTCCGCTCTGGAGCAACTGATCAACGAGCTGACTCAGCGCCGGGCCGCCGAGGACTTCCCTCTTGCGGCGGACAAGGAGGCCGTGCGCAAGCTCCTTAAGCGGGGGGGATTCAAGCCTTCGGGCCGCAACAAGCCGGCCAGCGAGTACTTGGCGCAGGCCGCGCGGGAGAGTCGTTTCCCTCACATCAACAATCTCGTGGACATCAACAACCTGCTTTCCCTTGAAATCGGGCTTCCCATAAGTCTGCTGGACTTGCGCGCTTTCGCGGGCCGGGCTTGGCTGCGCTACGCGAGGGCCGGCGAGAAATATGTGTTCAACGCCACGGGCCAGGAGATCGACCTGGAGGGGCTTATCTGCGTCTGCGGGGCCAGCGGCGAACCTGACGGTGGGCCGCTGGGCAACGCGGTCAAGGATTCCATGGCCGGAAAGCTCAAGGCGGATACGGTGTCCGTCCTTGGAGTCATCTACGCGGACGCGGCTTGCCCGGCCGGCAGAAGCTTGGAGGCGCACACCGAGCGATTCGCCCAGCTCCTGAAGGAGTTCGGCGGCGCCTCTGCGGCGCGCGCTTTCGTGGTCAAAGCTAAAGACTGACCCGGCCCGCGCGAATCGCGCATGGCCGGGTCGACGGAGGGCGCTATGCCCTACGGTGCTATCGAAGTCTTATCTGCTTTTCGCGGAAGGCGCGGGCATGGCAGGGGCTTCCATAGGAGGAGGCATGTGCATCCCGCAGCCCATCCGTTGGTGGCAGCAGTGTCCCTTGAGATAGCCGATGATGCCGCCGACAAGGAATACGAGGATGATCATCACGACCTTTCCGAAACAGCAGCAGCATTTCTTGCCGTCGTCTTTGCATTCCACTTTTTCGTCAGCCATTTATAGTCTCCTTTGAGTTCTAATCTATTTTACCATTAATGCTATCGGGAACGCCCTCCCCGCGCCTTCTGCGCGTCATCGTGAGTATAATAACAGGGCGGATCCAATGGACACGTTCAAAAAGCTGTTCGGGATCGAGAAGTCCCGCATCAAGCCGGACTGTATCCTCTCGCCTCTCAACGAAGTCGATCTCTTCGTCGGGTCAAGGACGGGGGAACGCGTGCGTGGCGATTATTTCCGGGTCGCGGATTCCCGGTACGCCACCCTCATCGGCACGCGCTATAACCTGCTGGCAGGCGACTGCGTTCTCAGCCTCGCCGATTCCCCCTGTAGGAATATTTATCTTTTCAACTGTTGCGGCGGGGNCGACCGCGAGATCGGCGCGGCATATTCGGTGAGGAAGGCCTTCGACTTCGAGAGTTTCAGCGGTATGCTCGCGGGAAAGGAGCCGGCCGCCTGCTATCTCCCGGACGCGGGACTGGCGGGAGAGTTTTCCTCTTACTCCGGTCTGCCCGAGGGGACATGCGCCACCGTGGGTTCGTTGGCGCTGGAAGAAACGCATCTGCCCCGCTTCCGCGCGCTGGGCGTGGATTGCCTGGACATGGAATGTTCCGCAGTGTTCTCCGCGTCGAAGAATACCGGCAAGAGAGCGCTCGCCCTGCTGTATGTCTCGAATAGTGTTCCTGAGAAGCCTTGGCATGAACACCTGGACCGAGGCGATATCCAGAGGCTCGGCAAATCGCGCAAAGACCTCGCCGCGTTGCTGATGGGATTCATCGCGCGGAACCCTGCCTAAGAGGGCATCACTTCGGCGGGACCCGTGGCCTCTGGACTGCGTGCCCGTAGACTGTGGCGGAAGCTCCGCATGCCCCTATCGTTTGGCCGCAATATGGCCGCAGCGTGTCGTCGATGCAGCCGCGCAGCCGAGAAAAGTGTTGTAAAATCCTACCATGCGCCCGTAGCTCAGTTGGTCAGAGCACCCCGCTCATAACGGGAGGGTCGTAGGTTCAAGTCCTACCGGGCGCAGATTTTATCCGCGTTGCGTGCTCTGGCTCAACAAAACCCTGAGGATTTCCACCATCCCCAAGGTATCCTGTCCGCAATACTCGCGCAAGGCCGCCATGGTCTTGAGGGCCTCGTCCCCGGTCACTTGGCCAGCCATCAGCGCCTCATAAGCCAGGAAGGCCATCTCGCCGTTGGCGATGTCGAGGTTCTCGTAGGTCATGCCCGGCACCAGCGCGGGCAAGACCGCCTTCATTGACGCGCTGCCCCGCATGGCCGGGTGCACAAAATAATTGCTGCGGAACGGGATGATAAGGTCCCATAGCCGGCCCTTGATCGCGTGCAAAGCCTTGGCCTGCACCGGGAAAGCCTCGGCCAGCTCGCACAAACGTCCGCCCTCGAAGCTTGCGTTATAGACCACCACCGAGCCTTGGGGCCCGATGTGCCGCGTAAGGAACTCGGCCATGCCCAGCCTCGGGTCGGACTTGGGGTCGCCTAAGTACTCAAGGTGGCGCACCTCCCCGCTGGGCTGCTCCTGGACATGCAAGGACGCCTGGAACGGCAGGGCCTGAAAAGGACGCATCCCGTCATAAGGCGGCACCGCCAGGTTCACGGTCTCGAAGTCCAGGAAATACAGAGGATAGACGAGCTTGTCCAGACACTTCTTGATTCCGGCGACGTCTATGTGGACCTTCCCGGTCTTGGCCGCTTGGACTTGCAGTTCCTGAGTCGCGGTCAATTTAAAATCCGGCGGAATGTCTTCCAGGAGCATCACGCCCATAGCGCGCAGAGCGTTGATGACCGAGAAATCCGCGCGCTTCAAATCATAGACCGAGTAAGCCGGCACGTGCTTCCAGCAAAACCCCATGAAGTCGCAGTCGTATGGGCGCGTGCATTGCGCGCCGATCTCGACGGCCGGCATGCCCGGGACTGCCAGGACCTTCCGCATGGCCGCAAGTTCGGCGGGCGCTTGCCGGAGATAGGGCATCGTCTCTTCGGTGAGGTCCGTAAGTGTAAAGAACCTCGTAGGGTCGATCTTCCCCTTCCGTATATATTGGTTGTTGACGTGCAGGAGGCTGGCCCGGCGCACGGGCAAGCCCGCGCCCTCCAGCACGAGGCGCTGGATGGCGATGTCCGGAAGGTAGACCTCTTTGACCTCGGTGGAGCTCTTGACCTCTATGAGGTCCCAACGCGGCCCTTCCTTGACCAATACGTCAGGCCGCACCAGCACGCCCTCATGCATGAAGGCCGCTTCGAAGAGGATATCCGCCCCTTGCGCAAGCGCCTCGGCGGTCTGCCGCAGTGCATCGGGGATATGATTGTGGTCGGCTGCGATGAGGACCCCGCCCGGGAAGCGCTGGTGCGCGAGCAGTCCGACCTTATGGCCCTGGTCGAAGACATGCTGGACGCCGGGCGAGGCCGGGGCGCGCAGGTCGGGCCGGAAGTTGTGCAGCCAGAGGGACTTAGGGCACTGCAGGCCGCGCAGGTACTGGGACTTGGAGAGCCGGCGGGGGGAAGGCCCGGTCATTGCGCCGGCGGGATAGCCGGCGGAAGGCCAGCCGCCTGGGGCGCGGCCAAGGACACGCCCCGTTTCAGGTTGGCCTCGAAATCAAGCAGGCCCTGGCGCGCCTCGTCAAGGTTCGCCTTGGCGTTGCCGAGCTGCTTGGAAGCCTTGTCCACGCAATCACGCACTTCCTGAAAGCGCGTCAATAGCCCCTGGAGGTTGAGATGCAGTTCCTGGGCCTTTTCCTGGAGCTGCTTGCCGGCCATGGCCACCATGACCAGGCGCAGGTAGGGATAGAGGGTCTGGGGAGAGACCAGGATGACCTTCTTGGCGCGCGCGTAGCTGAACAGGTCCGGGCCCGCGTCCTCGCCGCTCTTGAACTCGGTGATCTCCAGCCACAGGCTTTCAGCCGGAACAAAGAGGAATGCGAAATCGTGCGTGCCGAGGTCGGGCCGTATGTACTTGGTGGAGATGTCCTCGACCGAGGCTTTGATGGCGTTGAGAAACGCGGTCTTCTCCTTGCGGCCTCCCGTCTTTTTGAGCTCCAGGAATTTGTCGATATGCGCCTTGGAGTCTATGGGCAGCCAGCGGTCGGCGATCTGGACCGCGGCCTCCACGTGCTCGCTGGAGCCCGGGTCCGGGTGATAGCCGAACTTGAGGACCTCGCTGGGGAATATGTTCTGCAACAGCGACTGGAGATGTATCTCGGACTGCGGGCCGCGGCGCTGGGGGACCAGGAAGACGTCGCGCAGTTCCGAGACGGACTGCAGTCCCGCGATGAGCTGGCCGGTGGAGCCTTGCAGGCTGTCCAAGGTGGCGCCCGCGGCCTTGAGGCGCTCGTCCATCTGCCCGGTGACGGCCTTGAGGCCCTGCATGAATTGGGAGGTGCTCGACTGCAAGGAGGACACGGCCGAGTCGGTCTTGTTCTGGAAGTCGGACTTGGTGGCCTGGAGTTCGGCGCGCAGTTGGCGCAGGGTCTCGTCCTTGGTCTGTTCCAGGTACTTGGGCAGGTCCGCCACCTGGCGGCCGGCTGCGCGGGAGCGTTCGTCGAGACGGATCAGGGTAAGGATCAGCCAGAGGACGAGGGCCACGACGACGGCGTTGCAGAGGAGGAGGGCGAGGATCATCGCGCTGCAAGCATGATAGAACCCTTCCGGGGATAAGTCAAGTTCGGCTTGCCCAAGGCGCGGCCTCTCGGTCGGCCAGGAAGAGCGCACCGGTGATGAGCCGGGCCGGCAAGGGCGCGGACTCCTTGGGATCCAACACCGCCTTAAGAATGCCGGCCTTGCCTCTGCCGCAGACCAGGAAGACCTTCTTGCTGGCCTGGTTCAAGGCCGGGACGCTCAAGGTCAAGCGGTCGCGGATGCCCTGGGGCGATTGCGTGGCGCAGACCCAGCGCAGGTCCTCCCGGAGCGCAGGGTCGCCGGGAAAAAGGGAAGCCGTATGCCCGTCATCGCCCAGGCCCAGGAGCGCGAGATCGAACCTGGGCCAGGATTGCCCCAGGAACTCCCCACGCAGCATGACCTCATAGTCTTGCGCGTCGCTCTTGGGGTCGTTGGCGCCCGTGGGCATGGGATGGATGTTCCTTTTGGGGATCGGGACATGGTCCAGCAATGCCTCGCGGGCCAAGCGATAGTTGCTCTCGGCGTGGTCGGGAGGGACATGCCGTTCGTCTACCCAAAAGATTTCAGTGGTGGACCAGGGCAGATCCTGCAGAGATGCCAGAAGGCGAAAGAGCAACTCGGGCGTCTTGCCGCCGGAGAGCGCAACCCGGAATCCGCCGGGCCCGCAGGCTCGGGCGGCCCATATACGGACCACCTCGCGGGCCACGGCCGCGGAATCCTCCAGGACCAACAGCCGCCCGCCGGCTATGGCTGCCTCCAGGATCGGCCCTCGGCTTCCAGCATCCGATCCGCCTCCTCCGGGCCCCAATCCCCCGGCGCGTACGAGCGCAAGGGCAAGGAGGCGTGGAGCAGGGGCTCGATGAAGCGCCAGGTCTCCTCCAAGGCGTCCTGGCGGGGGAAGAGCGTCTGGTCTCCCAGCATCACGTCCAAAAGCAGGCGCTCATAAGCGTCGGGCGAATGCTCGCCGAAGGCCTCGGCGTAGTCGAAGTCCATGGTCAAGGCGCCGATGCAGGTCTTGGGGCCGGGCTTTTTGGCCTCGATGGTCAGGGACACCCCTTCCTCCGGCTGGATGCGGAACACCAGCGTGTTGGGATCCAGGTGCGTCGGCGCCAGCTGGCTGAACAGGGAATGCGGCACGTGCTTGAAGACGACGGCGATCTCGGCGTGGCGCTTGCGCAAGGACTTGCCCGAACGCAGGTAGAAGGGCACGCCTTCCCAGCGCCAGTTGGATATCTCCAGGCGCATGGCCGCGTAGGTCGCGGTCTGCGAGTCGGCGGAGACGCCGGGCTCGGCGCGGTAGCCCCGGTACTGGCCCAGCACCACGCGCTCCTTCAGGTCGCGCTCGTCGAAAGGCTTGAGCGCCTTGAACACCTTGATCTTCTCGTCGCGCACGCAATCCGCGGCGAAGCTGGCGGGCGGCTCCTTGGCCACCAAGGCCAGCAGCTGCAGGGCGTGGTTCTGGAACATGTCGCGCAGCACCCCCGAGCTGTCGTAGTAGCCGGCGCGACGGCCGACCCCCTCCGCCTCCAGGACCGATATCTGCACGTGGTCGATGTAAGTGCGCTTCCAGATCGGCTCGAAGATGGCGTTGGCGAAGCGGAACATAAGGATGTTCTGGACCGTGTCCTTGCCCAGGTAGTGGTCCATGCGGTAAACCTGTGGTTCCTGCAGGTGGTCCCGGATCTCCGTGGCCAAGGACAGCGCGCTGGCCAAGTCCTGGCCGAAGGGCTTCTCAAACACAACCCGCGACCAGCCGCTCCGTGTCTGATCCAGAAGGCCAGCCTGGCCCAGCCGGTGCGTCACGTCATGGAACAATCCCGGCGGCAGGGCCAGGTAGAAGATGACGTTGCCCTTGGTCCCGTGCTTGGCGGCAAGCTCCTTGAGGCGGGAGCCCAAGGCCGCGTAGGTGGAATCCGCCGCGTAGTCTCCTTGCAGGTAATAAAGGTTGGGCAGGCCAGGCAGGCGGGACTTGAGGCCGGCAAGGTCCAGGGGACTGCGGCCCATGCCCAAGACGAAGAATCCTTCGGGCAGCAATCCTTTCTGGGAGAGGCCCTGCAAGGCAGGGAATATCTTGCGGGTAGCGAGGTCGCCGGAGGCGCCGAAGACGACCATGCCGCAGGGTTCGGGCTTCTGCTCCAGGCAGAGGCCCTCGCGGATGCTGTACTTGAGGCCCGGTCCGTGGCGCAGCTCTTCCTGGCTCATGCGGACCGTACCGCGTGGCCGCCGAACTCCCGGCGCAGGGCCGCGAGCACTTTGTCCGAGAACGCGTCCTTCATCCGGGAGCGGAAGCGCGCATAGACCGCGGCGGTGATGGCCGGCGCGGGCACGCCGCGCTCGACCGCTTCGTGCACGGTCCAGCGCCCCTCGCCCGAGTCCTCCACCCAGCCGCTCAGGCCCTTGAGGTCAGTATCCTGGCGCAAGGCCGACTCCGCGAGTTCCAGCAGCCAGGAGCGCACCACGCTGCCGCGGTTCCAGAGCTTGCAGATGCCGTGGAGGTCGGCCCGGAAGGGCGCGGCGCGTAAAAGGGACAGTCCTTCGGCGTAGCCCTGCATGAGGGCGTACTCTATTCCGTTATGCACCATCTTGGTGAAGTGCCCGGCGCCGCTCGGCCCGGCCAGAAGATAGCCCTCCTTGGGCGCCAAGGTCTTCAAGACCGGCTCGATGCGCTGAAAGTTTTTTTTCTCCCCGCCGGCCATGAGGCAGTAGCCCTCGCGCAGGCCCCAGATGCCGCCGCTGACCCCGACATCCATGAAGGCGATGCCGCGGCCGCCCAAGGTCCGGCTGTGGCGTTCTGCGTCCTGGTAGCGGGAGTTGCCTCCGTCGACCACGACATCGCCGGGAGCCAACAGGCCGGCGAGGCGGTCCACCGTGTCCTGCACCGGCCGGCCCGCGGGAATCATGAGCCAGACCAAGCGGGGGGCCCGCAGCAGGTTGACCGCCTCTTCCAAAGTTTTTGCCTTGATTATCCCGGCGCGCGCCGCCCGGGTGCGGGCCTGCGCTGAAGGGTCGCAGCCGACCACTTTGTGTCCGCCCCGTACGAGGCGCACCGACATGTTGAATCCCATCCGTCCCAAACCGATCATTGCCAAACGCATAGATGCCTCCGTGGTCATGCAATTATAGACCTAACGCTTCGCGCAAGCAACCATTGGAATCCGCGCGCCCGCGAGTGGTACAATTATCCGCTCAAGGAGAACCCTGTGAACGACACCGCCCTGCTGCACCAGACCGTCAAGAAATACGAAGGCGACATGGTCCGTTTTGCCCGCGACATCATCGCCATCCCCAGCTTTTCCGGCCAGGAAGGCCGCCTGGTCGCCCGCATCAAGAGCGAGATGAAGAAGGTGGGCTTCGATTCCGTGACGGTCGACCGCATGGGCAACATCATCGGCCGCATCGGCAAAGGCCGCGCCAAGATCATGGTGGACGCGCACATCGACACCGTGGGCATCGGCGACCGCAAGGCCTGGAAGTGGGACCCATTCAAGGGCAAGTTCGCGGGCGGCAAGATCTATGGCCGCGGCGCCACGGATCAGAAGCTCTCCATGGTTCCCATGGTCTACGCGGGCAAGCTGCTCAAGGAGCTGGGTCTGACCGGCGACTTCACTTACTGGGCCGTGGGCTCCTGCCTGGAGGAGGACTGCGACGGCCTGCCCTTGCTCCATCTCATCCAGAAGGAAGGCTACAAGCCCGATTATGTGGTCATCACGGAGCCGACCGACCTGGCCGTCTATCGCGGCCATCGCGGCCGCATGGAGATCAAGGTCGTGGCCAAGGGCCGCTCCTGCCACGCCTCGGCCCCGGAGCGCGGCATAAACGCCGTGGTCCACATGGCCGACATCGTGCGGGAAGTGACTGCCCTGGATCAACGCCTGAAGAAAGACAAGTTCCTGGGCAAGGGAACGGTGGTCGTGACCAAAATCGAGTGCCAGACCCCGTCCTTGAACGCCGTGCCGGACGAGTGCACCATCTACCTCGACCGCCGGCTTACCGCGGGCGAGACCATGAAGCTGGCCGTCTCCCAGATCGCCGGCCTGCCCAGCGTGCGCAAGCACCAGGCCAAGGTGGAGGTCCTGCACTACGACGCCACGACCTGGACCGGCCTTAAGGTCGGCCAGGAGAAGTATTTCCCCACCTGGGTCCTGCCGGAGAGCCACAAGCTGGTGCGGGCCGCGGTGCAGGCCGGCCGGATCGCCTTGAAGACCGAGCCCAAGGTGGACAAGTGGGTGTTCTCGACCAACGGCGTGGCCTCGGCGGGCCGCTTGGGCATACCGACAGTGGGCTTCGGCCCGGGCAACGAGATCTACGCCCACACGGTCAACGAGGTGATGCCGGTGGACCAGCTCCTCAAGGCCGCGGTGTTCTACGCTTCCATCACGCGCTTCCTGGCGCCATAAGGGGCAGACGAAAAAAACCCGGGCAAGCGGACTTGCCCGGGTTTTTTGCTGCCGTCAGCCGTGGATCAGAGCACGCGCTTAAGCCCCGCGGCGTAGAGCTTCTCTATCACTTCGGCGGGGCGCTTCTTCGTGCAGGCGGCGATCATGGCCGCTATGACGAAGGGCTTGTAGCCGGCCTCCTTGTAGGTGCCGATGCGGTATTTCTCGAATACCTCCGCGGAGACCTCGCCGGCCTTGCAGCTGACATCGGTGATGTCGGCGGGCAGGCAGTGCAGGTACACGGCCTCGCCGCCCTTGGTGCGCTTCATCATCTCAGCGTTGCACTCCCAGCTCTTGAACTTGGCGTTCTGGGCCAGGCACTCTTTCTCGAGTTCCTTCAAGGCCGCATGGTCGTTCTTTTCGAGCAGAGCCGTGCGGCGCTCCATCACCTTGAACGGAGCCCAGCTCTTCGGGTAGACGATGTCCGCGTCCCTGAAGGCGCTCTCCATGCTGTTGGAGACCTTGAACGAGCCGCCGGAAGCCTTGGCGTGCTTCTGGGCCACCGCGATGGTGTCGGGCAGCAGGTCGTAGCCTTCCGGGTAGGCCAGTTCGACGTTCATTCCGAAGCGGGTCATCAGGCAGATGACGCCCTGCGGCACTGAAAGAGGCTTGCCGTAGCTGGGAGAGTAGGCCCAGGTCATGGCGATCCTCTTGCCCTTGAGCTTGTCGAAGCCGCCGAAATGGTTCTTGATGAAGAGCAGGTCCGACATGCTCTGCGTCGGGTGGTCCAGGTCGCACTGCAGGTTCACCACGGCGGGGCGCTGGTTGAGCACGCCCTGCTGGAACCCGTCGTCGAGGGCTTCGGCCACTTCCTGCATATAGGTGTGGCCCTTGCCGATGAACATGTCGTCGCGTATGCCGATGGCCTCGGTCAGGAAGGAGATCATGTTCGCCGTCTCGCGCACGGTCTCGCCGTGGGCGATCTGGCTCTTGCCCTCGTCGAGGTCCTGCACGGCGAGGCCCAGCAGGTTGCAGGCCGAAGCGAAGGAGAACCTGGTCCTGGTGGAATTATCCCGGAAATTAGAGACGGCAAGGCCGGTCTTGAACATGTCCAGCGGGATGTTTTCCGCGTGGATCGCCTTGAGCAGTTCGGCTATTGTCAGCACGGCCCGGAGCTCCGCGTCGCTCTTCTCCCAGGTCAACAGGAAGTCCTTCCCGTAGAGATCCGCGTTGAGGGCCTTGAGCTCTTTAAATAGACTTTTTATGTCAGCAGACATTCTATTGCCTCCAGGTGGTCCGTTTCGGTATCATTACATCCTCGTTTTGGACCGAGACATTATACTTCGTTGGGGCCCGATTATATAACCCGTCGCTCCAAGTCTTAGGGCTGCCGACAGTCCCTGCAGGACCAAGGAGGCGTCATGGCGAAGAAGAACCTCAGGATATTCGCGTTCGGCGGCAACGAGGTCTCACCGGTGGGGTTGAAGGACCCCAAGACCGGCAAGGACCTCGTCCCGGACATCGCCCTGCAGTGGCAGAGGACTGCGCAGACCTGCAAGCTGGTGGCCGACATCATCGAGAAGCATCCCGACGACCTCTATGTGATGACCCACGGCAACGGGCCGCAGGTGGGCAACATCCTCCTGCGGGCCGAATACTCCCGGCCCATCCTGCCAAGCCTGCCGCTGGACATCTGCGGCGCGGACAGCCAGGGTGCCATGGGCTACATGATGAGCCTGCTGGCCAGCGAACTGCAGATGCGCGGCATCAAGCGCGTGGTCAGCGCGCTCGTGACCCAGGTGGTCGTGGACAAGAACGACCCGGACTTCCAGAGCCCTTCCAAGTTCGTGGGCCCGACCTATAGTAAGGAAGAGGCCCTGGAGCGCAAGGCCAAGGACAGCTGGGCGGTCAAGCTCTACAAGAAGGACGCCGAGGGCAAGGAGCTCTGGCGGCGCGTGGTTCCCTCACCGGTCCCCACCGACATCGTGGAGATCGACGCCATCGAGGCCCTCATCGGGGCCGGCATCATCCCCATCACGGTAGGCGGGGGAGGCATTCCCGTTTCCGTGGTGGAGCCCAAGGCGCAGGACGGCCAAGAGGTCTACTCCTGCAACTACGGCATCGACTTCAAGAAAGCCAAGGGCAAGCCGGCCCAGGTCTATTCCGGCGTCGAGGCGGTCATCGACAAGGACCTGGCCTCGGCCTTGCTGGGCAATATGCTGCTGAAAAGGGCCAAGACCCGCGGCGTGGACTACCAGGTGACGCTCACCATCTTCACGGGCGAGGACGGGGCCAAGCTGAACTACCAGAAGCCGGACCAGCAGGACCTGCGCAAGCTGACCCTCAAGGAAGCCGAGGAGATCTTCAACCGCAAGCCCTGCCCGTTTCCGGCCGGGAGCATGGGTCCGAAGATCAAGGCCGCCATCAAGTTCATCCAGGACGGCGGCCACGCGGCCTACATCAGCAAGACCGAGCTCTTCGATAGGACCTTGGCTGGCACCGCGGGAACGACCATCGTCCCATGATGCGATGAGCGCCCCCCGCGCTGGCGGCGTAGCAGGATTTCAGTGCGTCCGGTGCGGCAAGCAGACCCCGGACGCCAAGGGCTATGTGTGCCCGTTTTGCGGGGGAAACCTTGAAGTGCTTTACGACTACAAGGCCGTCAAGAAGACGCTAACCCGCAAAGCCCTTGAGCGGAACTCAGACAAGAGCGTCTGGCGCTACAAGGACATCCTGCCCATCGCGCGCTACCGGGGCGTGCCCATCGTCCACATCGGCTGGACCCCGCTTTACAAGGCCGAGCGTCTCGGAAAGGATCTGGGGCTGGCCAACCTTTACCTAAAGGACGACGGCCGCAATCCCAGCGGCTCCTTCAAGGACCGCGCCGGGGCCGTGGCCGTGGCCAAGGCCCTGGAGCTGGGCGAAAAGACCATCACCGGCGCATCCACCGGAAACGCGGCCTCCTCCATGGCCTGCCTTACCGCTGGCTTGGGCGTCAAAGCCATCATCTTCGTCCCGGAAAAGGCGCCGGTGGCCAAGATCGCCCAACTTTTGGTCTTTGGCGCCACAGTCATCGCGGTCAAGGGCACCTACGATCAAGCCTTCGATCTCTGCCTGCAGGCCACTGCTGAGTTTGGTTGGTACAACCGCAACACCGGCCATAACCCTTTTACTCGCGAGGGTAAGAAGACCTGCTCCTTCGAGCTCATAGAACAGCTCGGCTGGGACTGCCCGGACCAGGTGTTCGTGCCCGTGGGCGACGGCAACATCATCAGCGGCATCTGGAAGGGCTTCAAGGATTTTCATGCTTTGGGCCTCATCGACCGCCTGCCCCGGTTGGTGGCTGTGCAGGCCGCGGGCAGCGATGCGGTCAAGCGCGCCTTCGAGTCCGACGGGGTCATCCGGCCCGTGAGCGGCGATACTTTGGCGGACAGTATATCCGTCAGCGTCCCGCGCGACGGCGAGGCCGCGGTCAAGGCGCTCAAGGAGTCCGGCGGCTACGCGGTCTCGGTCACGGACGACGAGATCCTGGCGGCCATGCGCGACACGGCCCACCGCGAAAGCGTCTTCGGCGAGCCTGCGGGCGTGACCGCGGTGGCGGGCCTGCGCAAGGCCGCGGCCCAGGGACTCGTCAAGAGCAACGAGAAGACAGTCGTTTTGGTCACCGGCAACGGCCTCAAGGACGTGGCCAGCGCCATGAAGGCGGTAGGCAAGCCCTACCTCATTGCGCCCGACGCCGGGGAGCTCAAGAAGCTGGTCAAAGAGCAGGATATCCGATAGGAGAGCCATCATGCCCAAGAACGAAGCCGTTTTGAAGAAAACCGTCGCCCGCTGCCGCGAGCGCGGCATCATCATCCCCACTTTCGCCCAGATGGCCGACCCCGAGCGGGCGCCGGAGAGCGTCAAAAAACGCCTCAAGAGCGTGGGCCTTTGGGACGTGGACCCGGCCAACCTCTTCCGCATCAACTGGAAGAACGACGTCAAGACCGGCCTCTTCGGCGATGTGAACTACCTGGAGATCCCCAGCGAGCTGACCGGCATCCCCGCCCGCGTCATCGGGATCGTGGGCAAGCACTTCCCGACCGGCGCCCATAAGGTGGGCGCGGCCTTCGGCTGTCTGGCGCCGCGGCTGGTGACCGGAGAGTTCGACCCGGACACGCAGAAGGCGGTCTGGCCTTCCACGGGCAACTACTGCCGCGGCGGGGCCTTCGACTGCGCGGTGCTGGCCTGCACGGCCGTGGCCATCCTGCCCGAGCAGATGAGCCAGGAGCGCTTCGACTGGCTCAAGTCCATCGGGGCCGAGGTCATCGCCACCCCCGGGTGCGAGAGCAACGTCAAAGAGATCTACGACAAGTGCTGGGACATCCGCAAGAACCGCAAGGACTGCGTGATTTTCAACCAGTTCGAGGAGTTCGGCAACCCCACCTGGCACTACCATGTCACCGGCCCGGCCATCGAGGAGGTCTTCGCGAAGGTGAAGGGCCGCAACAGCCGCTTGGCGGGCTATGTCTCGGCCACGGGCTCGGCCGGCACCATCGCGGCGGGCGACCGTCTCAAGAAGGATTTCCCCTTGGCCAAAGTGGGTGCGGTCGAGGCTTTGCAGTGCCCGACCTTGCTCTGGAACGGCTTCGGCGGCCACCGCATCGAGGGCATCGGCGACAAGCATGTGCCCTGGATTCACAACGTGCGCAACACGGACATGGTCCTGGCCGTGGACGACGAGAGCGTGGTGCGCCTGCTGCGCCTCTTCAACGAGCCGGCGGGCAAGAAGCTGCTCAAGAGCCAGGGGCTGAAGGAGTCTTTCATCGCGTCTCTGCCGCTGTTGGGTTTCTCCGGTATTTGCAACATCCTCGCCGCGGTCAAGATGGCCAAGCACTACGAGCTGGGCAAGGACGATGTGGTGTTCACGGTCTTCACGGACTCGGTCGAGCTCTACGGCTCGCGCCTCAAGGAGATGCACGAGGAACACGGCGCCTATACGGAGACGCAGGCGGCCGGCGACCTGGAGCGGCGCCTGCGCGGCGTGGGCATCGACCACCTGCGCGAGCTGGGCTACTACGACCGCAAGGCCCT
>TBL_comb47_HYPODRAFT_10000906_pt1 | contig 38991 bp, 32 predicted proteins | sample TroBogypolimnion_40_FD_10682 | JGI IMG/M metagenome (IMG submission 10682)
AGGCATAAGCTTAAAAATGGGGACCAGATATCGGTAGATACAGCTAATCATCAACGTCCCAAAATAGATTGGCTTGATTTTGTCGTTACCACCAAAGCCAAGAGCAGAATCAAAGCCAGTCTGAATGAAGACGTAAAACGGGAAGCTGAAAATGGCAAGGAAATTGTGTTGCGAAAAATTAAGAACTGGAAGATTGAATATAACGATGACAGCATTCGTAAACTGCTGAAGTATTACAAGCTAAAACTGGCGCAGGATCTTTATTACAATGTGTCGACCGGGAAAATTGACACCCTTGAAATCAAGGAGATATTGTCGGATAAGAAAGATGAATCGGCCAGGCAAATAGTTACTGAAATTTTACCTAAAGAAAAAGTTCAGGATCTGGAATTTGCTGGAGGTGATGATTACCTGGTAATTGACAACAACATCAAAAATGTGATTTATAAACTGGCCCCTTGCTGTAATCCAATCTTTGGGGACGATATTTTTGGTTTTGTAACTATTACTGAAGGGATAAAAATTCATCGGGTAACATGTCCCAACGCACCGCAGTTGTATGAACGATATCCATACCGGATTATCAAAGCCAAATGGCAGGAGACTAAAAAGAAATCTTCATTCCAGGCAACTATCCGGATCTCAGGAACTGATGAATTGGGTATTGTTGGACAGATTTCGCATGTCATTTCCAAGGATGTCAGTGTACAGATGCGATCAATCAACATCGACTCAAATAATGGCGCTTTTGATGGTACTTTGCGAGTTTTCGTCAATGGACTGGAGCATCTCGATTTTTTGATGAATAAACTAAAAAGCATCAAAGGTGTTATATCGGTTACACGAGCCGATTAATTAAGGGTTGGAATTTAACAGGGGGTCCTGAAAAAAGTTCAGGATGACAAAAAAGGAAAAGGAAATGGATATTTGGAAAGCGAAAGAATTGTTTGAGCAAAATGAACTAATCCAGTCGCAGGAAATACTGAACGAGCTCATATTTAATAATCCAGGAGATATCGATTCACTAATCCTCCGAGGTCGTATTTCCAACAAAATGCAAAACTTGGGAGATGCGATGAATGATTTTGCTGCTGTTTTGGATTTCGACCCAGGCAATTCAGAGGCAATAACAGGATTAGAAATGGCCAGAAACATATTGGGCTATTTTACACCTGATATGTTTAATCCATGATTAAAGATTTGTTGCAAATCTTTAAAACATGTTAATATTTTTGAAAATTGCAATATTTTTTAGGTATTTTATACTTTATTGCTATTTTTGAGGGCCTGTAAGTAAGCAGGTTGATTAATTTTTAGTTTGTACTTAATAAAAAATGGTAGTTGTCATGAAAAAATTATTTTTTGTAGTTGTAATGTTTATTAGTGTTTTAGCAGTAAATGCACAGGTAGCAGAGAAAACGTTTGCCGATCTGAAAAATGAAGGTAATGCAGCTATCAAGGCTAATGATTATCCCAAAGCGCTTGATCTATATGAACAGGCTTTGGTAAAATGGGGAAACAAACCTATTGTTGACACTTCAATGGTATATAACATGGGGATATGCGCTATCAAAGCAAAGGCCTATGATAAGGCTTTAAAATATTTTGATCAGTCAATTTCCATGAATTACAAAAAAGTTAATGCATTACTTTATAAATCTGATGTATATCGGATTACAAAAAATAATGCCGAAACACTGAAATCTCTTGAAGCAGCATTGGCTATTTCTCCTGAAGATGCAAAGGTAAAGGGCAAACTTGCTACCTATTATGTGGGTGAAGCTAATGCCATTTATACCAAAGGCAGTGCGATCATCTTAAAGGTAAACAACGATATTACTGCTGGTAAACTAAAAACTACAGATCCAGCTTACATTTCTGCTGAGCAAAAAGCTAAAGATGAATATACAAAAGCGATGCCGCTGATCGATAAGGCCTTGAGCTTTGATCCGGCAAATAAGACTGCTGCACAGATAAAAGCAGCTATCGAACAAGCACTTAAAGGATAATTATTCCCCAGAGAATATAATGCAAGGCTGCCTGCAAAGGTGGCCTTGCTTTGTTTCAGGGAGTTTGTATTTCAGGATTGTTTATTTGAGAAATGATTTTTTAAAATTGTGATCTGTTTATTATTGACGAGATTTTAAATAAATATTCAATAGATTTATCATGTATTTTTGACCAATTTAGAAAGTAATAAAATGATAAAAGAAATTTTTCAAAATATCCGTGTTGAAGGAATGACTTGTCCGCATTGTGAAGCAACCGTAACCAGAACCCTTTTAAAACTTGAAGGCATTGAGGAAGTAGTTGCTGACAGGAACAGTTCACAGGTCAATATCATGGGCGAAAAAATTAACCTTTTCCAAATTGCGCAAGCGGTGACTGAGATTGGCTACCAGTATAAAGGCGTAGTCTAATGAATTGGATTGATTATAGTCTGATTGTATTAATCAGTTTACCTATTCTGGCAACATTTGTGCTGGGGGCTTTCCTTGCAAAAAATGGTAAACATGCCAAGGGTAAACCTGCAATTCATCCGGTTTTGTTTTATACTGCAAAGTTTTTCCTGTTTGCTGTTTGGGCTTTGTTCTATCTAATTTCTATTTTCCCCGAATATCGCTCTGTGGTACCTCTGCTAATTCAGGATCAAACGCCTGATGTACAGAAGTTATTATCCTGCATATTTCTCATTCCGGCCAATTTGATTATAGTACCCGCCTATCTTTCAATGGGTTTGATAACCAATATCGGACTTCCAACCGGGAAGCATGAATTACGAACTTCAGGCATCTACAGAATAAGCCGCAATCCAATGTATCCCAGTTTTATTTTCCTGAATACGGCTACTTTCCTTTACCTTCCAAGCATTTTATTACTCGTGATCATGATCTATGGTGTGATTGTTCATCATTTCATTATACTTGGAGAAGAGAAATATCTCGAAAATGAATTTGGAGATGAATATATGAATTACAAGGTCTGGGTGCCAAGGTATTTTTAAATTCACTTCAATTAGGTTTTGATTATAGCTACTAAAGATTTACTTTTAGTGAAAAATAAATCTTATGGAAGGCAAAAGAATACTTGTTGTCGGCAGTTCAAACACCGATATGGTCATTAAAACACAAAATTTTCCAGCCCCTGGAGAAACCATTCTAGGTGGAAGGTTTCTGATGAATGCTGGTGGTAAGGGAGCTAATCAGGCTGTTGCTGCAGCCCGTTTGGGTGGTCTGGTTACTTTTATAGGAAAAATAGGAAACGATATTTTCGGAAAACAGGCAGTTAAACACCTCAAAGATGAAGGGATAAATGTCGATTATGTTTTTGTGGATACAGAAAATCCAAGTGGTGTGGCAATGATTACAGTGGATCATAAAGGCGAAAATTCCATAGTGGTTGCTCCCGGTTCTAATGGAACCCTAAGTCCCGCGGATTTTGATAAAGGACTGACTGAACTGAATGAATCGGAGTACATATTAATGCAGCTTGAGACTCCTATTCCAACCGTAGAATATATTGCCGCGAAGGCATATCAAAAACAGAAAAAGGTAGTTCTAAATCCTGCACCTGCAGCAAAACTTTCAATTGAATTGCTTCAAAATCTATATCTAATAACACCTAATGAAACTGAAGCAGAGTTGCTCACCGGAGTGAAAGTAACTGATGAATCATCGGCTTTAAAAGCGGCGACTGTCCTTCACATTAAGGGTGTTGAAATCGTAATTATAACGATGGGAAGTGCAGGGGCTTTCCTATTGGAAAACGGTACTTCAGAAATAATCAAAGCTCCCAAAGTGGATGCAGTTGATACCACAGCTGCAGGAGATACATTCAACGGTGCATTGGTTGTTGCATTGTCTGAAGGCAAGTCGATCAGAGAATCCATCGTCTTTGCCAATAAGGCTGCTTCCATTTCCGTTACCAGGATTGGAGCTCAGTCATCAGTACCCTACCGAAAAGAAATTATAACCTAATAATATATAAATCAATGAGAATGTATATTTTGCACCTGATTTTTGCTTCAATTTTCTTTAGCTTTTTATCCTTTGTCAATTGAAATTCGGCTATTGAATTTTTCTCCAATAACAAATGAATATTTTCTGTTAGTTAAGATTAAACTGTTGAGGAAATTGATGATATTTACCTGACGAACTATGAAAAATAACCTGATACTATTGCTGACAATTAGCTTGTTATTCTTGTTACACAAGGCTGGGTTTGCCCAAAAACATACTGAACCAGTTAAGATCATTTTTGACTCCGACATGGGTCCTGATTTTGACGATGTAGGTGCTATTACCATTTTGCATACTTTAGCGGCAATGGGCGAATGCGAAATTTTGGCCACCATGGCCAGTGATGGCTATCCTTATATCGGCCCGACGCTTGAAGTGTTTAACCGTTATTTTCAGAAACCCAATATCCCGATTGGCGTTCCGGGTGCTGATGCACCTGCTTTTTCGTGCCCGAATCACTGGAATGATTCATTGGTTGTCAAGTACTTACCAAAGCAGAAAACCAATAAGGATTACCCTTCAGCAACCGAAGTTTACCGAAAAGTTCTGGCCGCACAAAAAGATCATAGTGTTGTAATTGTCACCGTTGGATTTCTTACCAACTTATCCGCTTTACTTCATTCAAAGCCTGACCAGTTCAGCCCACTGGGGGGTAAAGAACTGGTTGCACTTAAGGTAAAGAAATGGGTGACCATGGCTGGTGGATTTCCCGAAGGAAATGAGTTTAACCTCAATCAACATGCCTCGGCCTCAGTCTATGTCATTCAAAATTGGCCAACACCAATTCTTTTCAGTGGTGTAGAAATTGGTAACAAAATCATGACGGGGAATAAAGTATCAACACTGGGTACCAAAGGAAGCCCTGTACAGTGGGCTTATCATTATTGCCTTTCAAACTATGAAAACAAGCAATTACTGAATCGCAATTCATGGGACCCAACTGCTGTATTGTGCGCTGTTCGTAATCCAGAAGACTATTTTTATGTCATGGGCAACGGAACTGTAATCTGCAATCCGGATGGATCAAACACATGGAATCCTGAGAAGAATTCGAATCATTCCTTTTTGGCCCATAAGTATCCTTACCAGAAGATAGCCGGAATTCTGGACGACTTAATGCTATATGAACCTAATTCACCAGTCAACAAAACTAAATAATCCATAGCTATGTACATCGTAAGTTCCTATTTGTTTGCCGTAATCCTTTGTGTGATTACCATGTTATGCTGGGGTTCCTGGGCCAATACACAAAAACTGGCACAGAAATCGTGGCGCTTCGAGTTATTTTATTGGGATTACGTGATCGGAATCCTCCTGATATCGCTGCTTTTCTCGTTTACAATGGGGAGCTCAGGTGAATTGGGGCGTGGTTTCCTCAAGGACCTCAGTCAGGCTAATATAAGTAACATCGGTAATGCATTAATTGGCGGAATCATTTTTAATGCGGCAAACATTCTCGTGGCTGCAGCTATTTCAATTGCCGGAATGTCAGTTGCTTTCCCCATCGGTATAGGTATTGCATTGGTACTTGGAGTAATAGTGAATTACATGGCTAATCCACAGGGCAATGCATTGTGGCTCTTTGCCGGAGTTGCCCTGATTACCGTTGCCATTGTGATCGACGCGATTGCCTATCGGAAGAAATCCTCCCAGTCGCAGAAAGTTCCTACCAAAGGAATTGTTTTATCCGTTGTAGGAGGTGTATTGATGGCCCTGTTTTACCGTTTCGTTGCCAGTTCCATGGTGAGTCATTTCGAACAACCCGAAGCCGGAATGTTAACACCGTATACTGCCGTATTTATCTTTTCAGTCGGAATCCTGATCAGTAATTTTGTCTTTAATACCATACTGATGAAGAAGCCATTCGAAGGTACTCCGGTAACATACACTCAGTATTTCAAAGGCAGTATGAAGGAACATTTTACAGGTATTCTTGGCGGAATGATTTGGTGCGTAGGAATGACCTTCAGCATTATCGCCGCAGGAAAAGCCGGGTTTGCGATTTCCTATGGCTTGGGCCAGGGAGCAACTTTGGTGGCTGCCTTATGGGGTGTGTTTATCTGGAAGGAATTTAAGGGTTCGAAGGGTACTACCAGTCTGTTGGTAAGTATGTTTATCCTCTTTTTTATTGGCATAGGAATGTTAATTTATGCCGGAATTTAATAAGCATCAAATCATTCGGTAACTAATATTCTTCAACCCGTAGATTATTTAGAATAATCTACGGGTTGAAGAATATCTCTTTCGATCCATCCACCTTATCTCCAGCCTTTTCCGATAGGAATGGCTCTATTCACTATCGTACCATTGTCATACCATTGTCATACCACTGTCTTTTATAATTCGAATTATATTCGAATTTGTTACGAATTATATAAGACAGTGGTATGACAATGGTACGATAGTGGTAATATAAAATCTAAATGCAATACATTAGCAATTCAACCTCTAAACAGGAGAAAAGACTAAAGCGTACATTCACAAACGGGCATTCAGGTATTTTCAAAGATATAATGTTGTTTTTCCTGAATCATTGAATGCAGATCCGTATGGTGGAGGATCGGCGTTCTATAATTCTGATTTTAATGAACGACACTCATTAATTCATCCTGCTTATATTTTTGTTTTCATACAAAAATCATAAAAAAATGATGCAGTTGCAAGGGCCAAAATCAGATCATTTATTCGTTTGATCAATCAGAATGATAGATTGATAATTCATATGCACGATTTAGAAAGTGATTGCTTATTTGGCATGGAAATTACATTATTTAGGCTTAACTTTAATAAAGAATTAAAGATATGTCGAATTGTGCCCGGTCATTTATAGACTATTATAAAGCTTCTTTTAAGATTGAAGAAGATCCTGAAAAACCTTGTCAGCTTTTTGAAGAAGTGTATTCTGATTTCATATGTTATACCCCAATCACTCTTGAATTACTGGAGGTTTATTTAAATGCTGGTCATATTGATTATTTCTACATTTCATTGGCTGACTTAAAATATCTGATTGAATTTTCAGATGATTTAAACCGGTACTGGCATCTTTTGAGAGCATATTCAGGAGCACTATCAAAACTAAAATCCAATCAGACGGTTAAAAGCTCAAAAAAAATTTACTATTACTATTTTACAAGGTATGGAGATCGGAGATTTCTACGTAATGAGCACTGGTTTGAGGGAAAAAGATGGGAGTTTTTGGATGAACTTCAGTCAATTTACACCGAAGATTCACTTGAAAATTTTATTTTTAAATATCAGTGTATACTGGCCGAAAGTCTTAAAATATACGTGTCAATTCTCTCGGAATTCATCAATGATCTAAAAACTATTCACCCGCCTTCTTCTGTCTTAGTAAATGATTTAAACTAGTATTTATACTTCTGGTTTTGTTTTATCTCTTTGATTTTAAGTGTTTATCCCTGACATTTTAATCCGGACTTCTGATATAAGGACATTTTTTGCACTATCCGAAAATGAAAATACTCTCATCTATGACTAATTCTTTATCTTTGTACTTTATTCACCTGATCATAAAAATGATTAATTAGATAATTTCTATTTCTGAAACGTTAGGATAACTCATGGAAGTACAAAGAGAATTAAAAATATTACTTGCAGAAGATAATAAGATCAATCAGCAAATAACAACATTCACCTTAAAACAGTTGCAATTGAAGTGTGACATTGCCAATGACGGAAATGAAGCATTTCAAATGTATCAGCATAAAAGGTACGATTTAATACTCATGGATATCCAAATGCCTGTCATGGATGGGCTTGAGGCAGCACGACTGATCAGATTATTCGAAAAAGAAACCGGTTCTACTCATCGGGTTTATATAATGGCTCTTTCAGCAAATGTAATTTCGGAGAAGAGGGAAGAATATATAGAGGCAGGTATAGACGATTTTATGGAGAAACCTTTCCAAAAAAGCAAACTGGAATCACTTATATTACAATTGGGAATATAACCTTCCTGTTTGATTTTAGAGAAACTGTCTACACACATTCAGGTTGGTTTTATCTGGCATACAGACCAATTCCAGCTGTTTCCATGAGAAGTAATTCAGACCACACTTCAACTCATTTTTGTTAATAAATACGATAATACAGATTGTCGTAATTTCCAATAATAATTGAACATATGTATAACTACTTATTCTACAGTTATATATATTGATTTGAAATGTAATAAGGTTGTTAATGAATCTTATTATTTAGAACCTGATTAAATTCCGTATCAGGTTGGAATACTGATCTATCCTTAATACTTTTACAAAAAACATTTTAAGCTGAACCCATGAAAAGATTTGTTTTAATTATGAATTTAATTGTCTCCCTAACTGTAGTTTCGAATGCACAGGAGTCTACCAGGTGGCGCGGATTAAATTCCTCAGGAATATATACAGTGGAGAAACTTTTACCTCAGTGGCCGGCTGAGGGGCCCAAAGTAATCTGGTCGTTTGATCATTTAGGAGCAGGCTATTCTTCGCCTGTATTTACAAACAATAAAATCTATGTATGCGGTATGATTGAGGGACAAAGCGTGTTGTTTGTCCTTGATCAAAACGGGAAGGAACTGCAGCATTTCAAATACGGGAAAGAATTTACTGATAGTTATCCCGGAGTACGCTCAACACCAACTATTGATGGTGAATTGGCGTATTTGCTGACCGGAAATGGTGAATTGACCTGTCTCGATTTGAAAACAGGAACCCCGGTTTGGAAGAAGGATTTCACCACACAAATGGATGGAGAAAATATTCAATGGGGTTATACTGAATCATTGCTGGTTGATGGCGTTGTATTGTATTGTACACCGGGAGGTAAAATGAACAATGTGATGGCCTTAAACCGTATGACTGGTGCAATAATATGGAATTGTCCCGGATTAGGAGAGAAATCGGCCTATTGCTCACCGTTGCTTGTGAAATTACCAACGCGTAAGTTGTTGATTACCCATACTGCGGGTCATGTTTTGGGAATTGATGCCACCAGCGGTAAATTACTCTGGAATTCAGAACATACGAACACGTATGCAGTTCATCCAAATACTCCTATTTATTCTGACGGAAAGGTATTTGTATACAGTGGATACGGACAGGGTGGAGAGATGCTGAAATTGAGTGCTGACGGAAGTTCAATTACCAAAGACTTTGATGTTAAAAGCTTTAATAGTCGTATCGGCGGGGCCGTTTTGATTGATGGTTTCCTGTATGGTTCAGGTGATAACGATCGCAGCTGGCAGTGTATTGACTGGAAAACTGGAGAGCGGAAATACTCATCAACTGAAGTGGGTCAAGGAGTTGTTATAGCTGCCAATAAGATGCTAATAGGTTATTCTGAAAAAGGTGAATTGTTTATGGCCGATGCAAACCCTTCAGGATTAAAAGTGATCAGTAAAACAAAGGTAACACTGGGATCAGGTGAGTATTTCGGCCATCCTGTAATCAACAACGGTATTTTGTATGTTCGCCATGGGAATATTTTGATTGCCTATCAGATTTCGGAATAGAAGAATAATTGCGGGGTAAAGATATCCCCAAAAGAAATAATATAGTGTTATTGTATTAAAATATATTGTTTTATGACCGCCTTTTCTGAACAGAAATGGCGGTCATAAAGCATATTTGAAAAGTAAAAAACATAAAAATGAAACGAATAAACTTTACGATTGCTTTTATTTTAATGGTTGTAATTGGATTTGCGCAACCGGTTCAATGGAGAGGGCCTCAACGTGACGGCAAGTTTCCGGAGACCGGCTTGTTAAAAAAATGGCCGGATGCCGGTCCTGCAATGTTGCTAAAAGTCGAAGGAATTGGAAAGGGATATTCATCGGTAATTGCTACGGACAAGTACATCTTTGCCACAGGAATGAAAGACTCGCTGGATTATCTGTCATGCATTACTACCGATGGGAAGATCAAATGGCAGGTTTCGTATGGACATTCATGGGTTAAATCTTTTCCTGAAACACGCAGTTCTCCTACCATTGAAGGGGATCGTGTTTACATCATCAGCGGTGTTGGTGAATTGGTTTGCCTTAATGTAGAGGATGGAGCTATTCGCTGGAAAGTGAATGTCGATAAGGACTTTAAATCTGACTGGCACACCTGGGGTGTATCAGAATCACCACTGATTGTGGATGATAAAGTGATTTGCACTCCCGGTGGAAAAACAACATCGGTAGTGGCATTCGATAAAATGACCGGGAAGCTAATATGGCAAAGTGTGTCAGTTGGAGGACCACGTTCTTATGTTTCTCCAATCATTTATGAATATAAGCAACTCAGATTTATTCTGGCTGCTACAGGAACTAATCTGATCGCTCTGGAACCTGCAACAGGAAAAGTTGTTTGGACTTTTGTATATTGGGATGGCACCAAATGGGATCAGCCTGGTCTTATCTGGGCTACTACTCCTGTTGTTAAAGGACGCGATATTTTCCTTTCCATGGGATACGATTACAGAAACGTGATGCTGCAAATGAACGAAGAAGGTACTTCAGTTACAGAGAAATGGAGTAACCTCATTTTGGATAATCATCACGGAGGCCTCATCGAATTGGACGGTTATATCTACGGATCAAACTGGGTAAGCAACAGCAAAGGCAAATGGGTTTGCCTGGACTGGGAGACCGGTTCAGCTAAATATGAAACCGACTGGCTTACCAAAGGCTCTATGGTTTATGCCGATGGCTTATTATGTGTTTTGGAAGAAAAAACAGGAACAGTAGCATTAGTAAAGCCTAATCCACAAAGTTTTGATGTGGTAAGTTCGTTTAAGTTACAGGGAGGAATCGGTCCTTTCTGGTCACATCCGTTTATTTCCAACGGCAAGATGTATTTGCGGCATGGTGACGTCTTGTTTGTTTACAACATTAAAACTTAAGTAATTCGGAAGATACAGATGGTTAGACTTTTCACTGCATTGATACTGATTCTGCTGGTTGCGGGGAACTTGTTTTCCCAGGATGTGGTTGAATGGAGAGGTACGAATCGCTCAGGAAATTATCCTGACCAAAATCTGCTGAAAAGCTGGCCAGTAAATGGGCCTAAGTTGATAGTGGAACTTAGCAAGATTGGAAATGGATATTCTTCAGCAGTTTTGTACAGGAATAATATTGTTGTTTGTGGAAAGAAGGATACTATGGATGTGGTCTCTTCCTATGAACTGAGTGGAAAGAAAAATTGGGAAACTGCATACGGAAGGTCATGGAATCGTACCTTTCCTGACACCCGCTGTACGCCAACCATTGAGAATAATAGAATTTACCTGGTAAGTGGAATGGGTGAAGTTAGTTGTGTTGATGCTGGTTCAGGAAAACTGATATGGATAGTCGATGCACAGACCAAATATAAAGGCGAGCCTCACAAATGGGGTGTTGCTGAATCGCCAGCCATTTCGGCTAAAGCGATGTTTTATGTGACTGGAGGTGAAGAAACCTCTGTAATTGCTTTGGATAAAACCAACGGCAATTTAATCTGGAAAACTAAAAGCCTGGGGGGAACAAGTGCTTATGCATCTTCAGTTATCATTGAAAAAGCCGACTTGCGATTTCTGCTCGCCCAAACAGCTAATGATCTGATGGCCATTAACATCGAAAATGGGGATATCATCTGGAATTATAACCTGATGAAACATCACACCGGTGAGATGGGCAAAGGTGCGAATACAAATACGCCTCTCTTTTATAATAATGAGATCTTTATAACCAGTGGATATGATCATCCGGCAATCATGTTGAGTCTCTCGACTGATGGACGATCGGTTTCGCTGAAATGGACGAATCCTGATTTCGATAATCACCTGGGAGGAGTGGTCAAGGTTGGTGATTTTATTTATGGCTCTAATTGGCTAAATATTACTGCAGGAAATTGGATGTGTGTTGATTGGGAAACCGGGAAAACTATGTATGAAACAAAATGGTTTTGCAAAGGGCCAATTATCTCAGCTGATGGGTTGCTGTATTGTTATGAGGAGAAATCAGGCAACCTGGCGCTGGTTAAACCCAATCCGGAGAAGTTTGATATAGTGAGTTCATTTAAAATAACAAAAGGGGAGGGACCCCATTGGGCTCATCCAACGATTTATGATGGGAAATTGCTTGTACGTCATGGCGAAAGTCTGTTGGTTTATAGTCTGAGGAATTGAACAAGTAAAATAAGAATTTTGGATAAAAGAATCAAATATGGTTTATGGGTGACAGGAGTATTGGTAGTCAGCCTGTTTATGTGGTGGATTATAAAAGATCCAACGAATCGATTTGCTGAAAGTATTCCGGGAGCGGATAACCGTGGTGCTGATTCTGCAAAGGTAGGCCCACCGGTAAAGATTGGCGAGAACTTTCAACTATTCGGAACTGCACAGAATAGTTTTAAAGGCACCTGGACTCGATTCCGCGGAGCCGATTGCGACAATATTGTGAAGAATTCACAACCATTGAAGAATAGCTGGTCGGGCAATCAGCCTGAGATACTATGGTCGGTTGATCTGGGTGAAGGTCATGCGGGACCTGCCATTTACGAGGGGAAAGTTTATGTGATGGATTACGATGAAGCAAAACGTGAAGATGCTTTACGTTGTTTCTCGCTCAGTGATGGTAAAGAACTTTGGAAACGTTCCTATAAGGTAAGCCTGAAACGGAATCATGGCATGTCACGAACAGTGCCTGCTGTTACAGCCGATTATATACTTACAGTTGGACCTCGTTGCCAGGTGATGTGTGTCAAACGTGAGTCGGGCGATTTACTTTGGGGAATTGATCTGGTTAAGCAGTATAAGACTGAAGTTCCACTCTGGTTTACCGGTCAATGCCCGATGATTGATAATAACAAAGCAATACTGGCCCCGGGCGGAAGTTCAGTAATGATTGCAGTTGATTGTGCTACCGGCAAAGTTTTATGGGAAACACCTAATCCCGGAGGGTTCAAGATGTCGCATTCATCCATTATGCCCTGGACTTTTAATGGAAAGAAAATGTATGTTTATAGTGCCGTCGGCGGAGTTTTGGGTGTTTCAGCCGAAGGTGCCGACGAGGGTAAAATTCTCTGGAAATCAACTGCATGGAATCATGCGGTTGTTGCTCCTGCTCCGGTTTGTTTCCCGGATGGGAAGGTGTTTTTAACAGCCGGTTATGGCGCCGGAAGTATGATGATAAAGGTAACTCCCTCGGGAGGTGAATATAAGGTAGATGTATTGAAGGAATATAGCCCAAAGGATGGAATGGCCTGTGAGCAACAAACTCCGATTGTTTGGGATGGAGTCATGTTTGCTGTTGAGCCTAAAGATGCAGGTCCGTTGCGCAATCAACTGATTTGTGTCAGTCCAAACGATGTAAATAAAGTGATCTGGACTTCAGGTAAGGATGGTCGTTTTGGCCTTGGACCATATCTGATAGCCGATCAAAAAATGTTTCTGCTAAGCGACGACGGGACGCTGACGATGATTAAACCTGACAGTAAGAAATATATTCAGATGGCTCAGAAAAAACTTTTTGATGGACAGGATGCTTGGTCACCTATGGCCATTGCCGATGGGCATTTACTGTTGCGGGATTCGAAAAAGATGTATTGTGTGAATGTTAGCCAATAAAACTATGAACCGGAAACTGATAAATATTGTATTGATTGTTTTGGCAATTGCCATTGTCGTCATTATTGGCAAGGATTTTATTGGGAAAAAAGCAGGGAAGAATATTGAGAATCCATACGAATACAATGTGGATGAATTTCGGAAAGTGGATTCTACTAGCATTTTGTATCGTGAAACAGTTACGTTTCCTGTAAAAGTTGAAGATCCAAAAGGAATTGCAATTTCAGGAAAACAGATTGTTATTGTAAGCGAGAAGTTACTTCTGAAATATGATTACACAGGAAAGGAATTGTTTCGTAAAGAGATTCCAGATTCAGCGAATTGTATCACAGTCGATGCCAATAATGAAATTTGGGTTGGGACTATGCATTCTGTTGATTTGTTTGATCAGGGCGGAATCTTACTCAAAAGATGGAATTCATTTGGGGACCGATCGGTCATCACATCGATTGCAGTTTCAGGTGAAAATGTTTATGTAGCTGATGCAGGGAACCGCATCGTTTATGAATGCAATACCAGTGGCCAGATCCTCGATAAAATCGGCGAAAAGGATGAGCATAAGGGAGTACCTGGATATATCATTCCAAGCCCGTATTTTGATTTGGCGTTTGACAACAACGGCTTCTTATGGGTGGCCAATACAGGTCGGCACAGCTTTGAAAATTATAATAAGGATGGATCTATTCGAACCTCATGGGGAATTGCGAGCTTTAAAATTGAAGGTTTTACCGGATGTTGCAATCCTGCCCAATTTGCTATTCTGGCAGACAATTCGTTTATAACCAGTGAAAAAGGAATGCCACGTATTAAATTATACGATCAACATGGTGTATTTAAAGGTGTAGTCGCATCTCCAGATATGTTTGATAAAGGTTGGTATGCTCCTGATATTGCAATTGATGCTGATCAGCGGGTTGTTACTCTCGATTATGATAGGAAACAGGTGCGGATTTTTGAAAAGAAATAAAATGGAAACAACAAGAAGAGATTTTTTTAGAAAAACAGTGCAGCTTACATTTCTATCTGCACTAATCGGTGGCTCAGCATATATGTTAGCAGAAAACAGGGTTCAGCTGCAAGGTTGTACCAATAATCAATTCTGTAAAGGATGTCAGAAACTAACGACCTGTTCGTTGGATCAGGCCAAAAATTTCAGGAAAAATGAACGATAAGAAAGAGCCAAGAAGTATGGAACGCCGTCGGTTTATCCGAAGTGGAATGCAAATGGTCCTGGCAGTTTCCCTAGGTGGCATTGCAAGTGTTTCGTTACTGAAATCTATATCAAAGGATTTAGTATGGCAGATTGACCCATTTAAATGCGTTCAGTGTGGCCGGTGTGCAAAGGAATGTATAATGACTCCATCGGCAGTAAAATGCGTCCATTCCTTCAATTTATGCGGTTATTGCGATTTATGCGGGGGTTATTTGAAGCCTGATCCGAATGCACGGAGTACAGCTGCAGAGAATCAACTTTGCCCCACGGCAGCAATTCAGAGAAAGTATATTGAAGAGCCGTATTTTGAATATGTGATTGATGAGAAATTGTGTATTGGATGCGCCAAATGTGTGGCTGGCTGCACATCGTTTGGAAATGGATCGCTTCACTTGCAGGTTCGTCATGACCGGTGCAAAAACTGCAATGAATGTGCTATTGCGAGAGTTTGTCCTGCAGATGCTTTCCAGCGTGTGCCTCGTAATACTCCATATCTAATAAAGGGTGGTTTTACCAAAGGTGGTACCAGTAAGGATCAATTGAAGAAAAGTTAATCAGCAATGTAGATATTGAAATTACATGAACATGATATCAAATACAACAAACAGTTTAAAGATGTTCACGAAGCGATGTGCTTTTTACTTCCAAAAGAAAATCATGAAACAGAACAAAACGATATAATCGAATAGGTTTTAAAAATGGAGAAGCAAATTAAATACTATTTTTTACTGATATCGATACTGCTCTATACTGCTGTGCAATCCTTTGCAGCAGATGCAAAACAGCGGTTTCCAAAGCCTGAATTCGATACTGGTTATGCTCAGCCTTTGACAACTGCCCCTTCTCCGCGCTTTCTCTTAATGGAATACCTGGATGTGATTGTATTATTTGTGGTTCTGTCGGTTGTTACCTGGTTCGTTTTGAAGAAACGATCACGCAAAGGTGTTTTCTGGACTTCAGTTTTCTCCTTACTTTATTTTGGTTTCTACCGTGAGGGATGTATTTGTTCCATTGGCTCAATACAGAATGTGGTTCTGGGGATTGTAGATCCGACTTATGCCATACCAGTCACTGCCTTGTTCTTTTTCCTGTTGCCATTGGTTTTTTCGCTGTTCTTCGGGAGGACATTTTGTGCCGGAGCCTGTCCGCTAGGTGCGATACAGGATATTGTTGCCATCAGGCCAATAGAATTGCCTAAATGGATTCAAAAGGTTCTTGGTTTAATTTCTTATTTGTATCTCGGTCTGGCACTATTGTATGTTGCCACTAAATCTGAATTTATTATCTGCAGGTATGATCCGTTTGTGGGTTTCTTCCGGTTTGAAGCTCCTTTTCATATGTTGATCCTTGGAATATTATTTTTGGTCATAGGCATTTTTGTAGCACGACCCTATTGTCGTTTCTTCTGTCCTTATGGAGTATTGCTGGGCTGGATGTCAAAGTTTTCATCCAGACATATGACTATAACACCTGCTGCATGTATTCAGTGTAAATTATGCGCTAATTCGTGTCCTTTCGGAGCGATCGATGAGCCGATAGTTGAAACAGGAAAGCGTAGAAGCAACGTAAACCGTTTGATGATTTATTTCGTTATTCTGCCACTTTGGATTGGTGTTGGTGGATTCGCAGGTTCAATGATACATGTACCACTTTCAAGATTCAATAAAACAGTTTATATGGCAGAACTTATTGTTGAACATCCGGAAGTGAAAACTGACGCTAAAAATATTGATGTCCGTACCTTTATGAGCTCCGGAAAATCAACAGAACAGTTAGTGCTTGAAGCTGATCAGATTCGTCATAAGTTCTATATCGGAAGTTGGCTGTTGGGAGGTTTCATGGGATTGGTTATTGGATCGAGCCTAATTGGGTTATCAACTTTCAGAAAACGGGAAGATTGGGAGCCCAACCGGACCAATTGTTTAAGCTGTGCCAGGTGTATGGAATATTGCCCCGTGAAAAAAGAATAGTTCAAGGTTCCAGGGTTCAAATTATCGCTTGCGATGATTTGAAGACTAATATAATGCTGATTAGAAAAGTCTTAATTCTATTGTCTTAAATCGATATCTGAATTTTCAATATAATGAATATCTCAACAACCGATAAAATCAAACTGGCAAAACGGATAGGCTGGTTAGCAGCCGGATTTGCAGTAATTATGTCTTTTTTGCTGATTGTCAACTTTGTGCAGACTAAGTTAAACAGTCCGATTGAAAATAAAACCATTCCGGCCCTGGTTAAACGACTGAGTCAGAATCCGGGTGATGAGGATTTAAAGGCTGAAATCCGTGCTTTCGACCTTTTATCAAGAAAAGCTTATTTTACAAGTCAGTGGCAGATCAGGACCGGAAGTTATCTCATGTTTTTAGGGATAATCGTCAGTATTCTTTCCGTTCGCTATGTTCTTAGTGCCAAATCGAAATTGAATGAAATTGATAGTATAGACAAAGTCAATGGATTAGATAAACTGGTAGCCCAGAAATGGATTATATATGCAGGCTCCGGATTGATAGTTCTCGCTTTGATTTCTGGATTTTTATCCTATAATTCATTGAAAGAATACAAGGTCAATGAAAATGTTGTTGATCAGGAAGAAAAACCAATTGAATTGGCCATTGGTCCGGCGGTTCAGGAGCAGGCCTCAACCCCGGTTGGTCAAACTGCTCAAGTTGCAAAAACAAACACCACAGAAAATACCGTCGCTGAAAAAGCTGTGACTGCAAATGTTTCACCTTCCAATCCTACTGAAACTCCTGCTGCCCAGGCAACTGCTGCGGTTGTGAAAAAGCCTGCCGGTTTTCCAAGCATGGCGCAACTGAAATCTAATTATCCTTTCTTTCGTGGTGCTGAAGGTAATGGAGTTGCATTTCAAAAAAATACTCCGGTTGACTGGAATGGTGCTGGTGGAAAAAATGTAATCTGGAAAGCAAAAGTTCCAAAAGCTGGATTCAGTTCTCCGATTATCTGGGGAAACCAGTTATTCGTAACCGGAGCAGATGCCCAGTCTCGGGTAGTATATTGCTATGATAAAATTACAGGAAAATTGCTTTGGGAAGCTGCGGCTGACAACATCGAAGGTTCTCCTGCTAAAATGCCCAAGGTAACTGCAGATACCGGTTTGGCGGCTCCAACCATGGCTACCGATGGAACTGCCGTATTTGCCATATTCGCTACCGGTGATGTAATAGGACTCGATATGAGTGGAAAACGATTATGGGCCCGTAATCTGGGTGTACCTGACAATCATTACGGGCATGGTTCATCACTGATTGTATACAAGGACAAGTTGCTCATTCAATATGATACCAATAAATCAGGCAAGCTAATTGCCTTGGCGACACAAACCGGGGCAACAGTGTGGGAGACCATTCGAAGTACGAAGATCTCATGGTCATCACCGATCCTTGTCAATACCGGTAAACGCATGGAATTAATCTTGACGACAAACCCGAATGTGGATGCTTATAATCCTGAAACAGGCAAAGAACTTTGGAGTATGGCCTGCCTGTCAGGAGAAGTTGGACCTTCAGCAGGATATGCTGACGGAATGGTATTTGCAGCCAATGAATATGCGAAGCTGGTTGGAATTAAAATAGGTGCAACGCCTGAAATTGCATGGTCATCTGACGAGTTTCTGCCTGAGGTTTCCAGTCCATTGGCAGTAAATGGGATGGTTTATGTGGCAACGACCTATGGTGTTTTTGCTTGCTTCGATGCCAAAACAGGTACAAAGAACTGGAGTCAGGAATATGGAGGAGCATTCTATGCTTCGCCCGTTTACGCTGATGGGAAAATTTATATCACCGATATGACCGGTAAAACATATATTGTAAAGGCAACTAAAGATTATCAACTAATAGGTACTCCTGAATTGGGTGAAAAAGCTGTTTGTTCTCCGGTTTTTCAGGATGGACGGGTTTATTTGCGTGGCATGAGTCAATTGTATTGTATGGGAGCTAAATAAATTAGAGATAAAGAAGTGAGTGAAGAAATAAATATACAACGAGCTGTTGATCAGATTATCGCTGAAAAGGGGAATGAAGGGAAATCCGTCATTCCAATTCTTCAGTCTATTCAAAGTACATTCAATTATCTTCCAGAGGAAGCTCTAAAATATGTCTGTAAAAAAACTGACATCACTCCTGAACAGATTGTTGGTGTGGCTTCCTTTTATTCACAATTCAGGATGCAACCTGTTGGTGAGCACATCATCAAGGTTTGTGTCGGAACCGCATGCCATGTAAAAGGCGCAGGACAAGTCTATGACGCTTTCCGGAGACATTTTAACCTGACAGGAAAAGAAGAAACTGATGCTACACGGAAATATACCATCGAAAAAGTGTCCTGTCTGGGATGCTGTACGTTGGCGCCGGTTGTTCAAATTGACGAAATTACATATGGTCATGTTGCCTCAGACAAGGTTGGAAATGTGCTGGCCGATTTCGAAAGACATTTAGGAATTACAGGGGCTAAAAAAGGTTTGTTCCGCAATGTTGACGGGTCAGAAATTCAGGGTGAAATCCGCATTGGGTTGGGTTCATGTTGTGTGGCCTCAGGAAGTGAAGATGTCAAAAAGGCAGTAGAAGACACTATTGCTAACACAGGCATCAAAATTAGCTTGAAAAATGTGGGTTGTGTGGGTATGTGCCACCAGGTTCCCTTGGTTGAAGTTATTCCGCACAATGAAAAACCAACCTTATATGCCAAAGTTAAACCTGAAGATATTGCAGGCATCATTGCCAACCATTTTAAACCACTGGGCACATTCAGCATGCTTAAAAACAGTGTATACAAATTCTTTGAAAGTGTGCAGACAGACACGGTTTGGGATGGAGTAAAACAATATTCGATTGATGCACGGGAAAAGCAGGTGTCTGATTTTCTGGATCGACAGATCCCGATTGCGACACAATACCGGGGAATTATCAATCCACTGGACATCGAAGAATATAAGCTCCACGAGGGTTTTGAAGCAATGAAGACCTGCCTGACTGAATTTTCATCGGAAGAAATCATTCAAATTATCAAGGATAGCGGCTTACGTGGAAGGGGAGGAGCAGGATTTCCAACAGGATTAAAATGGAGTTTGGTAGCTGAAAATAAGTCGGATATCAAATATTTGATTTGTAATGGGGATGAAGGTGATCCAGGGGCTTTTATGGATCGGATGTTACTTGAATCGTACCCCTATCGCGTGATTGAAGGTGCAGTCATTGCTGCAAAAGCGGTCGGAGCAACTCAGGGATTTTTCTATATCCGGGCCGAATATCCCCTTGCTGTAAAACGAATCAGGCAGGCATTGATTTATTGTCGCGAGAATAATTATCTCGGTGAAAATATTTTGGGAAGCGGATTCTCATTCGACTTTACCATTTACGAAGGTGCCGGTGCCTTTGTGTGTGGTGAGGAATCTGCACTGATGGCTTCCATTGAGGGAGAACGGGGTTTTCCTCGTATACGTCCGCCATTTCCGGCCGTAAGCGGCTTATGGAAGCAACCCACTTTAATCAACAACACAGAAACATTTGCCCAGGTTTCATACATCATACGCGAAGGATCGGGTAAATTTTCAGCGATCGGTCATGGGAGAAGCAAAGGGACAAAAGTCTTTGCCCTTGCAGGAAAAATCAATCGTGGAGGATTGATTGAAGTGCCGATGGGTATTACCGTTCGTCAGATTGTCGAGGAAATTGGCGGAGGAATTCAGTACGGTAAAAAATTCAAAGCTGTTCAGATTGGTGGTCCATCAGGTGGTTGTGTACCTTCTCAATTGTACGATACCCCGATCGACTATGAATCCTTGCTTGAAGTGGGCGCCATGATGGGTTCCGGAGGACTGGTTGTTCTGGATGAGGATGATTGCATGGTTGATATCGCCCGTTTCTTTCTCTCGTTTACCCAGAATGAATCTTGCGGAAAATGTACCTTTTGCCGCATCGGAACCAAACGAATGCTGGATATCTTAACCAAAATTACTACAGGGAAAGGTACTTTAAAGGATTTGGATGAACTGGAATATCTGGCAAGCTGGACAAAGAAGGGAAGCTTATGCGGATTGGGAAAATCGGCTCCAAATCCAATTCTATCAACATTGAAATATTTCAGAGAAGAATATATAGCACATATCAATGGTAAATGCCCGTCAGGTAAATGCCATGATCTTATTAAATATCAGATCAACGATTTGTGTATTGGGTGTACCAAATGTGCTCAGAAATGTCCAACCGATGCTATATTGTTCAAACCGCACGAAAAGCATGAAGTCATTACCGATCTATGTATCAAATGTGATGCCTGTAGACAGGTTTGTCCGGTTGATGCAGTGGAAATAGTGTAACCCATAACCCATAACTCGTTCCTCGTGACCCGCAACAATTTTAAAATGGTAAAACTCACAATAGATAATCGCACCATCGAGGTTGAGCCCGGCACTTCGGTGTGGCAGGCAGCACAATCCATTGGAATTAACATCCCTACGATGTGTTACCTGGAAGGAACGGAGCATTTTACGTCTTGCATGATTTGTTTGGTCAAAGATGCAAAGAACGGACGACTGTTCGCTTCCTGCTCTACTCCTGTTTTTGAGGGACAGGAGATTATAACCAACGATGAGGAAACAACCGAATCGCGAAAAGCTGCTCTTGAATTGCTTCTTAGTGAACATGTAGGAGATTGCGAAGCTCCCTGTCAATTGGTTTGTCCGGCGCATATGAATATTCCTCTGATGAACCGTCTGATTGCCAAAGGTGATTTTGCCAAAGCGTTGGAAGTAGTGAAACGTGATATTGCTTTGCCTTCCATTCTCGGACATATTTGTCCTGCCCCCTGTGAGGCTGGCTGCCGTCGTAAACAGGTGGATGAAGCGGTTTCAATTTGTTTGTTAAAACGATACGTGGGCGAAGAGGATTTAAGAAGCGGGAACCCCTGGCAACCACCGTTGGCAGAAACTTTAGGTAAAAAAGTGGCTATCATTGGTTCAGGACCTGCAGGTCTGGCTACTGCCTATTATTTACAAATCAAAGGTCATCAGGCAGTCATCTTTGAAAAAGAAGATCAGGTTGGTGGTGAACTTCTCCGGATTGATTCTGAAATTCTGCCTATAGAAGTAGTTAAACAGGAGATAGCAACTATTACAGCCATTGGAGTTCAAATCAAACTTAATGAAACGATTGATAATAAACGTTTTGCTGAATTGCAGAACAAGTTTGATGCAGTTGTTATTGCTACTGGTACCTTAACAGAAGGAAGCCCTGATTTCGGTCTGAAAACTATAAAGACTGGAATTGTTGCAGATAAGAATAGCTATTGGACTTCAATTCAAGGTGTATTTGCAATTGGAAACTCTCTCCGGGCATCAAAGCTGGCCGTACGATCGGTTGGTCAGGGAAAAGAGGTGGCAACAGTTATCGATAACTATCTTAAAAGTGGTCATGTTTCTGGTTATCCTGAGCGGTTCAACTCCAAATTCGGACGTTTGGCAGAAGCTGAGTTTATCCAGTATCAGAAAGATTCCGAAACCTCATCCAGACAAACGGCAGGTAAAGAGGGATTCACACGTGAAGCAGTCGTGCATGAGGCCAAACGCTGTATGCATTGCGACTGCCGTAACCCCGAATCTTGTGTGCTGCGCGAATTATCTGAACGCTATTATGCCAGCCAGAAGCGTTTTCAGAGTGAAGAGCGCCTCAATGTAGAGAAGTTTATTTATCGCGAAGGAATTGTTTACGAACCAAACAAATGCATCAAATGTGGTATTTGTGTGCGCTTAACCCGCCAGCATCAGGAAGAATTTGGGTTTACCTTTATTGGCCGTGGTTTTGATGTGAAAGTAGGAGTTCCTTTTAACGAAAGTGTTCAGAAAGGTCTTGTGAAAACGGCGGTACTTGTCGCAAAGGAATGCCCGACAGGAGCTTTATCCATGTTTAGTCAGGAGGAACAACTATGAGGTTCAATCTGATCCTATTCGCCTGCTTTTTCGTCAGTATATGGTCTTCAACTGCTCAGTCCTCCTGGACCATTTTCCGGGGTAATCAACAGCTTTCAGGTATGACATCGGCAAGTCTCCCGGAGAAACCAAAATTGCTCTGTTCGTTTCAGACCGGAGACGATATCAAAGCTTCACCAGTAGTTGATGACCAAACCATCTATTGCGGATCGACAGATGGGAGTATGTATGCCGTTGGATTTGATGGAAAGCAGAAATGGAAATTCGTGTCGGGTAATGCCATTGAAGCTCCGGCATTGTTATTGGACGGATCGGTTGTTTTTGGTACACTTGATGGGATGTTCTTCAAACTGAACGCAAAAACAGGAAAACAAATCTGGAAATACAAATCCGACAATCAGATTGAAGGATCAGCTAACTGGCTGAAAGTCGGAAAGCAAATTAGACTGGTGGTCGGAAGTTATGACTATAACCTGCATTGTGTTGGTTTTGCAAAAGGTGACAGCATCTGGCGTTACGAATCGGACAATTACATCAACGGTGCACCGGCTATATATGGAAAATATGCTGTGTTTGGAGGTTGTGACGGATATGTCCATCTGGTGAACATAGAAACCGGTAAAGTGTTTAAAAAGATCAAGCTGGATACCTATGTTGCGTCATCGCCGGTGATAGATGGCAAACATGCTTATGTAGGTGATTATGAGGGGAGGTTTTTTTGTATTGATCTGGAAGCTGGAAAAGTACTCTGGAGTTATCATGAACCCGATAAAAATCTTCCTTTTATTGCTTCACCGGCTTTAAGCGGTGATTTCATCGTCATTGGCAATCAGGATAAGTTCATATACTGTCTCGATAAAAATACTGGAAAGGTGGTCTGGAAAATCAAAGCAACCAACCGTGTTGAATCGTCTTCAGTAATTGCCGGCGGAAAAGTAATCACGGGAACGATGGACGGAATGTTGTATATTCATGATCTGAAAACCGGGAAAGAACTCTGGAAGTATGAACTGGGCAGTCCGATCATAGGCAGTCCGGCTGTTGTTTCAGGAAAGATTGTGGTGGGAGCAGGTGATGGAAGGATTTATGTTTTTGGGTAAATAACTTTGCCTGCATAATCGTCATCCCGAATTAATTTCGGGTTATGATAATAAGAGTGGAGAGATACAGAAACCCCGCCTGTCAAGCGAATAGGCAGGAAGTTCAGGATCACAATAATTTTATCATTCTTAATATATGAAAATCGTACACATTATTCCGGGATCAGGAGGTAGTTTTTACTGCGGAAACTGCCTTCGCGACAGCAAATATGTCAGAGCACTCAAAGACTTGGGACATCAAGTGATTAAAGTCCCATTGTACCTGCCCATTTTCGACGATGCTCATGACTTGGATGAGGTTCCTGTTTTTTATGGTGCGGTAAAACTGTATCTCAAACAACAATTTCCTATTTTTAGGCATATGCCTTCGTTTGTCGAACATGCCCTCGATTCGAAAAGTGTGCTTGAAATGGCAGCCCGGAAAGCTGGTTCAACCCGTGCTAAAGGATTGGAAGAGATGACCATTTCGATGTTATTGGGTGAAGACGGAGGCCAAAAAGAGGAACTGGAACGCCTGGTCGATTGGCTGACCGAAGAGGCGAAACCTGATGTTGTTCACCTGTCGAATGCCTTGCTTTTGGGACTGGCTCACCGGATTAAAGAACGAATAAATATTCCTGTTATTTGCTCTCTTCAGGACGAAGATGTGTGGGTGGACGTTATGACTGATGAGTATCGTAAAAAGGTATGGGATTTGATGAGCGAACGCGGCAAAGATGTGGATGTGTTTATTCCGGTCAGCGATTTTTATTCTTCAGAAATTCATCAGCGAATGGATATCCCAGCCAGCAAGATGCAAACCGTTCATCTGGGTGTGGATACTTCGGATTATTCCCCAAAACCAATCGCCGAAAAGGATCCTGTAATTGGTTTCCTATCCAGGATGTGCGAAGAAAACGGTTTGGCTGTTCTGGTCGATGCCTTTATCATCCTTCGTAGAAATCCGGTTTATTCAAGTGTGAAACTAAAGATTACCGGTGGAAAAACAGGAGATGATCTGCATTTTATAAAAGAACAAAGGAAGAAGATATCCAATGCTGGTCTTGAGAATGATGTTTTTTGGGCGGAAGAATTTGAAGGTGAAGAACGACAGAAATTCTTTGATTCAGTTCGGCTGATTTCTGTTCCGGTATTGAATGGTGAGGCTTTCGGTTTATACCAGTTGGAAGCTATGGCATCGGGAATTCCGATGATTCAACCTGCCTTAGGAGCTTTTCCAGAGGTTATTGAAATCAGCGGTGGAGGGGCCGTTTACTCTCCCAACGAACCTAAAACACTGGCTGAGGCTCTTACCTCTCTCATTTTAGATATTGATAAGCTTCAGGAATTAAGTGCTGCCGGACTTGCAGGAGTGAAACAGCATTTTGATATCCATGCTCAGGCAAAAAAAATGGTTGAGATATATGAAAGTATTTTAACTAAATAACTTAAACAACATGAAGGGACAAAGTCACGAAGAAGATATTATCTTTTGTGAGTTCGTGTCCTCGTGTTAAAAGATTTACTATGCTATTAAAACTAGAAAAAATAAACAAGTCCTATTCAAAAGATCGCACGATTCTCGATCAGCTTGATCTGGAAGTAAAACAGGGTGAGCGGATAGCCATTGTGGGACCGTCAGGCTCGGGGAAAACAACTTTATTGAACCTGATTGGCACATTGGATCGACCAGACTCAGGCAAGATGTATTTTGAGAACAGGGATTTGTCGGTATTTTCTGATCAGCAACTATCCTCCTTCAGGAATGAAAGAATTGGATTTGTTTTCCAGATGCATCATTTATTACCTCAATTAACTTTACTCGAAAATATACTTTTGCCAACACTGACAGATAAAAAACTTCAGGGGAAAGAAACATTGGAACGTGCCCGAAAATTGATTAATCGCATGGGATTAGACGAAGTGGCACACCAAAAGCCTTCTGAATTGTCGGGTGGCGAGTGCCAGCGAACTGCTGTTGCCCGTGCACTGATTAACCGTCCAGGTTTGATTTTGGCTGACGAACCAACAGGAGCACTCGATCAACAGTCAGCCTTCAATCTGACCGACTTACTGGTAGAACTGAATCAGGAAGATAGTGTTACCCTGATTGTGGTCACACACTCGATGGAGGTAGCCCGCAAAATGGATAAGATTTATAAGATTGAAAACGGCAAATTAAAATTGATGGGAGTATGATCAGGTATATCTCTATATTACGGGGAATCAATGTTGGTGGAAACCGGAAAATCTTAATGGCCTACTTGAAGAGTCTTTTTGAGAAGTTGGAATTCTCGAATGTCCAAACCTATATTCAAAGTGGAAATGTCATCTTTGATTCTGAACAAAAAAGATCAAATGCTGATGTGGAGCAGGAAATTCAACAGGCAATTTCAAAAACCTTTGGCTTTGATGTTCCAGTGATTGTCCGTACAGCAGAAGAAATCACAGTCTCAATTTCAAATAATCCATTCTGGAAAGGAAAGGATATAGATATTGACCGGCTTCATCTGACTTTTCTAAAGGAACTGCCTTCAAAAGAGAAACTTGACAAACTAAAAACATTGGTATTTGGTTCCGATAGATTTGAAATCATTGGAAAAGATGCTTTTATCTTTTGCTCAGCAGGATATAGCGACTCCAAACTAACCAACCAGTTTTTCGAAAACAAGTTGGGAATATCTGCTACCACCAGAAACTGGAAAACTGTGATAAAATTGCATGAATTGACTTTATCTAATGTCTAAAATCTTACATCTAATATCTAATATTTCTTTAAACTGCATGGATGTCCATCTTTAAACTAATACTGAAATCTGCGTGGTTTTACAGGAAACTAAATCTGACGATTATCCTGGGAATTGCTTTAAGTACGGCTATTTTGGTCGGCGCGCTCATTATTGGTGATTCTGTGAATTACAGCTTACTGCAGATTGCAATGCAACGACTTGGAAAAACTTCGCAAGTAATTACTGCTGGCGAACGTTTGTTTGGTCAGCATTTGGCGAAAGAACTGGCCACAAAAACAGGTGTTGAAACTTCGGCATTGCTTCGAGCCAATGGGTTTGGTGTAATCGAGGGTGGTGAACTTCGCGTGAACCAGCTTGCCGTTTGGGGAGTCGATTCTGTGTTTGGACATTTTGCCAATGATCCCAAATCATTTATTCTGAAAGGAAATGAGGTAGCGATTAACGAAAATTTAGCCTCACTGGCAAAACTAAAAGTGGGTGATGAATTTCTGCTTCGGGTGAATAAACTGAATACTTTCCCAGCCAATACTCCATTTGTCTCCGATAAGGAATCGACTGTTTCGTTTAGAGTCTCAGTAGTCCGAATCCTGAATTCGGATGAACTGGGTAATTTCAATATTAGAAATATACAATCAGCCCCACGTAACGTATTTCTTAATCTGAACTGGCTAAACCAACAAATGGGGCTTCATCATAAAGCTAATGTCCTTTTGGTATCAGAAGGACATTCAGATAAGGAACTTATTCAGAATCTGCAACAAAGCTGGAAGCTGGAAGACATAAATCTGAAGATCAGGGAAAATACTACTTTGAATTATACAGAATTGATTTCTGATCGTGTTTTTGTAGAACCAGTCATTCAGCATTATTGTCTGAATCAGATACCCGGTTCGCAGGCTGTTTTTAGCTATTTTATCAATAAGTTTACCCTGAATGAAAGGCAAACACCTTATTCGTTTGTTTCGTCTGATTCTAAACTTAAAGGAAATCAAATTACGTTGAGTAGATGGCTGTCTGATGATCTGAAGGCAAAAGTGAATGATTACATCCGGCTTTCCTATTTTGAGGTTGGCCCGCTTCGTCGATTGGTTCTGAAGGACACCGCCTTAGTGATTAGTCAGATATATGAATTGGTTGGTGAGAAGGCCGATGAAAATCTGATGCCTGTCATTCCGGGGCTATCGGATGCAGGCAATTGCCGCGACTGGAAAACCGGAGTGCCCGTTGATTTGAAGAAAATAAGGCCACAGGACGAAGCTTTCTGGAAAGAGCATAAAGGTACCCCGAAAGCGTTTGTTTCGCTCGAAACGGCTCAAAAACTATGGGGAAACCGCGTTGGACAATCAACAGCAATTCGTTTGCCCGGATTAAAAAAGGCTGAATTTGAAAAACAGTTGCTGGCGGGACTTAACCCTTCGCAATTGGGTTTTGAGATAAAAGATGTGAAAAACGAAGGGCTTGCAGCAGCCAATGGTGGTACGGACTTTGGTGGCTTGTTTATCGGACTGAGCTTTTTTGTATTGTTTGCCGCGGTATTGCTGGCATTCTTGTTGTTCAAACTGTACCTTGGATTCCGTAAAACAGAAATCGGCACCTTGACTGCACTCGGTTTTTCGTTTCCAGTAATCCGCAAACTGTTTGTAGCAGAGGCATTGGTATTTGTGCTTGTTGGTATAATACTTGGGATTCCGTTTAGTATCTTTTACAATCATCTCATATTGAAAGCTATTAATACGATATGGGTTGATATTGTCCGTACGTCTATTGTCAACATTCACATTCGCCCACTTTCACTGATTATGGGAAGCCTGATTATTGCGGTAATGTCTTTCACTGCAATCTGGTTTATCCTGAATCGTTTTTTGAAGAATGAAGTCGTTACCTTACAGAGAAAATCGGTTACCAATAAAATAAGAAACGGACGATGGTCGCTTAGCTTAGGCCTTTCCCTTATTACTTTTTCCTTTTTCCTTCTTTTTGCAAAGGGTTTTCGTGATGGTGAGATTAATCCTGAAATGTTCTTTATCAGTGGTTTTGGTTTGTTGCCAGGACTGATCCTTATTTTCGACTTTTGGATGCATCGCCTGGCTGTTCAGGAAAAGGCCATGCACTTTTCACTACGGACCATGCTTCTAAAACGAATTGCAGGAGAGCGCCGACGTAATTTGATGATCGTGAGTTTCATCTCTGTGGGCGTGTTTATGGTCGTATCCACTGGCTTAAACCGCAAAGATCTGACTGCTCATGCGGATTTGTCTTCATCAGGTACGGGCGGGTATGACTATTTTGTAGAAACGACCATGCCGGTGCTTTTTGATGCAAACAGCAAGCAGGGTAGGGAAGACCTGAATATTCAGTCAACTGCGGAGGTAGTTCAGTTTCAGTCACAGCCCGGTGATGATGCCAGTTGTCTGAACTTGAACAAGATTTCACGTCCACGGATTATTGCCTGTAATCCTGTGGCTTTCGATCGGCGTTCTGCCTTTACGTTTGCCACGAGGACGGACGATCTCGATAAACAACATCCGTGGCTTACACTCAACCAAACATTGTCTGATGGAGTGATTCCTGCGATTGCCGACCAAACGGTGATTCGGTGGGGATTGATGAAAAACGTGGGTGATACGCTGGTCTATAAAACAGAAGAAGGAAAGGACTTGAAGTTGAAGCTTGTCGGCGGACTTGACAATTCGGTGTTTCAGGGCAATGTGATCATTGCCGAAGACAATTTCAACAGGGCTTTCCCCTCGGTTAGTGGATCGAATGTTTTTTTGATTGATGCTAAAGATACCACTTCAGTTACTGAAGATTTGAAAACCGGAATGCGCAATTATGGCCCCGAAATTAGCAGGACATCCGATCGTTTGCTGTCGTTTTACACCATCGAAAATACTTACCTGAATATCTTCCTGATGTTGGGTGCACTAGGACTGTTAATTGGTACCCTTGGATTAGGGATTTTAATCTTCCGTATCACCTTTGAACAGATACCTGAATATGCTTTGCTGTTGTCGCTTGGTTTTCAGAAGTCAGTCATCTTCAAAATGGTTATGCGTGAAAAGCTTTTCCTAATGATAGTTTCCGTCTTTATCGGCCTGATTCCTGCAGTTTTAAGCGCTCTGCCTTCACTGATATCTTCACTCTACTCCAATCTATGGATTTGGCTTCCTGCCATCACAGTGTTAGTTATTTTAAGCGGAGCAGTGTTTAGTTTTGTGGCTATAAGGATGGCATTCAGACAGAATCTGGTGCAGTCGCTTAAAAATGAATAGTATAGGAATACGATTGATTTGCATCTTTCTCCTGATTCTTCTTTTTAGTAATTGTATATTCCAGATTTGTACTATTCTCTACGTTTTCAATTGTTGGAGGGAGGGGAAGTTTGAAAAGAATCCTGGTTTTCATCTTCGATTTTATCCTTAATCCCCGGTTGCGTACTGGCTCATAAACCATCAGGCTTATAATCCGAATGGCTTCCTCATCACATCCGTAACCAATACCTTTTTTTATTTTGATGTCAGATATTTTCCCCAGGTGGTCCACATCATATTCTGAATATACAATCCCTTCAATGCGATTTTTTAATGCCTCTTCAGGATAGATTAGATTCAAGGATACAAACTCCATAAATGCTTTCCTGTCGCCTGTATACCTTGGTAACTTTATAAAGCTCTTTTTCTTTGTTATATGGGAATCTTTATCTTTCATTAGTGTTTTTTGCAATGTGCATATAAAATGTTTCTTTTACTTCACCTTACCGGCTGTATTCTCCAATACCACATTGGAAAGTAATGCAGTAGTAGTCTGATCTGGAATATGTGAGCATAAACCAATACCTACATAGAAAGGTTCGTCCAGGTGCAAATTGAGCGGTTCTCCATACTGTTTCATCGGTTCTCCATTCATGCTCAGTAAAATGGCAAAGGCATCACCTCGTTTTTCAATACCCAGGCGAAGTGCACTTCGCTTGTCAACACGTATTTCTTTCATTTCTGCATTATTCTCCGGCCGGTACGCCAGGTGAATCAGACCACCGCCATGTATGCCGATCATTGCTTCTTTTGAATCATCATTAAGGCTTTGACGGATAACAAGCACTACTTTACGGTCGTCGTAGCCTGCCTTGTCGGGAAAGTTAACATCGGCCGCCAGCGATACATCGCCCGACATTTTCTTCCAGAGATATCGGAATTCATCACGGGTGTACCAGATATTATACCCGGCCGAAGTGATAGTATATTGTTTGGTTTTCTTATTGTAGCCGGAGGAGCCGGACACCAGTGCGGCACCTACATCGCTCTGTCCATTGAAGACTCCGATACTTTTATTTTCAGTTAAGGTAGTTCGGTGAAAATCTACTGGTGGTGGTATTTGTTTGTGTGTGGCAGATCCTGGTAGTGCCCATTCTGGGACAACCACTTTTCGTGTTGCTGTTTGAGCAGAAGTGATGTAAGATATGGAACATAGTAAAAATACTATCAGCAATATTGGGTGGAAACCCTTGAAAAAATTAGTATACTTTTTGTTTGTGGGTTTAGAAAGGCTTTTCATGTCAATTGGTTTGTTAGATAACTAAAAGAAAACTTGGTTTAAAAGTAGTAGTTTTTCACTAAACACTTGTAGGATGCGACCTCAAAATGATTGTTTACGAAAAGACAATCCAATAAAGTGACTGATTGCAGGAATACAGTCATAGGTTTGGTTGGGATTGAGGGGGTATCAGGAGGGTATGGAGAGGGTATCTCCTTTCTATATCTGTACTATGACTGATCTGTAAAAGTACTAAAATCCAGATCTTAGTACTTTTGTAAATCAATCATAGATTAATCACTGAAGAGGAAACCCTAAGGAATACCCTCACGGAACCCTTCCGTGTAGATCGAAAGCAGGTACATTGCTTTCCTGAAAAACATCTGAATCGCTTGGATTTCAATGTGGAATAGAACTATTCGTTTTTATTTCCTATCTTTTGGACGAATTTAGGATAGAATTTTATATGACAAGACTAATAATTTAGACCTATGAAAAAAGTGATCAAATTTGGAGAAGATGTTGTCGGTTATGAAATACCTGTTTTGAACGAACGGGAAGTACGGGCAGCAGCTGGAATACTGTTTGTATTTGCGTTTTTATCTATACTGTTAGCCATTTTAAAGGGAAATTTTGTACTCCTGAAGTATTTCATTATTTCTTTTCTGGCCGATTTTATCATTCGAGTTTTTGTTAATCCCAGGTTTTCTCCAACATTAATCATTGGACGATTAATAGTGAGACGTCAGGTCCCGGAATATGTTGGAGCTGCGCAAAAAAAGTTTGCCTGGGTAATCGGCTTGATTTTGGTGTTGATTATGTTGGTACTGGTAGTGTTTGTCAATTCGTACAGCCCGATCACCGGGTTGATTTGCCTGATCTGCCTGATATTTTTGCTCTTCGAATCCGCGTTTGGTATTTGCCTGGGTTGCCTGTTTTATGGTTGGTATTACGGGAAGAAAGCCAAATATTGCCCCGGGGAGGTCTGTGAAGTAAACGCCCGGCATGAAATTCAAAAGACATCGTGGGTGCAGTTGCTCATTGTTCTGGGTTTCATTGCCTTTATAGTGATGTCAGTCGTTTTGTTTAACGATGCTTTTAGTGTAAAGCCAAGCAACTTGTTTGATATTATAAAAACAGCCCGGTCGAAATAAAATACGATTATCAGATAAGAGACAGGGCTTCACTTAAGTGAGGTCCTGTCTTGTTGAAATTCGGTAAGATTTTCTTTAGTTTCGATTATGTCGTTCCGGGATTTAATGAAAAAGATGCTTATGATGCACCATCCAATCCAAAACAGATATCCTCCGATATGAAAACGCTCACCCAATATTCCATGAGAGAAAGTCCTGAAATCTAAATAAGTGTAATACAGACCTAAAACGGCCAGAAAAATAAAAGTAGCTTGTGCTGTCAGATTGATGTTCCGGCGATATTTTTTCCAAATGAGATATTGAATGATTTCCAAAACAACCCAGACGCCCCAGACAAACAAGGCTCCTTTCCACCAGGAGTTTAGAAATGCGTATTCCCTGTGCAAAAAATGGATACCGACTTTACCGACAAATGTAGATTTAGATAGTGTCCATCCAGCGATGGCGGCAAGTGGCACCAATAGTACATTTAATGAAATTATCTTTTTATCCATCAATTGTTGTTTTATAGCTGTATGTTGAATAAGTATGGGATTTCTACCACACCAAATCCGACTTCAGCAAACTTTCAGGATCTAAATGATTCTTTTCAATATCCTTAAAGTGTTTATAGGTACCAACTTTCAGTTCGTAAGTAGCAGGTTCGTCACAAACAATCATCCCGCGAGGATGCAATTGCAATGCGCTGATGGTCCACATGTGGTTCACTCCTTCTTCAACGGCATGTTGCAGTGCGCGGGCTTTGTTATACCCATTCACAATGATTAGCACCTCTTTTGCATCCATTACCGTTGCAATTCCGACGGTTAATGACGAGTTGGGTACTTTGTCCACATCGTTATCAAAGAAGCGTGAATTGGCCACTTTAGTGTCGTAATTCAGTTCCTTATCACGGGTGCGAGATGCGAGTGAAGATCCCGGTTCGTTAAATGCCAGATGTCCGTCAGGACCAATGCCTCCGAGGAAAAGATCAATTCCGCCGACCGCTTTGATTTTATCTTCATAAGCCTGACACTCTGCTTTAATATCCGGTGCATTTCCGTTCAGGATATTGACATTCTCCGGAAGAATATCTATGTGACTAAATAGATTTTCCCACATAAAGGTGTGATAACTTTGCGGATGATCTTTGGGAATACCAACATATTCGTCCATGTTGAAGGTTACCACATTTTTGAATGAAACCTTGCCTGCCTGATAAAGCTTAATTAATTCATTATAAGTTCCAAGTGGGGAAGAACCTGTAGGAAGTCCAAGAACAAATGGTTTTTCTTTAGTTGGTGCGGCTAAGATGATTTTCCGGGCAATATAATTGGCAACCCATTTTGAAGTCAAATCGTGGTTATCCTGAATGATTAGTCTCATAGTATTTTAAAAGATTTAGATTTTTGTATGTGTGAAAGTTGTTCAAGTACACGATCACCTAATATAGTTTTCCGTTCAATATGGCTAACAATCTCCTTTACAAAATCGTTGCTTTCAAAGCTACCCCTTACTTGTTCGAAATCGAGCTTTTGGGTTGTTTTATTTCCATCCATTCCGAAACCTGTCATCGAATCTAACCTGAATTCTTTTTTTGCATCTTCATACAGCAACTCATCAAGCCCGATCACGCTATCCTTCCATTTTTTGATCAATTCAATGAAATCAGCAACAGTTAGATTTTCGATTTTCTTTCCTGTTTTTTCAACCAGTAATTCAGATGCCCAAACCCATTCATATTCGTAGTAGTTGTTGTGAATATTTTTGAATTCCTGTTCTATATCTGCCAATTTGTATATTTCTTTTTTCTCGATTCTTTTGATCAGATTGAGGATTTCTGTTTTTGGTGCTATCAGACCTGCCAGATCGCTCCATTCTCCCTGGCCAATTTTATGCCCTGGTTTTATACAATCCAGCAGTTCTTCGAAAGTTCTAACATTGCATTTATCAATCCTTGAAATAACGGAATTTCCGAGAAACTTGTAAATGGCCTTTTCGTATAAGTCGATTCCTTTTTCAAGTGCACTTTTACTGATCATCGTATTCCGGTAAGCAAATACTTCAGTGGTTTCACCTGATATTTCTTTCAGCTTTTTCAGAATTTCAAGTCCTTTCTGCATCTTACTAATGGTAAAAGGACTGAGCAGGTTGAAGTTGATGCAATCCAATTTTTCAGGATCCCTGCGGCGATCTCGTTTTGGCCATTTCAATACATCGCGGATTGTTCCAACGCTTCGTAGATTGATGCCGGGAGCAATCCAGCTGTCGTCTTTGTTTTCTATTAAATAAGAGAAGGGCAAATCAGATGTGTCTGTATTTTTATAATGCCTTCCCATAACCAGGGTGAAGGCACCTATTTTGGCAGGCCACAGAATGTATGAATCGGAAGTTGTTTTTGATCCCCTTTCCACAATACCATGATGAATCGGACCTAATTTGTACATGTGGTTACTTTGGTTCGAGCCGCTGCCAGCATTACAAAACGAGAACATGCCTGCAATCAGCAGGGTCGATTTGTGGTGAGTCACGGTATATGGACCTCCAAAAATGGAGCAGGCCTCACCATGAAATCCCTGGCAATTAGCAAAAAACAATGAGTTCTCAGCTGAATATTGTTTACCCAGAATACAGCCCTGTCCGATAAAACAATTTGAAATAATGGTTCCATCGGATATTTCAGCTCCTGAAGATACAATGAAGTTTTCGGCAAGGATTCCGGCTCCCAGGATAACCGGAGCAGATTTGTTACTGTTTACCGATCCGTTTTCGAGTCGCACAGAGCCTGAAACCTGGCTATATGGCCCGAATTTTACATTCTTGATTTGCCTGCAATTGCGAATAACTGAATGCTCTCCAATGGTTCCTCTGTTACTTGTAACTGATTCAGCATAAGCTGTTATTTTTGATTCAAGTTCCTGAATCAGGCAATGACGATGTTTGTACCATGCCAGGAAATACGCCAGATGTGCAGATAACTTATCGTAGATCATAACACCACGTCCACCAGTTTCATCAAGGGTAGAAACTTTAATCCCATTTCCGAAGCTGGTTTCCTTCTCGATGAAGCATAATTCAACGTTTTCGAGAATTACATGATCTTGTATATCGTAGTTGGCAATATAGTTGCAAATATGATGAATGTAAACATGGTTGCCTATGGTGCAGTTGTGAATGCTTGCGTTATATAATCCGCAATTACGGGTGATCTCTCCATCAAATACTACTGTTCCTGAATTATCGCCAATCCTCACGTTTCCAGAGAATTGTATATTTCGGATATTCTCTGGAATAAATATAGAGCTGACCAGAATTTGATTCCAATCGATTGCAGTGCAACCTTGTTGCTTTAAGATCTCCACTTCCGTCGAAGAAAGCTTCCGGTATTCCTGATTGTTTTCCAAGTTGTTATATTTTAAAATGTTATCCGGGCAAGATAGTCGTAATGTTGCCCATTGAATACTTTATCCAATTTTAATTGATTTTTTTCAATCGCATTTGTCAGGTTGCTTAAGTCAACATATAGCCAGGGAAATGGCTGACTAATCCAGTCTTTATATTCAGTCTGAAAGGTTAGTTCTCCGTAATATTTGTCTGATGAAATATCAATTAATGCGGATCCGTCTTCCTGTTCAAACAAATAAATCAGATCAGATGAATCGATCAATATTTGTCCTTCCGGATTGAGCAATGTTTTTAAATGATGAAGCAATACTTCCAGACCTCCCAAAGTTCCTGCAATCCCGGTTCCGTTCATCAATAAAATTATAGTGTCGAACTTTTGATCTTTGAATTTGAAAATATCTTCCTGAATGACATGCGGCAGCTTTTTATCTCTTAACACTTCGCAACAATGAACTGATGTTTCAAGTGATGTAACATCAAAACCTTTTTCATGAAGATAAACCGAATGGGCTCCGGCACACGCTCCAACATCCAGAATAGTACCGCGGCATAGTTTCATTGCTTTCTTCTCAATGTCAGGCATTTGTTTATAGGTTCTAAAGAAATAGGAAGTTTCAATAGAGTCATCATCAAAATCATCGGAATGTACAATGATTGGCGTATCTATTGATTGGAAATAATAATCTGAAACTGCCTGCCCAATTGGGTCGTCGAATAATAAAGTCATACCTGGTTTTTGAAAAAGCTATACTATTCAATAAAATGATTCATAATAAGACGTAAATTATAGCTAAGTTAGGATAAAGTAAGATAATAAGAAAGCATTCTTGAAAATATCAAGGATGCAAAACCCAAAAGTAATAATTAAAACGTCTTGTTTTATGACAGGTATATAATGCAAAGAAAAGCCGGCTAAAACATTAACCGGCTTTCCTGAATGTATCTGATAATTAGAATTTATATCCTAAAGTGCATATTACACTGTTCTGACTGGTGTTATATTTTGCCATATCAACTGCTCCAGGATAGAGTTTGATATACTGATCATTCATCATATGTTTTACTGCTGCATCCAGAAAGAAACTACCCTGTCTGAATCCGAAACCTCCGGAAATTGTTGAATATGAAGTATTACTGTTTGTATTTGATGCATTCAGATAACTTGAGGTATATACGCTTGGATAATTTTCATATCCGGCACGAAGACTGAATGATTTATCCACCCGGTATTCTCCACCCACGTGCAGATTGCCAACAGTCCTGTAAGCATTCTGAATAGTGTTGTTTTCATCAATGTAATTGTAACCGTCACTACCATTTTTCAGTTTGGCAGTTGAGTAATCAACAATTTCATAATCAACACTGATTAATCCTGATTTGCCAATCACATATGCCCCACTCAAAATCGTTTTCATAGGTGTCTGAATTTCATAATCATAAACACCAGCCTTGTCTGGTGCTGCAGAATAATTCTCTGACACTCCGTCTGACACGTAAGTCATTGAAGACGTCATGTTATTGTTATACAGATCACTCATTTTATAGAAAGTCGGTGTATGAACAGCAACACCCAATCTTAATTTTTCAGTAGGTTTATAGATAACTCCAAGTTTAACGTTATATCCGCTACCTGTGGTTTTTAAATAAGTGTTGAAGTTAAGATTGTTGAAATTAGGAATGTTGTTATTTGCATCCCACTCGTATAAATTTGTATTCTCGCTATAATATACATCATGAATACCAACAGTTACTCCTACATAAACTTTGTGATTAAAATTAGCTGCAAATGAAAGGACGTATTCATTTATATATCCGCTTTGATCTATTGATTTTCTCTGAGATTCTTTATATCCGGCATCGGTAATGTCATTTTGATAAGCTCCTTTCCCATTGTCATAAATTAAATCTGTCTTCCAGGCTAATTGTTCATAGTAAGGATCAAGGTTAGCACCAGGAGTATAAGGATTGTTTGCATTTTGAGTAAAGTATTCCAAAATTGAATGATTCGCATTGGCTCCTTCAGCTAGTGAACTCATTGAAAAATTTGCTAATCTGTTAAATCCTAACCCGAAGCTCAGACTTACCAGACCTGATTCGCTACTCGCTCCTGTTGGAATAGAGGTCACATACCCAATATTATTGATGCTCATATTATATTTCGAATCGTTTGCTTTATTCCCAAGATAAGTTCCATCAACACTGGTATTATCGACTGAAGGAGTAAAGGTAAATTCTCCGCCGCGATAAACTGCTGCTCCAGCCGGATTAATACTCAGTGATGTGAAATCACCGCCTAATGCTCCGAACGCATTTCCCATTGCTGCCGAACGAGCAGTTCCGTTGATGTGGTAGTTTGAATATCGCAAAGCATCAGTCAGATCCTGAGCGAAAGTACTTGATGCAATGAGTACTAAACTTATGGCGTATAATAACTTTTTCATGATATCGGTATTTATAATTAGTTTGATTTCCGTTTTCATTCTGTCATTTTGAATTACCTTCTGTGGCCAGAACCGCCACCGCCACCTGAACTTCCACCTGAAGAACCTCCTGATGAGCTACCGCCGCTATAACTGCTGCCGCCTGAACTTGAACTTCTTTGAGGAGAACTGTAAACTGCTCCGGAATTGCCTGAAGGACTACTGTAACTCGAGGAACTCCTGTTTGATGAGGTACTTGAACCGGTTGAATAGGATGAACTGGAGCGATAGATTTGTCTCATACTCGCCGAACTTCTTGGTGCGCTGTATGTAGAACCTGAATTTGCACTTTTAACAGTTGACCGTATAATTCCACTTGTTGAAGTACGTGGCCGTGTATAACTGTTACTGTTATAATTTGATTGATTGACTATTCTCGGTTTGTTATAACTTGGCGTGTAATTCTGACTCTGGCTGGATACCCCACTCTGATTATATGTTCTGCCAGTGGTTGATGGTTCATATACCCGACGTATATTATTTGTTCCCGGGCGAACCATTTGAAGCGTGTGCGATTGAGTGCCCCGCTGTACCTGACTTCCGGTGGCAACAGCATTTTGCCTGCGGTCGTTTACAATTGTAGCATTTTTTGTATCCTGAACATTGCCTGTAGGAGCGTTTGAACTAATTCTGCTATGAGCATTTCCTACAAAAGTATTGGAAGATGTCCCGTTGTTCTGTCCTACAAATTGACTTTGTGTAGTTCCAGCTTTCAGATTAGAATTTCTTTCTGTATTGGCAACCATATTGCCGCTATTAAGTATTCCACTTCCAGGTACATTCATATCGGTCGATCTTCTCCTGGCAAGCTGACGATCATTACGGAAACTGCCTCCTCCA
>TBL_comb47_HYPODRAFT_10000908_pt1 | contig 38918 bp, 31 predicted proteins | sample TroBogypolimnion_40_FD_10682 | JGI IMG/M metagenome (IMG submission 10682)
TCGCAAAACCGCCGGGTACGTTTACGCCGGACGTGCTCAGATTGGAAATCATCTCACCGAGCGATGCGTTCTTTCCGCCCACTTCGGGGATGTCGTTGATGCCGAGCGACTGGAAGGGGATAACGTATGATTTCATTATATTTTCCTTGGTTATCATCACGGGATCATCCACGGAACGACATAGGCCTGTATCGTGGTGATCACGCCGACCAGTGCTGCCAGTGACAGGCTGTGCTTGAGCGTGAAGCGGAACAGGTCACCTTCACGACCGACCAGTCCTGTCGCAGCGGTTGCCACGGCGATAGATTGAGGCGAGATCATTTTACCGGTCACGCCACCCGTTGAATTGGCGGCGACCATCAGGGTGTCGCTGACGCCGACCTGATGAGCGGTATTTGCCTGAAGGTTGCAGAACAGGGCGTTCGATGAAGTGTCAGATCCTGTCAGGAACACGCCTATCCATCCCAGGAATGGTGAGAAGAACGGGAACGCGACACCGGTACCTGCCAAGAGCAGGGCCAAGGTCGCCGACAGTCCTGAATAGTTGGCGATAAAGGCGAAGGCCAACACCATGCCGATCGAATAGATGGGCAGCATCAGTTCCTTGAGCGTACCACCGAAGCTTTTTATGGCATCCAGCGGTTTCATGCGCAATACGATCACGCTGACGATGGCTGAGAGCAGAATCGCGGTACCTGTTGCGGAAAACCAGTTGAAACTGTACACGGCCGCATACGCTTTGGGCATATTGACGATAGGCGGCATCTTGAACACCAGGTTGTCGAGCATGGGAACCGGCACATTGATGACGGTCCAGGCCAGATCGCCGCCCTTGCTAAACAATGCCTTAAAGGGTTTGAGCGACCAGATGGTGACGAACACGGTGAGGATGATGAACGGTGACCATGCCTTGAACACCTGGCCGAAGGAATGGCTTTCCGCTTTCATGACAATTTCCTGACCGCTGAAGCGGAAGATGTTTTTTGGCTTCCAGAATTTCAGGAAGATGGTCAATGAAATCAGGCTGACCAGCGCGGAAGTGATATCGGGTAATTCAGGGCCGATGAAGTTGGCGGTCAGGAACTGGGTGATGGCGAAAGAGGCGCCGCAAACCAGAATGGCAGGCCAGGTTTCACGCACACCGCGCCATCCGTCCATGATCATGATGACCCAGAATGGAATCAGCACCGATAACAGGGGCAGCTGGCGACCGGCCATTTGACCGATCTTGAACGCATCGATGCCGGTGACTTGTCCTGCGACGATGATAGGAATCCCCATTGCGCCAAAGGCGACCGGTGCGGTGTTGGTGATCAGGCAAAGACCTGCGGCGTAGAGCGGGTTAAAACCCAAGCCCACCAGCAGAGCGGCGGTGATCGCCACCGGCGCGCCAAATCCTGCCGCACCTTCAAGAAAGGCGCCAAAGGAGAAACCTACCAGCAACATCTGCAGGCGCTGATCTTCGGTTACCGTGACCACCGAGGCGCGGATGATTTCAAACTGGCCTGTTTTGACGGTGATCTTGTAGAGGAATACGGCGGTGACGATGATCCATGCGATCGGCCATATCCCGAACAAAAAGCCGTAGCCGGCGGATGCCAGCGCCATGGTGGCGGGCATATGATAGAAGAATACGGCAACCAGCAAAGCCAGTAAAACCGTGAAGCTGCTGGCAAGATATCCCTTCATCCTGAATACCGCGAGCGCCACGAAGAAAAAGATGACCGGAATTGCAGCGATCAGTGATGATAACCACAGACTGCCGAGCGGATCGTATAACTGTTGCCAGGTTTGCATGAAATTCTCCTCTGTTTTATTGGTATGGTGTGTTGCTGCGGTGGTGAAACGGGGTCAGGTGTCTGTACGGCTGCACTCTTCGAGCAGATAGGCAACAGAACGATAGGAAAGTCCGCTCTCGCTGGTCAGTCCTATTTCGCAGGTGCGATTGGTGGAGTAGCCTGCATTGCAGTTCGCCGGGAGTTCTGCCGGCAAGCCCCGCAGCGCATGGTGATTGAGTTCAGGTACGGCAAAGCCACGGTCGCCGCCAAAGCCGCAGCATTTGACGCTGGCAGGTTCGATGATCTGACGTGAGCAGGCCGCCATCACGGCACGCAGCTTGGTATCGGAAGATTCGCGCCGCACGCTGCAGTTGATATGCAGCGCGACGGGTTCGGTTTTTGGGGTGATGAACAGTCGCGGCAGCAGCGCATCGTGGGCGAACTCATGGAAGTCGAGCACGTTCAGGCGATTTTTGATGTGGTTTCGGATGCGTGCCGAGCAGGGGCTGGCATCCATGATGACCGGATAGTAACCGTCATGGCCGTCGTCGGCCGCCTGAAGGAGGGCGGCGCACAGCGCATCCGCCATACTATCGGCTTCCTGTTCCATGCCTTTGCTGGCCAGCATCTGCCCGCAACAGAGCGTATCGAAGTTTTTTGGCAGACGGGGTGAGTAACCTGCACGAATCAGCAGCGTTTGGATGACCTCCGGCAGCGAAGGTCCGTTTTCTGCACCGAAGATACGCCCGCCGCAAGTGGGGAAATACACCACAGGATCGCCGCTGTTGTCAGTAGTGTCAGGTAGCCTGGCGGCGTGCGGCATGCCGCGTTTCCATGCGCCTTTGGTGAGTGAGGCCAGATTCGCGTCACCCAGAAGGCTGGCAGCGGCATGACCTGCGGTCAGACTCAGGCGGGATAAGCTGCTCACCGTGCCGAAATTACCGGCAGTCCATGTCCCGATCTTGCGTGCAAGTCCGCCAAGTTTTTGACCGCGTAGTCGCCTGGTCAATGCGCCGGTGTCGATGCCAACCGGACAAGCGGTAGAACACAAACCGCAACCGGCACAAGTATCCAGACTGTTATAGTCAAAGGAGGCGGCAAGCAACTCATTGCCCAGTCCTGCCGCGCTTCTGCGCGAGAGTTCCCTGATGCTTGCGATACGCTGGCGCGGCGAAAAGGTCAGTTGATGCGAGGGGCACATCGGTTCGCAGAAGCCGCATTCGATGCATTTGTCGACGATATCGTCGGCTTCCGGCATCGGTTTGAGATGCTGCAAATGCGCCTGCGGATCCTCGTTGAGTATTACGCCGGGGTTGAGCAGATTTTCAGGATCGAAGATGCGCTTGATGTTGCGCATCAAATTAGTGGCCTGTGCGCCCCATTCCATTTCGACAAAGGGCGCCATATTGCGTCCCGTGCCGTGCTCGGCCTTGAGTGAACCGTCGTATTTGTCGACCACCAGATGGCAGACCTCGTCCATGAATCGCGCATAGCGTTCGACTTCAGCTGCATTGCCGAAATCCTGGGTGAAGACGAAATGCAGATTACCTTCCAGCGCGTGACCGAAAATGATCGCTTCAATGTAGCCGTGGCGGTGCAGCAGTGACTGCAAATCCAGGGTCGCCTGCGCCAGTGATTCGACGGGAAAGGCGACATCCTCGATGATGACGGTGGTGCCTGCGCGGCGCATCGCACCTACCGATGGGAACGTGCCTTTGCGCACCTTCCAATACATTTCGCAAGTGGCAGGATCGGTCGAAAATTCTGCCGCTTCTATGGTGCTGACTCCTGACATTGCAGCGAGCGATGCGTCTATGCGCTGTGCCAGAAGTTGGACGGTTTCGGCTCGTACTTCGATGAGCAGGGCTGCGGCCTTGTCGTGCAAGGTGGCCATCCGCGTTGGCATACCGGGCTTGTTTTCTACCGAGCGCATAGACGCACGATCCAGCAATTCTACAGCCGAGACTTGTTCGCTTTTCAGGCGCATGACAGCCTGACACGCTGATTCTATGTCGGGGAAAAACACCAGCGCGCTGGCCTTGCAGGGATCCTCTGCGACTGTGCGGTAGGTGATGCGCGAGATAAATCCCAGCGTGCCTTCCGAACCTATCATCAGGTGCATCAGGATGTCGATCGGGTCCTGATAATCGATCAGTGCATTGATGCTGTAGCCGGTGGTGTTCTTGATCTTGAATTTATGCGCGATGCGTTCAGCAAGTAACTGATCGGCGCGCGTGTCTAAGCCTAGTTGTTCAAGTTCACCCAGCATGCCGGCGTGGCTGATGCGAAATTGTCTGACGCAGGCTTCATCACCGGTGTCCAGAACAGAACCGTCGGCCAGCACTACGCGCAGGTCAGCCAGAGTTTGGTAACTGTTTTGTGCCGTGCCGCAGCACATCCCTGAAGCGTTATTGGCCGCGATACCGCCGATTTTGCAGGTGTTGATCGAGGCGGGATCCGGGCCTATCTTGCGACCGAACGGGGCTAAGCGCGCATTGACTTCGCCGCCTATCATCCCGGGGCCTACCCGTACCGTCAGCGCATCCGCTGCAATATCGCAATGGGCGAATCCGTTGCCGATGATAGCTAGCACACTGTCGGTTACACCTTGTCCTGACAGACTGGTGCCGGCGGCGCGAAAGGTGACGGGGCGATGACAGTTGCTGGCCGCTGCCAGCAGCGCTTGCAGTTCCTGTTCCGACTCGATGAACACGACCACTTCCGGTGTCATGCGGTAAAAGCTCGCATCTGTGCCGTAGGCGAGCCGTCGCAAGTCGTCGGTGATCAGTTGGTGAGGCGGGAAAATGCGCGCCAGCGCCTGGATGACGGCACTCATGAGCGTCTTTCTCTGATCAGGTCGCGCAGCCGTTTGGGCGCCGGTTTGAGCGCGGTGCGGCATTTAGTCCATGCACCTTGACTGACCGGTGACAGCTTGTGGCCACGGCTGATAAACCATGAGGTCAGACGATAGATGCCAAGACGACTGTAAACCAGCGACCATCCCTTCCATATTGCGGTAGCCAGCGCACTCCGTCCGGCGCCACTGCCGCGCAGCGAGGCCTGTTCTTCGCCCGCCTGCGCCTCATTGCGCAAACGGATCAGGATATCTGTGATGGGGATCTTTACCGGGCACACTTCGACGCAGGCGCCGCACAGCGTGGAGGCGAAGGCGAGCGGATAAGTCGCGTTGAGCCCCAACATGTGCGGAGAGACGATGGCGCCTATCGGACCGGGATAGGTCGTGCCGTAGGCGTGGCCGCCGATGCGCGCATAGACCGGGCAATGGTTCATGCACGCGCCGCAGCGGATGCATTGCAAGGTGGCGCGCAGTTGTTCGTCTGCATGAGCCTGGCTGCGCCCGTTGTCGATCAGGATCAGGTGCACTTCGCGGGGGCCGTCTTTTTCACCTTCCTGACGCGGGCGGCTGATCATATTGAAGTAAGTCGTGATCGACTGACCGGTCGCGGAGCGCGTCAGCAGGCTGTAGAGCGGCGGTACATGTTCGAGTTTTTCGACGACTTTTTCGATGCCGGTCACCGCGATGTGTACGTCAGGGACCGTGGTGCACATGCGCCCATTGCCTTCGTTTTCGACCAGACAGAGCGTGCCGGTTTCGGCAACGGCGAAATTTACGCCGGACAGGCCGACATCGGCTCCGGCAAATTTGCCGCGCAACACCTGACGGCCGATCCGGATCAGTGCATCGACATCTTCGGTGTAAGCCACGCCGGGGATTTTTTCGGCAAACAGGGCGGCGATCTGCTGTTTGGTCTTGTGGATGGCCGGCATGATGATGTGCGAAGGTTTTTCGCCTGCCAGTTCGACGATGTATTCGCCCATGTCGGTTTCGAAGGCATCGATGCCCGCATCCGCCATGGCGTGATTAAAACCGATTTCTTCGCTGACCATCGATTTGCCTTTGGCGATGTTGCGCGCGCCGACGCGACGGGCGATACCGAGCGCAATGGCATTGGCATCAGCAGCGGTTTCCGCCCAGTGCACCTGGATACCGTTGGCGGTCAGATTCTTTTCCAGCAGTTCCAGCAGTTCCGGTAATTTGGCCAGACTGTTTTGGCGGATGGCAGCGCCGATCGCACGCAGTCCCGCCAGTTCATCCTGATCGCCAAATTGTCCGCGCCGCTTTGCCTGAAGAAAGTCCATAGCGCCGCGAAAGTTGGCGCGTTGTGCAGGGTCGTTGACGGCGGTGCGGCTGCGCGCCTTGAAGTCCTGATCCGGATCGAAGTGGATGATCTGACTCATGACAGTACTCCCGTGTGGCATAGCAGTACCACCAGTTCACGCGGGCCGTGTGCACCATAAGCCAGCGTCTGTTGAATATCTGCGGTCTTCGAGGGGCCGGAAATCAACAGGGCGTTGGTAGGCATGCCAGCCTGCCAGTTTTCGGTGCGCATCGCGGCGTCGAAATCCGCGTGTATTTTGTTGACATCGAGCAGGGCGAAATGAATCGGCGGTACCAGCGACATGGTGCGGGGTTCGGACGCATCCGGCCACAGAATCAGGGTGCCGGTTTCGGCGATCGCACTGCGTGCCAGTGTCAACGAGGCATCGACCTCGTCGAATAAGCGATTGCGCCAGCCGTCTATCGGTTCGCTGTAACGGATCAGAGTCAGTTTATCTGCCGCCAGTGATGCAAGATGCTCGCCATGAGGCGTGTTGTCGCCGATCAGCAGATTGTTTAATCCCTTTGAGGTTGCGATTTGTAGCAGCAAAGCTGGCCAGTCGGTCGTCTCATGCACTTCGGCGTGGACGGATTCGAGCACGGCGCGCAGACGCGTGATCCTCTCTGGCGTGGTCTCGTTGCGCTGGCGGGCGCGATACCAGCCGGCAACATCCGGCATTTCCGGTGCAGTTCCGGGAGTGCGCAGGCGTCCCAGTATGCGTTCGCGGGCGCTCATGACGGGATGCCTGAGGTGCGTTTCCAGAGAAAGCTGGCGATATGCTCGCCTGGCAGGGTCGGGGGTGCGATGCCAGCGAGCTCATCCTGCTTTGCCGCGCGCCCGGTGATATTGAACAAACAGCCGCAGTCGGCGCTGACTACGCGCTCGGCACCGGTAGCTCTCAGACTGGCGACCTTGTCACTGACGATGGCCTCCGAAATTTCCGGGTAACGGATGGCAAAGGTTCCGCCAAAACCGCAACATTCCTCGATTCGATCCTGTACTACGACATCGACGTTGTCCAGGGTGCTCAAGAGTGCTGCGCTGGTTTCATGGGAACCCATTTCGCGTCGTGCATGGCAGGAGGTGTGCAGGGCGACGGTGCAGGCAGAGCCCCGGTCAGGTTGTTTAAAATTGATTACGTGAACCAGAAATTCGGTCAGTTCAAAGACGCGCGCCGCCAGTTCTGTCGCGCGGGCAAGCAGTGCCTGGTCGCTGGCGAACAGTTTCGGGTAGTGATGGTGCATCATCGCGGCGCAGGAGCCGGACGGCACGATCACGGGCCAGGGTTGGGAAAACAGGCTTAGTTGCTGCAAGGCTACGGCGCGCGCCTCGTCAGGGTACCCGCTGTTGTAAGCGGGTTGTCCGCAACAGGTCTGACCATCGGGGAAGTGAACCCGGATGCCTTCCCGTTCCAGCAGATTGAGCGTGTCCAGCCCCGCTTCGGGTGAAAATTGGTCTATTAAACAGGTTGAATACAGATATACATCGCCAGGTTTGGGCGGATACGCCCTGTCTCGTGCACTTTCCTGCCCCATGATTTCGTCCCCTGATTATTTTTAATCTTATATTTTTTATTATTTGGTAAAGTGGTATTACCAAAATTGTTGTGCACTATAAAATGAGATATATGGTTTTGTCAACTGCTTTAATAGAGGGATGATGCGATGTAGGCGGAGCTGAAGCTGATTGACATTTATACACTGGCAAAATACTATTCAAGTGGTCTTACCACAGAGGTTTTCATGCTAAAGAATCGTCCTACCGTTACCCGAATTTCAGATGCTGTCGCTGTTGAACTGGAGAAGCGCATTCTGGAAGGATCGTTGAAATCGGGAGACCGCCTGCCATCGGAGCGCGAATTCGCCGTCGAGTTGGGCGTGTCGCGTCCGTCGTTGCGTGAAGCGATACAAAAACTGGTATCTAAGGGGTTGCTCGACTCTCGTCACGGTGGCGGAACTTTTGTGACCAACCGTCTGGATGCGCAATTCGTCGATCCCTGGCACGAACTGCTGAGCGGTCACCCGATGCTGCACAATGATCTGCTGGAATTTCGGCAGATGCTGGAGGGACAGGCTGCCTATTTTGCTGCTGAACGGGCAACCGATATCGACATCCAGCGGCTGGACGGACTTTATGCCGCGCTCGATTCGGTCTATGTCAGCGATGATGTGAGTGCCTGCATTGATGCGGACGTCGCCTTTCACCAGGCGATCGCGGATGCGGCCCACAACGTGTTGATCGGACATATGACAGCCAGCTTGATGAAACTGATCCACGGCCACGTAGCTAACAACCTGGCGCATCTGCACGAGCGTCCGCTGCGCTGGGATCAGCTGCGTTCACAACACCATGCGATCTGGCAGGCTATTCGCAATCATGACCCTGAAGCCGCCGCGCGTGCAGCTGGAAGCCATATCGAGTTTGTCCGGGAAAATTTAACCGATGCCAACCGGGAGATCGAGCGTCGTCTCAGCGCTTCCCGCCGTTAGGAAAGAATACGATCTGGAATTTTTTGTGTACGCCTTCACAGAGTGATTATTTTCAATATAATCGAAGTCCCGGTTCATGATAGCCACGATTTGTAAAAAGTGAAAACAGCCCTTTTCATAAGATCATCATAGTCCGGTGTCTCGAAAGCTGCGTGTTATGAACGTACGCAAACGGGAAGCGAATGCAGAGGATAGGCAGGCTCTTGAGGGTTATCAAGAGTCGTTCAATATCACAAATATCCATTAGTATTGAGTGCCTGCTGCCAGCAGTACAGTACTCACTCAAATACCACACCTTGACGGGCTGCTGTGTATCGACTGAGGATATAGGTGATTGAAAAATTGCTTGTCCTATAGCCGTCGGTCACCAATATAGGCTGCGTTGAGCAACAGCGAAGAATAATTCGAGTCCTCACGTCATTTGATGAAGTGGCATCTGATAAACTGATCTTAGCCGCGATGCATGTTGCGCTGGACGGGATTGCGCAGAAACACACTGTTGGAGTTTTACAGGAATCTGTCCAGTAATTTTCGACTGTGGGCGTCGAGTTGTTCAACGTCGCGGATCAAAAAGGATACGCCGTGACTGTCTGTGATGAGCAGTGCAGTGTGGGTTAAGCGGCGGATATGATCCTCGGCTTTGAGCAGTAATTCGGCTTCGCCCCGGTCGGTTTGTACACGCCATGTGCTGGGGGTGGCGAAGCTCGATACCGCCACGATGCGGCTAATTTCCGGCGTGAATTCGCGGCAGGCCAGTTCTTCTGCTATCAGTGCGCGAATATCGGCGGGCAGGTCGGACAGTTTTTCTATCCATGCCAGTTCGTGACCTTCACCGTCCGTTAGCGAGATACATTCGCCGGGGGCTGCAATCGGAAAAGCGCGTACCGGGACGACATGTTCAACCGATGTATCGTTTTCGGTAAAAACGAGTCTGCCGGCCTGATTTCTTATTAATTTGAAATTAATCATAGGGTTGTCTTAATTTCCGGCTGAATAGTGTTGCCCGCATCCGTTAGATCTGTGTCCACGTTGCGCGCCTGTGCCTGATACAGTCGGTAATAAGCGCCTTCGCTCGCCATCAGTTCGTCGTGATTGCCGATTTCGACGATTTCACCTTTGTCCAGCACCACCAGACGATTAGCTTTGTGCAGTGTCGAGAGGCGATGGGCGATGGCGATGGTGGTGCGACCGTGTACCAGATTGTCCAGCGCCTTCTGAATTTCCTTCTCGGTTTCGGTATCGACCGAAGCGGTGGCTTCATCCAGAATCAGGATGCGCGGGTCGATCAGCAGGGCGCGGGCAATTGAGATGCGCTGGCGCTCGCCACCTGACAGGCCGTGTCCGCGTTCACCTACCTGAGAATCGTAGCCGTGCGGCAGGCGCAAAATGAATTCATGGGCGTTGGCGGCACGGGCGGCAGAGACGATTTCGGCGCGGGTCGCATCCGGTTTTCCGTAAGCGATATTTTCGGCAATGCTACCGAAGAACAGGAAAGGGTCCTGCAATACCAGTCCGATATGGCGGCGATATTCCGAGACGGGCAGCGAGCGGATGTTCACGCCGTCTATGCTGATAACCCCTTCCGAGACATCATAGAAGCGGCACATCAGATTGACCAGGGTGCTTTTACCCGATCCGCTGTGACCGACCAGTCCGATCATCTCGCCCGGTTCTATGTTGAGATTCAAGCCCTTGATTACCGCGCGATTGCCGTAGCGGAATCCTGCGTCCTTCAGTTCGATGCGCCCCTCAATCTTGTCCAGATGAACCGGGTGGGTCGGTTCGGGTACGCTGGAGACGTGATCCAGGATGTCGAAGATGCGCTTGGCACCGGCGGCAGCTTTTTGTGTGACCGATACGATGCGGCTCATCGAGTCCAGACGAGAATAAAAACGGCTGATGTAGGCTAAAAATGCAGTCAGGATACCGACGGTAATTTCGTTTCTGGAGACCTGCCAGATGCCGAATGCCCAGACCACCAGCAAACCGATTTCGGTCAGCAGCGATACGCTGGGGGTGAACAGCGACCAGATCTTGTTGATCTTGTCGTTGACTTGCAGGTTGTGGTGATTGGCGATGCGGAAGCGTTCTGCTTCTCGCCCTTCCTGCGCGAACGCCTTGACCACGCGGATGCCGGGTATGGTATCCGCCAGTACATTGCTCACCTGAGACCAGACCCGATCTATCTTTTCAAAGCCGGTGCGCAGGCGGTCGCGCACGTTGTGTATCATCCAGGCGATAAAAGGCAACGGCAACAAGGTGACCAAGGCCAGCCACGGGTTGATCGAGAACAGGATGATCGCGGTCATGACGATCATCAGTACATCGGTTGCGAAATCGAGCAGATGCAAAGACAGGAACACACAGATGCGGTCAGATTCCGAACCGATGCGCGACATCAAATCGCCCGTGCGTTTGCCGCCGAAATATTCCAGCGACAGGCGCAGCAAGTGTTCATAGGTGATGGTGCGTAAATCCGCACCCAGTCGCTCGCTGACCAGCGCCAGGATGTAGGTCTTGGCCCAGCCTAGTCCCCAGGCCAGCAAAGCCGAGCCTAACAGACCGGCTAGCAGCCAGGTGACGGTGACGAAATCAATCGGTGCGCCGTTCTGGTAGGGGATCAGCACCTTGTCCATCAGCGGCATGGTCAGATAGGGCGGCACCAGCGTGGCGGCAGTCGAAGCTAACATCAGCAAAAAGCCGGATAGCAATTGCCACTGGTAGGGTTTGGCAAAGCGCCATAAGCGAAACAGTGTCCAGGTCGACGGAGGCGCATTGATTGTGTCGCTGCACAACGGGCAATCTCCGTGATCGGTCAGCGGTGTCAGACAATCCGGGCACAGGGCGGGTGCCTCGGCGATAACCGGATTTCCGGTCACAAAACTGTTAAGTTGTTGTTCAAACTGTTTGACGAAGCGGGTTGCCTGTACATTGTGGGCCAGGGTGTAAAACCAGTGACTTAAACGGACATCGCCTTCAAATAGTTCGAGATGACCCACGCCTCCGTGGTCGTGGCGCTCGATGGATATACCCTTGCGGTAAGGGTGTTCCGTAATCAGTTGATCGTTAAAGGCCAGCAGTCGCGCGTCGGTGATGAGCAGCAAACTTTTGGAAAAATGCAGCTGCGCATCCAGATTGATTTCAAGCCAGGATTCAATATGCTCGTCCTGATTCAGTCGTGACTGAACGAGGCTGCACCATGCGTCCGGGGTTGCTGCTGCGATAGGGGAGGGGGATTTATAGTTCACTGTGGCAATATTACTACATTAGCGCGTTACGACAAACAGTTTTGCCGCGCCCTCTGGTACACTAAACGCTCATGGTGTCAGAGCCATGCCTGAAGATGAATGTCGCTGACCCCTTGAGCGTTCCCTCTCTTCTGCTCTCCCCCGGAGTGTGAGAGTGGCAGTGAATCGCAGCGCGATGTTCTTGTTAAAGGATGTTTCAGGTAAACCAAAATGGGGTGGTCTGCGTTACTTACGCCGTGCTTGACCCTTAAATTCACCAGGATGGACTGATGGAGTTTCTAAAAATATTGCCTTTGCGTGGCCCGAATATCTGGACATACCGTCCCGTGCTTGAAGTTTGGCTTGATATCGGAGCGCTGGAAGATTCGCCTTCCAACACAATTCCCGGATTTTATGAGAGGCTCACCGCCTGGTTGCCGACCTTGATCGAGCACCGCTGCGGTATCGGCGAGCGCGGTGGATTTTTGCAGCGTTTGCGCGAAGGGACCTGGCCGGGGCATATCCTCGAACATGTCACCATCGAGCTGCAAAATCTGGCGGGGATGCAGAGCGGTTTCGGCAAGGCGCGCAGCACGCCGGTGCGCGGGGTCTATAAGGTGGTGGTGCGTTCACGCAACGAACAGGTGAGTCGCGCGGCTTTAGCTGCAGCGCGCGAGCTGATTCTGGCGGCGATGGAAGATAGGGCTTTCGATGTGGCCGGTACGGTCGCCCGACTGCACGAAATGGCGGATAAACTGTGTCTGGGGCCCAGCACAGCCTGTATCGTCGATGCGGCAACCGATCGCGGTATCCCGTCTATACGCCTGACTGATGGCAATCTGGTGCAACTGGGTTATGGCGCGAGTCAGCACCGTATCTGGACGGCGGAGACGGATCAGACCAGCGCGATCGCCGAGAGTATTTCAAGAGATAAGGATTTAACCAAAACCCTGTTGCAGGCCTGCGGCGTCCCTGTTCCTGAAGGGCGCGTGGTATCTGATGCGGCTGACGCATGGGATGCGGCCGAAGACATCGGTTTGCCGGTGGTGGTTAAACCCACTGACGGTAATCACGGACGCGGCGTATCCTCCGAATTGATGACGCGTGAAGAAGTCGAAGCTGCTTTTGCATTGGCCGATGCTCAGGGGAGTGAAGTTATCGTGGAGCGCTTTGTGCGCGGAAACGAACACCGCTTACTGGTGGTGGGCGGCAAGCTGGTTGCCGCAGCCCGTGGGGAAGCGGTGTTTCTGATGGCGGATGGCATATTAACGATCCGGAAGTTGATTGATGAACAGATCAATATCGATCCGCGTCGCGGCGAAGCCGAAGTGTTCCCGCTGGATGTGGTGGATGTGGATGCCACGCCCTCGGTTCAGTTTGAATTGGCAAGACAAGGTTACACGGCAGATTCAGTGCCTTCTTCCGGTACTCGGGTGTTAATCCAGCGCAATGGTAACGTGGCGTGCGATGTGACTGATCTGGTTCATCCGGAGGTGGCCGCGACCGTGGCACTGGCTGCGCGTATCGTCGGGCTGGATATCGCCGGGATCGATCTGATGGCGGAAGATATTTCGAAACCGTTAGCCGGGCAAGGTGCCGCGATCGTTGAGATCAATGCGGGGCCGGGCCTGTTGATGCATCTTAAACCCGCATCCGGCGAGCCTCGTCCGGTTGGACGCGCGATCGTCGACAGTTTATTTTCTCAGGAGGAGAGCGGACGAATTCCTGTGGTCGGCATTACGGGGACGCGCGGCAAGACTCAGGTTGCCCGCATCATCGCTCGCCTACTGAAGCTGGCTGGTTTATACGTGGGACTGGCATGCAGCGAAGGACTTTATTTTGATCGTCGCCTCGTAGATAAACGCAACTGCGCGACCTGGGGCTCGGCACAAAAAGTGTTGCTGAACCGTTCCGTCGAGGCGGCGGTGATCGAAAATAGTTTTGAAACGATCTTGTCGGAAGGTCTGGGATATGACCGCTGTCAGGTCGGTATTGTGACCAATATTAATCCTGATCGTCACTTCGGCAAATATTACATCGAGAATGAAGAGCAGGTGTGCAATGTGTTGCGCACTCAGGTTGACGTGGTGTTGTCCGGCGGGGTAGCGGTGCTCAATGCCTCCGATCCGCTGGTAGTGCCGATGGCGAAATATTGTGACGGTGAAGTCATATTCTTTACTGTGGATGGTCAGTTGAATGCCATTGCCGATCATCTCGAACAAGGCGGTCGTGCTGTGCTGATGAAAGACGGCCACCTCGTGTTGAAACAGGGTGATCAGGAAATGGTGCTGTTGAAACTCGCACCCGTTCAGGGGGACGCGTTTAATTGGCAACTGGAGAATGTGTTGGCAGCGGTCGCTGCGGCATGGGCGCTGGGTGTTTCTACCGATATCGTTCGTGCCGGCATTGCGACGTTTGAAGTTGAGCGGGCTTTGCCCAATAATACAAGGAAGTCTTCCTGATGGAAGTGTCACGTATACGCGCCCTGCGCGGTCCTAATCTGTGGAGTCGGCATACCGCCATTGAAGCCATCGTGTCTTGCTCTGAGGCCGAGTGCAATATCGCGAATTTGGACGGTTTCGAGGCGCGATTGCGTGCCCGTTTCCCTGAAGTCGGCTTACTGCAATTGCCCGGACACAATGAAGCGGTGACGCTGGCGCACATCCTCGAGGTGTCGGCTTTAGGTTTGCAAGCGCAGGCCGGTTGCCCGGTGACTTTCAGTCGCACAACGGCCACGCTGGAGTCCGGTATTTTTCAGGTGGTGTTTGAGTACAGCGAAGAAGAAGTCGGTCGACTGGCTTTCAAACTGGCGCGCGCCCTGTGCAGCGCCGCAGCGGACGATACGGTTTTTGATCTTGCCGCTGCGCTTGCCGAATTGCGCGAACTGGATGAGGACGTGAGACTGGGTCCTAGTACCGGTGCGATTGTTGAAGCGGGTGTCAGGCGTGGTCTGCCCTACCGTCGTCTGACGGCGGGCAGTCTGGTGCAATTTGGCTGGGGTAGTCGTCAGCGCCGTATTCAGGCCGCTGAAACGGATCGCAGTAGCGCCATTGCCGAGGCCATTGCGCAGGACAAGGAATTGACCAAGATGCTGCTCGAAGCGGCGGGTGTGCCTGTGCCGCAGGGTCGTCCTGTCTCGGATATTGAAGATGCCTGGGCTGCGATGGGTGAGATAGCCGCGCCTGTGGTCGTCAAACCGGTCGATGGAAATCAGGGCAAAGGCGTGACGGTCAATATTTCAACTCGTGAGCAGTTGGTGGCGGCGTACGAGAGTGCGAAACAAATCAGCGACGAAGTACTGGTCGAGCGTTTTATTCCCGGCAGCGATTTTCGTATGCTGGTGGTGGGCAATCAACTGGTTGCCGCCGCACGTCGCGAACCGCCGCTGGTGATCGGTGACGGCTTGCACAGTGTGCGCGAATTAGTCGAGATCGTGAACAGTGATCCCCGACGCGGCGAAGGACATGCGACCTCGCTGACCAAGATACGTCTGGACGGGATTGCACTGGCGCGTCTGGATGCGCAAGGTTATACGGTGGACTCGATACCCGACAAGGGTAAGTGCGTGGTGATGCGCAACAATGCCAATCTGAGCACGGGCGGCACGGCTACCGATGTGACTGAGGATGTGCATCCGGATATGGCGGCCAGTGCGGTCGCGGCGGCGCAAATGGTGGGGTTGGATATTTGCGGTGTGGATATCGTGTGCGATTCGGTATTGCGTCCGATGGAAGAGCAAGGTGGTGGTATCGTTGAAGTGAATGCCGCACCCGGTTTGCGTATGCACTTGCAGCCTTCGTTCGGTAAGGGGCGTGCGGTCGGTGAGGCCATCGTCTCGATGATGTTTGCCAAAGGCGATGACGGACGGATTCCGCTGGTCGCGGTGGCGGGTACCAATGGCAAAACCACGACGGTGCGTCTGATCGCCCATATTCTGGGCTGTCAGGGCTTGCGGGTCGGTATGACCAATTCGGACGGCGTGTATATCGAAGGGCGTCGCATCGACACCGGCGATTGCAGCGGTCCTAAGAGTGCGCGCAATGTGTTGTTGCACCCGGATGTGGATGCTGCCGTATTTGAGACGGCGCGTGGCGGTGTGTTGCGCGAAGGTTTAGCTTTCGACCGTTGCAATGTGGCGGTGGTCACCAATATCGGCATGGGCGATCATCTGGGGCTGAATTTCATCAGTACGGTGGAAGACTTGAGCGTGGTCAAACGGGTCGTGGTGCAGAATGTCGCGCCCGACGGCGTGGCGGTACTCAATGCGGCCGATCCGATGTCGGCTGCGATGGCGGATATCTGCCCGGGTTCAGTGACCTTCTTTGCTAAAGAGCGCCATCATCCTGTGATGGCCGCGCACCGCGCACAAGGTCGTCGCGTGGTGTATGTGTTAGATGATCAGATCGTTGCCTCTGAAAATAAAGTTGAGCAACATGTTGATTTAAAAGATATTCCTATTACACGTAACGGGTCTATTGGTTTTCAGGTGGAAAACGCGATGGCGGCGATTGCCGCTGTGTGGGCATTGAATGTGGACTGGGCTACCATTTGCCGTGGCCTGGCTAGTTTTGTCAACGATGCCGCGACGGCGCCGGGACGTTTTAACTGCTTCGATTATCGCGGTGCGACGGTCATCGCCGATTACGGACACAACCCGGATGCGATACTTGCCCTGATTCCGGCCATTGAAAGCATGACGGCCAAGAAACGCCTGCTGGTGATTAGCGGGGCGGGGGACAGGCGCGATGAAGATATCCGCTTGCAAACCGAGATGCTGGGTGATGTGTTCGATGAGGTGATTCTGTATCAGGATCAGTGTCAGCGCGGCCGTGCGGATGGAGAAGTGTTGAGTCTGCTCCGTGAGGGATTGGTGAATGCCAAACGTGCCAAGCGGATGGATGAGATCAACGGCGAATTTCCCGCTATAGATCTGGCTTTATCGCGTCTTGAACCCGGGGATTTATGCCTGATTCTGATCGATCAGGTCGATGAGGCGTTGGCGCATATCGCGCAGAGGATTTCTGCTGCTGAAACGATCACGGCTCAGTCCAGTTTGAATGATGAATCGTTAGCGATATGATCGTTTCCCTCATCCCCGTCCCCCTTCTCCCGCGAGCGGTAGAAGGGTACAGTGCGTTGCTGCGCGAGCTTTTTGTTAAATGAAGCTGATTCAGTCGCGCGAAAATCCGTTCTTTAAGGAACTCGTCAAACTGGCGGGTTCTGCCCGTCAGCGCAACAAGGCCGGTCAAACCCTGCTCGACGGCGCTCATCTGTTATCCGCTTACTTGGATGCTGGATTTCGTCCGCTGCATGTGTTGTTGGGTACTTCGGCCAATGCCGAGTGTGTTGATCTGGTCTCCTGTCTGAACGATGTGCCGGTCACACAATTCGACGATAAGCTGCTTGCGGAACTCTCTGAGCTGAAAACCACCACCGGCATTCTAGCGCTGATCGAGATTCCTGCGCCCCAAGTTCGCGAGGCAAATTTTGCCTTGCTGCTGGAAGATATACAGGACCCCGGTAATCTAGGTTCGATGTTGCGTTCAGCGGCGGCGGCGGGATGCGATGCCGTGTTTTTGTCGCCGGGCTGTGCCGACGCCTGGTCCCCACGGGTGTTGCGTGCGGCGATGGGCGGGCATTTCTGCCTTGCGATACACGAGTCCCAGGATTTAAAGGTCGTGGCGCACGCCTTTTCCGGCACGCTGCTGGCAACCAGTTTACAGGCGAGTCGAACGCTGTATGAATGCGATCTGACCAGCCCAGTTGCGTTCATGATGGGCAACGAGGGCGCGGGTTTGTCAGGCGAGTTGCTGCAGTTGGCGACGCATCCCGTTACCATTCCCATGCTGGGCAAGGTCGAGTCGCTTAACGTTGCTGCCGCCACAGCGATTTGCCTGTTTGAGGTGGTGCGTCAGCGTTGTTGATTGCAGAAAACTAGCTGTACCGCATTGGGCGTATAATGCAGCGGTTTTACCCGTCTTCTCCCGAATATAATAAAGAGATAACATATTGAATAATATAAGTTTTTTAGATTTAAAGCTGGCGCCTGAAATTCTCAGGGCGGTCACTGAAACAGGTTACACCACACCGACGCCGATACAGGCGCAAGCCATTCCGCTGGTGCTCGAAGGTTGTGACCTGATGGCGGGTGCGCAAACCGGTACGGGTAAGACCGCTGCTTTCGTGTTGCCGATGCTGCAAAAGTTGATGCCGTTCGCAAGTGCAAGTCCTTCTCCGGCGCGCCATCCGGTACGTGCGCTGGTTTTGGTTCCTACGCGTGAGCTGGCGATCCAGGTAGAAGCCAGTGTCAAAACTTATGCCAAACACAGTCATCTGCGCTCTTTAGTGGTTTTTGGCGGCGTGGATATCAAGACCCAGACGCCGCATTTGCGGGGCGGCGTGGAAATTCTGGTGGCGACACCGGGTCGCTTGCTCGATCACATCGAACAGAAATCGGTGCAGTTGAATCAGGTGCAGATGCTGGTGCTCGATGAAGCGGATCGCATGCTGGATATGGGCTTTATGCCCGATTTGAAACGCATCCTCGCCCTGTTGCCGAAACAGCGCCAGAACCTCATGTTCTCAGCAACATTTTCAAATGAAATCAAGAGGTTATCTTCAGAATTTTTAGTTGATCCAAAATTGATTGAAGTCGCGCGCAGTAATGCGACTTCGGCGAATGTCACGCAAAAAGTCTATCTGGTCGGTCACGGTGAAAAACATGACTTGCTGGCGCAGTTGTTACGCGGAGATGACGCCAAGCAGGCGCTGGTGTTCACTAAAACCAAGTTGACCGCCAGTCGTATTGCCCGTCAGTTGCAACGCGAAGGCTTCGCCGCCGATGCGATTCACGGCGACAAGAGTCAATTGGAACGTATGCAGGCGCTGGATGCGTTTAAATCGGGCAAGGTCACTGTGCTGATTGCCACCGACGTGGCCGCGCGCGGGCTGGATATCGACCAGTTGCCGATGGTGATCAACTACGAAATCCCCAGTGCGGCCGAAGATTATGTGCACCGTATCGGACGTACCGGTCGTGCGGGCGCATTTGGCAATGCGATTTCGCTGGTGTCCCCGGATGAAGAAAAATATCTGGCGGAGATTGAGAAGTTGATTAAATGTCAGATTGAGCGGGCAGAACCGCTGCCACCAGTGAAACCTGTCGTGCGGCCTGTCGAGCGTCCCGTTGAACGCCACGCGCCGCGCGCAGATTATCCGGTGCGCAGTCATACGCCGCACCACAGCGTATCGAAAAGACCGGTGCACGATGCGTGGTTCAACAAGCCTTATGAACCCTCGGTCAGCACGCAGGTGAAAGAAACGCCGCTGGTTGTTCAGTCAGTTAAGCCGGTCAGTCAAATCCCCGCCTTGTTCATGCGCCGCAAACCCGCTGAGAGTAATGAATAAAATCAATAGCTTATGGCGCTGGTTAGCATTCCTGGTTGCCATGCTGTTGACGGCGTGCAGTACGGTTCCGCCGCAGCTTCCCATCGTCATCGCGCCCGTCAAATCCGTACCTAAAATTGCGCTGGTGTTGGGCGGTGGCGGAACGCGCGGCTTTGCTCATGTCGGCGTGATCAAGGCGCTGGAAGCGCAGGGTATCGTGCCCGATATCATCGTCGGCACCAGTGTTGGTTCGGCGATAGGAGCCTTGTATGCCGCAGGTTATACCGGTTTTCAGTTGCAGGATATGTCGATTCCGATGAAGCAGGAGCGGGTCATCGCCTGGTCCTTGCCTAATCGCGGTTTGTTTACCGGTCGTCCTTTGCAGGACTTTATCAATCAGGCGGTTAAACAGCAGCCTCTTGAAAAGTTGCGCCGCACTTTTGCCGTCGTTGCCACCGATTTAGCCAGTGGTGAAAAAATCGTCTTTCGTACCGGTAATACCGGGGTTGCGGTCAGCGCCTCCTGTGCTGTACCCGGCGTGTTTCAGCCCGTTGTGATCAACGGGAAAAGTTATGTAGACGGTGGTTTGGTCAGGCCTGTGCCGGTATCGGATGCGCGCGATCTCGGGGCAGATTTTGTCATCGCCGTTAATATATCAAATTTGCCGCAAAATAATCCAACGGAGTCCACGGTGGATGTGTTGCTGCAAACGTTTGACATCATGAGCCAGACCATCAATCGTTATGAACTGGCGAATGCCGATGTGGTCATCCGTCCGGTCACCCGCGAAATCGCTCAGGGTAATCTGGATGACCGCCATTTGGCGATACTGGAAGGCGAAAAGGCGGTCGCTGCTATCCTGCCTGAATTGAAGGCTAAGCTTGAAAAACTGCGCAGATAGCAATTCGTTGTTTAGGCGAATAAATTCGTCTCTACCGTGCTGTTTGTCTGCCGCAGGCAGATGGCACTAAGGTTTTAAAGGATGAGCTTAAAGGACGCTGTGAAAAATTGGTTACATGTTGTCATCAGCGCTATTCTCGTCGTTTTTTTCGCAACGACGATGGCTTGTGCCGCAGATCAGGAAATCCGCATCGGTATCTTGTCGTTTCGCCCGCTGGAACAGACCACACTGCAATGGCAGGCCACTGTTGATACGCTCAATTCGAAAATCCCCGGTTATCACTTCAGCTTTACTCCGCTGTATTACACAGAACTCGATCTGGCCGCAAACCGGCAGGATTTCGATTTCATTCTGACTAATCCTGAACACTACGTCACTGTTCGTGCTGCCCACGGATTATCCGCGATCGCTACTTTGATGCCGTATGCCGAGGGGCATCCGGTGACGAACTTTGGCGGTGTAATTCTGACACTTGCTGGCCGTGACGAGATCAATAAACTTGAGGATGTGCGCGGAAAAGTGGTCGCTTCTCCGGCCGAGCAGTCGCTGGGCGGTTATCTGGTGGAGCGTTGGGCCTTATATAAGCAAGGGATCGCGATTAGTGAAGTCAAACGTTTGAAATTCACCGGTATGCCGCACGATAAGGCCATTCTGGAAGTATTGAACGGACAGGCGGATGTCGCCTTTGTGCGCACCGGTGTGCTAGAGAGTATGGCACGCGAGGGTAAGATAGACATCAGTCAGTTCAAGGTGATTAACCGTCAGCCGACAGACATGTTTCCTCAGTTGCTCTCCACCGAACTCTATCCGGAATGGCCGTTCTCAGTGATGCCGGCTGTGCCGGATGAGTTGGCTAAAAAAGTCTCTTTAGTGCTGCTCAATATACAACCTAGCGACAAACCCGCGCTAGAGGGTAAATATTACGGTTTTTCTCCACCCGGTAACTATTCCACGGTGGAAGTCTTGATGCATCGATTAAAAGTCAATCCGGAAATGGCGCATGAATTTAGTTTGCGCGATGTGAGTCATAAATATGCACTGGAACTGATCGGTGGCGGTCTCTTGATATTTATGGCGATGTTTGCAACAGCGATACATCTTGCGCGTACCAACCGGCATTTGGCGTTTAGTTATCGTGAACGCGAACGACTCGACCTTGAGCTGGAAGGTGCGAATGCGACGCTGGAGGGTAAAGTGGCCGAGCGTACCCGTGAGTTGCAGGAAAGCGAGGCGCGTTTTCGGCAGATGTTTGAACACCATGCCTCGCCGATGTTGCTGATTGAGCCGCTGTGTGGTGGACTGGTCAATGCGAATCAGGCTGCAGCGGATTTCTATGGCTATGCCACGGCACAGATGAAGGTCATGAATATTTCGCAGATTAATGCTGAATCACCTCAAAACATTGATTTGAATCTGCAAAGAGCAAAAAAAGAAAAATGTAATTATTTTATTTTTCCTCACAGGCTGGCCTCGGGTGAAGTGCGTACCGTCGAGGTTCACTCTTCGCCGGTTGAAATGGATGGCCGGTCTTTGTTATTTTCTATCATTCACGATATTACAGAACGATGTCAGTTGGAAGCCCAGATGCATGATATGGCATTCTACGATCCGCTGACTAAATTGCCCAACCGTCGTTTATTGATAGACAGGTTGGAAAAGGCACTCGTCTCTTGTTTCCGCACGCGCCGTTATGGTGCGTTGATGTTCCTGGATCTGGATCATTTTAAGGTGCTCAATGATTTGCATGGTCACGATATGGGGGATCAATTACTCGTTGAGGTAGCGGCGAGGATTTTGTCTTGTATTCGAGATCAGGACAGCGCTGCGCGTTTCGGCGGCGATGAGTTTTTGGTAATGCTCGAAGGCTTATCCGAAAATATGGGTGACGCGGTTAGGCAAGCGGATACCGTAGCTGAAAAGATACGTGCAGCGTTGGCGCTGCCTTATCAGCTAAAACGTAACGACGAGATCATTTTTCATCATTGTTCCTCCAGTATCGGGGTGACGGTATTTCTCGATCATTTGTCCAGTCTGGAGCAATTGCTCAAATGGACGGATATGGCGATGTATCACGCCAAGGATGCGGGACGGAATATGATCCGTTTCTTTGATCCGAATATGCAGATTGCAATTGAGACGCGTGCAGCGCTGGAGTCTGACTTGCATGACGCATTAGCGCAGCAGCAATTCAAGTTGTACTATCAGATTCAGGTGGACGCGCAGGGGCGAGCGCTGGGTGCAGAAGTGCTGGTGCGCTGGCAGCATCCGCAGCGCGGATTGGTATCGCCGACGCAATTCATTTCACTGGCGGAAGAGACTGGCCTGATCGTGTCTATCGGTGAGTGGGTGCTGGATACGGCGTGTGCACAAATCAGGCAATGGGCAGACGATGGTTCGACTGACAATCTGGTGATTGCGGTTAATGTCAGTTCTAAACAATTTCGTCAGCCGAATTTTGTCGCTCAAGTTGAAAAAGCGGTCAATAAGCACAAGATAAAGGCGGCATTTCTTAAGTTGGAGTTAACAGAGAGCCTCGTGCTGGATAACGTCGAAGATACCATCGATAAAATGAACGCGCTCAAAGAATTTGGTGTGCGATTTTCCATGGATGATTTCGGAACCGGATATTCCTCTCTCTCCTATTTGAAGCGACTGCCACTGGATCAGATCAAGATAGATCAATCGTTTGTGCGGGATATCACCACGAACACAACTGATATGCTGATGGTGAAGACTATTCTTGATCTGGGCAAAAATTTTGGTATGCACGTGATTGCCGAAGGGGTAGAAACAAATATTCAACTACAGATGCTGGAAATGTCCGGATGTACCAGTTTTCAGGGTTATCTGTTTAGCAAACCTGTGCTCATAGATGAGTTCAACCTGTTACTCAATCGGATGAGGCAGGTTCAATCAAAACCTGTTTCCGATGTCAGTGTGGGTGCATGATTGTTTGGCGTTGTTGGAATAAATATGTACCTAAACTTAATTATTCGATTTGCATAATTATGTTTGAAGGCGAGCAAGGTTTCAGATATAATGCGCCCTCTTCAAAAGGAGCGTAGCTCAGTTGGTTAGAGCACTTGGTCGACATCCAAGGGGTCAGCAGTTCGAGTCTGCTCGTTCCTACCAGAATTTGTCATATAAATTAAGGGCTTACGGTTAATGACTGTAAGTCCTTTTTTGTATTTCTGCGCTGTGAAAGTTTGCGGGGGTAAACTCAGGGGTAAACCAGAAATTTGCTAGAGGAGCTTCAGTCAATATAAATCCGCCTGTCTGTCTCCAATTCCAGTGGTATCGGGCCTATCTATAAAATTAAGCTATCGTCGCTTCAAGTCCCTCATTACCTGATCCAGCCACGGCACTTCCTTATACCGTGACAGCTTGGCAACCTTCGTTTCAGCCGCTTCTAATTCCTGCTTGGCTATCGCCAGTGCTTTAGCAAGGTTCTTGTTGCCGACGAGAACGTTCATAGAGCTGATTCGTTTGCCTTCTGGTGTCATCGCGCCAGTGCTCTGTGTCCATGGCTTCCATGAGTCTTGGTGCATTCATACGGGCGATGCAACATGCCGCTATCTTGGTGCTCTGTGCATCAACCTTTGTAACTATTAAAAATTGCTAATAGCACTTCATCTGTAATGCCTTGTTTTGCCAGCTCTGCCTTGTACTCAAAAAACTCTTTCATTTGCACAAACACGGCGCGGTTAGTCCGGTTTGTTTCCCTCAGGGTTTCCCGCAATGAATACGCCAGTGCATTTTTACTGGCTACGGCCTTACCCTCTGGTGTCTTCGCCCCTGTTGATTGCTGCCACGGCTTCCACTTGTGGATTAGCTCAGCTTGTCTTGCTCGTTGCTCTGGTGTCCATTGTCTTGCTGGCATGCTGTCACCTCAAATATCAAATAGTTCGTTTGGCGTTTTTAAAAATGCAAAACTTTGCTGTGTAGAAATAGCATGAATCTGAATAGTGATTAGGCGTATTCACAAATTTTCACGTCACGATTTCCCGCTTGTCATAGTGCGCAGCGACGAATCGCCCGTTCTTGTCGGTGTAGGCCGCGATCTGCGACTTGAAGGACCGCCGACGACTTCGGCGTCTTTGACACCGATCACGCAAACAGAAAAGACAAAGGCTGGCTAGTTATCCGCTGTGGTAGTATTGCGCTCCGACCAGTAGTTCAGCGAACCGAAAGCCGCTACTTGGTATCCCCGGCTAGGGTAGTAAGCCCAGCAGGGGGACTCGGAAGATTTGGTTTAATTGCCCAAGCCGCGAGCGTTGGGGGTCACCTGCCCGGAGAGATTCTCAGGCTGATCAGCGAATGCGGGTCGTTCTCCGATAACGGTAGATGGGGTTCGCTCCCATCCCAAAGGGCTTCAATCGGCAGTTCCGAAAAAATCCTTCCTAAATTTGGCTATCCGATCCACTGCCGTCAATGAATCACCGTATAGGTAGACTTCGCTATTTTGGGTAGGAGCCATATCTAGCAGCGCGTTTCCGTATCTGGCTTTCAATATGCGGGCGACTTCTTCAAAACGCTCATAGCCTTCATATACAGCAGGCTCCTTGAAAATTTCTTTTTTGCCATATCGCAACAAAATCATTTCGTCGTCAAAATCCCAATCAAGCGAAAAAAACAACTCATCAATATCAGGTAGTTGCTCCGGCGATTTTAAACAGAGTGCTTCAAAGCGGACTTGTTCACTCTCGATTTTCGCGAACTGCATTTTTTCGTCGTCTGACAGTCTGTCCCAATTGTTCTCCATGTCATCCAGCGTTGGATAGGCAACAAACGACACCTTGGTGTGACATGCCGGGCAATCTAACTCGACCAGTTGATCAAATTCTTCCCCGAATTCCAGTTCATTTCCCATTCCTTGCCAGTCACAATGCTTGCAGCGATATTGCAGGTCTTTGTAGGTGTAATAATTGACTGTCGTCGGAGAGGGATTTTCAAAAGGTGGCTCTGCGACTTCCTCGCTAGATTCTGACAGTTCGCCGTCGTCATCATCCTGAGCGCATTCTGCCTGAGTGTGAATTTTCTCCCATTCGGTGGCATTGTCGAATGTGCTGAGCAAATCTTCGGCGCGGTTTATATATTCCCAAGGCGCTTCATCCACGGGAAATGACCAATACACACCGATACTGGGATAATTGCCAAGTTCATGATCATTCATCATGATGCCAAGTTCGCAACCGGCGGGCGGCTCTCCGAGCACATACCTCAAGTAATTTATTCCCGCTTCAAGGCAATAATCAATCCATTCCACATCTTCCGGCATATCGCCGCTACCGCATTCGCCAACGTATTCCCAAGGCATTTTGTTCCCCTTCGTTAATTTATTTCGCAGGCTTACAACGCAGCTACAATTTTTTCGTATTCGCGGAGGATCGCGCCCGCTGGTGCAATGTTTCTTGCGCTGAAAATTGCTGCAAGGCTCCGGTAGTACCAGAGCGTTTCATCGCGGCTTGCGGTGAAACGGTCAAACACAGCAGGGCCGACTTCAGTCAGATCAAGGTGAATTGCTTGTATGTTATGCAGCTTGTCGCAGGCGGATACCAGCAATGCGTCCTCAGGCGTTTCAGATAGGTGAGCAAGATACGCTTCCTTGCGTTCACGCCATGGCGCTTTCTGTCCTGTCACAGCATCGGGTGTGCCATCGGTGCAGGCGCGGACGATAGACAGCACTCGGTCGCCAAATTCTGCGATGCGTGGAGCCCAGTCTTCACCGGCATCTTCAAGTACATCATGGAGCAACGCGCCAATTTGCTGATCTTCATCGCCGCCATATCGTGCGACCAGTGCCGCAACTGCTACGGGGTGAGTGATGTAGGGAATGCCTGTACCTTTGCGTTCCTGTCCTTCGTGGGCCTCGGCGGCGAGGGTAATTGCTTTGGTAAATCTGGGTGTCATTTTTATTCTTTCAATGTAAAAAAATTATTAAGCGGCGTGTGTTGTGATTGCATTCCAACCGCCAAAAGATTGTGGACTCAGAGCACGATTGACGACACTGCTACGAATTACTGCAATAGATGACATGGCTCGCTATTCCGCCCAACTCGGGTGAAACCCAAACGACAACGCCCTTTTCTCTACGACCAGAACCGTTAGCAGGAGTGACCCGACACGAAAAATGTTTTGTCGCTGGGTTTCAATTCAAAAAGTGGGGGATGGGTCTCGCCAGCCATTGCTCCCAATTCTGCCCCGAAAGCAGACGCAATGGTTACCCCCAAGCGAGCTTCTACAACGCTTACTCATCACGGAATTGGTTCCCAAGGACAGCACAGAGTAGATTCATAGTAGCCCGATAGATGCCCGGACGTTTGCTTTCTCTTGGCCCTGCAATATTGAGCGTCACAATGTGGTGTTCGTGCAACCATTGATTCAGTAGTTCAGCTTGATCTTTACGCCGAACACCTTCAGCCTGTATCACCAAGCAAGGCTTGTTAATCTTTACTGAAAATCGGTACGTTAATGCAGTACCACCGTCTAACTCGCCAATGTTAACGATAAGCGTGCCATCGCTATCGAGTACATTTTTCTTGGTTCGCTGGCGATAGCCTGCACCGGATAATATCTGTAATTCGTAGCGATCAGGAATTCGCCCGTCTTCTGCCATTCTTCCTGCAGGGCACCAGCCTCCATGATCAATACCTTCATCTATTGCCCAATCCAGCGCAGCACGATCAGCGCCAGTTTGGCAGCCTGATACGATACGCTGCAAAATGCCAGCCTCTTGACGAGAAGTGCGGCGGAGGTTGCGCTCCTTCCAAGAGAGAGCACCATACTGCCGTAATAAACGAAGTTGATCTGGATAAACTTTGTTAGTTGATTCTGCACAACACTGCATAAAATCAAGCCAAGATTCTTCCGTAAATTGATCGGCGTCCTTTGGTTTAATAGGTAAATGCAAATCCCATAGATCGAATCGATAGTCAAAGTCAATCAGATCATATGGTGTCTCTGGCCCATCAGTCCAAGCATTGGGATTTACACCGCGCTTTAGAAGGACTTCTATTTCCTCGGCATTTTTTCCGAACGATACAATATAAAGCAAGCTGGATGCGTCATACAAATCCTCCGGTTTTGCACCTAACTCGACAAGTAGTCTTAGCATCGTCATACGATTCTCATGCTTCGACTCGCTGAAAATTGCTTCAAATATCGAGTCACCATATTCATCTTCCGCATTGGGATTGGCACCTTCTACAATTGCCGCACGAATACCGGAAAAATCACAATTAAAAATTGCCAGTTCTAGTTTTGAATCAATTTTGTTTAGCTTTGTCATGGCCTTTTACCAGAAGGATATGGATAGCCCAAGTGAGCTTTCTTTAAATCAGCCCTTCACGCATACCACCTGTTTCAATGTATGCACGATGTCCACCAAGTCAGCTTGATTTGCCATCACCTGATCAATATCCTTATACGCACCCGGAATTTCATCAATCACGCCTTTGTCCTTTCGGCAGATCACACCTTCGGTTTGCTTCACCATATCGGCTTCGGTGAACTGCTTTTCCGCTGCCGTGCGGCTCATGCGCCGACCTGCGCCGTGCGAACAGGAGGTAAAACTCTCTGGCTCTCCCTTGCCACGGACGATAAAACTTCTCGCGCCCATACTGCCGGGGATAATGCCTAAATCACCTTCTCGTGCGCGGATTGCCCCTTTTCGTGTGACATAAACGTTCTCGCCAAAGTGATTCTCAATGGCGACATAGTTGTGATGGCAGTTCACTACTTGATTTACTACTTCAAAGGCAGGCAGATGGCGGCGCAAGCCCGTCAACACTAAATCCAGCATGGATTGGCGATTTTGATATGCGTATTCCTGAGCCCAATGCACGCCCTCAACGTAATCATCAAAGTGTTCTGTGCCTTCAGGAAAATAGGCTAAATCTCGATCCGGCAAGTTGATCAACCAACGTTCCATATCCTTCCGAGCCAGCTTGATGAAGTAATCCGCCATGCCGTTCCCAATACCACGGCTGCCTGAATGCAGCATCACCCATACTTGGTTGTTTTCATCCAAGCAAATTTCAATGAAGTGATTACCGCCTCCCAGCGTCCCCATCTGATATACCCAGTTTGAGAATTTTCCGCATGATTTCAGTAAATCAGGATGCTTTTGAATCATGGCTGTCAGGCGAGCCTCGAAAGGCTTGGCAATCTCCACTAAGGCACGATTATCCTGATGCTGGCCACGACCAACCGGGACATCGCGGGAAATCTGATCGAACACTTTTTTCAGCGACTTCTCATCAATATCGTTGGCGGAAAGCGTGAGCTGGCACGCCAACATGCCGCAGCCAATATCCACGCCAACCGCCGCCGGAATAATGGCTTTGTGTGTGGCAATCACCGAACCGATGGTCGCGCCGATTCCCAGATGCACATCCGGCATCGCAGCAACGTGATGGTGGATGAACGGCATCGAAGCGATATTCGATAGTTGCTCTTTGGAGCGATCATCCACATCGTCCGTCCAGATTTTGACTGGCACACGTTGGTCTGTTAATACTTGCTTGATAGGCATTTCATTTCTCCTTTATGGAATGATGTTCTTGATAGCGGCAACTAAATTCTCAGCAGAAGGACAGCCTTGGCGCTTCATCACTATTTGTCCGCTCCATAAAACAACGACGGCAGGCAGTCCTGTAATCCCTGTTTCGCTCAACTCATCACCTTCTTCATAGCTTGCTGTTTGACTGTTGGTAATTCTCAACCTTGCTCCCGGAAAGTTTTGCAGTGCCTCTTTAGTTGCTATCTCTGCATCCGCATCCAATGAAATTTCTCCATTAAGCAACCAAAGATCAATTTGTAATTTCCGATAGTCATTAGCCGAATGTAACAGTGGGGGTTTATGACTTTGCAGCGGTTTTTCATCCAGCCCCGGAAATAGCCCCGTGTTGCGTGCCGACTGAGGTGAGGGCGCAACAGTAATGATGTCCATCTTTCCAGCGAGTCCATCCGCAAGCGGTTCAATCAACATCAAGGCAATGGGAGCATCAAGCATCCCCCTGTCGGCAGTTGATTGCGCCTGATATGCGATTGCACAAGACCGCCCGTCAGGTAATTCACCTACGTCCACTCGCACTGCGGCTGACGTTCCAGATTGTTTGATCACTTGAGTCTTGCATCGCAAATATTCACCGACCTTCTTTTTTCCATGCATTGAGGCAAATACAGCTTGCGAATCATAGGTGACGAAATTCCCCAGCTTGGGAATAAAATAATCAGCATTCAAGGTATTAAACATCGTGGCATAGGCCGCCAACAGTGTTCGCTCAGCTTCATCCCTTTGGCTGACCCATTTATCAATCTCGTTTTCCATGAAACCTTCTCCTATAATTTGGTGAGGGCTGACGGAATCGAACCGTCATCTTCTCTGCCATCGCGCTTTCAGTGGGTCCGATTATCACACTCCGGCCAAAGTCATCCGCGCTATCGGGAAGTTCATGGCTGAACCGATCCCGCATGCTTGATGAAACGCTTTCGAGCGTGCAACCAACACACTCGCCCTCTATTCTTAAACTACTACTTACTGCGTATTGGGTCAGGGAGGCAGGGATTTGAACCCCGCATGGCTTGCCAGCTAAACTGGCACGCGCCCCAGTGGCGCTTCCCCCTGAAATGGGTAAGGCTGGATTGGCACAACTTCCTGCACACCTCTGCCAGCCAATTTCTGCCGTTCAAGATAGTTGGCCTTATCCGCCCCAAAGCCAAAATTTTTGTGTTGTTTTTGCTTGTTAGTTGTAACTTGCAACTAACTATAGTACAGTTCGTTGTGCGTTGCAACTAACTTTTGAAAATCATGAAAAATACCAATAAAACACCTTCAACAAATATTTACCCCATGCCCTTCACGCGGATTGAACTGGTTGTGTTGTCAGTAGGTGATGACGGTCTGGCCGTCCTGCTAGGCAAACGCGAACAAGCCCCCTACATCGGTCAATGGGCATTACCGGGCGGCGTGGTGCGGATTGACCTTGACGCAGACCTTGATGCTTCGGCGCAGCGAGTCGCTGAAGAACGCTTGGATATCAAGGTTCCGTACTTGCGCCAGCAGTGTGTCGTTGGAGGCGCTAGTCGCGATCCGCGCGCGCCATGGGCAATCAGCATTGTGTATCGGGCCTATGCTCGTCATGATGAATTTCTGCCCGCAGCCGGAAAGCGTCTTGATGAACTACGCTGGTGTCCTGTTGATGAAGCCATGGCAGATCAACAACTTGCCTTCGATCACAGCAACCTCATTCAACTCGCGGTCAGGGATGCCCGTGCTGAAATTGACCGGCTTGAATTGCCGTTTGAATATCTTCCTGATCTATTCACGCTGGGTGAGTTGCAAGCAACCTGTGAATTGATACTGGGCCGCCGCTTGGATAAATCCAGCTTCCGCCGCCGCATTGATGACCGGGCGATTATTGAGCGTGTACCGGGTGAAATGCGAGTCGGTGCTTTCCGCCCCGCGCAATTATTTAAACAGTGCGTGAATGCTGATTAATTTCAACACATATCATTGGAGGGTTTTACATGAAAACTGATCACGATTACGGCAAATGCGATGTGTGTAACAAGCAACTGGAGCCGCATTATTACAGCTTTGAACGGCAGGTCGAACAGGCGCGATACGACAGAGAGGACGGGCAAACCGAAATAAAAGTGCTGCGTTCGGAAACGATTGCTTCATATTGCAGCGCAAAATGCGCGTGGGCTTCTATCATACCGGGGCTGGCTGATCGCGGCATTAAGCGTACTGGCGGCGGTGAGGGGCCCATTGAAGTATGTGCAAAATGTGATGGACTGGTGGACATGACACGGCCTCACATCAATTACTCATATTTCGATCAAACACTGGATGTTAAGCCTTGGCTGTCCAGTATCGAAGTTCACTATGCTGAAGGACTTGCCGTTGTCTGCGTCCGTTGTGATGGAGACGTGGCTGCGGACGAAATAAATTTAATGGAGCCAGTCGAATCTGGGGAGGTGCCTGCGCCGTGTGAATGTCATGATGGTGGCCCCAGTGAATATGACACGACAGATTTAGGTGTCGATACCACGGATAATCGGTACGGAGAGGTTGAACTTCGGGTATGCCGTAAATGTGGCGGACGTTGGCTGAAATATTTTGTGGAGTATGAATCGTTCACCGCATCGGGCAGATGGTTCTATGGCTTGTTGCCGGAGGTGCTTCCCATGCCGGTGACGGCAGAAAATGCAGTGCCTATATTAAATAGTCTGCCTTGGCATATTTACGGTGGCAGCCGCTACAACCTGCCACCGCCCGGTCGGCGCGGGACTGGGGAGGTGTATTTGGGATTATAAATAATTAGCCTGTGATACTTTTATTAAACACCTGTTAATTTCTGTGCTTCTGAAAATTGAGATATTGGATAGATTCAGTAAATCTTCTCTAAATTTGAGAGCTGTATGGTAACGATTTTATATACCGTTCCATATACTCGTAGTCTGGAGTGCCTGCCTTCTTAGTTGGGAGCTTGATGACAGATTCACGCATTCGTTCCAAGTGCCATTTTCTCCCGTAGTTGAAGCGATATTTCTCTTGGCGGATTATTGTGCAAATGAAAAGTGCGATTTCCGGTGTCATATTAAATTTCGGATAAAGTACGTTCACATCATCTGTAGCCCAGAATGGCACAGGTTGGTAAAAGGCTTCGGCGACCGAGCCATTATAAGACAGAGAAATTGTGTTTTCATCATGAATAGCTGCCTGTCCAACAAAGGCAGTAACGCCATTTTTTGAATCGGTTGATCCGACGAATGGCGTAGTTCCACGAATCATATTTGCTTTGGTTAGGCGCTTGCCTTTTTGTATGTTGAACAAATCAGAAAGAATGAATTCCTTCCATTCGGAAGTTTGGATATCTGTAACTAGCGACGTGCTGCGTGGAGAGCTTGCGCGATCAAACATGCCGACGTCAGCTTCTTGGACCCATGATGGAAATTCGCTTTGATCTGGCACGGGTAGAAAACGTAATGTCCGGTTAGCTTCACGACCGAAGGCGCTGTAGCGGAATCGGTTGTGACGGATACATAGGCACACGTATAATTTTTCCGAAAAAGTCATTGGAGATTTTGGCGATAAAATTGCAACATTTTGCGCAGTATAGAATGGTTGTTCTTGAACAAAAGACGAAAGAATTTTTGTTCCGCCGAGAGCTACAGTAATCAGACCCGCACTATATGGATCAAGATTGCCAAAACGACTGACAGTCCCACTAACACCATTGTTTTGACTTGAACGGCCTACAAAATTAATTCCTCCATCAATTGGAGGTCGTGCTTCCATTTTATTAAGATCTAGTTTGTTTCCGTAGGAGACAGTAAAGAGTTCATTCAACTGCTTCATCTGTCACCTCATTTATACCTTCATTAAGAATTCTAAAAACAACATACTTTTTCAGTTCGCACTCAAAATCTTCACGGGTAAGAGTGGAGTAGTCAGTTTCCATGTATGCCTCGGCCACCCATTCATCCTCAGCGGTCACGTAAGCAGTCACGGATTCACCTGCATGTACTTCATTGTTTGAGTAGGATTCTATCCACCGATCCCTGATGTTCGTCCACGCACTATTTAAATCAATTCTCCCCATGTGTTTTGTTTTTACGAAACCGTCATCACGCCAGTATCCAAACCAAGTTTTCTTGCCAGTTTGTGCGTGTGGTTTGTGTGCTTCAAACACAACAATACAGGTGATTGTTCCAACTGGATAAAATAGCTCACTTGGCATCGACATAACGGCCTTCAGCGTGTGATATTTGAGCAGTTCTTCTTTTGCTTTGTGCGGGGAAATTACACAGCTAACAGGGATAATAGCAACCCCCAGACCACCCGAATCCAGCATATCTAGCATGTGTTTAACAAAATATAACTCATGCAGCTCTGAATCACTTTTAGATTGCGCGTAAGGAGGGTTAAGCATTCCCACGTTTGGTTTCATATCCCTTACTGATTTAACTATGGCATCATCAAAACAACTTCCTTGATGCAAGTTAGCCTTACCATCACCACGCAAAATCATATTGCTGGCTGCCAAGGCAAACATCTTTGGGCTATTTTCGATCCCGATCAGTCTGTTTTTTTTAATGTCGCATCTCTCTGCATCGGTCAGTGCATTTTTCAGCATGTGCTGCATCGCAGAAATGAGAAATCCACCTGTGCCAGCACAAATATCCAGCACTTTATCTTTTGGATTTACATTTGTAATCAATGAAAATAGTTCTGCAACATGGCGTGGCGTGAGAACAATCCCTAATGCTTTTTTATCCCCTGCCGTGTATTTTAAGAATTCGCCGTAAAACTGACCAACCACATCAAAATCATGGTAAATGCTGATGAACGGCCAGACGTTGTTATTGATTCTTGAGATAATTTCCTTAAAAACGCCATCTGGATATTCTTTTGCTAGCTTTGAATCTGGTTTTGCAAGATTTGGATGCACAGCGATGGTTGAGTAGGGCTGTAACATTGAGTCTTTTTTACCCTGCGGTATTTCTGCTTTATCAAGCTCCTTCTTAATAGCTCCCATCCAAGCTTCTTGGAGGTCTTCCGATGATAATGAGTTAAAGGTTTTCATGAACGCATCGTTCATTAATGCGATCAATGTTCCGCTAACAAGCAATGGCTTGTCTTCCTCGGAAACTTTTGCTTTTGTCCAGATTAATTCGTGCAGTTCACGGGAAAAAGCTAATAAATCTGTATGACGTTTCTTCTCTACCTCTGGATCGAATGAAGCCAGACGGTAATAGTCATCAAATGAAATTAACGTATCAACAGCGACACCAGATTCATTAACCAAATTTTTATGACTGGCCGAGCCGCAAGGGCAGAGAAAATTTGAAATCTTCAGGGAACTTTTGGTTGCCCCACTGACGGCAACAGCAAGAACGGTATATTGTTTTGACAGATGCTTTGCATAATGCAGTACACCATCAACAGCATAGTCTACGGACTTGTCGCGATTCGTGCTCTCGTGTTTATTAACGTCAGGTTTACACTCGAAAACAATCAAGAAATTCGTGTCTTTGGAGTTGGAGATAATGAATTCAGGGTATCCCGTATTGCCCTTCTCGTTTTTGCTCGCCTTTGATAGCAAACCTTTAATCTTGGAGATTTCGGATTTTTGTTCTTCTACCGTGATGCCATTGTCATGGTCGTAATACCCAAGAGTGCGCAACTTATCACGAACAAGATTTTCGGTTATTCGTTCGCTTGGCTTTGCTTTGCTTTGTAGCTTCTTGTTTATGGTCATTTTGGCGGGTAGTAGCAATATAGTTGGCGTAATACGCCAATTATATTGCTATATGCGTCCGATAGCTTTGCGATCGAAGCATTTCGCCACAACAATCGTCAACCATGAATATAGGACAAGTAATCAGAGCTATCAGGAAAAAACGGGGCGAAACGCTTGAACAATTGGCATTTTCCATAAAATCTGACCCGAGTAACCTATCTCGAATTGAGCGAGGGGTGCAACAACCCGCGCCTGAATCATTGAGAATGATTGCGACGGCGCTTGGTACAACTGTATCGGCACTCCATGCGGCAGTAGAAGGTGCCGAACAATCTTCTATAGTCACCCCAGATTTATTGGGGGCAAATGAATCCGACTACACAGATAAGGCAATTCAGCTCCGCCAGCAGTTTCGTACGTTGACTCCCGTCAATCAGTGCGCACTGCTGGAAATTGCTAAAGTCTTGAACCGCTCACAACTTGGTTAGCTGACCTTGAGCGGTCAGGTGGTGGATGGCGTAGAAGCTTAACCACTGTCCGAAAGCCAATCAAAGCTGCTCTCGTTGCACCTGATTTTCTTTTAATAATCGAGCCAGCCGCCGCAGTTCTTCGCGAAATCCTCCCTTGTATGCGTTTTGAGATGAGACAGCCTTGCCTTCCGGTGTCCGTGCCCCTGTTGATTTAGTCCAAGGTTGCCATTGCGAAATCTTTGCGGCTTGTTGCGCTCGCTGTTCGGGTGTCCAGTGTCTTGCTGCCATGATCTACCTCTAATAGTTGGTTTGGCGCGTTTTTTATTTCTTCCGTGCGCGGGGCATGGATGCCGTTGTTCACCTGCTGGTTGCCATGGTTGATGTTCGCCTGCTTGGCAAATATCACCGGTGGGCTCTTGATTGTCGCCAGCGTCTCTAGTGTTGCTCGGCACTGGTTTTGCGCTCTCAGAGCCATCCTCATCAATCCATCAAGATGCGGCATGTGATCTTGATTCAAAGCCTTTTCAACTAATCCAGTAAAAAGGCTTTGCAATGCTGTTGCCTGATTTATCAGCATCGCTTCTGGTCGTGTCATGTCGCCGCTATTAGCCGCCGCCGAATGTTCCCTATATTGCTCCATCAGCAATTTAATGTCGGCCCTTCCCGTGTAAGCTGGATCAATGGCTTTGATTACACGGTGGGTAGAAAATTCTGGCGATACCAATAATGCCGCGATGACCTGTTGTTTTGATTCAGTCTTTCCATTATCAGTTGCGACGATTTTATTCGTTACTTTCTTAGCTACTGGTTTTACGGCCTGCTTCTTCAGTGTCGTTGCCATAACTTGCCCTTTTCTGTTTTTAATCATTGCGTCCGCTCCGTAGGTCATTCTGTTTCCCATCAGTCAGCTTGCCATGCCGCACAGGTTGCGCCGTTGTCATCCGGCACGTTGTAGAGCAGCCCGAAGAGGTGAGGCAATCCATTGTCAGTCCTGCAAGCGTTGCCACCGTGAAAGCGGCTCAGGTGGATACACCTGTTGCAAGGGGCAGGCTTCCAACTGTCCGCTGCCTTCGAGTTGTTGATGATCTTGCCGACTTTGGGCGATTTCAGTTGTTCGGGATTTCCGAATAGATGAATATCCTCCCTTATTTGCTGAATATCGCAATCGTTAGCCGCTTTGGTTTTTTGTGAGGTATCGGAGGTATCAGGGGTGCAAGTCAACAAACACGAGGCTTGCACCTGATACCCCATGAATTTAGCAGAGGTATCGGGGGTATCAGCGTTCTTTCGATGTATCGCCAGCAGACTATCAAGCCCCATGATCAGCCTCCAATTTTCCAGCATTTACGTAATAATACTTTCCACTAACTCCACCCGGTCTGGCGAATTTCGCCCGTTTACCGTCCGCGCCCGACAATGGTATCGCCCCCACTTCCTGCAAGACATCAAGCGCCCGTTTTAGCTCGAAACCCTTTACGGCTTCTTTCATTCCGTCCGCATTGAACAGGTACACCCGTTCGCCGTTTTCATCACGCCACCATCCGGCACGGTTTACACGGATCACCTGATCGTTTGTTTCGGCTGCATTGGAAAAGCGGCTATCACCATGCTTGGCAATGAATCCGGCAACCTGCTCAATTATTTGTAGTCGCTCGCTGTTTCCCTTTCCTCGTGTTGACTTCCAAAGCCCGAAACATTCCGCCGCCGCTTTCAGTGCAGCACCTTCAGGCCACCCGGTCACGCCGTATTCAGTCGCCAATTCTCCAGCCAGCGCAATCATCGCGAATCTACCCGCAGCCCTTTTTTCCTGCCCTTCGTCGGTTGCGTCAGTGAAGAGGGGGAAATTTTTAACCGCCTCTAGATATTCAGCAAAGCTTCGCGTGTCTCTGGTTAGCTTTTCAAGAAAGGCGCGCCCGGCGTGTCCGTGGTGTGTCGCCGCTGTTTTTTTGATTTCGTCTGAAAATGCCGATCCCCCTGATAGGCCGTGAAGGTTGTCCCATGCGCCATAGGTGCGCGCCGCCGGAATGTCCAGCAGTCGCACAGCTTGCCCCGCCTTAGACTTTGCGCCACCTTCGGCCATTGCAGTAGAAATGGTTAATTCGCCACTGGATAAAACAAAACACTTCCACCGGGCAACACTTCGCGCCCCGCCTGATCTGCCTGCACGTTGCTTGCCGCGTCCGTTGCCTAACGCGTAAATGATTGCGCCTATATCTTTTGGTTCGCATTCTCCGATCTCATCCAGCGCCAGCAATCCATCATTAAACATCGCCGCAGCCGCTTCCATGCCGTTGCTGGTTGCCTTCCAACTTCGCTTATAACCAGAACCGCCCCACGTTGCACAAGCTGCCTCGATAGCGGTAGATTTTCCACTTGAACTGTTTCCCGTGAAGTGAATACCGCCGCTTTCGCCGTGGCACTTTTCCAGCATTGCGCCGACGAACGAACCAGATACAGCCAGCATTAAGAGAGGGTTATCAATTGCCCGCGCAGCAATACCTGCCCGCCATCCTTCCAGCGTTCCCGCCATGGTGAATTCATCATGCCCGCGTTCGCCTGATTGAAATATCACCCCTGAAGCATTCGCGCCAATCACCGTGTCAGGCAATACAAAAGAATCGCCACACCATCCAACTTGAAGTGCGCAACAAATACGCCGTTTTGGTGCTGTTGCCTGTAGGTATTGCCCTAGCAGTCCACGCCCGGCAATAGGATCAATCTCTACCCCCATCGCCAACAGTTCTCCGCGCAGTTGATTGCCGTCACCGCTCAGTAACTCCATAGGCATTGCCCAGCTTCGCCACTTGCCGATAGTTGTTTTGAATCTCAGCAGTCGCCCGAAGTTGTTATCTTGACCATCCAGCGTTACGGCCTCAATGTGAAGCGGTGAACATATCCATTGTTGGGCAAGTGTATTCGGCGCGTCACCTTTGCCCGGCTTTGCAGTGAAAAGCCATACGCCCGGCCTTAAGTCTTTTGCATCAGGGGCAGGTGTTCGGGTATCAAATACTTTAAATATTGGTCGCAGGCTTTCATCAGGGATTGCGTTTTTCTTCCTGTCTGATTCCTCTGATACCTCACGATTTTCCTCTGGGGTATCAGCCAAAACCGCGTATTCATTGGGCTGCACCCCTGATACCTCTGATACCTCATGAGTTATTGATACAGGCACGCGATTTAATCCAGCAAGAGCGCGATCCTCTAAACTGATACCCGCGTCAAAAGCTGATAATGCTTCCGGTCTAATATCCATTGTTAGCCACCTCTGAAGCATGGCTCAACCGTCCGGCGGCAAGTAATAATCGTTCATTCTCAGGCTTCGTTAATGCCCGTCCCTTTGCCATGTCAGACGCACACAAAAAAACCAGCCTAGACTCGAAGGCCATAATCTTGAGTACATCGCCAGCGTAAAAAGGTTTTCTGTCCTTGTGGATAGTTTCGCCGCTTACTTTGTCCGGCATGATGTCGCTAAAGCTCAGCCCCACCGCTGCCAATACATCCTCTGTTGCGCAACCACCGAAGCAATGAATCAGTAAGCGCCCGTCCGTGTCCTTGATTGCAAGGCTAGGTGATTTGTCGTCATGCGCAGGACAACATGCTTTGAACCTGCCTTTTCCTGTGCTTTGAACTTTCTGCAAGTGAGACAGAAATACATCAAGGGCGCTCATTTTGAACCTGCATTCTTCACTGCTTGCTTTGCCGCTTGTTGAAGCTGGCGCTGTTGTGCGGCTTGCTCCTCACGCTGCTTTTGCGAATGTTTTGCGCGTTGTGTCGCTTCGAGGTGTGCGGCTTTACGGCTCGGTGTTTTGGTCGAAAGTGCGGTCATGATTAAACTCCCGCCTTGCGACTGTCTGCAATACGGTCAGCAGCCCATTGATCTACTTCCGCCGCGATCCATGCGGTGCAGTTCGGGGAGAGTTTTATTGGGGCAGGGAAGGTGCCGTTTTTCACCCACGCCCAAATACTTGAGCCGGATGCGCCGATGCGTTTTGTGAGGTGAGGTAACCGGTAGAATTGTTGCTGTGCTGGTTGTGTTGCGTTTGCCATGATTGCACCTGTTTAGGTTGCCCAAGGCCGCCCTGTGCGGCCTTGCATGGTAAGCACTATATATGCGTATTCCACGCAAACTGGACAGCCAGTCCACGGCAAAGTGGACAGTCGGAGCGTAGCGACGCGGGGGTTTTAGTTTTACTCTGAAACTTGTTTTTGAGTCAAACTATTTTTATGTTTTCTC
>TBL_comb47_HYPODRAFT_10000909_pt1 | contig 38899 bp, 36 predicted proteins | sample TroBogypolimnion_40_FD_10682 | JGI IMG/M metagenome (IMG submission 10682)
GACATACTGCTGCGTTGCGCGCTCACTCGCAATGCTCATTTACGCACAAGTAAACTCCGCTTGCTCGTTTCGCGTGCGCCTTGCATTATGTCAAAATACTAGGTTTTGAAAGAAGTCTAATAAATAAAATAAGTTCCCAAATCTTTCCTTCTTTGTCATTGCCTTTTTCGTAATTTTAAATTCTAATACCTCTGTTAAAACCTTAATCTTTTGTGTAAGATCATTTTATATGAATATTAAAAAATTATCGCAACTTTTTTTGCTGGCTAGCAGCGTCGTGTTTTGTGGTTTTTATGCCTCAGCTTTTGCGGATAACAACAACTTTGAAAGTATAATTGAGGAAAATGTTTCTGCGAGTTTAAAAAATACAGAAGTTAACAATGTCGGAGCTAACAGCGATAAATCTGAATATCCAGTTATGAAAGGTTGCTTGGGTATTGGGAGACTTAAGACCACTAGAAAAATTGTGGCGCTTACCTTTGATGATGGGCCACATCAAAAATATACAAAAGAAATATTAGAAATATTAAAGCTAAATAATGTTAGAGCTACGTTTTTTGTTATTGGTAAAAATGCACAATCTTGTAAGGAATGTGAGAATGCGATTAAGACAGCATATAGAAATGGAAATATTATCGCCAGTCATACTTATGCACATGCTGATTTGAGGAAGTTAACAAACGATGAGATTAAGATTGAACTGACTAAGACTGATGAAATAATTTATAGACTAATTAAAGAACGCCCAGTTCTTTTTAGATCACCATATGGTGGTTGTTCCGCTAGAACAGCAAAAGAGGTGAGTGGTCTAGGTTTTACAGCAATTGCTTGGAGTGATATGACTAACGATTATGATGCTGCTCATGTAACTCCTGAAAAAATTGCTGGCGATATTATAAGGTATGTGCATCCAGGAGCTATCATTGGTTTACATGATGGCGGTGGTAATCGTGCAAAGACAGTTAAAGCGCTTTCGATTATTATTGATACATTGCGCAATGATGGCTATGAGTTTTTCACGATACCAGAGTTGCTCAATGTTGAGGCATATCGCGTAGTGGCATAAAACCGGTAGTTACTTTTTCTGTTTTTATGTGATAATAGGCCTATTTTATTAACTTGAAAGAGGTAAAGTTTTATGGATGACAATCGTAAAAAAGCGTTGGCAGCAGCATTGTCACAAATTGATAAACAATTTGGTAAAGGTTCAGTTATGCGTTTTGGTGAATATGAAGCCACAAAAGATATTGAGGTTGTTTCGACTGGATCACTAGGTTTGGATATTGCTCTAGGTATCGGCGGTCTGCCGCGCGGGCGTGTGGTTGAAATTTATGGACCGGAATCTTCAGGAAAAACCACTTTAACCTTACATGTTATTGCCGAATGTCAAAAACTAGGTGGTACCGCCGCATTTATTGATGCCGAACACGCTCTTGATCCAGCTTATGCTGAAAAACTAGGGGTAAAAATTAGTGATTTATTAATTTCACAACCAGATAACGGTGAGCAAGCCCTAGAAATTGCGGATATGTTAGTGCGCTCCAGCGCAGTTGATATGGTTGTTATCGATTCAGTTGCTGCTTTAACGCCCAAAGCGGAAATTGAAGGTGAGATGGGCGATCAACATATGGGTCTACAAGCGCGTTTAATGTCGCAAGCATTGCGTAAACTGACTGCTAATATTAAACGTTCCAATACTTTGGTGATATTCATCAATCAAATCCGTATGAAAATTGGTGTTATGTTTGGTAATCCTGAAACCACAACTGGCGGTAATGCTTTAAAATTTTATGCTTCAGTGCGGTTGGATATTCGTCGTATTGGTTCGATTAAAAAAGGTGAAGAAGTAATTGGTAATGAAACTAGAGTTAAAGTTGTAAAAAATAAGGTCGCGCCGCCATTTAGACAGGCGGAGTTTGAAATTCTTTATAATCAAGGTATCTCGCGTGAAGGTGAAATTATTGAGCTTGGCGTTCTGCACGAATTAATCGATAAGTCTGGCGCTTGGTATGATTATAAAGGTAAGCACATGGGGCAGGGTAAAGAAAATGCACGCGAGTTTTTAAGAGAGCATAAAGACATAGCAAAAGAGATTGAAGGACAATTGCGAGCGAAATTATTAAATAAAGCAGTAGCAGTTGAAGAAGAAAAGGAAGAGAAAAAAGAGAAAAAAGATAAAAAAGAAGCCTAGAGAATGCCATTGACAATACGTAACAGCGCTCTTGATTTGCTTGCCAGTCGCGAGCATACAAAATTCGAATTACAGCGCAAATTAATTGCTAAAGGATTTGAAGCTCGTGAAATTGCTACAGTAGTGCAAGAGCTAGAAAAACAAGGATTGCAAAGCGATAAAAGGTTTGTTGAAAGTTATGTTACTATGCGTTCAAAACGTGGCTTTGGGCCGATACGTATTAAAGCAGAATTGTGTGAGCGTGGAGTTGATCAAGAATTGATTGAACAGTTTCTATCCGATTATAAGTCAACTTGGGTAGAATTAGCTAAAAGTACGCGTTCTAAAAAATTCGGTTATGAAATTCCCGGTGACATACGCGAGCAGGCAAAACAAATGCGGTATTTGTATTATAAGGGTTTTGACGCTGATTTAGTAAGAAAAATTCTAAATTCCAAGCTCTAGCTAAACAAATCAACCAAAGCTTTATAATTGGTTTTTATATGAAAAAATACACCACTTCTGAAATCCGTCAGGCTTTTTTAGATTATTTTCAACATAATGGTCATGCTGTCGTTTCAAGCAGCTCATTAATTCCTGCTGCTGATCCAACTTTGCTCTTCACTAATGCTGGTATGGTGCAATTTAAAGATGTTTTTTTAGGCCAAGAAAAGCGTCAAAGTACGCGTGCTGTTACGGTGCAACGTTGCATGCGTGCTAGTGGCAAACATAATGATTTGGAAAATGTTGGTTATACTACGAGGCATCATACGTTTTTTGAAATGTTGGGTAATTTTAGTTTTGGTGATTATTTTAAACGTGAAGCTATTCATTATGCTTGGGAATTTTTAACCAAAAAGCTTGGTATTGATCCACAAAAACTCTGGATTACTGTGCATGAAAAAGATACTGAAGCAGAAAAATTTTGGCAGGAAGAATTTGGAAAAACCAATGCTTCAGCGCAAGGGATAAGTCATTGTGGTGACAAGGATAATTTTTGGGCGATGGGTGATACGGGACCATGCGGATATTGTAGCGAAATTTTTTATGATCATGGCAAAAAATTTCAAGGTGATCCGCCAGGTGGTAAGTTAGAAGGCGAGCGCTATGTTGAAATTTGGAATTTAGTTTTTATGCAGTTTGAGCGTGATGCGCAGGGCAAGTTAACCCCTTTGCCAAAACCATCAGTTGATACTGGTATGGGATTGGAGCGTATTGCTGCGGTGATGCAGGGAGTGCACGATAATTATGCGATTGATATGTTTGCACAGATTCATGGCGAATTTATTAAAATTTTAAAATCTAAATTTGGTGTGAGCGCTGAGATATTAAATTCAGCCGAAGCCAAAATCGCTTCACGGGTGGTGGCGGATCATATTCGCGCTGCCGTGTTTTTAATTGCTGAGGGAATAATGCCATCAAATGAACGTGCTGGCTATGTACTCAGAAGTGTTATTCGTCGCGCGGTTTATTATTTATATCGTCTCGGAGTCAGGCAACCGTTTTTTTTTCAATTTACTTTTCCTTTGATAAATACCTTAGAAAATGCCTATCCTGAATTGCAACTAGAAAAACGCCAAACACAAATCGCAAGTGTTATTGAGCAGGAAGAAATTAAATTTTTAGACACTCTTGATCGTGGTGTGAAAATTTTAGATCAAGAGCTTGCTAAACTGAAACATAACACTATTCCTGGTTTGGTTATATTTAATTTGCATGATACTTATGGTTTTCCTGCAATTTTAACTTCTGAAATTGCGCGTCAACGCGGCTTAATCTCGGATCAAGCTGGTTTTGAAGTTGCCATGGAAAAACAGCGAGAAACTTCGCGGGCTGCTAATAAATTTAGCGCTACTAGTACAGTTAAGTTGATGTTGGATGGCGTAACTGAATTTATGGGTTATACACAGAATAATTGTACTGGCAAAATACGAGGTTTGTTTAAAAAGGATGGTACGAGAGTAGAATCTTTAACCGTAAGGGAAGAGGGAATTATTGTTTTAGATAAGACGGTTTTTTATGCAGAATCAGGTGGTCAAGTTGGTGATACTGGTGAGATTTATTCTGATCTTGGTTTTTTCACAGTACAAGATACCCAAAAATATGGCGCTTTATATTTACATCATGGTATGGTGGCAAAAGGATCTTTTGCATTGAACAACTCGATTACTGCTGCAATTGATGAAGAGCGACGTCAAGCCGTAAAACTAAACCATTCTGCCACCCATTTGTTACATACTGGGTTACGTTTTATTTTGGGTGATCATGCGATGCAGCGTGGTTCTTTGGTTGATAATAAAAAACTGCGTTTCGATTTTACCCATATGGCAGCTTTAACTGCAGAAGAGTTGCGTGGGCTTGAACAGGTAGTAAACAAGCAAATCCGTGCTAATTTAAAAATGCACACCACTGTTAAATCCCTTGAAGATGCAAAGAAAGAGCAAGTGTTTGCATTGTTTGGTGAAAAATATGGTGATGAGGTGCGTGTTGTTAAAATGGGAGATTTTTCCAAAGAGCTTTGTGGTGGTACCCATATTAATGCAACTGGTGAAATTGGTTTATTTAAAATTGTAGCTGAAACTAGCGTTGCTGCTGGTGTTCGCCGTATTGAAGCAGTTACTGGTGAAAATGCCATTGTTTGGTTGCATGAAATAGAAGCTGAGTTAAAAAACGCAGGGCAATTTTTGGGTGTTGGTACCGCGCAAGTTGTCGATAGACTACAGCAAGTTTTAGCTGAGAAGTGCTCCCTAGAAAAAGAAATAGCCAATTTGAAAAATGAAAGAATGGTGAGCAAAAGCCAATCTTTAATTGATCAGGCTATTGCCATTGGTAGCGTTCGTGTGCTTGCAACTAAGCTGCTTAATGCTGATAGTAAGGCGTTACGTCTGACAGTTGACGCTTTAAAACAGCAACTAGGTTCTGCAGTGGTAGTGCTCGCAACTGTGATCAGTGATAATAAGGCGCAGTTGATTGTAGGTGTGACCCAAGATCTGCTTAATAAAATTAAAGCGAATGAATTATTGCAATATGTAACAGAGCAAATAGGTGGTAGCGGTGGTGGCAGGGAAGATATGGCACAAGGTGGTGGTACCAAAATCGCTGCGCTTGAGAATGCTCTTGCTTCGGTTGCCCCGTGGGTAAAAAGTAAAATATAAGAAGTTTCGTTAGAGCCTATCCTAAATTGATATGTTTTTATCGTAAAAATCCCTTTTGATAACATTTATGTGTTCATATTGATGTTTTTTAAGGTTAACTTAAGGTTTAGGCGTTATTTTTTTTTAGACTTAAGAATTCCTTAATATTTGGATGCTACGATAAGTTGTAAGTGTCGTCCATGGTGAATGGAAACACGAGGCTTATAAAATGGAACAATAAATTGGAGAAACAAATATGTTAATTCTTACAAGAAGAATCGGAGAGACCCTTGTTATTGGGGATAATGTTACCGTTACAGTACTTGGAATTAAAGGTAATCAAACACGCTTAGGTATCAATGCACCTAAAGATGTATCTGTGCATCGTGAAGAAATATATCAGCGTATCCAAGAAGAAAAAAGGCAACAACAACCAGGTTTAATTGCAGAGCAAGATATGGAACCAGTTGCTGATGTTCTTAATTACTAAGAGATATAGCCGCTGATTTGCGGCTATTTTTTTACAACTACATAGTAAAAATAATATTTATTTTTAAGTTAAGAGACACAAACAATGAAAAAATTAACACTGTTGGTTTTTATCGTAGTAAATGCTGCATTATTATGTAGCTGTGCACAGAATGTTTCTCCAAACACTTATACTACCGGGGAAGTAGGTGTGGTTAGTAGAGTCAAGCATGGGATTATTATAGCTAAACGCGTAATTGATATAGACAACAAGAGTGGTTTGGGTGGCCCGACTGGAGTTGCTGGAGGTGCTGTAGCCGGATCGATGATTGGTGCAAGTTCAAATACTTCTGCCCATATTTTGGGTGGTGTTGGTGGGGCAGTAGTTGGTGGGGTAGTCGGTCATGCAGTTGATAAAGCTGTTAATCACCATGCTGGTTATGAATACATCATTAAACTTGATGATGGAAAAACAGTTTCAGTTGTCCAAGAAAAAAGCGTACAACTAACTCTTAAGCAGCATGTATTGGTTATCTACGGAGCTATGACTCGAGTCGTGCCTGACAATACAATATAAAAATATGATAAATTTTATGCTAAGGCTAAATTTATCTGTTCTTGCAATTTTTTCTGTGTTTTTGCTAACAGCTTGTACAGTCGAACGGAATTATCGAGGAGTTGCTGATCCTTTTTGGCAAGAGCTTACGGGAGAGCAAAAGCAGCTTGTTGTTGATCAAGCGTATGAACAAGATTTTGGGCAAACTCTCCAAAAAACAGAGAATCATAAATGAGAAAAATTTTACACCAGTGTGCGATAGTTTTTATATTTTTTATTTGTTTCTTTCTGGTTGGCTGTGCCCCTACTAAAAAAGTCATGCCTCCATTGCAATACCATGATGCGATTGATATGAGTATTCCCAAAAAGGCACATGTTTATTGGATGCCAGGGAAGCAGGCTTCGCATGAAATATCATCTACGGCTGGTGTCAGCTCGGGTAATTCTGGAATTGCTGGAATGATCGGGGTATTAGTATTTACATCCATAGAGAATCAGCACCGAAAAAACAACCCTAGTCAATATGTGCTTGAATACGGAAAAGCCGATGAGACCGTTTTTCTTACTTCGCTCAGAGATGTTTTGGAACAACAAAATGTTTTTAAAAGCGTAGATTTGACAACTGATATAAGCAAGGTTGGTTCTAATGATGTATTAATCAAAGTTTATTTCAAAACTACCAGAGTAACCTATAGCAGAGGTTATCTTATTAAGCTTTCTGTCAATTTATCTATTCAAACTGGTCACGAGGTTCCATACGAGCGAACTTATCTTGTTCAAAATGACAATAGTTTAGACGGAGCTTTTACATCGAAAAATTTTTTAGAGAAAAAAACCGAGGTGTCACAAGAATTATTAACCTTGGTTATTAATGGTATCAAACAGTGGCATAGGGGAAAATAAATGATGAAACAACTACCAAGAATTTTTTTGCTCACGTTGAGCCTAATATTTCTGTCTGGATGTGCTGTTGAACATAATGTTAAGCTGCCGGAAAGTTTTTGGCAAAATACGAACCATAAAATAACGGTGGCAAAAACAAAATCCGTTGACAAACCTGCGCTTCACAAGACCGGTGCTCAAGGATTACTCGATATGGCCATCAGCGCTGCTGCTACTAAGCAATTTAGTAGTCATTTAGAAAAAACTAAATTGGATTGGTACAGCGATCTACCGCAAAAATTTACTACTCAATTGAAAAAGCGCAGCATCTCTGCGCAAATACATCCAGTGGATATTGAACTCAAGCAAAAGAAAAACCCTGGTTTTATTATGCAGATGGGTGGTGATAAAGTACTATTAATTGAATTACAAAAGTTAGGAGCTATTCGAGACTATTATGGTTTCATACCAACTAACGCTCCCAAAGCTTACTGTGTTTTAAAAGGAGAATTGATTAATCAAGAAGATAAAAAAGTTTTATGGCGTCATCTTGTAGAAATTGAGGAACCGGTGCAGGGTGAATGGGATCAACCGCCATCTTATCCCAACTTTACTAAGGCATTAGAATTGGCTATAGCTTCGGCGCAGGAAGAAATTGTTGATGGCTTTTTTTCAGGCCATTAATCCATTATCACGTTCTTTCAGGGCGTAAAAATCAGAGGGATTTTATTCCAGGGGATTCCTCTGATTTATGTATTGCCATATTGCTTCCATGCTTATCAAGTGTTTAACTCGCAGCCAGTTTAAAAATATCATCGGTATCGGTCTTTAAAATTGCAGTTAAATAATCCGGGACCTCGCCTTTTTCAAACCTTCTACCAGAAAGCAAATACAATCTCGTAAATTCATGGTCTATCCATATCATAATGTCTTTATCGTACTTGAACATATTTTTTAAAAGATCATCAGGTTTATAATTGAAATTTGTTTGGAAAAATAAAATATATAAAAACTTATTAGAAACAAAGAGTTAATGTATATGGAAATTTATTTTAAATGCTTATAACACTTAAATATTGTGAATTGCTGCCGAAGTAGTAAACAGCAGCGGCCTATATAGCGAGAGTTGATAAATTACAAACCATATTGCTATAATAGTTGCGTGTCATAACGACGTTTTTTAGTAACATAATCACAAAAGGAGAATTTTATGTCAAACATCATGCGTCCATACTCATTAGTTCCAGTTTTCGGTGATTTAGAAAAAGAATTAAATCGCGTATTCAATACTGGTTTTGAAATGACAAATGTTGAAACTAGCGATTGGCAGCCTAAAGTTGACATTATCGAAGAAGCTGGTCAGTTTGTTGCCAAAATTGATATTCCCGGGGTTGATCCTAAAGATATAAATATTAGTTTCGATAATAATGCGTTAACAATTAAGGGTGAAAAAGAAACTGAGCATAAAGAAAAGAAAGATACTTTTATTCGGTATGAGCGTTCTAAGGGTTCGTTTTATCGTCGTATTATGTTGCCGGATGTGGTAGATGCCGATAAAATTTCTGCTAAAAATAAAAATGGTGTCTTGGTAATTACTATTCCAAAGTCGGAAAAAAGAACCACGCGCAAGATAGAAGTACAAAGCTAAAAGAGTAAGCTGCAACTATAAACCCATAAATAATTCATAGGAGAAAAAACATGCGTAAAGTTTTATCAATTATTGCTGTATTATTTTGTACTGTTTTAGCAACTGCTGCTTTTGCCGATACTTTGAATATTTACGAAAAGCCCGAAGCAAACTCAAAAGTGATAGCTACCATGAAAAGTGGCGAGCAGTTAATGCCAATTTTTTATACCGAGAAGAGGGATTGGGTTAAAGTGGCGAACCCGCAAAATGGTGATGTTGGTTGGGTAAAAGTTAGCGAACTTAAAGGCCCAATGATTATAACAAAAGTAAATGGTGCCCAAATACACCAGCAAATAATTGCTGGTAAAGAAGGGAAGCAGCCACAAACTTATAGTGTTATTAAATATAGTGGTCCAGAAGAGTTAAAACCAGAAGAAGCGCAAAAGGTTATCAAAGAGATGGAAGAGCGTAACAAAAAAATGGAAATATCAATACAGAAAATGCGCGAGCAGATGCAAAAAAGCATGCTAGAAATGTTTGGAGACTTCGATAAAAGTTTTTATACTTTCCCCATAATCCAGCCAATAATTGTTGTTCCCGATAATCATGGCACAGATAAGGCAAAGAAATAGGTTGTTACTCGAAAATTTCCTAGGCGCAAGCAAAAAATCTGGTATTATCGCACAAGAATTTGTAGATTTGGAGAGATGGCCGAGTGGCCGAAGGCGCTCCCCTGCTAAGGGAGTATGGGTCAAAAGCCCATCGTGGGTTCAAATCCCACTCTCTCCGCCAGATTTCTTGTAAACTGTTTGCTTCCTCTTGTCCATTTGTTCCCCTTGCAGAAAAAAATTGTTATGTTAGAATCTGTGTTATGAGAACGCTATAACTCACCATTTTTATTTCTATGCGACGGCCCCAGAGGCTTGGTTAAGATTTTTTTGTGAGGTGTAGTATGCGTTCTATCTTTAATTTACCAAATATCATTTCAGAATTTAAATACTCGTTCAAACTAGCATTACCGCTAATTGCAACTGAAGTAATCTATGCTTTGAATAGTTTCATTGCGACGGTAATGGTTGCACATTTGGGCAAAGAACAATTGGCAGCAAATGCTTTGGTATGGAGCATTTATCTTGCTGTGATTGTGTTTTTTATAGGAATTTTTTGTGCAATCAGTGTCATGGTTGCACAAAGCTTTGGTGCCAAAGACGATGTTGGTATTGGCATCTGTTTTAAACAAGGGTTAATTATGGCGATTATCCTTGCTTTGCCGATGATGCTGATTATGTGGAGTACGCCCATTGTTTTGGTTTGGACCAAACAAGATCCTGCAGTTATTCGCGCAGCCCAACCATTTTTTTACTCATTAATTTGGGTAATGTTGCCTCTTAATGTATTTGTTGTAATCGAACAATTTTTAGTCGGCATTCTGAAAACGCGTTTAGTTATGCTTTTGACTGTTTTATCCGTACCAACAGGAATATTTTTTTCTTATGCTTTTTTATTTGGAAAGTTCGGCTTGCCCAAAGCTGGGCTTGCTGGTATTGGTTATGGTTGGGCGGTGGCATATTCTTTAATGGCTACATATTGTATTTGCTATGCACTCTTTTCTAAGCAACTAAAGAAGTATTCTTTGTTTAAGCAATGGTGGTTTGTTGAAAGTAAATTTTTATTTGAAATGATTCGCATAGGTTTACCTATGGGTTTTATGTGGTGTAGCGAATTAATATTTTTTGCTGTTGTTGCCATGATGATGGGGGTTTTGGGTACTACAGTTTTAGCGGCATATCAGATTGCTTCTCAATATTTCATGATTGCTTTAGTTATTCTTTTTGGTTTGCATCAATGTGTCAGTATACGGGTTGGTAATGAAGTTGGTAAGAATAGTCGCGACAAATTGCATTTAACTTTAGCAGTTAATATGGGAACTGGCTTGGCGTTATTATCCGTATTTAGCATCTTTTATTTTATCTTTCCGCAAGCTGCGATTTCCTTAGATATAGATGTTAATTCACCTGACTTTAAAGCTGTGGCGCTCGAAGCTGCGAAATTTTTCCCCATAGTAGGAGTACTGCTCATCTCCGATTGTATTCGTATAGTCAGTGCAGGCGCTTTAAGGGGTTTAAAAGATGCTAATTTTCAGTTGCTAATTAGTCTGTTTGGTTTTTGGGGAATTGCATTTCCTAGTGCCTATTTATTGGCATTTAAACTCGGATATGGTGGAGTGGGAATCTGGTGGGGAATTGTAATCGGTCTTTTTGTTACCGGAGTGATGTTTTTAATGCGTTTTCATCGGTTGGCTAAAAGCGCGGATTTGGCGTTGCTGGTAACAAGAAAAGATTAGTTATGCCATCCATTCCTCAAGAATAATTTTCGCTGCTACGCTATCTACTGATTCGTTTTGGAGAGCTTTGTAGCCGCCACGCGCGAAAATTTCTTCGCGGGCGGCTTTGGTGGTTAAGCGCTCTTCAGCGGCATACACTTCTAGTTGATAGCGCTTTTTTAATTGTTCAATAAATCTTTTTGCTAGTTTCGTAACCTTTAAATCACTGCCGTCAAATTTATAGGGTACACCAACTACCAAAGCAAGAGGTTGCCAATTCTTTATTAAGTTATCAATTTCTTCCCAGCGTGGAATACCTTTTTCTGCAAGCAGTGGTGAGAGCGGCGTTGCACTTTTGGTGATTTTTTGTCCAACAGCAACCCCGATATTTCTGGTTCCAAAATCAAATGCGAGAAAAATATTTTTTTCGTCCATGGTTAGCATAAAATTATTTTGTTATTACTGCATAGTAAAATCCATCGTTGCCATTGGTAGCGGGAAAAAGCTGACGACCATACATAGTCTGAATGCCGCAATTCATGGTAATAGATTTTTCTCTGGCATTATTATATTGCTGCAAGAAGTTTTTGACTACTAAAAAATTTTCTTCCGGCAAAATCGAACAAGTTGCGTAAACCAATAATCCACCATCAGCCAATAAGGGCCATAATGCTTTTAATAACTCAAACTGGCGTGCTGAGTTATTTACAATATCTTGTGGTTTGCGCAAAATTTTAATATCAGGATGGCGCCTGATTACGCCAGTGCCGGAGCAGGGAGCATCTAACAAAATACGCTCAAATTTCTTGCCATCCCACCAGTTTTGCGTTTTGGTGATATCACCACAAATAAACTTAGCTGATAATTGGAGGCGGTTTAGATTAGCTTTAACCATTTCTAGGCGTGCACCTTCAATATCAACTGCGATTAATTCTTGCAGGTTGGGTTCTGTTTCTAGAATATGTGCAGTTTTGCCGCCTGGAGCAGCGCAAGCGTCAAGCACCCTTAACCCAGGTTTTAATTCTAATAAGTCAGCGGCGTATTGCGCGGCTAAATCTTGTACCGAAACAAATCCGTTTTGAAATTCTGGTAGTTTTAATACATCACATGGTTTTTCCAAGGTGATTGCCGCTGCTAATCCAGGAACTGCTTTTGCCTTAATTTCCAGCTTTTCTAGTTTTTCTAAGTAATCATCACGTGAAATTTTTTGCAAGTTTACCCGCAAGTGCATTGGTGGATATTCATTGTTTGCCGCTAAAATGTCTTGCCAATTTTGGGGCCAAGACTTTTGCAATAATTTTATTAACCATGCGGGATGAGAATATTGCAGAGTATTATTGCCCTCAATTTGTTTTAATATTTCTTCCTGTCTACGAATAAAATTGCGCAGGATGGCATTAACAAATGCAGCTGCCCATGGTTTTTTAAGCCAGCGCGTTGCTTCAACGGTTTCGCTGAGGATTGCATAATGGGGAATGCGTAAATACAGTAATTGGTAAAGCCCAATTAATATAAGGGCATAAATCAAAGGATCAGCTTTTTTTGTAGTGTTGTGCAATAGTAGTTTAGCGATAGCATCAAGCTTGTGATACCAACGCAGGGTGCCATAACTTAATTCTTGTAATAACGCTCGATCAAGCGGAGATGACTGTTTGGCTAAATAAATACCGAGAATTTCATCCAGAGATTTTTTTTGTGAGATAACTTTATCGATGATTTTTGTGGCGTCTGTTTGGGTATTCATAAAAACATATCGGCCCCTAATTTTTAGAGGCCGATGTAATATAAAAAACAATCTTCATCACAATCTTAGTTTTTTTGATTTAATTGCTTGCAATAAGTCTCTTTAATTAACAGCGAGGCAATTAAGGCAATTACTAAACCAACTACCATCATAAAATTAGCACGAGTAAAATCCGCTAATGAATGCATTGCAACATTATCAACTATTGTAGGATTGCCTGACATATCTAGTAACCAGCCGAAAATTGGTATTAACATGCCCCCAGACATGATTAAGATTGAACCGAGACTGCTTGCCGTAGCTGTAATGGTGTGTGGGTTACTTTCAGCAATTACTGGATAGCCGATTACCTGTAAGCTAGATGCAAGTCCTAAAAATAAAAATTGGCAAATTACTGCCCAAAGAGGCATATCTGGAGCAAACATTATAATAAGTACCGCTGCTAATGTTAATATTGCACCAACAATCATTGGTAATTTACGTAATCCTAGTTTATCAGAAATAATTCCTGCTAATGGTGAGCCAATCATCATGCCAATAAAAAGCATGGAGGTTGCTTGGGTGGCCTCTATTGGAGTTAGATGATGTGCTTGAGTCAAATATGGAACACCCCAGGCCATACCAAAAATGAAAATAGGTAGATTAACCAAACAAATATATAGACCACTTAACCAATTTTGCATACTTGCTATTGCCATTCCTAGAGAGCGCCAAAAACCAATCTGTTCAAGTTTAACGTGTTCGACAACTTCCGTTTTTTCCGATCCTTTTGGTTCATCACGTACTATAACGAATTGAAGAATCATTAGTAGGGCGCCAAAGGCAGCAACTATTTGCATAGCACCGCGCCAGCCAAAATTTTGAGTTAGCAGAGCCATAGGTGTTTGTGCAATCGTACCGCCAAACATAGCCATGGTTACCACTATACCGATTACCAGAGCCATATGGCGTGGTTCAAACCAGCGTGTAGCTAATTTTATTGCTGCTAATAGACAGAATGAGCCTGCTAGGCCAACTGCTAGTCTTGTTGCGGTCATCATCCAAAAATCTGAGGTTGTAGAAAAAACATATGTGGCAACAACTGTAACTACAAATGCTGTTAATAAAAGATTACGTACCGAAAATCTATCTAACAAGATACCGGCTGGAAATAAAAATAAAACATTACCATTGAAATAAAAAGCGGCCAAATTTCCAAGTTGGGTTGCGTTAAAGTGAAACTCTTTTACGAGGTCACTGCTAATCGTATTGAATAAACTCATCTGAATAAAAATATAGAAGAAAAATAATGCTGCAGCTAAAACCACGCACCAGGAACGAACTAAACTTGGTGATGATACTTGACTGATTTTTGTCATAAAAATCTCCCATTTAAGTTGTTGCTAAAAGAGGGTAAACCTTACCATAAGTTGGTAAAAAAAACGATAGTGATTTTTGCTAGGTTTTAAAAGAAGTCTAATGAAACTACGGAGTGAGGGAAGGTGGGGTGATTTTAGCCCAACTGTCTTTTAGAGTGACTGTGCGGTTGAAGATTAATTTTTGCGGGGTTGAGTCGTAATCCACGCAAAAATATCCCAATCGCTCAAACTGAAATTTATCTTCGGGTTTTGCCGTTTTTAAACCAGGCTCAACGAAACATTCAGGCAGAGTCGTAAGCGAAGTTGGGTTTAGGTGGGTTTTAAAGTCAATATTTTTATTCCCAGCAGGGTTTGCAACATTAAACAAGCGATCGTACAGTCTAATTTCAGTTTTAATTGCTTGCTTGATCGAAACCCAATGAATTGTTCCCTTAATCTTGCGTCCGTCTGGTGTATTGCCGCCGCGAGTTTCTGGATCATAGGTACAATGTAATTCTTTAATTTTTCCAGTAATAGAGTCTTTGATAATTTCATTACACCTTATAATGTATGCATAGCGCAATCTTACTTCTTTGCCAGGTGTTAATCTAAAAAATCCTTTTGGTGGGTTTTCCAAGAAATCATCTTGTTCGATATAAATCTCGCGAGCGAATGGCAGTTCGCGTGTACCCATATTGGGATTATTGGGATGATATGGCGCGTTTAAATTTTCGAGCTTATCTTCAGGGAAGTTAGTAATTATTATTCGCAAGGGCTTTAATATCGCCATTACTCGTGGCGTTATTAAATTTAAATCTTCGCGTACACATTCTTCCAGAAAACTCATTTCAACAATACTTTCCTGTTTTGTTACCCCAATGCGCTCGCAAAAATTACGAATTGCTTGCGGCGTAAATCCCAGGCGTCTTAAGCCAACCAAAGTTGGCATGCGTGGATCATCCCAATTGTTCACTAGTTTTTTTTCAACTAATTCAAGTAGTTTGCGCTTACTCATAATGGTGTATGTTAGGTTCAAGCGGGCAAATTCTATTTGCTGTGGATGCGCTAATGTTTTTAACTGGTCTAAAAACCAATCGTAGAGTGGACGATGATCTTCAAACTCTAGGGTGCAAATTGAATGTGTTATATTTTCAATTGCATCAGAAATACAATGCGCATAGTCGTACATTGGATAAATACACCACTGCTCGCCAGTGCGTGGGTGGTGTTCACGTCGAATGCGATACATAACTGGATCGCGCATGTTAATATTGGGTGCCATCATATCAATTTTTGCGCGCAAAACTTTGGAACCATCAGGGAATTCACCCGCACGCATGCGCATAAATAAATCTAGATTTTCTTCGACGGAGCGCGTGCGAAATGGACTATTTTTGCCACTTTCGGTTAAAGTGCCGCGATATTCGCGTGTTTGCTCAGCAGTCAAATCACAAACGTAAGCTTTGTCTTTTTTAATTAGCTCAACTGCATATTGAAAGATTTTTTCGAAATAATCTGAGGCGTAAAACATCCGGTCTTGCCAATCAAAGCCTAGCCATCTTACTGTTTCTATAATAGAATTGATATATTCGACATCTTCAGTGGTTGGATTGGTATCGTCAAAACGTAGATTACAAGTGCCATTATAATCACGTGCAATACCAAAGTTTAAAGCTATGGATTTGGCATGACCAATGTGTAGATAGCCGTTTGGTTCTGGTGGAAAACGGGTTGCTACTTTCCCAGAGTTTTTGCCAGATTTTAAATCTTCGTCAATCGTGCGACGAATAAAATTAGTTGGTATTTGTTCTTCGGTCATAAAATCAGCTTGGTTTGTTTTTTGATTAATGACCTACAGCATAGGAAATGATACAAACAATGTCAAACTTTCTTCAAAAACAATCAAATATAGTTGTTGTGTCAATTATAGCCTTATTCCTTTCGTTCTTTTCTTCTACTTTATTTGCCGTTTTATCTAGTAGCTCTGAAATAGCAAGAATGTCTCTTAATATTTCTGATGATTTTAAGAGCGTGGCTTGTGATAATATTGATATTATCCAAAAGCCAATAGTATTTGATAAAGAGCGAATCGCATTAACTAAGCAATATCGTCTCAAACATTATGGTATAAAATCCCAATCAATTGTGATTCAGCCGCATATAATAGTGCTACATTGGACGCAAATTAAAGATTTTAAGAGTACTTATAATGTTTTTTATCCAGCGGTCTTATACAATCGTTCTGATATTAGCAAGGGCGGTAATTTAAATGTGTCGGCACATTTTCTGGTTGATCGTGATGGAAAGATTTATCAACTGATGCCAACTAATTGGATGGCAAGACATACAATTGGATTAAATGATGTTGCTATCGGTGTTGAAAATGTAGGTGGAGTAGGTGGTCGTGAGGATTTAACCACAGCACAAGTTAATGCCAATGTTTGTTTGGTTCGGTATTTAAAGAAGCAATATCCAACTATAGAATATTTAATTGGTCATTATGAATATGGAAAGTTTCGTCATACTAAATTATGGCAAGAAAAAGATAGTAATTATTTTACGGCTAAAAAAGATCCGGGTGAAAAATTTATACAGTTAGTTCGAGACGGTTTAATCCATTGAAGCAATATAAAAAATATTTAACAAAATTATTTTTAGTATTGGTCTTTCTTATATTTGTTAGTAGTTCTTTTGCAATAACTACAACAATAAGAATCATGCCGCTTTTATCCCCAGAAAGTGCAAAGGTAATAGGAAAGAAAATTTGGCAGAATGAATGTGGCGGTAAAATTTCAGGTTTAACAAGTTGGAATAAAGGCGAGAATTTTGCTTCTTTAGGTATTGGTCATTGCATTTGGTATCCAGCAGGAAAACAAGATGTTTTTGAAGAGAGTTTTCCAAAATTGCTACAATATATGCATGCGCGCCATATTATTGTGCCAAGGTGGTTAGACAAACCAAATATTCCAGCATGTCCTTGGCAATCGCGAGAAGAGTTTCTGCGCGCCATACAAAATAATGAACCGCGTTTGCGGGAGTTGCGGCAATTTTTAATAAACACTATACCTGAGCAAACACAATATTTAATTCATCGCTTAGAAACAGTATTGCCACAAATATTAGAGCTTGTTCCTATCAGGGAGTGTCCAAATATTCGGCATGAAATTGAACAGTTAGTACAAACACCAATAGGTATTTATGCTTTAGTTGATTATGTGAATTTTAAAGGTGATGGAATTGCAGAATATAAAAAATGTCCGTCACAACACGCGCGTATAGAAACAAAGAATTTAACAACCGAGCAAGTTTATGCTTGTGGTTGGGGTTTGTTACAAATACTAAGAGAAATGCAGTATGCGCCAAAGAATTTAACTTCTAATGAAGCATATGTTTGGGCAGCAAGCGAAGCATTAAAACGTCGTGTTGCGCACGCACCTTTGGCACGTAAAGCGTATGAGGAAAGATGGTTGATTGGTTGGTTAAAAAGAATTAATAGTTATCATGATAATAGTGTGTAACTATGAGTAAATTTAAAACTAAATTCATAAATCGGTTGTTGTCGCTTGATGTGTTTCGTGGTTTTACCATAGCGAGTATGGTTTTGGTAAATAACCCTGGATCTTGGGAATATGTGTTTTCATCGTTTGAACACGCAGCTTGGCATGGTTGGACTTTTGCTGACCTTATATTTCCGGCTTTTCTTTGGATTGCTGGAGTTGCCATTACTATTTCTTTTGCTAATCGTATTGAGCAAGGTGCTGATCGTAATCAGTTATTACGATATGTCTTTTGGCGAGCTTTAACGTTATTTGGTATCGGATTATTTCTCAATGGGTTTCCGTTTGGATTGATTGGTAGCCATCATTTTAGCTGGGTTACTTTTAGAATTCCCGGAGTTTTGCAGCGAATAGCCGTATGTTACTTTATCTCTTCTTTGATTTTTATTTATAGCAAAGTTATTTGGCAGATAGCTTGGGCTGTATTTTTTCTTGCTAGTTCTTGGCTTCTTATAAAAATTATTCCAGTGCCGGGTTTTGGTGCTGGAATATTAGAATCAGCAGGTAGTTTAGCTTGGTACATTGATGTAAGTTTATTTCATGGGCATACCTATATTGGTGCGCCAACTACTGGTTTTGATCCGGAGGGAATTTTTAGTACCTTGGCGGCAATTGCAACCATGTTGTTTGGTGTCTTGACTGGACATTTATTGAATTTGAAAAAAACGTATACGGAAAAAACCATTTGGATGTTGGTTTTTGGCAGTGTTCTAGTTTTGCTTGGATTATTAATGGATTGTTGGTTACCAATTAATAAAAACCTTTGGACATCTTCATATGCAGTATTTACTTCCGGCGTGGCATTAACGTTTTTTGCATGTTGTTATTGGTTGGTAGATGTTAAAAAACATCAAAAATGGTTTAAACCACTGCAAATTTACGGTATGAATGCCCTGACGATATTTGTTATTTCTGGCATAATTGGGCGCTTAACCAAATTTGTTACAATCACAGAATTAGCCGGAGCGTCTTCATTAAAAGAATATTATTATAATTTTTTGTTTTTGCCTCTTGGTAATCCGATGCTGGCGTCATTGCTACATGCCATAGCGTTTGTATTATTCATGTATTTGATTGCTTATATGTTGTATAGAGTGCAGTTAATTATTAGAGCTTAGCAGATTCGGTAGCTGCAGGCTTTAGCCTGCATTTTTGGGCAACGCAGGTGAGGTTTACGGTTTTTTGAACGCAAGCTAAAGCTTGCGGCTACCATTTATAATTGCTATTTTTAAGATAAAAGGAAGTTTTATGATTAATACAACCAGAAAAAAACTTGTTATAGTGCTAACGCTGTTTGCATTCTCCATAAATGCTTTTGGCCAAGCTTCATTATGCCAGCAGACAGAGCATAAACAGCTGTGTGATGAAATAGGTCAAATGTTAATAATTGGTTTTGGTGGTTTTAAGCAGGACGATAGTGGCAAAATTTTATGGGATGATAAAGATGGCGCGCAATTTAATAGGGATTCAGTGATAGCGCGAAATATTGCTGTAAATCATGTTGGCGGTATTATTTTATTTATGCAGCCGTTTCGTGATGTAAAAACTGGTGCATTTGTTCATGATCGGAATATCCAAAATCCAGCACAGGTCACCAAATTGAATCAAGATTTACAAGACTATAATAATCAAGTGCGACAAATCCAGGGTTTGGAGGTATTGCCATTGTTTATAGGTGTTGATCAAGAAGGTGGGCGTATAGATAGATTGCCAGCACCGCAGGGTTTCCCAGTGACAACTTTAGTGCCACAGGCATTGGGTGCTAACGAAGAACAGTTTATGCCACCTAGTTGGGTTTCTAATGGATTGTTGACGTCGTGGTATAAGCTCTTTTTTTCTTCCACAACCAAGAGAGAAACTGCGATAAATACAACCTATAAGTATGCAAGCAATTTAGCACAGGAAATTTATGCCTTGAATTTTAATTTAAACTTTTCTCCAGTGGTTGATGTAAATATAAACCCAATTAACCCTATTATTGGAGGATTGGGACGGAGTTTTTCATCCAATCCTGAGGTGATAGTTGATCAGGCCAAACAATTTATAAAGGCTTTTGATGAGAACAAAATTATTCCGGTATTAAAACATTTTCCTGGACACGGCAGCTCTTCAGGAGACAGTCATCTTGGCTTGGTTGATGTAACAGATACGTATCAAATAAAGGAAGAACTGCAGCCTTATTCTCGGTTAATGGCAGAAGGTTATGACGGCATGATAATGACAACCCATGTTATTAATGGTCAGATAGATCAAACTCAATGTAAAGCCGGATCAAAAATGGATCATTCTACTTGGTGTCCTGGAACAATGTCTGAAAAAATATTAACTGGTTTATTACGTAATCAAATGGGTTTTAAAGGGCTCATTGTTTCTGATGACATGACGATGGGTGCGATTGCGCGTGAATACGTTTTAAGTGAATCTTTAAAAAATGCAATCAATGCAGGTGTTGATATATTAATAGTGGCTAACAACTACGAAGATCAGACTGATACAATAATTAACACCATTGTACAGCTAGTTAAGAATGGCGATATTAAACGTGAAAAAATTGGTGCGGCCTATAATAGGATCATTGCTTTTAAGAAAAAGCATTTGTTGCGTTAGAATTATTCCAAATAAGACACTTGAAAATATTTTTCATTAGCTAAAGAATTTAATTTAGGATCTTCGGGGTAGGTCGGTAGCATTGGGAGCAAAGCTGATTGGCCTATTATTGCACGGTAGCTATTATCTAGTGGTTTCAGCCCCCACTTATTTTGGTAAGTCATTGCCATTGGTTCATGCGCCGCCGAATTGGGGTTGAGATAGCTTCCTAAATACAACATCACATGTCCATCAATCTTAATTATAGTCATAAACTTTTTTCCGTTTTCTATAAGATATTTTAGGCGTTCTTGTGAACTTTCCGAACTTTTATCTACCAGCTTGCCAATTTTTATTTGAGCAGAAGAGTTTCTTGGTAGCCAGATACCAAACGGGGTATAGAGACTTTGTAGCTCGGCAGAGCAGTCGTTATAAAAATACATGTTGCCCCAGCCATAAGGTCTGCCTATTAAATTAGATATAATGGTTGCGAAATTATGTGGGGTGACTGCAAGAGGCATAACTGTTGCATCTTTATTGCCTAGTTTTGCAAAAGTTATTTGGGCATTGTGATAAGAATTTGCGCTTGGTATTAAAATGTTTATTGTGTTTTTAGTGCTATTTTTTCCGGGAAATACCGCGCCAATATAAGCATTAAATCGATATTGGTTATTGTTATCAAAAACACTTACATTAGTACGTGTAATAGCCACCAGTTTTTGTTTGGCATATTTTTGCCACTTGGTAATAAAAGCCTTACTGGTTTTTGCTATCCCATCACTTTGTACCCAAGCTATAAAGTGTGGAGTTAAAACCAAATACCACTGTTGATCTAGAGTCTGACCGATGATATACACGGGAGTTCCAACCCAGAGTGAAGATTCTTGGAGGTTGTCAAAAGGATAGCCTTCCCCAGGTAGTGAAAAGTTGTAGAAATAAGGATCAGTTGTTGGAAGGTCGCGAGCATGCAGGTTTTTTATGGCGATGCCACGATTGTTAGGCTTGTATTTTATAGGTAGCATGAATTGTTCTAAATTCATATTGGCAATAATGTTTTTGATCCATTGTTTCGAATGTGGCCGAAAATTTTCTGCATAACCAATTTTTGTTAGATTTGTTTTGCTAGTATTATCATATTTGCTGATTATTTTTTGTTCTGAAATGTGGTTTTCTAGCTCTTGTTTTAGCGTAGTTCTGACATGCTTGTGATACCAAGGAGATAAACTGTTACCATCAGTTGCATAATAGTGATTGTAGTATTCTTTTAAGCGATTTTTTTGATCCGAAAACTTGATTAATGGTGCGTTATAATCTGGATCAGAAGGCTTTACCCAATGATCAATGTTTTGGTCGTATTTATCCAAAGAAAACATAGTAATTGGTAATTCAGTTGCGATCGCTGAAATGGCTATTAGAAAAATTGCGAGAAAAGTCGAGTAAATTGCTAAATTTTTTTGCATTAATATTGTCTCTTGATTATTTAACCGCTGGTTCCAGCATGGTTATTGTGCCTTTACTAGCATCGATAGTGACGCGGATTCCCTCAGGCAAGGTGAGCTTTCTGCCTTCGTGACCAATCATGGCTCCATACCAAGCAGGAATATGCAATGGTTTGATGTGATCTTTTAGTACTTGGGCAAAAGTTAATGAGCCATAGAGAGTTGAACTGCCCGCCGAACAGCCACAATCAGTGCATTTACCAAAGACAAAGCCTGAGATTTTTTTAAGGATACCGGCGGTTTTTAGTTGGGTGAGCATGCGATCAATTTTATAAATATCTTCGCCCGTGTCTTCAACAAATAAAATAGCATGATCAAAATCTGGCAAATATTTAGATCCTAACATAGAGGTTAAAAGAGTAAGACTGCCACCGATTAATTTTCCGGTTGCCTTTCCAGTGCGAATAACCACGGGGCGATTTTTCGTATGGATTAAATCATCTTCATTTTCGATGGGGTTGGTAAAGGTGACACTTTTGCCTTCAAATAATACATTTTTTACATATCCTAGTGTAAAAGCTGGCCAAGGTTCGTGTGCAACTGGTCCATGAAAAGTTACCAGATTCGTTTTAGCATTAATTGCTAGAAGCAGCGAAGTTATATCACTATAACCCATAATAATTTTGGGATTCTTTTTTATGGTTTCGTAATTAATTAAACTGAGCAGTCGATTGCAGCCCCAGCCACCTCTTAGGGCAATGATTGCTTTTATTTTTGGGTCAGCAAACATTTTATTAATATCGGTAGCGCGTTCTTTGTCAGTTCCGGCGAAATATCCATATTGTTTGTAAACTGCTTTGCCAACTTTAACTTTAAGACCCAAGGCCTGCAATCTTTCAATGGCATATTGAATCAGTATTTCGTCGGCATCGCGAAAACCTGGCGCAATAAGTCCAACTGTATCGCCTGGGTGGAGGCGCGTTGGCTTAATTACAGTTGAGTAGATTTCTTGCGAGTTTTTGTTTAAGGTCGTTGCGTTGGCATTAGGAAGGAGAGCAATGATAAATATTAAAGTAAATGTTTTTAGTATGGATGTCATTTTGGGTATATATCTAAATTTTGGAGTTTGTGTTGATCTTAAAAATTAATCACCAAAATCAGTATACAGAAAAAAATCAATTAATTCAAAAACTGGTTGGATAGAGGTATTATGTTGTTGGGAATAGAATCTAGGATTAAAAATCATGAACACTGAACTTTACGATCTTGCTAAAAAAATTGGTATTTTTTTAAGAGCAGAGAAACTATTTATTGTTACTGCCGAATCTTGTACCGGTGGTTTACTTGCTGCAACTCTGACAGATATTCCCGGAAGCTCAGAATACTTTGATCGTGGTTTTATTACTTATAGCAATAGCGCCAAGCAAGAAGTTTTGGGTGTGCACTCTGAAACTTTGGAAAAATTTGGTGCAGTTAGTGAGGAGGTCGCTAAAGAAATGGCCGAGGGTGCTCTAAAAAATAGTCATGCGCAAATTGCGGTTGCTATCACGGGTATTGCAGGTCCCGATGGTGGCACTGAAAATAAGCCTGTTGGCAGTGTTTGTATTGCATGGGCGCATTTAGGGTCATCGGCAAAAACTGTTACGATGCATTTTAACGGCGATCGTGTTTCTATTCGGGTACGAGCAGTTAAGTGTGCATTAGAAGAGTTGTTGCATTATAATATAAAAGTTAATTAAGGATAACATATAAGGATAACATATATTGATATGACTAAGCATGGCGCAAATAAATCAAATATAAATTTTCGGATTGAGCAGCCGGCTGCGAGCACGTTGAAGATTGTTTTTTCGGGTAGATTAGATGTCGATAGTGTAGCAGAGCTTTGGTCTTCATGTGTAACTGCTACTATTCAGTCCGGACCTCAATCATTGATTCTTGATTTTAAAGATGTTGATTATTGTGACGGTGCGGGTATTGCATTAATACAAATATTGCAAAAACAGCAAACCACGCACAATCATAGCTGCGAAATTAATAATTTAAAGCCATCTTTTGTAAGTTTGCTGGAATATATTGAACAGCAACCAGATAAAGCAGAACAAAAATCATTTTACTTAGAAAATATTCCTGAGCATGTTGGCCGGATTACGGTAGATTTTTTAAAAATTTTTTATGAGAATATCGTTTTTTTAGGTTCGTTGTCTTATCAGTTATTTCTTGCTTTATTAAAACCTAAAAGAGTTCGTTGGCGCGATTTTTTACGCGTTGTCGAAGAAACTGGTCCCCAAGCTTTACCAATTATTGCACTCATCGGTTTTTTAATGGGATTAATTTCAACCTTTCAAGCCGCGCCATCGTTTAAACAATTTGGGGCGCAGATCTTTATGGTAAATTTAGTTGGTTTGGGATTGGTAAGAGAAATAGGTCCGCTATTAACGACGGTTTTGCTTGCTGGTCGTACCGCCTCATCTTTTGCCGCTGAAATTGGAACCATGAAAATTAATCAGGAAATTGATGTATTAAAAACCATGGGTCTTGATCCTATTCGGTTTTTGGTAGTACCAAGAATACTTGCCGCCATGATAGTAACCCCTATGTTAGAAGCATTTTTTATTATTTTTGGTTTGCTGGGGAGTTTGGTGGTGATGCTTAGTTTGGGGTATACAACGGATACTTTTGTTCATCAGTTGCACCAAGCTATTTCACCTAAAGACTATATTGGGGGACTAGTTAAAGTTTTTGTATTTGGTTTGGTAATTGCTAGTGTTGGTTGTTTGCACGGTATTAAAACTCGTTTTGGTGCCCAAGCTGTAGGGCATTCCACTACGCAAGCAGTAGTTAGCAGTTTGATTATGTTGGTGTTTGTTGATGGTATTTTTGCATTAATTTATTATGTATTGGGTATATAACCTATGAATTGTTTACCTATTATTAAAGTCCAAAATTTAAAAGTGCAATATGGTTCAAAAGTTATTTTAGAGAATATTCAGTTCGACGTCTATTCCGGTGAAATTTTTATGGTTGTAGGGGGGTCGGGGTGTGGTAAGACAACATTATTGACCCGTATGATTGGATTGTTGGAACCTGATTTTGGAGATGTTTTGATAGATGGCCAAAGTATTAACCACGCTACCGAATCGCAGCGATTAGCTATATTGAGGAAAATAGGAGTGCTTTATCAAAGCAGCGCTTTGTTTGGTTCGATGGATTTATTAAAAAATGTTAGTTTGCCATTGGAAGAATTAACAAAGTTGCCACCAGATGCTATTGCTGAAATTGCACATAATAAATTAAAAATGGTGGGTCTAGGGGATTTTGGTCATTATATGCCGGCAGAAGTTAGCGGTGGTATGCAGAAGCGTGCGGCAATTGCCCGAGCCATGGCGCTAGATCCTAAAATATTGTTTTTAGATGAGCCATCATCTGGGCTAGATCCTATTACTTCTTCTGAACTTGATAAACTTGTAGTAAACTTAGCAAAGATTTTAGGGATTACTTTTGTAATTGTGTCGCATGACCTTTCGAGTATTTGTAAAATAGCACGACGTGTTATCTTGCTATATCAGGGAAAAATAATTGCAGAAGGGCAACCGCAGGAGCTGAGTAATAGTTCTAATTCATTTGTAAAAAGTTTTTTTGCAAATAACATTGGTGTAGTTAAATGAGCGATGATACAAGTTATTTTAAAATAGGTTCTTTTGTTCTTGTAGGCCTGGGCTTAATAATTTTTGCTTTGTTGGTTTTTGGTTCAAGCAAGTTATTTCAGCCTATTGTTTATGTTGAAACTTATTTTGAAGAGTCTATCCAGGGAATCTCGGAAGGTACGCCAGTCAAATATCGTGGATTGCAAATTGGTTATATTAAGAAAATTGCCTTTACCAATGAAATATATGAGGATCATAAAGATGCAGATATAAAAATGTATAACCGTTCTATTTATGTGAGAATAGCAATTACTTCAAAATTATTTACGCGGCTTTCCGGTGATGAGGTTCGGCAGTTTTTATCTAAGGAAGTAGCTCAAGGTTTAAGAGTTAAATTAGTCGCTCAGGGCTTAACTGGAATCAGTTATCTTGAGCTTGATTATGTCTATCCTATTCCCCCGTTGCATCCTATCACATGGAGTGCTCGTGATTTTTATATTCCATCTGTGACAAGTACCTTAACTAGATTAAGTGAAAACGCTCAGTATATTATGAATGAGCTAAAGGATGTAAACTTTAAAAAAATATTTCAGGATTTTAATCTATTAACTGTTTCTCTTAACCAAGCGGCTTCTAAAACTGATAAATCTTTAAGTCAAATTAATAATCCCTTGGCAATAACCATGCAAAACTTCAAGGTTATTTCAAACAATTTACGCACGCTATCTGAACAATTAAAACTTAATCCATCAAGTATGGTGTTCGGTAGTCCTCCACCACCTTTAGACCCGAGTAAGTTATGATATATCCATTACAATTCCCAAACTGTTTGGGTATACGCTTTAAATATGTAATGCGCTTACTGATGTGTTGCTTACTGTGTTTAGCAACAATCGGATGTATTTCGACAAAATACATTGAACAAAAGCAGTATTTGCTAAATATAAAAACTTTGTCAGAGAAAAAGATAGCGTCGAACGAGTGCTTGGTTTTTGTTGACCATGTAACGGCTATAGCTCCTTTTGATCAACTTGATTTTCTTTATCGCATAAAGTCTAGTCGATATTTGACAGATTATTACCATGCTTTTTTGGTATCACCTACCGAGCAACTTGAACGGGTGCTTACAAATTATTTGAAAGCTTTGGGTAATTTTAATTTAGATACTACAGAGTCATTAGCAGTACAAAATAAACTTCAGGTGCAAATTACGGAATTTTATGCTGATTATCGCGATCATGACCATCCTAATGCAGTTATTGGGTTACATTTTGTTTTAACGAAATTGGTTGATGATAAGTCTGTTGTTTTGTTCGATAAGGTTTTGCACGCCCAAGTTGCTTTAAAAAAGAAGGATACAAGTAGTTTGCTTATGGCATGGAATGTGGGTTTGCAAGATATTCTTATGCGTGGGATTAGGTCTTTAAATGCGGTTTTATCCAAAAATCCTTGCATAAATTCTATGGCGGTTCCTGGTTCTAATCTAAAAAAAATTGTTAATTAAGGAGATACACAGTGAGTCAATATTTATTTACTTCAGAATCAGTTGCGGCTGGTCACCCCGATAAGGTTGCCGATCAGCTTTCTGATGCTGTATTAGATGCGATTATAAAGCAAGATCCACACTGTCGTGTTGCTTGTAATGCTTTAGTTAAAACCGGTATGGTTTTAATTGCAGGTGAAATTACTACAACGGCGTGGGTTGATATTGAAGAGCTTGCGCGCAAAGTTATTCGGCACATTGGTTATACAGATCCTGCTCTTGGTTTTGATGCGGATTCATGTGCGGTTTTAAATGCCATTGGTAAACAGTCGCCTGATATTGCTCGGGGTGTTAACGCTAGTAAAAATAAAAAACAAGGTGCTGGTGATCAAGGGTTGATGTTTGGTTTTGCTACTAATGAAACTGAAGAATTAATGCCAGCTCCTTTAATTTACGCACATCAGTTAATGGAACGTCATGCTAAAGTTTTACACAGTAATAGTTTGCCGTGGATTAGACCGGATGGTAAAAGTCAAGTTACTGCGCGTTATGAAGATGGTAAACTAATTGCCATAGATACTGTTGTATTGTCGACGCAGCATACAGCTGATATTTCTCATCATGAATTAACCGAAGCAGTTATTGAAGAAATTATTAAGCCTGTATTGCCAGCAAAATTAATTAACAAGACTAAATATTTGATTAATCCGACAGGGAGATTTGTAATTGGTGGTCCCAAAGGTGATACTGGTTTAACTGGACGTAAAATTATTGTTGATACCTATGGTGGAGCAGCACATCATGGTGGTGGTTGCTTCTCCGGTAAAGATCCATCGAAAGTTGATCGATCTGCTAGTTACATGGGGCGCTATATTGCCAAGAATATTGTAGCGGCAGATTTAGCAGATAAGTGTGAAATTCAAGTTGCCTATGCAATTGGTGTAGCCAAACCTGTTTCCATTAGTATCGATACTTTTGGCAGCGGTAAAATTGACAATGAACATTTAGTTAAACTGGTTAACAAACATTTTGATCTTACTCCGGCCGGAATTATTGCGACCTTAGATTTACTTAGGCCAATTTATTATAAAACAGCTGCTTTTGGCCATTTTGGTCGAAGTGATGTTCATAATTTTACGTGGGAACGTACCGATAAGGCCGAAGCCCTGAGGGACGATATCATAAAATTTTATTAAACTGTTTGACTTCGCGCTGGGAATAAATCCCCATGGCTTTGTTCCCGCGGCAAGCCGCGGGAACTTAAATTTTGGTAACTACAAGCTGGTAAGTCTGCGCAATTTTTTGAGGCAAGTAATGAAAAACCTAATCAATATAGTTCTTGTTGGTCCCATGGGTGCTGGAAAAACCAGTATAGGTAAAGCTTTCGCCAAAACTATTAGTTGGAATTTTTATGATTCTGATCAGGCTATCGAAGAACGTGCTGGGGCTGACCTTTTATGGATTTATGATTTAGAGGGCGAAGAAGGTTTTCGTAGGCGTGAGAAAAAAATAATTGCTGAGTTAGTGCAGGAACGTAATATTGTACTGGCAACTGGTGGTAGTACCGTAGCAGTTGCAGAAAATCGCGCAGTAATTGCACAAAATAGTTTTGTGATTTATTTGCGTACCTCTTTAGATGATCAATTAGTTCGTACCGGTTATAGCAAAAAGCGTCCACTATCTACCGAACTTGAGGCAAGGCGCGGCATTTTAAAGCAACTCCGGCAGAAATATGAACCTCTTTATGAAGAATTAGCAGCTATTATCTACGATACTGATAATAAATCAGCACACATAGTTGTAGCAGACTTAATTAAATTAATACAGAAGCAAGAAAATCTTTCGCATATGCTGCCTGATTTTAAAGTGAATGCTAGATAATAGCCGCAGGCAGCTACCGAGAAAGCGAATTTTTATCCCCTATATGTAAAAGTCTCCTGCTCCATGCCAGAAACCTTCTGTAACCGCATTTTCTAGATAACACATCTCGCTTTGCTGTGTTTACATCATGTTTTAAATATTATGATACAGCTGTCCGTTGCTATATAAATAATTAGGGTTAGTTAGTGCTGCATGAGCAGTTGTGGCATCGCCATATAAATAATTCTGATCGGTTAATTCTTCGGCGTTGCTATATAAATAATTCGGATTGGTTAGCGCTGCGTTGGCAGTTGTGGCATCGCCATATAACCAATTAACATTTTTAATGGTTGAGGTATTACCATACAAGTTGTTAGGATTGCTTAGTGTGGTAATAGCGGCTACAGCGTTGCTATATAAATTATTAGGATTAATAGTAGCTGTGACATCGCTATATAAATTATTCGGATTGGTTAGTGCTGCATGAGCAGTTGTAGCATCGCTATATAGCCAATTAACTTTTTTGACACTTAAAGTATTACCATACAAGTTATTAGGATTGCTTAGTGCTGCATGAGCAGTTGTGGCATCGTTATATAAATGATTAGGATTAGTTAGCGCTGCGTTGGCAGTTGTGGCGTCGCCATATAACCAATTAACATTTTTGATGATTGAAGTATTACTGTACAAGTTATTAGGATTGCTTAGCGTGGTAATAGCGGCTACAGCGTTGCTATATAAATTATTAGGATTATTTAGTGCTGCAATAGTAGTTGTGACGTCGCCATATAAATTATTCGGATTGATTAGTGTGGTAATAGCGGCTGCGGCATTGCCATACAAATAATTCGAGTTGGTTAGTGCTGCATGAGCAGTTGCGGCGTTGCTGTATAAATTATTAGGATTGCTTAGTGCTGCATTGGCGTTCATAGCGTCGTCATATAACCAATTAACATTTTTGACACTTAAGGTATTACCATATAAATAGTTAGGATTGCTTAGTGCTGTATGAGCAGTTGTGGCATCGCCATATAAATAATTCTGATTGGTTAATTCTTCGGCGTTGTTATACAAATAATTCGGATTGGTTAGCGCTGCGTTGGCAGTTGTGGCATCGCCATGCAAATAATTTGGATTGGTCAATACTGTATGAGCAGTTGCGGCGCTGCTATATAAATTATTAGGATTGTTTAGTGCTGCAATAGTAGCTGTGGCATCGCTATATAAATTATTCGGATTGATTAGTGTGGTAATAGCGACTGCGGCATTGCCATACAAATAATTCGAGTTGGTTAGTGCTGCATGAGCAGTTGTGGCATCGCCATATAACCAATTAACATTTTTGATGGTTGAGGTATTACCATACAAGTTGTTAGGATTGCTTAGTGTGGTAATAGCTGCTACAGCGTTGCTATATAAATTATTAGGATTGTTTAGTGTTGCAATAGTAGCTGTGACATCGCTATATAAATTATTCGGATTGGTTAGTGTGGTAATAGCGGCTGCGACATTGCCATGCAAATAATTCGAGTTGGTTAGTGCTGCATGAGCGGTTGCGGCGTTGCTGTATAAATTATTAGGATTACTTAGTGCTGCATTGGCAGTTGTAGTATCGCTATATAGCCAATTAACGTTTTTGACGCTTAAAGTATTATCATACAAGTTATTAGGGTTGCTTAGTGCTGCATGAGTAGTTGTGGCATCGCCATATAAATAATTCTGATCGGTTAATTCTTCGGCGTTGTTATACAAATAATTCGGATTGGTTAGCGCTGCGTTGGCAGTTGTGGCATCGCCATGCAAATAATTTGGATTGGTCAGTACTGTATGAGCAGTTGCGGCGTTGCTGTATAAATTATTAGGATTACTTAGTGCTGCATGAGCAGTCGTGGCATCGCCATATAAATAATTTGGATCGGTTAATTCTTCGGCGTTGTTATACAAATAATTAGGATTAGTTAGCGCTGCGTCGGCAGTTGTGGCGTCGCCATATAACCAATTAACATTTTTGATGGTTGAAGTATTACCGTACAAGTTGTTAGGATTGTTTAGTGTAGTAATAGCGGCTACAGCGTTGCTATATAAATTATTAGGATTGCTTAGTGCTGCATTAGCAGTTATAGCGTCGCCATATAACCAATTAACGTTTTTGACACTTAAGGTATTACTATGTAAATAGTTAGGATTGCTTAGTGTTGCATTGGCAGTTGTAGCATCGCTATATAGCCAATTAACTTTTTTGACACTTAAAGTATTACCATACAAGTTATTAGGATTGCTTAGTGCTGCATTGGCGGTTATAGCGTCGCCATATAACAAATTAACGTTTTTGACACTTAAGGTATTACCATGCAAGTTATTAGGATTGCTTAGTGCTGCATTGGCAATTGTAGCATCGCTATATAGCCAATTAACGTTTTTGACGCTTAAAGTATTATCATACAAGTTATTAGGATTGCTTAGTGCTGCATGAGTAGTTGTGGCATCGCCATATAAATAATTTGGATCGATTAATTCTTCGGCGTTGTTATACAAATAATTAGGATTGGTTAGCGCTGCGTTGGCAGTTGTGGCATCACCATATAACCAATTAACATTTTTGATGGTTGAGGTATTACCATACAAGTTGTTAGGATTGCTTAGTGTGGTAATAGCGGCTACAGCGTTGCTATATAAATTATTAGGATTGTTTAGTGTTGCAATAGTAGCTATGACATCGCTATATAAATTATTCGGATTGGTTAGTGTGGTAATAGCGGCTGCGGCATTGCCATGCAAATAATTCGAGTTGGTTAGTGCTGCATGAGCAGTTGCGGCATTGCTGTATAAATTATTAGGATTACTTAGTGCTGCATTGGCAGTTATAGCGTCGCCATATAACCAATTAACGTTTTTGACACTTAAAGTATTATCATACAAGTTATTAGGATTGCTTAGTGCTGCATTGGCAGTTGTAGCATCGCTATATAGCCAATTAACTTTTTTGACACTTAAAGTATTACCATACAAGTTATTAGGATTGCTTAGTGTGGTAATAGCGGCTACAGCGTTGCTATATAAATTATTAGGATTACTTAGTGCTGCATTAGCAGTTATAGCGTCGCTATATAACCAATTAACGTTTTTGATACTTAAGATATTACTATGTAAATAGTTAGGATTGCTTAGTGTTGCATTGGCAGTTGTAGCATCGCTATATAGCCAATTAACTTTTTTGACACTTAAAGTATTACCATACAAGTTATTAGGGTTGCTTAGTGCTGCATGAGCAGTTGTGGCATCGCCATGTAAATAATTTGGATTGGTTAGTACTGTATGAGCAGTCGTGACATCACTATATAAATGATTAGGGTTGGTTAGTGCTGTATGAGCAGTTGTGGTGTTGCTATATAAATGGTTAGGGTTGGTTAGTGCTGTATGAGCAGTTGTGGCATCGCCATATAACCTGTTAACATTTTTGATGGCTAATGTATTGCCGTACAAGTTGTTAGGATTGCTTGATGTTGCAATAGAAGTTGCGGCGTTGCTATATAAATGATTGGAGTTGGTTAGCGCTGTATGAGCAGTTGTGGCATCGCTATATAACCTGTTAATATTTTTGATGGCTAATGTATTGCCGTACAGGTTGTTAGGATTGCTTAATGTCGCAATAGAAGCAGCAACGTTGCCATATAAATGATTGGGGTTGGTTAGCGCTGTATGAGCAGTTGTGGCATTGCCATATGATCTGTTAACATTTTTGATGGCTAATGTATTGCCGTACAAATTGTTAGGATTGTTTAATGCTGCAATAGAAGCTGCGGCGTTGCTATATAAATAATTAGGGTTGATTAGTGATGCAACGGTAGTTGTGGCATTATTGTACAATGTTTCAGCATTGTTGCTAGAAGTTTCAAAATAATTAACAAGTTGTTCTCTTACGCCAGCTTTAAATCGACGGCCTCTCGCTATTTCATTAATAATGGTGTCTATCGATTCTCCTGGTTTTAATTGTACAGTTAAATTTTCTTGATTTTGTGTAACTACTGCTGCTGAAACAACGTCTATATCCCGACGAATTGGATCAATCATGTGACGAGAAATACCTTTTAATTTAGATTTTTTCTTAGGCAACCAACCGAGTCTAAAATTAACATTTAAGTACCAAAAAGTACTTCTAACTTTATCATGCTGAATGCCGGTTTCTAAACCAATCTTATCAAAAACTCCTAAGATTCTTCCATTATCCAAAGACCAATCATAAGTTAATCTAGCTTTTGGGCCGCAAACAGTGCTTACGCCACTTGAACCAAAATAATATCCACCCAAATACCCTATAAGATTCTCTTTAAATTCATAACCGATTTCAGCATCTACACCAGGAATTGATTTTACATTAGATTTATTTACTGCTAGTTGCACGTCATAATAACTAGTTATTTTATCTGCTGCGACACTCACTGCCATTATTTCTTCGTCAACACGTCTTGAATTGGTGCCAATAGGTTTATATACATTAGCTCCTATAAACCAATTATTGATCCAATATTCTCCACCAATTGTAAGTTGATTAAAATAATTGCCAAATTGTGTTTTTTTGCGATCCCAGGAGCCATAAATTCCAAACATACTTCGATTGTCTAGAGATAAATGACGATATCCTAGATGAATGTTTCCTTCAAAAGGAACTCCACTATAATTGGTGGCTCTTATATCAGTGAAAATCAAATCACTAAGGTTTCGTTGCCAAACAGGAACAAACATATCCATAGATGCAGCTGTGCTTGACTCTGGTGGATTGAAAAATCGAGTTCCACCAATTTGTACATAAGGCTGATATCTGTTTTCTCCATTTTTTATGGCTATTGTTTTTTTATGATCTTTTTTGTATTTATTTACGCATAGATTGCACTTGGAGGGTAAGAGAGAGGATTTTTTATATTTGGTCTTAGATTTAATTTTAAGTTTGGTATTTGAGTTTAAAAAAATGCAGCATTTGTTCAAGATTTTGCTTTGGTGTTTTGTTGTTGAGGACAAATGCTTAGCAAAAATAACTTCGCTATTTGTGATAAAAAATGCGACTAGAATCAATGATAATAATTTAAGTTTACCATTATGCACGTCCATTCATCCATCCATATATAACAGGAAACAATAAACAACCAAATAGAAGATGGCCACAAACTGCGAATCATAAATAACAAAGCGAGGGCAAAAAAACACAACTCGTACCCTCAACCAACTAGTAGTGAGAGCACGAATTTGTCTGGCAAAATAATGCGCTACTAACAGTTTGAGTAACTTCCTTGAGCACCTGCCACTCCATATCCAGCAGCAGCAAGAGTTTGAAAATAATGATTGTCTGCAGCGTCGCAGTAACCTACATCTGCAGCCATAGTATCTATAGAGGTAGCGCTGGTTTTATAGCCATAAAAATAATAAGAAGTGCCGCCGCTTATACCGCGACCATATTGTCCATCGCTACCACAAGACCCGTCTGTGCATGCTGTCTTTGCTGCTGCCGACACACACATTTGGCTAGCCACACCTGAACAAGTCCCAGCACCACAAACAACATCCATCTCAATACTTGTTAAATTTCTCATAATAAAACTCTCCTATAATTTAAAATTTAAGCAAACAAAGAAAAATCTTTTTGAAATCTGATTTTATCATGAAGATGCATAACATCTTGATCTTCCAGGAGTAAGTTTACTATGTTGTCAAATATAAGCAATAAGATTTAAGAAAATTTAAGCAAGCTTTAAGATATAGCATAGTTGTTAAATCAAATTTTTCTATGTTCCTAAGTACAACAAATTGCTGTATCTTTTGTACAAGTTTACAACTACATGAATCTACAAATCATGGAAGTATGAAAGAACAATATTACACAAACGATTCAATTGACCAACAAGCACAAGCTTTTCTCAAAGAGATAATCCCGCTACGTAATAGGCATGATATTAAAATTAATCTTACAAAAGCGGCATTACTAGTAATAGATATGCAAAACTATTTTGTTGATAAATCATCGCATGCTTATGTCCCAAGTGTTGATGCTATTGTTCCTCGAATTGCAAAATTACAAAATTATTGTTTGCAAAATGATATTAGGGTGATTCAAACACGCCACATTAATACGAAAGAAAATGCGGGTATGATGGCAAAATGGTGGGGTGGGCGATTGCTTGAATCTACAGGTTCAGCATCGGAAATTATTGCAGCAATTGCTAGCCCTAAAATTGTGCCCGTTATTAAAAGTCAATATGATGCATTTTATGGTTCAATGCTTGAGTCTATTTTGAAAACTAATGGTATTGAGCAATTAATCATAACTGGAGTAATGACTCATTTGTGTTGTGAAACTACGGCGCGCTTGGCTTTTACGCGTGGTTATGAAGTGTTTTTTAGTATTGATGGGACGGCAACGTATAATCGTAGATTTCATTTGGCGACGCTCGTAAATTTAGCGCATGGATTTGCAGTGCCGATGTTGGTAGATGAAATAATAACTCAGTTAGAAAAACAAAAATGACAAAACGTGTCGCTATCATTGGCGCAGGTCCAGCAGGTATGGCTGCAGCATTGCAGCTGCATCGTTTTGGCATTGCAGCTATTTTGTTTGAGCAGAGTCAAGCAGCAGGATCACTATTAAAAAATGCTTGGTGTGTTGAGAATTATTTGGGAATATATCCCGGAAAATCAGGCATAGATTTATTGCGGATGTTTCGCCAAACTTTAGTGAGGAATAAAATTAAAATAGTCGATGCAAGAGTTGAATTGCTTGATTATAGTTTTAAATCACATTTGTTTAAAATAAAAACCTGCAATAAAGAATACGTAGTGGATTACGCTATTGTTGCTTCTGGAACCAATCCCAAGACCTTACCTTTAATTGAAAAAGCTAAAACAGAAGTTGAGCCTTATTTATTTTATGAGGTTTTTCCACTATTAAAAAAACGCCGCAAAAGTATCGTTATAATTGGTGCCGGAGATGTAGCATTTGATAATGCGCTTAATCTGGCTAAATATAATAAAATTATAATTTGTAATCGGAGTAACAATAATAGTGCTCTGCCAATACTCGTTACTCAGGCTTTAAAGCACACGAATATTATTTATTACCCAAATTCTAAGCTACAATCTATCGCATCTGGAACACCTAAGAATTTAGATTGCACATTTGTAAGCGGGCAAAAGCGTATTCACCTAGGGGCTGATTATTTAATTGCAACTATCGGTCGCATGCCGCAAAAAGATTTTTATACAGATAAGTTGAAGTTATCTGAGCGACAATTGATCAGATCAAGTAAATTATTTTTAATCGGTGATGTTAAAAATAATATTTACCGTCAGGTTGCAATTGCAGTTGGTGATGGTATCTTAGCGGCTATGCGTGTTTTTAACGAATTGAAAAAATAAAATAATGTTAGAAATTATCAGCAAAACTGGCAATGACAATATTGCAACTGTTTATACTGCCAAAACTAAAGGTAACAAATATCTTGAGTTTGTTGAATCAGTGCAGCCACCTCTGCCGCGTGAAGATAAATGGGTATTAATTGTTTCAACGTTGTTTGGTTGTCCCGTTGGTTGCCTTATGTGTGATGCTGGTGGTTTTTTTCAAGGCAAATTATCCAAAGAAGAAATTTTGGCTCAAATCGACCATCTTGTGGTTTCCAGGTTTCCTGATAAAAATATTGCATGCGCAAAATTTAAAATTCAATTTGCACGTATGGGTGAGCCGGCATTAAACCCTGCCGTGCTTGATGTTTTAGAAGAACTGCCCGTACGCTATAAATGTAGTGGTTTATTGCCGTCTTTTTCAACCATAGCGCCATATGGTTGTGAAGATTTTTTTACCAGATTATGCGCCATCAAAAATCAATTGTATGCTAATGGTAATTTTCAAATGCAGTTTTCTATTCATACTACAGATCAACAGTTGCGTGCCAAACTTATACCTGTCAAAAAATGGAATTTTGCCCGAATTGCTGCTTATGGCGCCAAGTTTTATGAGGCTCGCGACAAAAAAATAACTTTAAATTTCGCCTTAGCTAAAAATTCACCCATCTGTATCGAAGAGCTTAAAAAATACTTTGATCCAAGCATTTTTATTATCAAAATTACTCCGGTTAATCCTACAATTAATTCAGCGAGCAATAACATAGAAAGCTATTTTGTTACTGGCGCGGCTGAAGAAGACACCGATAGATTGGTTGAGCAATTGCGCGGTGCTGGTTATGAAGTGATTTTGAGTATCGGTGAGCTTGAAGAAAATCAAATTGGCAGTAATTGTGGGCAGTATATTCGCAAGTATATTAACTAGTTAAATTATTGGATTGTGCCAATCCTATGTTATAATTCCACCACACAAAAAACAGCAACAAAAAAACACCTATGGAAAACGAAGAAAATCAAAAAGACCAAGAAAATCAAGACAAAGATTCCTCAGAAACACCTTTGTTTCGGCAAGAAGTGGTGCAAGCTAAAAAAGGCAGTTATTTTGGCAAGACACTCATAATTACTCCAGTATCTCTTTCAATTTGGTCGTTTGGCATGTTTTTCATCGCACTTTTGATTGGGCTATATTTGTATTTTGGTGAATATACAAAACGCCAAACAGTAGATGGTCTGCTTGTGCCAGATAAGGGTTTAATAACTATCTATGCGAAAAACCCTGGAGTTGTGGTAAAGAAATTTGTGCAGCAGGGTGAAGAAGTCACAAAAGGACAGCTGCTTTATCTTATATCTACTGAAGTAGAATCAGCTACTGAACAAGGTCTTTCGGCACAACAAGTAGCATTGTTAGAAAAACAAATAGAATCTCAAAAAAATAAAATTGCTATGTTTGAAAAAAAAGCTGCTAGTTTTGAAGATTTGCTCAAGCAACATTATATTTCGGAAATAGATTATCAAAAACGTAAAGATGAGTATTTAACTGCTAAAATTCAATTAAACATTTATGAAAAAGAGTTAAGTCAAGCAAAAGTAGGCGGCGAATATGCAATTCGCGCTCCCGAGGATGGAACCATATCAACGTTAATTGCTATGGTTGGTGGTCGTGTAACAACAGAAACGCAGCTTGGCGCAATTGTTCCAAAAGATTCTCAATTAGAAGGTGAATTGTTTGTGCCCACTAGTAAAGCTGGTTTTGTCAAAATAGGGCAAAAGGTTTTATTAAAATATAATGCCTATCCTTATCAACGCTTTGGTTTATATGAAGCCGTTGTGAGTCGTATCGATAAAAGCATTCTTAGTCCGCAAGATGTAATAAAAGCATTTTCCCTTACTGTTAAACAAACAGATGAAGTTTTTTATCGTGTTATCGTAACATTGCAAAAGCAGACAGTAACAGTTTATGGTCAACCATATCCACTTACTGCGGGAATGGTACTTGAAGGAGTAATCTTAGGTGATAAGCGTAATATATGGCAGTGGGTGTTGGAACCAATCTATAGTCTTAGAGGAAATCTGTAATCATGAGTGAACTAGCAAAACGTTTACATTTTTCGTTTGGTAGAAAGTTGCCAATGATTCATCAGGCAGAGGTTGCTGAATGCGGTTTGGCTTGTCTTGCTATGATTGCAAGTTTCCACGGCTATGACACAGATCTTTTGACCTTACGGCGACAATTTTCTATATCGCTTAAAGGGAGCAGGTTGCAAGATTTGATTGATCTAGCAAAAAAACTTCACCTGCTAAGCCGTGCGGTAAAATTAGATTTAGAAGACCTAAAACACTTAAAAACCCCTTGTATTCTCCATTGGGATTTGGATCATTTTGTTGTCCTAAAAAAAGTACAGGGCAATAAGGTTATTATTCATGATCCAGCAATCGGTGTGGTTAAATATAAAATGGCAGAAGTTTCTAAACACTTTACCGGTGTTGCGATGGAACTTACACCTGCAATTGATTTTGAGAAGAAGAAAAATAAAACCAGATTATATTTATCTGATTTATGGGGCTCAATTACTGGTTTAAAATTACCATTAGTACAAATTATTTTAGTCTCATTGGCGTTAGAAGTTTTTGCGATTGTAAGCCCATTATTTATGCAGTTTGTTGTGGATGATGTGCTTACTACAAAAGATTATTCTTTAC
>TBL_comb47_HYPODRAFT_10000910_pt1 | contig 38894 bp, 42 predicted proteins | sample TroBogypolimnion_40_FD_10682 | JGI IMG/M metagenome (IMG submission 10682)
ACAGAGACTTTGGGTGCAGGTTCAATGATGGTGTGGGCTGCAGCTTAATGGAAGCACGCTTTTCCGGTCCCTCTCCGGTCCTTCAGGCGGTCAATGGATGGCATCTGGTCACTATCTGGTCACCAATTTCCGTTTTGCAGTTTTTGCATCGTGCTTGCAAGTTATTGATTTGTAACGGTTTTTTCAAAATGAACGGCTCAAAATCCATCGAATTTAACGAACTGTTAATCCGTAGGTCCCTGGTTCGAGCCCAGGTCGAGGAGCTAGATAAAAGCCTTTGGAAACAAGTGCTTACAAGCGAAAAGCCACCGCAACCCGGTGGCTTTTTTCTTGCCTGAATTTTCCATGTAGGCGCAGGTGTAAGCAGATTGCGCAGGTGTAGGCATCTCAATCACCGTCCCCGAAAAAGCCCGAGATCATCCAGCAGGTCAGCCAGTGCAGGCCATAGGCACACCCCAGTGCGGCCAGCGCATAAAGTTTCTCGCCGCCATTCGCGGGGATCGCGGGTATGGCAGCGAAGAACAGGCCAACCACACCCCAGAAAACGGCGCTTACCCGTTGCAGTCCCTTGCTTGCGTTCATTGGTCGTCCTTGGCCTTTGCCTGCGCGGCCTCCGCCTCTCGGGCGATCTCAGACCGTGCAGGCTCCAGCTCGTACCACTCTGGGTATCGGGCCGCGCTGCCTTGAGCTGCCGCGCCGCCTTCTTGAAAGGACTGGATCGCCTCGCGCACCCGGCCAATGTCGTAGCGCACGGCATCGCCCAGCTTGAAGAATGGAATCAGGCGTTTTGTGCGACGGTCTTTGCGAAGCCAGTGCACGGACATGCCAAGGGCTTGTGCGGCTTCGTTTTCATTGACGGCACGGTGAGAGGACGGGCATCCCTCACGATCTCTTGCAGGCCAGGCGGGGGATATACCCATCGCCTGAACTTTCCGGGGAGTCCTGCCCCGTCACTCCGGTGTTAGGCACCGGCATCCAAATATTTACTCCCCGATTGCCGGGGGAGCGTTCACATTATATGCAGCAGTACCAACACATAGCAAAGTAAGTGCCGCACAGCACGACCTATGCAGCTTCTAGCTCAGGCGCTGGCATGCGTTTGATGCGCTTGCGGTCCTTGGCGGTCTGGCGTGCGGTCCACAGGTCGCGCTGGGCCTGCAACGCCAGCCAGTAGCCGGGGCTGGTGCCCAGGGCCTCAGCAAGCCTCAGATCCATGTCAGCGGACACGGCAGAACGGGAGTTCAGCACGCGGGACAGCATCACGCGACTGATGCCGATGTGGTCAGCAAAGCCGGTCACGCTCACGCCCAGCTCGTCAAGCCAGCCGCTCAGCAGTTCGCCGGGGTGTGCGGGGTTGTGCATGTCCATCGTGTTCTCCTCAGTGGTAATCCAGATAATCTAAAAGCTCTACGTCAGTTCCAACAAACCGAAAGGTAAGCCGCCAATTGGCTTGCACAGTCACCGCATGGAACCCTGCGCGGTCACCGGTCAGCCCGTGCACCCGCCATGAAGGCTTGCCCATGTCCTGCGGCACCTTGGCGACGTTCAAGGCCGTGAGCAACTCCCGCAACCTGTCCGCATGGATTGGCTGAATGCCAGCTTTGCGGCCCTTGGTGTGGAACTCCTCCAGCCCCTTATGTTTGAATGAAATAATCATAGACTGTAAACCTTGGTTTTACAAGTTTAGCACCAATGCCCGGTGCCGAGCGACGGGATCCGTTTACCCGGCTCACGCCCTGGCACCTGTGCCGCCCTCCTCTGTGCCCATCAGTGCCTGGCGCACTCGCTCCAGGTCGTAGCGGACAGCGTCGCCCAGTTTGTAGAACGGCAGGATGCGCTTGGTGCGGCGGTCCTTGCGCACCCAGTGGACTGACATGCCAATGCATGCGGCGACCTGGTGCTCGGTGATTGCGAGAGGTGGAAGTGGAGAATCTGCGGACACGGTTAACCCTTGAGGTGTGCACCGGCACAAACGCCGATGGTCAAAAGGTCGCCCCGTGAATGCGGAGAGGTGGAGCGCAGCCGCTCCGTTTGAAATAAGCCGCGATTCTATGAACGGAACCGCAAAGCAGTGTGGAATATAAATTTCATGGTGTAGCTTTTGCACGACTCTCGATAAAGTCGGCCACCACCTGCCAACCCTTGCGCAGATCCTCATCCGTCACCAGCACGTAGAAGGTGAACGAACCAGCGTCGGGGGCACAGCTCTTCAGTCTCGCTAAAGCTGACAACTGCAACCTTTCACAGAGGTTCTGAAAGTTTTTACAAGTCAAAAGATACCTACAGCATGTTATTCGCTCACCAATCATCACGTTGCAACTAGCAAACATGATGATTGGCTCTACGTTTAAACGGATCAACGTCGAAGAAATACGTTCGTTTTTCATGCCATCACCACCACCACCTGAGCAGGCAGAAATCGCTACCTTTCTGGAACAAGAAGTCGGCAGATTCGACACCCTCACCGCCGAAGCCCAACGCGCCATAGACCTGCTGCAAGAGCGCCGCACTGCGCTGATCTCCGCTGCCGTCACCGGGCAGATCGATGTGCGGGCGGTTGTGTCGAAATGACGCAATATTCCTTTTCAGGTAACATTCACCGTGCCCGTTAACGACAAGCCAGTCGCCTGGATCGGCAGCAGCAAGAAAGACCTGATGGCCTTGCCACTGGAGGTGCGCAAGTTCTTTGGTCATGCGCTGGACTTCGCGCAGCGCGGCGAGAAACACGACGCGGCAAAGGTGCTCAAGGGCTTTGGCGGCGCGGGCGTGCTGGAGTTGGTGGAAGACGATCAGGATGGCACCTACCGGGCGGTGTACACCGTCAAGTTTGTCAAGGCGGTGTTTGTGCTGCATTGCTTCAGCAAGAAGAGCAAGCGCGGCATCGAGACACCAAAAGAAGATATGGACATCATTCGCGCACGGCTCAAAGTGGCTGAGGCGCTTGCCAAGGAGTTATGACATGACCAAAAAGACCACTGTGCCCACCATCGACGGTATCGAGGTGGAAATGGGTTCTGGCAATGTGTTTGCCGACCTGGGCCTGCCCGATGCCGACAAGCTCAAGATCAAATCAGGCTTGGTCATCGAAATCACCAAGGCCATGCGCAAGCTGGGCCTCACCCAAAAAGCCGCCGCCGAACGCATGGGCATCCCTCAGCCCAAGGTCTCGGCCATGCTGCACGGCGATTTCACCAACCTGTCCGAGCGCAAGCTGATGGACTGCCTGAACCGGCTGGGCTATGACATCGAGATCAAGGTCAGGCCAGCCACCAATTCGGTGGGGCATTTGATGTTGGCGTTTGCCTGATTCCATCGCAGTGATCACGGCCGCTGTCACCGGCCAAAATAAAAATGCAAATAGGGAGATCCATGAGCCTGCATAAAGAAATCAGCTTCGAGCTGGAGATTTGCCAGCACCTGTCACAAAGCGGCTGGCTTTACTCGGAGCCTGGCACCGAAGGCGACGCCACAGGATACGACAGCGCCCGCGCCCTGTTCCCAGCTGATGTGCTGGCCTGGGTGCAAGCCACGCAACCCAATGCCTGGGACACGCTGGTCAAGAACCACGGCAGGAAAGCCGAGGAAACCCTGCTCACCCGGCTGCGCGACCAGCTTGACCAGCGCGGTACCCTGGATGTACTGCGCCATGGTGTGGAGCTGCTGGGGCTCAAAAGCCCGTTGACGCTGGCACAGTTCAAACCCGCGCTGGCCATCAACCCCGACATCCTGGAGCGTTACGCGGCCAACCGCCTGCGCGTGGTACGCCAGGTGCGCTACTCGCTGCACTGCGAAAACAGCATCGACCTGGTGCTGTTTTTGAACGGCCTGCCGGTGGCCACAGTGGAACTGAAGACCGACTTCACCCAAAGCATTGGCGACGCCATCGACCAATACCGCTTTGACCGCAACCCCAAACCCAAGGGCCAGGCGGCCGAGCCGCTGCTGTCTTTTCCATCCGGTGCGCTGATTCACTTTGCCGTCAGCAACTCCGAGGTGGCGATGGTCACCAAGCTGGTCGGACCGGCCACGGTATTTCTGCCTTTCAACCTGGGTGACGATGGCGCTGCTGGCAATCCGGTGAACGCCTCCGATGGTCACCGCACCGCCTACCTGTGGGAACAGGTCTGGGCGCGCGAGAGCTGGCTTGAAATATTGGGCCGCTACCTGATCGCCCAGCGCGACAAGAAAAAGCAGATCGAAAAAATTATCTTCCCGCGATACCACCAGCTGGACGTGACGCGCAAGCTGCAGGTCGCCGTGCTGGCCGATGGCCCCGGTGGCAAGTACCTGATTCAGCACAGCGCCGGTTCCGGCAAGACCAACTCGATTGCCTGGACCGCACACTTTCTGGCCGAGCTGCACGACGCCGAGCACCGCAAGGTGTTTGACACCGTGCTGGTGGTGTCGGACCGCAACGTGATCGACGCCCAGCTTCAAGAGGCCCTGTTCGACTTTCAGCGCACCACCGGCGTGGTTGCCACCATCAAGAATACCGACGGATCAAAAAGCGCCGCGCTGGCCGAGGCTCTGTCAGGCGACAAGAAGATCGTGGTCTGCACCATCCAGACCTTCCCGTTTGCGCTGGAGGCCGTGCGCAAGCTGGCCGCCACCCAGGGCAAGCGCTTTGCCGTGATTGCCGATGAGGCGCACAGCTCCCAGACTGGTGAGGCGGCAAGCAAGCTCAAGGCCGTGCTTAGCCCCGAGGAGTTGCAAGACCTGAACGATGGCGGCGAGGTCAGCAGCGAAGATATTCTGGCCGCCCAAATGGCCAACCGTGCCGAGGACGGCGGCATCACCTTTGTGGCCTTTACCGCCACGCCCAAGAACAAGACGCTGGAGCTGTTTGGCACCCGGCCCGACTCCAGCCGCAAGCCCGCTGCCGATAACGTGCCCAAGCCTTTCCATGTGTATTCCATGCGGCAGGCCATCGAAGAGGGCTTCATTCTGGACGTGCTGCAAAACTACACGCCCTACAGCTTGGCCTTCAAGCTGGCCCATAATGGACAGGAAGTGAACGAGCGCGAGGTGGAGCGCAACGCCGCCATGAAGGGCATCATGGGCTGGGTGCGACTGCACCCGTACAACATCGCCCAAAAGGTGCAGGTAGTGGTGGAGCACTTCCGCGAGTTCGTGGCCCCGCTGCTGGACGGACGGGCCAAGGCCATGGTGGTGGTCGGCAGTCGCTTAGAGGCGGTGCGCTGGCAACTGGCCATCGACAAGTACATCAAGACCAACAACTATGGCTTCGGCACGCTGGTGGCGTTTTCCGGGGAGGTGAACGACAAGGACTCTGGCACCGAGCCGTTCACCGAGACCAGCAAGGCGCTGAACCCAGGCCTCAAGGGTCGCGACATACGCGAGGCATTCAAGGGCGAGGAATACCGAATCCTGCTGGTGGCAAACAAGTTCCAGACCGGCTTTGACCAGCCGCTGCTGTGCGGCATGTACGTGGACAAGCGCCTGGGAGGCATACAGGCGGTGCAGACGCTAAGCCGCCTGAACCGTGCCTACCCTGGCAAGGACACCACCTACGTGCTGGACTTCGTGAACGACACCGCCGAGGTGCTGGCCGCATTCAAGACCTATCACACCACCGCCGAGCTGTCGGCTACCACCGACCCGAACCTGGTGTTCAACCTGCGGGCCAAGCTGGACGGCGCCGGGCACTATGACACCGTCGAAGTAGACCGCGTGGTCAAGGTGGAGCTGAACCCAAACGCCAAGCAGAGCGAGCTGGTGGCCGCACTGGAGCCGGTGCAAGACCGCATCATGCGGCGTTACAAGGCAGCGGTGGCGGCGCTCAAGACTGCCAAGGAAAAGAAGGATGACGCGGCCACCAAGGCTGCGCAGGACGAGCTGGACGCACTGGTGCTGTTCAAGGGCGATATGGCGGCTTACCTGCGGATCTACACCTTCCTGTCGCAAATCTTTGACTACGGCAACACCGGCATCGAAAGTCGGTCCATTTTCTACAAGCGCCTGCTGCCCCTGCTGGAGTTTGGCCGCGAGCGTGAGGGCATTGACCTGTCCAAGGTGGTGCTGACCCACCACCACCTCAAGGACCAAGGCCGCCGCAGTCTGCCCTTGACAGACGGTGAAACACCCAAGCTGGCCCCCATCACCGAAGCGGGCAGCGGTAGCGTGCAGGAGCAGCAAAAGGTCTACATGGCCGAGCTGATAGCCAAGCTCAACGACCTGTTCGGCAGCGCGACCAGCGAGCAGGACCAGCTGCGCTACGTCAACGGCACGATCCTGGGCAAGGTGGCTGAGTCAGCCAAGCTCCAGCAGCAGGCCGCCAACAACACCAAGGAGCAGTTTGCCAACTCACCGGACCTGAAAACCGAACTGCAGAACGCCATCATTGCGTCGTATGACGCACACACGACCATGAGCACGCAGGCGCTGAATTCGCCCATCGTGATGCACGGCTTGCTGGATATTTTGCTGAACCACTCGGGGCTGTACGAGCGGCTGCGGGGGCAAAGTGCGCAGTAAAGAAATGCATGATTTTTACCCAATTCTGCGACATAGGCCGACACGTGCTACGTTAACCAGCGCACCTACTCCCTTTGGCATGGGCCTGTAGTCCTCGGTTGACCGGGCATTCAGCACACGGGACAACATCACGCGACTGATGCCGATGTGGTCAGCGAAGCCGGGCACGCTCACGCCCAGCTCATCAAGCCAGCCGCTCAGCAGTTCGCCGGGGTGTGCAGGCAAAAGGTGATGCAGTCCTAGCTCGCAATCGATGCCATGAAGGCTCGGGCCGCATAAACGCCCGTGGTCCCGGAAGGTACGGCGTTTGGGGATTGGTCAAGTTGAATCCAGCTGCAGTGAGCAAAGCCGGAATGTCGCGCCCCTATCGACAGCCGCCTGCCAGCGGACCCCACAACGGCTGCAGCCCGTTTTGCTGGCGCTGCACGGATGCATCGGGCGCGCGTCCATGTTCGCAGAGCAAGAGCTTGCCGACAGAAAGTATGTGGCGTTCGTGCCAGTTGGGTGTCATGCGGTCGCTCAAACCCAGCCTTGCTTCCACTGGGCCGAATCACGCAGATCTCGCCATGCCAGGCGGATTTGGGATTTCGAATACACCGCTTCCAATTCAACCCACTCAATCGCAGCCCCAGGCAATTCGGGCTCAATCACCTTTGAGACCAGAAAGTGCTTGTTTTTGGCGATGGGCTTGACGGCTGTCCACTTGGTTAGCAGCAACTTCTTTGGGTGCAGTGCATTCATGATGCCATTGTTAACTTTTGAACCGGGCAGGTTCACGTCTTGTGAGGGTTGATCAGGTATTTGGTTCCCGTGGCACGCTGACCGTACACGGCAATGGCGTCCAGATGCAAAGCTTCGGCCAGGGAAATTTCTTTGGAATACGCGCTGGCAAAAGTGGTCTTCAATTCTGCTGCCACGCGCTGCTTCAGCACCTGCACCGCAGGCTCGCCCAGCCGCTGCAAAAATGGAAAGAGCAACCACCCGCCCATGCTCCAAGCAAAGCCAAAGTTGCGCACGAACTCTGTCGGCCCCGTATCCAACCCGCCATAAATGTAGACCTGCTTGAGCGTCGTGGAACCGTAGCGGCTGTACTCGGTGGCAGTGCGATTGAGCGCTGCTTCCATGCAGGTCAGGATTTGCCCCGCCAGCTTGCCGCCGCCAGTGGCGTCAAATGCGATGGTTGCCCCGGTTTCCACCAGCGCTTGAGTCAGGTCCGCCATGAAGGTGCGAGCAGATGCATCGCACACATACTTGGCACCCAGCCCCTTCAGCAAGACTGCCTGCTCGGGCTTGCGCACGATGTTGACCAACGCAATCTGGTCTTTGGTACAGATCTTATTGAGCATCTGCCCGAGATTGGACGCCGCCGCGGTGTGCACCAGTGCCCGATGCCCCTCGCGGCGCATGGTCTCGACCATGCCCAGTGCGGTCAGGGGATTCACGAAGCAGGATGCGCCATCGGCTGCAGTGGCACCTTCGGGCAGCACAAGACATTGATCAGCCTTGATGGTGCGGTAATGCGCATACATGGCGCCACCCAAAGCGGCCACTGTCTTGCCCAGCAGGGCCTTTGCAGCGGCTGACTCGCCTGTTGGCACAACAACGCCAGCGCCCTCGTTGCCCACCGGCAACGATTGCCCGACGCGGGCGGCCATGCTGCCCATTGCACGCTCGGGAATGTGCATGGTGATCACCGGACTACTATCTGTCACTGCTGCTTTGGCACTGCTCAGGTCAGCCGCCCCAAAGAGCAAGCCGATGTCCGACGGATTGATTGGGGTGGCCTCGATGCGCACCACGACTTCGTCGGGACCGGGTTGTTGGGTCGCAACGGTGATGAGCGATAGTTCCAATTCGCCAGTGGCCTTGACCAGTGAACGCAGTTGAAGGCCGCTGAGTTGGGAAGTGTTTGTCATTGTGCGCTCCATGAGGTGACTCTATGGAGCAGCATAACGGTTAGACCAGGTCAGCACGCCGTTCTGCTCCCAGGATGACTCATCGTGACCTGTCGCTTTGGGCTTCTCACGCCCCCAACTGACAGCCTCCATCTGAGCGTCAGTGGCACCATAAACCTTCAGAGCGGTCTCTACCGCAGCCGCTACCGAAGACCCCAGCATCACGATGACGATCTGGCCCACCAGGATGGGCCAGACCTTCTTCAGTGCGGGCGGCAGTGTCAAGGTCCCGTCCTGCCTGGTGCAGCCCAGGGCGGTGGAATGGTGGCGCTTAAACTGCCGTTACGCCGCACTCTGGGTGGATGAATTTGGGCTGGCCACAAATGGGGGAATTTGGGTGGCCATCAGGGGCTGATTCGAAGCTGATTCAAAATGTGTCATTTTTGCGGAGACTTGACCATGCAAGACGATGATCGTTGCTGCGGAACAGGAACCTGCATCATCGATGCCCAGGGGCATTGCTGGTGTGGACAGCAATGGGATGGCGAAAAGATGTGTCGCCCTGAAGCATCCAGGGTGGGCACGTTTGCTGATGAAACGGTTCAATCTGCACCTGCAGAGAATCCTTTGTTAGCGATGACAACACTGCGGACAAAGCAAAGCCTGCCATCCCAGCCGATGCGTTTAGTCGTATGAAGCCAGGTCTGTGGGTTGCAATGGCCTTGCTGGCAGTTGCCAGTGTTTCGGCCTCGGCGCAAAACACAATCTACCTGTTGGGCGAGGTGCACGATAACCCAAAGGGGCACGCACAGCGCTTTGACTTGATCGAAAAGTTGCTCTCCAAGAACTTTAGGCCGGTGATTGCCATGGAGCAGTTTGATCGCGAAAACCAGGAAGCACTGGACCAGGCGATGCACTCCTGCAAGGACTCTGACTGCGTGATTCAGAAAGTCGGTGGAAAGGGCTGGGACTGGAACTTTTACAAGCCGGTCATTGAAACAGCGCTCAAGCTGCGTTTGCCCATCATCGCGGCCAATCTTTCTTCCCAAGATGCCATGAAAATCGCCCGTGACGGCTTAGGCGCAGCGATCAGCCCAGAAACCTTGCGAGACTTCAATCTGGACCAAGCCCTGAACAACGATCTTTTTGAAGAGCAAAAAAGGGCCATTGACGTCGGACACTGCCACACCCTGCCCGCCTATGCCTTCAAGGGCATGGTGAATGCGCAGGTAGCGCGCGATGTGTGGATGGCCAAGACGATTCGGGAAAACGCATCAAATGGCCTCATCCTGCTCGCCGGCAACGGACATGTGCGAAAGGACGTTGGCGTGTACCACTGGCTCAGCAGCGCAGAACGCATGCGTACCCAGGTCATTGCCTACACCGAAGAAGAAAGCGGCGCTGTGAGCGGGCCAGAAACTTCGATGTTTGACCAAACCATTCGCATCGAGCCATTTGAGCGCAATGACCCGTGTGAGGCATTCACGGGCAGGGGAATGAATGACTCCGGACCTGTCCAAAACTTCCCTTAATGGCATGACTTAACCAAGACAGCGATGGAAAATTTTTCGATGAACAATCTGATGTTGAATGATGACTTGTCGCAGCGCTGTGTGGTCGATGGCAACACCGTGCCTTGGCTGCCCTCCCCGTCACCGTTGGTCCGCCGCAGGCTTTTGGAGAGAAATGGCGGTGAGGTGGCCCGCGCCACTTCCATCGTGCGATATGACGCAGGTGCCAAGTTCGATTTGCATGAGCACGCGCTTGGGGAAGAAATTCTGGTGCTCGATGGAACTTTGAGCGACGAGTTTGGCGACTACGGGGCCGGCACTTATTTGAAGAATCCCGCTGGATCCAGCCATGCCCCGTTTTCTGAGAGCGGGTGCACCTTGTTCGTGAAACTCCGGCACCTTTCACCCGATGACAGCGAGCGGGTTGTGGTCCACACGCGGGAGTCGCCCTGGTTCCGAGGAATGGTGGATGGGCTTACGGTTATGCCCTTGTCTGAATTCGGAACCAGCCACACCGCAATGGTTCGATGGGCGCCAGAAACGTATTTCAATCCCCATCGGCATTACGGTGGCGAAGAGATATACGTCGTGGAGGGCGTCTTTTCCGACGAGCATGGAAACTACCCGCAGGGAAGCTGGATTCGCAGTCCCCACCTGAGCCAACACAAGCCTTTTAGTGTCGAAGGCTGTTTGATTCTGGTCAAAACGGGGCACCTCCTTGGCTAATGCTTCATTGGCGCATTCATCACAGGCAACTTTACCGACCTTAGCCAACACCGGCGTTCGCCACTCATGGTGACGGTCCTGTGCGGCGCGGTCGAGTGCCATACAAGTGCGTTGGCGGATTTCAGGTTCAGTGAGATTGAATGCGGGGGCTGAGAAGTTCCGATTTTCGGTTAAGCACGGGGCAGCGGTGGTCCGCGCGGTGACGCAGCCTTCTGACCCGCAAGCAGCATGCAATGCTGGTGTACGTGTTTTTGCCGCGGACTGAGCCAATGCGTGTGCATGGGCCATTGGGTATCTCGTCACCCGAGCACCAGCTTGGCGACATAGCTGTACAGCGGGATGCCAAACAGAATGTTCAGGGGAAAGGTTATGCCCAGCGAAAGGCCGAAGTACAGCGAGGGATTGGCCTCGGGGACAGCGTAGCGCATCACCGCAGGGACCGCGATGTAGGAAGCGCTGGCCGCCAGCACCATGAGCAGGATGGCGTCGCCGGTAGGAACTTTCAACAGGGCGCTCAGGCCCAGAGCCAAGCTGGCATGTGTCAGGGGCCCAAGCACCGCGTAGGCCAACAGCCAGGGCGACTTGCCCCGGACCTGGGGCAGGCTGCGCGCTGTCAACAGCCCCATGTCCAGCAGGAAGAAGGCCAGCATACCCTTGAATAGATCGCCCGAAAACGGCTGCATCGCCGCCTTGCCGGCATCGCCACTGAGGATGCCGATCAACATAGCACCCAGCAGCAGCAGTTGCGCGCCATCGGTAAAGGACTCGTGCAGAATCTTGCCAAAGGTCACGCCGGCGCGTTGGGGTGATGATGGCAGAGCCAGCACAGAGGCCCCGCTGCTGGTTGCGGCCATGGCGCTGGCCGGATGCTGCCGCAACGCATTGGCAAACACAATCGCAAGAATGATGGCCGGTGACTCCATCAAGGCCATGGCGGCCGACATGTAGCCGCCAAACGCCACCTGCTGGTTTTCCAGGGTTTGCACAGCGGTCACAAAGGTCACCGCGCTGACGGAGCCATAGGTGGCGGCCACTGCTGCCGCATCAAAGCCAGACAAGACCCGGCGCAGCAAGCTGTAGCCCAGCAGGGGCACCGCCACCGCCAGCAGCACGGCGCAGCCCAGGCTGGTAGCCACTTGGACTATAAAGCCGGAGTGGGCCAGCGCAAATCCGCCCTTGAGGCCCAGGGCCATCAACAGGTACAGCGCCAGAAAGCGCGAGATCGGCTGGGGGACCTCCAGATTGGATTTCACAGCGCCGGCGAGCGCCCCGAAGATGAAGAAGAGAATGGCCGGATCAAGTAGGTTGTGCATGGGTGTTTTCCTTTGCACCCATGCTAGGCAGTGAGAGGCCTCTTGTAAAATCGATTCTTAAATGCTTTTGCATAGATAAAAAACTATGAACATTTCCTTTCGTCAACTGCGGCTGGTGCTGGCACTGGCAGAGACCGGCAGCGTGAGCGGGGCCGCGCGCATGATGCATGTGACCCAGCCCACGGCATCCATGCAGTTGAAGGATGTGGCCGATGCCGTCGGCCTGCCGATTTACGAGCTGGTGGGCCGAAGGGTTTACCTGACGGAAGTGGGCAGCGAGCTCGCCCGCACTGCGCGTGCTGTGGCTGCGGAATGGGATGGCTTTGAGCAACGGGTGGGTGCACTCAAGGGCTACACGCGTGGCAAGCTGCGCGTAGCGCTGGTCAGCACGGCCAAATACTTTGTGCCGCGACTGCTGGGATCTTTTTGCATGCGCTATCCGGAGATCGACGTGTCACTGGAAGTATTGAACCGCGACGGCGTGGTGGCCCGCCTACGCAACAACCTGGACGACCTCTATGTGATGTCCGTGCCGCCCAAGGATCTGGAACTGGTGGATGAAGTTTTCATGGCCAATCCCCTGGTCGTCATATGCGCCAGCGCCAACCCCCTGGCCAAAAAGAAGTCGCTGTCGTTGGCCGACCTCACGGGGCAGCGCTTCATTCTGCGGGAAGAGGGTTCAGGCACCCGTATGGCGGTGGACCACTGTTTCAAGAAGCTGAAGTTTCGCCCGGACCTGCGGCTGGAGCTCGGCAGCAACGAGGCCATCAAGGAGTCGGTGGCCGGTGGCTTGGGTATCTCCGTGATTTCCAGCCATGCACTGCACGGCAATGTCAGAGAGCACGGGGTATCGGTCTTGAAGGTGGCTGGGTTTCCAGTGGAGTCCCATTGGCATGTTGTCCACGCCAAGGGCAAGAAGCTCTCACCCATTGCATCCATTTTCAAGGCGCATTTGCTGGCCAGCTCCTGAGCGTGGTCCCATCAAGACCAGGATAATGCGCATCAGATTGGCGTTGCTCGCCCCACCAATCGGCCCCCCGCCATGGCAAAGATGGTCTAGCTTGTCCCGCGACGTACCATGGTGTTAAATTGGCACGATGACGACTATTTTTGCGAATGATTACCGGGCCTTGGTGATAGGTGCAAGCGGCGCCATTGGTCGTGCCTTTAGCTGCGCACTGCAGCAAGACTTGCGCTGTGTCCACGTTGAACAGGTTTCCCGCGCCCACAGCAATGGTTTTGACCTGCTGGATGAAAGCAGCGTGGCGGCGCAGGCAGCCGCCACTGCGGGTGCTGGCCCATACCACCTGATTGTGGATGCGACAGGTGCGCTGACCATCGACGGTGTGGGGCCAGAAAAATCACTCGCTGCGCTAAAGTTCGAGCACCTCACCAAAGCGTTTCAACTGAATGCGATTGGTCCGGTACTGGTGCTGCGCCATTTCGCGCCCTTGCTTGTCCCCGGTGCCAGCATCTATGCCAAGCTATCGGCACGCGTGGGCAGCATTACCGACAACCAAAAGGGTGGCTGGTACGGCTACCGTGCATCCAAGGCGGCCCTGAACATGCTGCTGCAGACCGCAGCGATTGAACTGCAACGCAAAAATGTCCAAGTGAGAGTGGTTGCGCTGCAACCCGGTACGGTGCGCTCGGACTTGTCACGTCCTTTTTCTGCGGGTGTTGACAAGTTATTGGAGCCAGCTGATTCCGTGGCTGGCATGCTGACGGCCTTGCGGGGCCTGCAGCCCCGGCACGGTGCCCATTTCGTCGATTACCAGGGCAAAGACGTACCTTGGTAGTGCCAGCTCACAGCGGCTGCGCGCCTAGGCGTCGGCTTGCACGGCTGGTTCAAAGTTGTGCATGGCGGTGTGCGTCGGCTTGAACGGTGATGGCGTCCCGGGCCTGCGCGTCTAGCCGCGCCAGGTTCTTGAGCTGCATGGCCATGCGCGGATTTTTCTTGAGCAGGCTCTCGTGGCGCATCAAGAAGTCCCAATACAGCGTGGTGTAGGGGCAGGCCTTGGGGCCGGTCGACTGCGCCGGGTCATAGCGGCAGCCCTTGCAGTGGTTGCCCATGCGCTGGATGTATTTGCCGCTGGCCACATAGGGCTTGCTGGCCATCAGGCCGCCGTCACCAAATTGACCCATGCCCAGCGTGTTGGGCAGCTCCACCCACTCCACCGCATCGACATACACGCTCAAATACCAGGCATGCACCGCCTGTGGCTTCACGCCCAAGAGCAGCGCATACAGCCCGGTCACCATCAGGCGCTGGATGTGGTGGGCGTAGCCATGCTCCAGAGTTTGCGTGATAGCGTCTTTCAGGCAGGCCATCTCGGTCTGGCCGGTCCAGTACCAGGCCGGCAACGCCGCCTGTGCGTCCAGCGCATTACGCTCCAAGTAGTCGGGCATGTGCGTCCAGTAAATGCCGCGAACATATTCGCGCCAACCCAGAATTTGGCGTATGAATCCTTCTACCGCAGCCAGTGGCGCCTGCCCCCTGCGATAGGCATCTTCGGCGGCCTGCACCACTTCACGCGGATTCAAGAGTTTGAGGTTGAGCGCGCAGCTCAAGTGCGAGTGGTACAGCCAAACCTGGCCCGACCACATGGCATCTTCATATTGGCCAAATAGCGGCAGACGTTGCTCTATGAACGCGTGCAGGGCGATAAGGGCCTGGGCTCGCGTCACCGGCCAGCCGAAGCTGTGCAGGCTGCCGGGGTGGCTGGCAAAGCGCGTGTTGACCAGTGCCATGACCTCTTGCGTGATGGTGTCAGGCGCAAAACGCGTGGGCGGCGGCACATTTTGCGGCCCAGCCTTGCCAAAGGCTTCGCGGTTGTCGGCATCGAAGTTCCATTGCCCGCCCACCGGTTCATCGCCATCCATCAAAATGCCATGCTTGCGCCGCAGTTCGCGGTACCAGTACTCCAAGCGCAGTTGTTTGCGACCCTCGGCGTGCGCGGCAAATTGGCGTACGGTGCTGAAGAAGTGCGTGTCATCGCGCAGGTCCAGCGCCAGGTCGTGCTGTTTTGCCACCGCGCGCAAGCCTTGCAGCACACGCCAGTCACCGGGGGCAGTCAGCACCAGCGCGGCGGGTTGCAGTTGGGCAATCGCCTGGGCCAGCTCCGCTGGCAACGTGCCCAGATTGCCGGGGTCGTCCAGGCCGGTGTAGACCAGCGCAAGGCCGCGCTCGCGCAGCTCTTCAGCAAAGTGCCGCATGGCACTCAGAAACACGGCAATGCGCTGCTTGGCCGACCAGACATGGGTGGACTCTTGGGCTACCTCGGCCATCCACACCACGTCTTGCGTCGCATCGAACCCCAGTAAAGCGCAGGACTGAGCATCGAGCTGGTCGCCCAGCACGATCACCAAATTCCGGACCTTGGCAGGCAGTACCGGCTGCAAGCGGGCCGGCTCAGCCATGCCTTGCCTTGGTGACAGCGGGGTTCTTCTTGGCGCGACAAGCGTCCGAGCAGTACAGCACCGATTCCCAGTTCTTGGCCCAGGCCTTGCGCCAGGTCATGGTCCGGTTGCACACCGCACAGACTTTGCTGGGCAGTGACTGCTTGTTTCCTTTGAAGTCGGTTTTCATACGAATAGTTGGAGCCAGTTAGTTGAACAGGTCGCCCTGTGGCGACGCACTTGCGGCTGGTTTGGCGGGGCGCTTGGCCGGCGTTGTTGCCATACGCCGCTGCCCGGAGGGCGGCAGACCGCTCTTGCGCGAACCGTGGCGCGCTTGCACACCGCTGGCATCTTGGCGTGCCTCAGCGGTCTTGCGCAAGCCGTACATGCGGTCTTTGGCGGCCTTCATCGCCAGCTTGTCGTCCACGATGGGGAATGGGTAGTCCACACCGACGGTGCAGCTGGCCATGCGCTGCACGCTCACATCCATCTTCCAAGGCTCGGCCAGATAGGGCAGCGGCACACGGGTCAATTCAGGAACCCAGCGGCGAATGAACAGCCCTTGGGGGTCTTGGTCTTGCGCCTGCTTGGTAGGCGAATACATGCGCAGGGTATTGATGCCGGTGGTGCCGCTTTGCATCTGCATTTGGCTCCAGTGAATGCCGGGTTCATAGTCCAGAAACTGGCGTGCCAAAAACATGCCGGTTTGCCGCCAATGCAGCCACAGGTGGTAGCTGGCAAAACTCACCAGCATGGCCCGCATGCGGAAGTTGAGCCAGCCAGTGGCACTTAGAGAGCGCATGCAGGCGTCCACCATCGGGTAGCCGGTGCGACCTTCGCACCAGGCGGCAAAGTGGTCGTCGTTAAAGTGGTTCTCGCGCAGACCGTTGCAGACGCGAGCAAAGTTATGAAACTCGATGCCGGGTTCGTCTTCGAGTTTTTGCATAAAGTGGCAGTGCCAACGCAGGCGCCCGGAAAAGCCGCGCAGCGCGTAAGCCAGCGCACGTTCCGGTGTGTTGGCAATCGCCAACTCGGTGGCCTGGTGTACGGTGCGCATGGAGAGCGTGCCAAATGCCAGATGCGGGCTCAGGCGGCTACAGCCGTCTTCGGCGCTCAAGGGGCTGGAGAGCGCCTTGCGGTAGTCCATGCCTCGCACCTGTAAAAAAGTCTTGAGCATGTGCCGCGCTGCTTTCTCACCGGCAGCCTGCAGCGACTTGCCATGCGCTGCCAACCCCAAGCTGGCCAATGTGGGCAAATCGGGCTGGTCTAGCGTCAGCGCCGGGGTAAAGCCACCGTGAAGCAGGTGCAAGGGCGCGTCCATGCGTGCCTGCCAGCGCTGGGCCCAGCCCGAGCGATTGCGCAAGCGGCGCACCACGCCGGTTTGCGTAAATTCCTGCCAGGCAATCTGGTGAGCCCGGCACCAGGCGGCCACCTGCACATCGCGCGTATACGACCATCCGGGGCCGGTCTCTTCGTGGCTGAACAAATGGCTGTAGCCCAGCTCCTGGTGCAGTTGCGCAAGCACCGGCACGGCCGAGCCCACGCGCACCAGCAGCGGCATTCCGAGTCCGGCCAGGGCGGCACGCAGTTCAGCCAGGCAGCCCAGCGCAAAGTCCACATGGCTGGCATCGCACTCCGGGCTTTGAAGCCATTCGGGTTCAATGATAAAGAGAGCCAATGCATCCCTATGCGCTTGCGCCGCCACCAAGGCCGCGTGGTCGTGAATGCGCAGGTCGCGCTTGAACCAGACCAGGGCTCTTTGCTTAGGCATTCAGGATGCAGGTTCCAGTGCCGCAGCAGCGTTCATCTTCTACTTTCATGAGTAAACCCGATCACTGTTGTTGGCGTGACCGAGGGATCCGGGCAAAAAAAGTTGTCCAGAGCCCTCGGCTTTTTCAAAATTTTCTCTGAATCAGAGTTTCATCGTGCATTTGAAGGGCATTGACGACCGCGTTCGAGCACACCATGCCTTCAGTATTTCAGCGCCGTGGACTTGCCCCAGAAGACGCGGTAAGAAAACACCGTATAGCCCACAATGACGGGCAGAACCACCACCGCGCCATAGAACTCCACCTGCAAAGCCTCAACCGAACTGGCTGCCTGCCAGAGCGTGATGCGGTCTATCACCAGCCAGGGGAACAGGCTGTAGGCCAAGCCGTAAAAGGCCAGCAGAAAAATACCCAGCGTGCCGGCAAAGGGGACGGCAATGCCATACGGGTTATTGTGCTGCAAGCGCAGTGGCAGGCGTTTCAGACTGCGTGCAATTAGCCCAAACAGCACCAGGGTCACCACGGGAATCGGCAACAACACCACGATGTGGGGCAGGCTGAACCATTTGTCGAAAATACGCGCACTGACCAGCGGTGTGGCAGCCGAGATGGCGGCGATGCCCAGACCGGTCAGCCCCAGGCTGGAGCGCGCCCAGGACACGGCGCTGCGCTGCAAACTGCCTTCGGTCTTCATGATGAGCCAGCCGGCTCCGAGCAGGCAATAGGCCGCCAGCAGGCACAGGCCAATCAGTGCACTGAACAGATAACTCCACACCTCGTCCTTGAAGCCTGTAATAAGACTGCCCAACATGAAGCCTTGCGACCAGCCGGCCAGGATGGAGCCGAAACTGAAAGCGCGGTCCCACAAGGCCTTGTGGTTGGCACGCGCCTTGACGCGAAAGTCAAACGCCACACCGCGCAAGGTGAGTGCAATCAACATCGCAGCCACCGGCAGATACAGCGCGCCCAGAATCACCCCATGGGCCATCGGAAAGGCCACCAGCAGCACGCCCACGCCCAGCACCAGCCAGGTCTCGTTGGCGTCCCAAAACGGGCCAATGCTGGCGACCATGGTGTCCTTTTCAGCATCGCTGGCAGCGCGCCCCAGCAGGATACCCACACCCAGGTCATAGCCGTCCAAGATCACATAGGCCAGCATGGCCAGTGCCATCACCAGGGCAAAGGCCAATGGCAACCAGCCCGCCGGCGTGCTGATGTCGGGCATCACAAAGGGTTCAAGCATATGCACCCCCCGCCAGCCTGGTGGCGGCCTGTGAGCCGCCTGCAGCGGCCGCTGTATGGGCTACCTTGCGCGCCATGTAAAAAATCACCTTGATGTAGGACACCAATAGGAAGCCATACAGACTCAGGTACAGCGAAAGCGTCAGCGCCACGTTGCTGGCGGGAACCTTGGAGGCGGCCTGGGCCGCAGTCAGCACGCCATACACCAACCAGGGTTGCCGCCCAACCTCGGTCACATACCAACCGGCGAGCAACGCTATCCAACCAGAAAAGGTCATCGCCACCAGTGCCCGGGCCAGCCACACCGGTAGCTCTTGTCCGCCGCGCAACTTCCAGGCGCTAAGCCAACTGGCGGCCAGCATCAGCAGCCCGGTTCCCACCATCAGACGGAAGGCCCAGAACACCGGCGCCACCGGCGGGTGTTGTTCGCCAAAGGCGTCCATGCCCTGTACCACGCCGTCAACGGAGTGCGTGAGGTAGAGGGACGCGAGCCTGGGAATTGAAACCTCATAGCGGTTGCTGTGCGTGGCGCTGTCTGGCAACGCGAACAGCACGGCGGGCGCCCCGGATTGCGTCTCCCAAATGCCCTCCATCGCGGCAATTTTGGCGGGCTGGTGGTGCAAGGTATTGAGTCCATGCAAATCACCCACGACGATTTGAAGCGGTATCAGCGCCGCCGCCAGATAGATGCCCGCCTTCAGCGTGGCCAGCACGTCGGCGCCCCGCTCCTGGCGCAGCCACCGGTAGGCGCTCACCCCCGCCATCAGAAAGCCGACCGTCAGGCCGGATGCCAGCAACATGTGGCTGAATCGGTAGGGGAAGGAGGGATTGAATATCACCGCCATCCAGCTGGTGACATGGGCCTGGCCATTGACCATCTCATAGCCAGCGGGGGTGTGCATCCAGGAGTTGAGCGCCAATATCCAAAATGCCGAGGCCGTGGTGCCCAAGGCCACCAGCAGTGTGGCCAGGGTATGAATGCCCTCGCTGACCCGCCCACGGCCATACAGCATGATGCCCAGCATCGTGGCTTCCAGAAAAAAGGCGGTGAGTACCTCATACGTCAGCAGGGGGCCAGCCACGTTGCCCACGGTGGTCATAAAGCCCGGCCAGTTGGTGCCAAACTGAAAGCTCATAGTGATGCCGCTGACCACACCGAGTGCAAATGTCAGCGCAAACACCTTGACCCAGAACTGGTAGGCAGCCATCCAAAATGGTTTACCTGTAGCGATGAACCGGGTCTTGAAGAACAGCAACATCCAGCCGGTGGCGATACTGATGGTGGGGAACAGAATGTGAAACGTCATGTTCGACGCGAATTGGATGCGCGCTAGAACAACAGGGTCAAGCAGTAAAGACATGGTCGTGTATGGGGGGTGAGGGAGACTGGTGGGCTATTTTTTGCGCGCCGCTGTCGGCGGATTCAGGGGCAAGTCGTCGCCAAGTGAATTGGTCACGCCTTGGGCAATCGGCGCCTCCGGTGTAGGGCTAGATTGCGGCTGCGCCACCGGCGCGCTGGAGAAACTGAAGGCCTGCTTGACCTTGTCCTTGAGGCCCAGCAGCTGTTGCACTTTGGAGCCCAGCTTCATCAGGCTGGCGAGCGTCTCTGAATCCATTTTCTGCACGTCATCCAGCCAATCCGTCATCAACTCGATGAAGGCATGCATCTGGCGCATGCGTTCCTGAGCGTGGATGTCTTCGGCGCCGCTGGGCTGCTCCATCAAGGCGTCGCGCAACATGGACAGCGTGGGGTCAATTTCCCGCTTTCTGCGCTCTGCGGCCAAGGTGCGGAAGATCAGCCACACGTCTTCCAATGCCGAGAAATATTCACGCCGGTCATCGGGTTGGTGCAGCAACCGCACCAGGCCCCAGGACTGCAACTCTTTGAGCCCCATGCTGACGTTCGAGCGCGAGAAGTTCAGGGCTTCGCCCACCTGGTCGGCATTCAGCGGTTCCGCACTGACGTAGAGCAGCGCATAGATTTGCCCCACCGTGCGGTTGATGCCCCAGCGGCTGCCCATTTCCCCGAAGTGCAGAACAAACTTTTGGGTGAGAGGTGGCAAGTTCATGATTTTCTATCTTTCTGAATTTTCAGTATTTTCTGAAATTTGAAAAATAGATGTGCAGAACCTTTGATATCTTGATGCAGCGCAAGGGGCATAGCGCCGAGGTAAGGTGCATCGAGCGCCAACGGCGGCGATGGGTACCGTCCAAAGCTTTAACGCAGCTTGAGGTCTCCCAGGGCCTACATCAGATACCGGGACTAATCGCGTTTACTTGCGATCAAGGACTTCACCTGAGGTGCCTGTACCGATAGCCGATTGGCTTCGGCTTGCGCCAGCGGCTGCACCTCGGTGAGTGTCGCTAAACAGCGCCGGGTGAGATCCTGGTAGGTCTCGGTGCCAATGCGCTTCCAGTCAATTTCTTCGTCTTTCAGTAAACGAATGACCTTCGCGGGCACGCCCGCCACCAGGGTTTGCTCGGCGATCTTCATACCGGCCGGCACAAAGGCGCAGGCGGCCACCATAGCGCGCTCGCCCACTACTGCCTCGTCCATGACCACCGCGTTCATGCCCACCAGGGCGTCGCGCTTCACGGTGCAGCTGTGCAGTACGGCGCCGTGGCCGATGTGGCCGTTTTCTTCGACCAGCGTGTCCTGTTGTGGAAAGCCGTGCATGACGCAGTTGTCCTGCACATTGGCGCCCGCCAGCAGCACGATGCGACCGAAGTCGCCGCGCAGGCTGGCATTCGGCCCCACATAGCAGTTGGGGCCGATGTGGACATCGCCGATCAGCACGGCGGTGGGATGGACATAGGCGCTGGGGTGCACCACGGGGATGACCCCTTCAATGGAATAGCAAGGCATGTGACTTAGGTCCGCTTGGCCACCAAAGTCAGGATGTCATAACTCGCCACCAACTCGCCAAGCTGGTTGGTCACTTCAACATCCCACGCCACCACGCCCTGGCCCACACCCTTGGCGTCCACCTTGTTACGGTCGATCTTGCGCTTGGCCGTCAGGCGTGCCTGGATGGTGTCGCCAATACCCACCGGTTTGACAAAGCGCAGCGTGTCCAGACCATAGTTGGCCAGCACCGGTCCCGGTGCGGGTGACACAAACAAACCGGCCGCTGCCGACAACACAAAGTAGCCGTGCGCAATGCGCTTGCCAAACGGTGAATCCTTGGCCGCCACTTCGTCAAAGTGCATGTAGAAGTAGTCGCCCGAAATACCACCGAAGGCCACGATGTCGGCCTCGCCCACGGTGCGGCGATGCGTCAGCAGCGAGTCGCCAATTTTCAGATCTTCGAAGTAACTGCGGAACGGATGCACCACCGTGTCGTTGACCTTGGCACCGCGCACATGCTCGCCGGTGACGGCTGCCAGCATGGTGGGCGAGCCTTGCACGGCGGCGCGTTGCAGGTAGTGCTTTACGGCCCGCAGACCGCCCAGTTCTTCACCACCACCGGCGCGGCCCGGGCCGCCGTGTTTGAGCGTGGGCAGGGGTGAGCCGTGGCCGGTGGATTCGACTGCCGATTCGCGGTCGAGAATGTGCAGACGGCCATGCCAGGCTGCCATCGCGGGGATGGCTTTGGCAGCCACTGCGCTGTCGTGCGTCACCAGCGTGGCGACCAGGCTGCCCTGACCGCGGGCGGCCAAGGCCAATGCTTGGTCAAGGTCTTCATAGGCCATGACGGTACTGACCGGGCCGAAGGCTTCGATGGTGTGCACCGAGTCCACGTCCATGGGCTTGCGGCAGGCCAGCAGGGTCGGCGCGCAAAAGGCGCCTTGGGCGGTGCCTTCGCCAATCCAATCTTCCTTGCCGGCGTACACCAGCTCGGCATCTTGGCGCAAGAGCGCAATGCGCTCGGCCACGTCGGCCTGCTGCGCGTGCGAGGCCAGCGGGCCCATGCGTACGCGCTCATCGGCGGGGTCGCCCACGGTGGTCTTGGCCAGGCGCGCAGCCACTTGCTCGCACACGGCATCCAGCAGATGGGCTGGCACGATGGCGCGGCGGATGGCGGTGCACTTTTGGCCAGCCTTGACCGTCATCTCGCGCGCCACTTCCTTCACAAACAAGCCGAACTCTTCGTCGTCGGGTGTGACGTCCGGGCCGAGGATGGCGCAGTTGAGCGAGTCGGCTTCGGCGTTGAAGGGCACCGAGTTGGCAATCAGATTCGGGTGCACGCGCAAGCGCGAAGCCGTGTCGGCCGAGCCGGTGAAGGTCACCACGTCAGCACCATTCAAACGGCCCAGCAAATCGCCGGTGCCGCCAATGACGAGTTGCAGGCTGCCCTCGGGCACGATGCCCGATTGCACGATCAAACGCATGGCGGCTTCGGTCAGGTAGCTGGTGGCGCTGGCCGGCTTGCCGATGCAGGGCGTGCCCGCCAAAAAGCTGGGCGCGAACTTCTCCAGCAGGCCCCAGACCGGGAAGTTGAAGGCGTTGATGTGCACGGCCAGGCCGCCACGGGGCACCAGCACATGGGTGCCGGAGAAGCCGCCTTTTTTGCCGATCGCGAACGCCGGGCCTTCGTGCACCAGATTGCCGGAGGGCAATTCGTTGCTGCCAATGGAGGCATAGGCAAACAGCGTGCCGGCGCCGCCGTCGATGTCGATCCAGCTGTCCACCTTGGTGGCGCCGGTATGGGCCGACACCGCATACAGCTGTTCCTTGTGCTCCAGCAGGTACTTGGCCAGGGCCTTGAGGCGCAGAGCGCGCTCCTGGAAATCCATGGCCATCAGGGCGGGCAGGCCCTTGCGGCGCGCGTGCTCCACGGCCTCGCCAAAGTCGAGTGCGTCAACATGGGTATGTGCCACGGTGGCGCCGTTGACGGCGCTGCGCAAGGCGCTGCCTGATTGCGTGCCCTGCCAGCGGCCGGCGATATAGCTTTGAAGAATCTGGGTCATGGTGTGTCTGAAAATTAACGTTCGTCGAAGCTGATGGTCACGGCTTCAGAAGTGGGGCGCGACTGGCAGGAGAGCACAAAACCCTTGTCGGTCTCCCAGGCCTCCAGACCGTAGTTTTTGTCCATGGCCACGCTGCCGGTCATTACCTTGCAGCGGCAGGTGGCGCAGACGCCGCCCTTGCAGGAAAACGGCAGGTCCAGACCGGCGGCCATGGCCACGTCCAGCACATGCTCATCGGGGTTCATGTGCAGCGCGTGCGACTTGCCGTCCAGCACCACGGTAAGCGCGACCTGGCCACCAGCGGGCAGCTTGAGCTTGGCCACCGCCGCCTGGCGTGCCTCGGGTGTGAGGGTCTCCAGCAGCGGCGAGGTGAAGCGCTCGGTGTGGATTTGCTTGGCCGGCACACCGGCCGCCAGCAAGGCTTTTTCGGTCACTTCAATCATCACCTCGGGGCCGCAGATAAACACCTCGTCCATGCTGGCCACGGGCAGCAACGTGTCGATGATGTGTTGCACCTTGGCAGCGTCGATGCGGCCTTGCAGCAGGTCCACCTCTTGCGCCTGGCGCGAGAGGATGTGGATCAAGGTCAGGCGGTCGGCGAAGCGGTCTTTCAGGTCTTGCAGCGCTTCGTTGAACATCACCGAGTTCATGCTGCGGTTGCCATAGACCAGGGTGAACTTGGACTCCGACTGGTCTTCCAGCGTGCTGGCCATGATGGACAGAATCGGCGTGATGCCGGAGCCTGCCGCAAAGGCCACGCGGTGCAGGGCACGCGGACGCTTGGAGACAAAGCGGCCTTCGGGCGGCATCACTGACAGGGTGTCGCCGGCCTTCAGGCTGTGGGCGGCCCAGTTGGAAAACACCCCGCCCTCCATCGGGCGGATGCCCACCACCAGTTCGCGCCGGCGCTTGAGGTGGCTGTGGGTGGAGCAGATGGAATAGCTGCGCCGCACATCGGCACCGTTGATCTGGTGGCGCAACGTCAGGTACTGGCCGGGCTGGAAGTCAAAGCGCGCGAGCAGATCGTCGGGCACGGTAAAGGCAATGGCGACCGAGCCGGCCGCCTCGGGGCTGATCCGGGCAATGCGCAGATCGTGAAAACGGGAAGATGCAGTCATGGTGGTGCGTGGGGGATTCGGGGTTAATAGGGTTTGAAGTAATCAAACGGTTCCATGCACTTCAGGCAACGGTACAAGGCCTTGCAGGCGGTGGAGCCGAAGTGCGAAATTTCGGTGGTGTTGTCGGAGCCACATTGCGGGCAGGCCACACTGTCCCGCTCCACCAGGCCCTTGCCTGCAACGCGGCGGGTGGCGAAGGCCACCACCTGGGCGCCGGCAGCTGCCGCACAGGCGCTTTTCACCGGCGGTGCAATGCCATAGGCGCGCAGCTTGTCGCGCCCCTCGGGCGTCATCCAGTCGGTGGACCAGGCCGGAGCCAGTTGCGTAACCACGCGTGCGGCCACACCGGCTTGCGACAGCGCGTTGGCCACATCGTCCTCCATCTGGCCCATCGCCGGGCAGCCGCTGTAGGTGGGGGTGATCACCACCTCCAGCCCCTGCGCACCAAAGCGCACGGCACGCAGAATGCCCATCTCGCGCAGGTTCACCACCGGGATTTCCGGGTCGGTCACTGCCTCCAGCAGCTCCCAGATGGCGTGGTGCGCATCGGCCTCCTGGCTTTGCGCCAGCGGGCCATCTGGTAAACCTTGCAACACGCCGGGTGGCACCGCGCGGGAGGGGGCATCGAAGGACATGGTGACTACCAGACGGCCTCGGGGTGGGCGCGTGCCAGGCTTTGCATTTCTGCCAGCACAAATCCCAGGTGCTCGGAGTGCACGCCGTGCTTGCCGGTGGTGACAAAGCCTCTGCTGGCCGGCACCTTCAGCGTGGCGGCCTGCAAGGTGTCGCTGACCATGGCTTCCCATTCGGTTTTGAACGCGGTTGCATCGACTCCGGCACCGGTTTTTACGGCGGCGGTTTCCATGGCGCTCTCCGTCCAGAACTCCTGCGTAAAAGGCATCAGGTAATCAAACGCCGCCTGCATGCGCGCGTGCGATGCGTCCGTGCCATCACCCAAACGCAGCACCCAGTCGTGCGCATGGCGCAGGTGGTACTGCACTTCCTTGAGCGACTTGGAGGCAATGGCAGCCAGCTGCGCATCGGTGGATGCCGCCAGTGCGGCCCAGACCTGCACCATCAGCGCGCTGTACAAAAAGTTGCGGGCGATGGTGACGGCATAGTCGCGGTCGCCACGCGAGGTCGGCAGCAGGGCCGTGCCGTGCGGCAGCTCCAGCAGCGTGTAGTTTTTGAAGTCCGGCACGTCGCGGAAATAGGCCAGCAGGTCTTCGCTGCTCTTGCCGTCCCGGCGCACAGCGGCCACATGCTGGTACAGCAAGCGGGCCTGGCCGATCAGATCCAGGCTGTTGTTGGCCAGCGCCAGGTCTTCTTCCAGGATGGGGCCGTGGCCGCACCACTCCGCATTGCGCTGGCCCAGGATCAGGGCGTTGTCTGCCAAATGCAAAAGGTAATCTTGATACGACGCCATTACATGTGCCCCACTTCTTCAGGGATGTCGTAGAAGGTCGGGTGGCGGTAGATCTTGTCGGCGGCCGGCTCGAATAGCGCGTCCTTGTCTTCGGGTGCGCTGGCGGTGATGGACTTGGAGGGCACCACCCAGATGCTCACACCTTCCTGGCGGCGGGTGTAGACATCGCGCGCCATTTGCAGGGCGTGCTGCGCGTCACTCGCGTGCAGGCTGCCGCAGTGCTTGTGCTCCAGGCCCTGTTTGCTGCGAACGAAAACTTCCCAGAGGGGCCAGTCTTTAAGAGATAGGCCCCCACGCTCCCCCACTGCGTGTGGGTTGCTGCCCCCCGAGGGGGCGTTCGCCGCTTGGGACGGCCCGGCGCGGCTCATATCGGTGGTGCTCATGCTGCTTCCTTGTGTGTGTTGGCTTGGTGTTTTTGGGCATAGGCCAGGGCGGCGTCGCGCACCCATTGGCCATCGTTGTGGGCTTTGACGCGGGTCGCAAGGCGCTCCTTGTTGCAGGGGCCGTTGCCGTTCACCGTGCTCCAGAATTCGTCCCAGTCGATCTGACCGTAGTCGTAGTGCTGGCGCTCTTCGTTCCACTTCAGGTCCGGATCGGGCAGGGTCACGCCCAGCACGCGCGCCTGCGGCACGGTGGCGTCAATGAACTTCTGGCGCAGGTCGTCGTTGCTGATGCGCTTGATGCCCCACGCAAGAGCCTGCGCGCTGTGCGGGCTGTTGCCATCCGGTGGCCCGAACATGGCCAGGCATTTCCACCAGAAGCGGTTGACCGCGTCCTGCACCATGGCACGCTGCTCGGCTGTGCCCTGCATCATCACCAGCAGGGCTTCATAGCCCTGGCGCTGGTGGAAGGATTCCTCCTTGCAGACGCGGATCATGGCGCGAGCATAGGGGCCATAGGAGCAGCGGCACAGCGGGATCTGGTTCATGATGGCCGCGCCATCCACCAGCCAGCCGACCACGCCCACATCGGCCCAGTTGAGCGTGGGGTAGTTGAAGATGGAGCTGTACTTGGCTTTGCCACTGTGCAGGTCGGCCAGCATCTGGTCGCGGCCCTGTCCCAGGGTCTCGGCAGCGCTGTAGAGGTACAGGCCGTGGCCGCCCTCGTCCTGCACCTTGGCAATCAGGATCGCCTTGCGCTTGAGGCTGGGCGCGCGGCTGATCCAGTTGCCCTCGGGCAGCATGCCGACGATTTCGCTGTGGGCATGCTGGCTGATCTGGCGCAACAGCGTTTTGCGGTAGGCCTCGGGCATCCAGTCCTGCGGCTCGATCTTGCCGTCGGCGTCGATGCGCGCATCAAAGCGCTTTTGCGACTCGGCGTTCTCCAGCGATACCGGCTTGGCTGCGGGCTTCTCGCCCGGCTTTTCCTGCACGTTCAATGATTGGGTATACATAGGGATTGATTCCGTAGCTGAGGGGTTTTACGCAGGGTGCTCACTTGGACAGAACCCAGTCGCCGTTTTTGATTTCGAACATGCGAAAGGCCGACAGATCCAGGCCCATGTGATCGGTGGCCGACATATTGAAAATGCCACCAGTGCCGACATAGCCCTTGGTGGCTTCGATGGCATCGCGCACCCGGGCCTTGTCGGTGGAACCGGCACGTTTGAACGCATCAACGGCCAGGCCCAGTCCGTCATAGGCATAGCCACCGAAGGCCGACACATCGGACTTGTACTTGGCCATGAAGGCCTTGGTATAGCCTTCAGCCACCGCTCGCTGCGGGTCGTTGGCGGCCAGCTTACCCGGTGCCAGCAGGGCAGAGGTGGGCAGGCGCACACCTTCGGCGGCAGGGCCTGCCAGCTTGATGAAATCGTCAGATGCCACACCGTGTGCGTGGTACAGCGGCAAGGTGATGCCCAGCTGCTTGTAGCCCTTGGTGGCCAGCGCCGGGCCCTGGCCCAGGCCGAAGATGAACACGGCCTCCACACCGGCGGTGTTGCGGATCTTGGTGAGCTGTGGGCCCATGTCGGTGTCCTTGGGGCCATAGGTTTCGTTGGCCACCAGGGTGATGCCGTATTTGCCGGCCACGCCCTCGGTTTCCTTGCGGCCGCTTTGTCCAAAGCCGCTGGTTTCCGACAGCAGGGCCACCTTGGTGATGCCGCGCTTCTTCATATCGTCAAACACTTTTTCAGCAGCCATGCGGTCGGTGTGCGGGGTCTTGAAGACAAACTTCTTCACCGGCTCGACGATGACCACGGCACCGGCCAGCGAGATAAAGGGAATGCCGGCCTTTTCCACCAGCGGCGCCATGGACATGGTGGCGCCGGTGGTGGTGCCGCCCACCAGAATGTCCACCTTGTCGTCATCAATCAGGCGTTTGCCAAAGCCGTTGGCCTTGCTGGCATCGCTGCCATCGTCGTAAAAAACCAGTTCCAAGGGACGGCCCAGCACACCGCCCTTTTTGTTAATGTCTTCGATCATCATCTGCAAGGTCTTGAGTTCGGGGTCGCCCAGATAACCGGCCGGGCCGGTCACGGACAGCACGGACCCGATCTTGATCGTGTCAGCGGCAAACACCGTGCAGGCGGTGAGGACCAGGGCGGCGGCGGTGGTGAGTTTCTTGAAGCGTGCAATCATGGGAGTCTCCTGTGGGTGGTTGGAATCAAATGCGTTCGATGACCAGTGCAATGCCCTGCCCCACACCTATGCACATGGTGCACAGCGCGTAGCGGCCATTGCGGCGGTTCAGTTCATACAGGGCGGTGGTGACCAGGCGCGCGCCGCTCATGCCCAGGGGGTGGCCCATGGCAATGGCGCCGCCGTTCGGGTTGACGCGCGCATCGTCATCGGCCAGACCCAGATCACGCAGCACGGCCAGACCCTGGGCGGCAAAGGCTTCGTTGAGCTCGATCACATCCATTTGCGCCAGGGTCAAGCCGGTTTGCTGCAGCACCTTGCGCACGGCCGGTGCCGGGCCAAAGCCCATGATGCGCGGCGCCAGACCGGCAGTAGCCATGCCCAGCACGCGCGCCTTGGCTGTCAGGCCATAGCGTGCAGCGGCTGCGGGGGATGCCAGCAGCAAGGCGCAGGCGCCATCGTTCACCCCCGAGGCATTGCCGGCGGTGACCGACAGGTCCGGGCCGTTGACGCCCTTGAGTTTGGCCAGCATCTCCAGCGTGGTCTCGGGGCGCGGATGTTCGTCGGTATCAAAGACGACCGGGTCGCCCTTTTTGCGCGGCATCACCACCGGCACCAGTTCGTCCAGAAAACGACCGGCCGCGTGGGCTTGGGCCCAGCGCTGTTGCGAGCGCACCGCGAAGGCATCCTGATCGGCGCGCGACACCTGGAAGTCGGCTGCCACGTTGTCGGCGGTCTGCGGCATGGAGTCAATGCCGTGCAGCGATTTCATCAACGGGTTGACGAAGCGCCAGCCAATCGTCGTGTCAAAAATGGCGGCGCTGCGCGAGAAGGCGGTCTCGGCCTTGCCCATCACAAACGGTGCGCGCGACATGCTCTCCACACCACCGGCGATCATCAGTTGTGTCTCGCCCGACTTGATGGAGCGTGCGGCCAGGCCGACTGCGTCCATGCCCGAACCGCACAGACGGTTCAGCGTGGTGCCGGGCACCTGCACCGGCAGGCCGGCCAGCAGGGCGGACATGCGCGCCACATTGCGGTTGTCTTCACCGGCCTGGTTGGCGCAGCCATAAAGGATGTCGTCCAATGCCGTCCAATCCACCGTGGGGTTGCGTTGCATCAGCGCCTTCAGGGGCACGGCGCCCAGGTCGTCCGGGCGCATGGTGGCCAGCGCGCCGCCGTAGCGGCCTATGGGTGTGCGGATGGCATCGCAAATCAGGGCATCAATCATGGGTGGTTCTTTCAGTTTTGTTTGGGGCGTTCGTCGATCACGCGGCGAGCCTTGCCGGTCAGCGTGCGCGGGATGCCTTCAAAGTGCATGACGGTGACACGCGTGGAGACACCCACATGGGTCTTGATGTGGTGCTGCAGTTCCTTGGCAATCGATGCCGATTGGTCCTGGCTCAGGCTGGCCGAAAACTCGCGCTGCACCTCGCAACGCACCTCCAGGTTGTCCAGCGGACCATCCCGCGTCAGCACCACTTGGTAGTTGCCCGAGAGGCGCTTGTCGCGCAGGATCTGCTCTTCGATCTGCGAGGGGAACACATTCACGCCACGCACGATCAGCATGTCGTCCGAGCGCCCGGTGATCTTGCCCATGCGGCGAAACGCCCGCGAGGTGGGTGGCAGCAGGCGCGTGAGGTCACGGGTACGGTAACGGATGACGGGGAAGGCCTGCTTGGTGAGCGAGGTGAACACCAGTTCGCCGTCTTCGCCATCGGCCACGACTTCGCCGGTCTCGGGGTTGATGATTTCGGGGTAGAAATGGTCTTCCCAGATCACCGGGCCGTCCTTGGACTCAATGCACTCGCAGGCCACGCCCGGCCCCATCACCTCGGTCAGGCCGTAGATGTCGATGGCGTCCAGCCCCAGCTTGCGTTCAATCTCGGCGCGCATGCCTTCGCCCCAGGGCTCGGCACCGAAGATGCCGACCTTGAGCGAAATGTCTTCGGGCTTCACGCCCAGGCGCTCGAACTCTTCGGCAATCACCAGCGAATAAGACGGCGTAACCATGATGATTTGCGGCTGGAAGTCCAGAATCTGCGCTACCTGCTTTTCGGTCTGGCCACCGGACATGGGCACCACGGTGCAGCCCAGGCGCTCGGCGCCGTAGTGCGCACCCAGGCCGCCGGTGAACATGCCGTAGCCATAGGCGTTGTGCAGCATGTCGCCCTTGCGGCCACCGGCGGCACGAATCGAGCGCGCCACCAGGTTGGCCCAATTGTCGATGTCCTGCGCGGTGTAGCCCACCACAATGGATTTGCCGGTGGTGCCACTGCTGGCGTGCAGGCGCACCACCTGCTCACGTGGCACGGCAAAGAGGCCAAAGGGGTAGTTGTCGCGCAGGGCGATCTTGGTCATGAAGGGGAACTTGGACAGATCGGCCANAGTCTTCAGATCGTCCGGGTGCACACCCTTGTCGTCAAAGGCCTTTTTGTGAAACGGCACGTTCTCATAGGCATGGCGCAGCGACCATTGCAGGCGCTCCAACTGCAGCGCCGAGATCTCGTCGCGGCTGGCGGTCTCAATGGCTTCGAGTTCACCGGGCTGGGGGAATTTAACGGTCATGTTGTCTCCTGCTTGGGGTTATTTTTTTGCTTGAAGGATTGAGGGTTTCAGGCCTGCGCAAAGCTGGCAATGACCTCACCCTGTATGCGCGCCGACTTGCCGCGAAACAGGGCCACGGTCTTGCCCGCAGCGGTGCTGACGCTGACGTCATAGACACCGGAGCGCTTACCTTGCGCACGCTCCACCGCAACGGCCACCAGGCTATCGCCCAGGTGGGCCGGGGCAAGAAAGTCGATGCTGCAGGCGGAGGCCACGGTGTTATGGTTGTAGCTATTGCAGGCGTAGGCAAAGGCGGTGTCGGCCAGGGTGAACAGCATGCCGCCGTGGCAGATGGCATGGCCATTGACCATGTCCTGGCGCACCACCATGGTCAGGCGCGAACTGCCGGGTGCGACCTCGGCAATCGCCATGCCCAGGGCCTGCGCTGCGTGGTCGCGCGACCACATGGCAGCCGCCGCATCTTGCGCCAATTGCTGCGCCTCGGCAGCGTTCATCGCCAGCGGCTTGACTTGGGAATGCACAGTCGTCATGGCATCAGTTACCGGTGAAACGCGGCGCGCGCTTTTCCATGAAGGCGGCAACACCCTCGGCGAAGTCGGGGCTCCAGCCCAGCTCGCGCATAAAGCCCCCTTCCATGGAAAGCTGCTGCTCCAGCGTGTGGCTGGGCGCGGCATGCAGCGCCTGGCGAGTGCGCACCAACGCCTTGGTCGGCATGCCGGCGAGTTGGGTGGCCAGTTTGTCAACCGTGGCGACTAGCTCCGCGTCGTCCACCACCTGCCAGATCAGGCCCCACTCGGCCGCTTTTTCCGCCGGCAGCTTGTCAGCCAGCAGGGCCAACCCAAAAGCCCGGGCCATGCCCACGCGCTGCGGCAAAAACCAGGTGCCGCCGGTGTCCGGGATCAGACCGATCTTGCTAAACGCCTGGAGGAATGAAGCCGACTTGCCGGCAATCACCAGATCGCAGGCCAGGGCCAGGCTGGCACCCGCACCGGCTGCCACGCCATTGACCATGGCGACGGTGGGCACGCGCAGGTTTTGCAGGCGCAGGATCAGCGGCTTGTAGTTTTGCTCCACGACATTGCCGATGTCCGGCGCCGTGGCACCCATCACCATGTCGGGGTCGGCCAGGTCCTGCCCGGCACAAAAGGCGCGGCCGGCACCGGTGAGCACCAACACGCGGATGCTCTTGTCGGTCTGGATGCTGTCGAGCGCGTCGCGCAGCTCCACATGCATGGCACCGGTGAAGCTGTTGAGCTTGTCGGGGCGGTTCAGAGTCAGGCGGGCGACGCCGGCTGCGACTTCAAAGAGGATGTTCTGGTAGTTCATGGTCAGTCTCTGGCTTGCTGTGGTGTTGGGTGGTGTTGGGTAAAGCGCCGCAGGCCTTACATGCCCAGGTACGCAGCGCGCACCTGTTCGTTGTGGATCAGGTCTTCACCCGTGCCGGTGAGCGTGACGGTGCCGGTCTCCAGCACATAGCCACGGTCGGCAATGGCCAGCGCGGCGAAGGCGTTTTGTTCCACCAGCAGAATCGTCATGCCCTGGGACTTGAGCGTCCTGATGACGTTGAAGACTTCTTCCACTAAGAGCGGCGCCAGCCCCATCGAAGGCTCGTCCAGCAGCAACAGGCTGGGTCGGCCCATCAGGGCGCGGCCTATGGCCAGCATCTGCTGCTGCCCACCAGACAGGGTGCCGGCCGGCAGGGCGCGCTTTTCTTTCAGGATCGGGAACATGGTGAAGATCTTTTCCATGTCGCCGGCCACCTGGTGTTTGGGCTGGGTGTAGGCACCCAGGCGCAGGTTGTCTTCAATGCTGAGCGGGCCGAACACCTGGCGGCCCTCGGGGCTTTGGCAGATGCCGCGGCGCATGCGCTTGTCGGAGCGCAGGCGGCTGATGTCCTCGCCATCAAAGTGGATGCTGCCGGCGCTGATGGCTTGCACGCCCGACACCGCACGCAAAAACGTGGTCTTGCCGGCGCCATTGGCACCGACCAGGGCCACGGTCTCGCCCTTGCGCACCTCCAGCGTGATGCCCTTGAGCGCCTTGATGCGGCCATAGCAACTCTCCAGCCCCTCCACCTTGAGCAGCACCGGTTGCACTGTTGCCGGGGCTTGCAAACTGCCCACGCTGCTGGCACCCAGGCCCACCGAGTCTGGGGCGAGGCTTGCGATGCGGTGAAACAGTTCGCGGAACTCGGCCCGGGCCTGGTCGCCAAACACCGGGTCGCTGTGGCTGCGAAAGGCCTGGTTGATTTCGGCCCAGTCCTGCGGCAGCAGCAGCTTGCGCGCCAGCGGCAGCACCTGTTTTTCTTCGGTCCAGATGTGGCCCTTGAGCCCATCGGTGTAGCGCTTGATGGCCACAGCCAGCTCGGCAACGGGCAGCTGCCCCTGGGCAGCGGCCGCCAGCTTGGCACGCAGTTGCGCCAGATTTTCCGGGCCTCGGGCGTGGTCGGCTTCCAGCGCGTCCAGCACCTCGGCGGCTTCGGTACTGCGCAGGCGCAGCAGCCGAAACAGGAAGTCGTCTTCCTTGGGGTGGTGCATGCGGTCCACAAACTGCGTGATGTAGTCGAGTGCGGCCTCAAAGAACGCGATCTCCAGGGGCGCGCCGGCCTGCATGTCGGAGGCCACATGGTCCAAGGTGGTGGCCAGGCGCCACATATTGCTGTGTTCCTGGCTGATGGTGGTGAGTGCGTCCATGGGGTTTTTCGTTCAGGCGTGGGCGCCCAGATAGGCAGCGATCACATCAGGGTTGCGGCGCACTTCCGCGGCCGTGCCTTCGGCCAGCTTGCGTCCGTAGTCCAGCACCAGAATGCGGTCGGACAGGTTCATCACCATCTTCATATCGTGCTCCACCAGCACCACGGTCACGCCGGTGTCGGCCACCTTGCGGATCAGGGCATCCACCTCGATGGTTTCCTTGGGGTTCAGGCCGGCGGCCGGTTCGTCCAGAAACAGCAGGCGCGGTTTCATGGCCAGGGCGCGCGCAATCTCCAGGCGCTTCAAGGCACCGTAGGACATGCTGTCGGCACTGGCGCTCGCATAAGCCTCCAGACCGACAAAGCGCATCAGCTCCAGCGCCTCGGCGTGCAGATCGAGGTCGCGCGCCTTCAGCGCAGGCCAGCGCAGGGCGGCCTTGAACAGGTTGCGATCCAGGCGCAGATGGGCACCGACCATGACGTTCTCCACCGCGCTCATGTTCATGCAGATCTGCAGGTTCTGGAAGGTGCGCGCCACGCCGCGCTTGGCCAGCACATCGGGCGACTTGCCCTGGATGGGCTGGCCATCCAACAGGATGCTGCCGGCGGTGGGCGTGTAGATGCCAGTGATCAGATTGAACAGCGTGGTCTTGCCGGCACCGTTGGGCCCGATCACGGCATAAACGATGCCGGCGTCAATGCTAAACGACGCGTTCTGCACGGCCTTGACGCCGCCAAACTGGATCGAGAGGTCTTGAACTTCAAGCAGCGCCATGTTCATTCCCCCTTGCCGAAACGCGCTGCCAGCGTGGGCACCAGCCCCTTGGGCATGAAGATCATGCTGAGCATCAGGATGGCGCCAAACACCACCGTCTCCCAGCCCTCAAAGGTGGCCAGCGCCTGCGGCAAGGCGGTAAGCAGCACGGCGCCCAGCACCGAGCCGTAAATGGAGCCCATGCCGCCGATCACGACCATGGTGACCAGCTCGATCGAATGGAAAAAGTCCGCCAGATTGGGCGTCACAAAACCCACGTACAGCGCCGTGACGCTGCCCATGATGCTTGCAAACATGGCAGACATGACAAACACCGTGAGCTTGTAGCGCAGCACGTTCACGCCCACCACCTTGGACGCCACCTCGGAGCCATGCAAGGCCCGCAGGGCGCGGCCAAAGGGTGAATCGATCAGGTTGATGGAGGCCCAGATGCTGAAGCACAGCAGGCTGGCGACGATCCAGTACCAGGGCTTGTCACCGGAGATCTCGAAACTGCCAAAGACCATGGGCGGCACAGCCATGCCGTCGGGGCCACCGGTCAGGGCCGCTTCGTTGCGCACCACGATGTTGATGATGATGCCCAGGCCCAGCGTGGCCATGGCCAGGTAATGGCCCTTGAGGCGGAAGATCGGGCGCGCCAGCACGGCGGCCAGGGCACCGGCGGCAATCGCACCGGCCACCACGGCCAGCAGCGGATGCCAGCCGAAATGCGTGGGCAAGGCGGCGGAGGCGTAAGCGCCGATGCCAATAAAGCCGGCATGGCCCAGGCTGATCTGTCCGGCAAAGCCGATCAGCAGGTTCAGGCCCAAGACGATGACGGCATTGATGGCCATGCGAATCGCCAGGTCCACATAAAAGCTGTTGGGCAGCACCAGCGGCAAGAGCAGCAGAACGGCTGCGATCAGGGTCAGACCGCGGTAAGGATGTTTGCTCATNCGCTTAGACCCGGTCTGTGGCTTTGCCACCAAAGAGGCCGCTGGGCCGGAAGAACAGAATCAACAGGATCAGCACGAAGGGCATGGCGTCCTTGTACGAAGACGAGATGTAACCGGCGCCCATAGCCTCCAAAACACCGACCAGCAAACCGCCAACCACCGCCCCCAGACCACTGCCCAAGCCACCCAGCACCGCGCCGACAAAACCCTTGAGGCCGAGCATGATGCCGGCGTCATACGAGGTCAGCGTGATGGGCGTGATCAGAATGCCACCCAGGGCGCCCAGGGCCGCCGACATGGCAAAGCTCAGAAACAGCACGCCGTCGGTGTTGATGCCCACCAGCTCGGCCGCCACCCGATTGAAGGAAGTGGCCAGCATGGCCTTGCCCATCAGGGTGCGGGCGAAGAAGTACCACAGGCACAAGACCACCACGGCAGTGACGCCCAGCACCCACAGGCTTTGCGGCATGAGCGTGGCGCCCAGCACGTTGATGGGCTGTTCACCCGAGAAGGCCGGCAGGCTGAAGGTGCCCTTGCCCAGCCAGATTTGCACCAGACCGCGCAGCACCAGCGAGGCGCCTATGGTGATGATGATCAGCGTGACCGGCTCGGCGCCCTTGACGGGCTCGATGGCTACTTTTTCCATCACCAGGCCGACGATGGCCGGCAGCACGATGGCCAGCACCAAGGACAGCGGCAGGCCCAGTCCCGAGTGGGTGAAGTACACCGCCAGCATGCCGCCCAGCATGATGAACTCGCCCTGGGCGAAGTTGATCACATGGCTGGAGTTGTAGATCAGCGTGAAGCCCAGCGCGGCCAGGGCGTAGGTGGAACCCACCGTGATGCCCGAGAACAGGAATTGCAGGAATTCGGCCAGCATCAGGCGTTCACCCGATGGCCGTTGCGGCATTCAATTGTCTTTCGACCGTGGGGCACAGGAGTCTCCTTGTGTTTTTACCTGGCATGCGGCCTGCCCGGCTTTTGTCTCATTCTCTGGGTCCGAATTCTGACATTCAGAATCGATTACGTCAAATAAAAGATACACAAAAATTAACTTTACTGAAGTTTTTGTATCGTATTAGGGTTTTTACCTAGATTTCAGCAGGTTTTTACGGCCGTCATTACCTGCGATTTTCGACCCTTCTCTTACGTGGGATAACACCAGACGGACTCACACGCTGAAAGTGAAAAGAGCGCTGAAACCCGTCTTAAAGAGACACGGATTTATTAAAAATCGTATAAATTGTGAATCACTTAGCGCGAGGAACCCAGGCGCTTGGACAGGGCGGCGGTGGTTCGCTTGAGCTCGGTCAGCGCCAGGCTTTCGGGGCCCAGATCCGAGATGCCTTCCACGCCGACGATGGATACGGCCATGGAAATATGGTTCTTGAAATTGAACACCGGGGCGGCCAGCCCCAGGACGCGGCGGGAGTAGTCGCTGTCGCGCACAAAGGAGTAGCCCTGGGCACGGACCTCCTTCAACACGGCCTCCACCTGCTCAAGCGTCTTGAATTCCATGGAGCGCCCCAAATGCAACTCGCGTTCCAGGAGCGGGCGCACGACCTCCGTGGGCATCCAGGCCGCGAACAAGCGCCCAGTGGAGGTAGCCAGCAGACTGACCGTGTTACCGGTGACGACGTTGACGGTAATGGGGCGGTGCGGGCGCTCCCAGCGCACCATCACCGGACCAAACTCGCCCCACACCGACAGGGCGGTGGTTTCATTGGTCAGGTCGCGTAGCTCGGAAATGCTGCTGAGGCCCAGCTTGACGCGGTCCAAGCGGTCCACCGCAGCCAGGCCCAGTGGAATGGCCAGGGGCCCGAGGTCGTACTTGGAATTGTCGTTGTCCTGCTGCACCAGCCCGGAGCGCACCAGGCTCACCAGATAGCGGTGCGCCTTGGAGGCAGGCATGTCAGCCGCAGCGGCGATTTCCTTGAGCATCATGGCCGAGCCGGATTCCACCAGCACCTTCAGCACGTCGATGCCAATCTCCAGGGATTGCACGCCGTGGCTGCTCTTGGGTTCATCATCCATAGGTTCCCTTCAGGCGGCGCCCGGGGCGCCCGCATCCAAATCCATACCGAATTCAAAACGGCTAACCAGCGCACGCGACGCTTGTGGAGCGCTGCCACTGGAAAGCCGCACATGGGCGTCCAAGTGGCGCTCGGACAGCGGCAACAGCTTGCGGTACAAATCCCGGCACAGGTGGCGTGCGCTGCTGCCCGGCCAAGTGACGGGCAGCAGGCTTTCCGGCAACTGAGGGTCGCGCAACAGCAACCTGCGCACATCATGAATCAACAGGGTGCGCACCAGAAAGGCGTTCTCTTCCGATACATCCTCCGGACCGCAAGCCACCAGCGCATCGCGGATGGGCTGGTACTTTTGCAAAAAGCCTTGGTAGGACAAAGCCAGGTCGTCCAGGTTCCAGGCTTTTTGCACCATATCGATGTCAGTGGCGCACTGCAAAGTCCGGGAGTTGACAGCCACTAGAGGCATAAGGTGCGCAAGCACGGTGTCGAGGCCTTCCGACACCAGGCTGTCCATGACCTTTTCCAGATCCGCAGTCGGGTGGACAAAGCCGCCACTCGCGGTTTCGCCAAAACCGTGCCAAAACAGCGCTCTGCGCAACTGCTCACGCGATCGAATGTCCAACTCGCCAATGACCAGGATCAGGCGCCAACGCCGATCCCAACCCGGAATGTCGGCCGCATAAATTTGCCGGGAAGCTTCATCGAAACGGCTGCGCCCCGAGCGGGTGAGCATGTAATCGGTCTTGCGCCCCAGGGCCTCGGACTGCAGCCACTCCTCCTTGACCAGGCGGTAAACGGCGGTGCGCACCAGGCGCTCATTCACACCCAGGGGCTGCAACAACTGAATCATGCTGCCCAGCGATACCCTACCACCACGCGGCAGGATGGCATCCCCAAAAACCGTAGTGATCAAGGAGCCGGCCTGGATACGGCTCTTCTGCCGGAACCGCTCCAGTCGTACGTCAATCGCCTTTGAGACCGTGTCTTTCACCATATGAGAAGTGTAGTCGCCGTTCCAAAAGAATCCGGACAGGGATGCAAGCGACAGCTCAATGTACTCATCCCAGGCTGCAACAACGCTTGACGAGCGGCAAATCAAGTCTTAAATGATTTTCTGGTTCACCCGCTTGCTCAAGGCCTCGGCGCTTTCCTTGCGCTCGCTGTAGCGGTCCACCAGATAGTGCGCCACGTCGCGCGTCAGCAGGGTGAACTTCATCAGCTCCTCCATCACATCCACCACGCGGTCGTAATAGGCACCAGCCTTCATGCGCCCGGCCTCGTCAAACTCCAGAAACGCCTTGGCCACCGAGCTCTGGTTGGGGATGGTCAGCATGCGCATCCAGCGGCCCAGAATGCGCATCTGGTTGACGGCGTTAAACGACTGCGAACCGCCGCTGACCTCCATCACCGCCAGCGTCTTGCCCTGCGTCGGGCGCACCGCGCCGACAGACAGCGGAATCCAGTCGATCTGGCTTTTCAGAATGCCGGTCATGGCGCCATGGCGCTCGGG
>TBL_comb47_HYPODRAFT_10000912_pt1 | contig 38831 bp, 32 predicted proteins | sample TroBogypolimnion_40_FD_10682 | JGI IMG/M metagenome (IMG submission 10682)
GAGCCAATATGGCATTGCCAAAAGTCTCGGCCGTGATTCCCGTGCCGTCAGAGATAAAAAAAACACTTCGATGGGTCATCGCATCACTTTCTTTTGCCAATTTGGTCTGCAAGCCGCAAAGGCGAGCCCACGCGCGCCTGCCTCGCCCTAAAATAACATGATTATCCTCTGGGATCGTCGATCGGGCTTGAGACCCAAGGGCAGTGGCAAACGAATTGGGAAACGCCATGGGTTAAACCATGGGGGATGCATGGGGGGAGGCGTTGCCGCCCATTTTTTCAAAGTGGGCTTTCTGGCCTTTCTGGCCTTTGTAAATTTCGTATAACTCTGGAGTAGCGCTTTCATGTCAACCTTATTCAATGCCACAGACTTGGTGGTGCCCTTTGAAAAATTAAGGATGAGTGATGTGGAGTCAGTGGGCGGTAAAAACGCGAGTTTGGGTGAGATGATCTCTCAGTTGCCCCAAGGCGTGAAAGTTCCGACGGGCTTTGCCACCACCGCCCATGCCTTTCGAGAGTTTTTGCGCCACCAGTCCCTGGACCATCGCATCCAAGAGAGATTGTCTACACTGGACGCGGACGATGTGCGGGCCTTGGCTGCAGCGGGTCAAGAGATCCGCGAGTGGATTTTGGTGCAACCCTTCCCCTCGGACTTGGAGCGCGACATCCGAGCCGCACACTTGCTGCTCGAGAGCAGCGCAATTGGCGCATCCTTTGCGGTGCGCTCTTCGGCCACAGCCGAGGACTTGCCCGATGCCTCGTTTGCCGGACAACAAGAAACCTTTTTGAACGTCTCTGGCATTGAGCATATCTTAGGCAAAATGCGCGAGGTCTTCGCCTCCCTCTACAACGACCGCGCCATCAGCTACCGGGTGCACAAAGGCTTTGCCCACGAGACCGTCGCGCTCTCCGTGGGAGTGCAAAAAATGGTTCGCTCCGATTTGGGGGCCGCCGGGGTGATGTTCACCTTGGATACAGAATCGGGTTTTGAGGACGTGGTCTTCATCACCTCAAGCCTTGGGCTTGGCGAGAGCGTTGTGCAAGGCGCAGTCAACCCAGACGAGTTTTATGTGCACAAACCGTCGCTTCGGGCCGGCAAAAAAGCCATCATCCGACGCGCCTTGGGCTCCAAACTTGAGCAAATGGTCTTCACCACAGCCCAGGAGTTCCAAAGCAGTGGCAAATGGGTCAAGATCACTGAAGTTCCCACCGAGCAGCGCAATCGGTTTTCTTTAAGTGACGCCGACGTGGAGCAATTGGCCAAGTACGCCTTGGCCATTGAGGTGCACTATGGACGCGCCATGGACATCGAGTGGGGCAAGGATGGCGTCGACGGCGAACTCTACATTCTGCAAGCCAGACCCGAGACCGTCAAGAGCCAGATGAAGGGTCAAGTTGAGGAGCGTTACAAATTGAAAGGAAAAGGCGCCTTGCTCACACAGGGTCGTGCCATTGGCCAAAAGATTGGCTCTGGGCCCGTGCGCATTGTGCAAAATCTCTCGGAGATGGACAGCGTCAAAGCGGGCGACGTCTTGGTCACCGACATGACCGACCCCAATTGGGAGCCGATCATGAAGCGCGCGAGCGCCATCGTCACCAACCGAGGTGGGCGCACTTGCCATGCGGCCATCATAGCGCGCGAGTTGGGCATACCTGCGGTGGTCGGTTGCGGCAACGCCACCGATTTACTAACGCAAGGAGCCTTGGTCACGGTTTGTTGCGCCGAGGGGGACACCGGGGTCATTTACGACGGCTTGCTGGAGACCGAAGTCACCCAGGTCACGCGTGGCTCCATGCCCAACATTGCCACCAAAATCATGATGAATGTGGGCAACCCGCACCTGGCATTTGACTTTTGCCAACTGCCCAACGAGGGGGTTGGACTGGCTCGCTTGGAGTTCATCATCAACAACAATATTGGCGTGCACCCCAAAGCCATTTTGGATTACCCCAATGTAGACCCAGACTTGAAAAAGGCCGTCGAATCGGTTGCCAGGGGACATGCCTCACCAAGGGCTTTTTATGTGGACAAAGTTTGTGAAGGGGTGGCCACGATTGCTGCGGCGTTTTGGCCCAAGCCCGTCATCGTTCGCTTGTCCGATTTCAAGTCCAATGAATACCGCACCCTTATTGGGGGGAGTCGCTACGAGCCTGAGGAAGAAAACCCCATGCTTGGCTTCAGGGGCGCCGTGCGGTATTTGAGCGAAAGCTTTGCCGAGGCTTTTGCCATGGAGTGCGAAGCCATCCACCGGGTTCGCAGCGACATGGGCCTCACCAATGTGCAAGTGATGGTCCCCTTTGTGAGAACGCTCAAGCAAGCCCGCCTGGTGACCGAGCGTTTGGCCACATTTGGGCTTCAACGTGGCGTGGACGACCTCAAGCTCATCATGATGTGCGAGATCCCCAGCAATGCGGTCCTCGCCGATGATTTCTTACAGTACTTTGATGGCTTTTCCATCGGCTCCAACGATTTGACCCAACTCACCTTGGGACTGGATCGGGACTCAGGTCTGGAGCTTTTGGCCCAGGACTTTGATGAACGCGACCCCGCTGTCAAAGCCCTGCTCGTATTGGCCATACAAGCGTGTTTGCGACAAGGCAAGTACGTGGGCATTTGCGGACAAGGGCCCAGTGATCACCCCGACTTCGCCCGCTGGTTGGTGGACAACAAGATCAGCTCCATCTCCTTGAACCCCGACAGCGTGGTGAGCACTTGGCAAGATCTTGCCAAGACAGCGTGAATTAAGCCTCAATCTCGCCTGGTTCTTAGGGCTGCCAAAATCCAATATGGGACTCGCTTGCCTCATCAATCAGGGCCGGCCCGATGCATTCGATGGGATGGGGAGAGGCCTGGTAAATCTCTTTGATCGACCATGCCAAATCGCGATACTCTTCTTTGAGGCCGCGCATTTGCCGCATGCGAACAGCGTCTAGCCCAAACACCACACGGCGAATGCCTGATAAAAAGATCGCGCCCGAGCACATCACACACGGCTCGCCGGACGCATAAAGGGTGGCCTCCATGAGCACGGATCTGGAGTGCTCATGGCTTGCAATGCGAATGGCCCCGGTCTCCGCGTGTGCCGTGCAGTCCTGCGCTTGTTTGGACTGGTTGTAAAACTCCACCAAGACCTCGCCGCTCTTGGCCACAATCACGGCGCCAAAGGGACGGTTGCCACTGGCGCGTGCAGTGTGGGAGTGAGCAATGGCTTGGCGCAGATAAAGCGCATCCGTTTCAGACAAATGCTCCTCTGGTGGTAAATCTGTTTTCACGAAAGAACTCCTGGAGATGTTAAAAAAACACCGCAGCGTGTTCAGGCATGCTCTGCGGCCAAGCGCAAGACTTCTTGGCGAAGGGTCTCACCGTCTTCATCGGCCAAGGCCGCGAGCCTCAAGCTCCTGAGTGTTGCTGCGCTCATCTCTGGGTCTCGATCCAAACAAGACACCACGAGATGGTAATTTCGCACCCCACGCTCGTGGGTATCGCTGTAGCCTTTGACCAAGCCTTGGCATTCAATGTAAGCCATGGCCAATTCTGGGGCTTTGGGGATGAGTCGCAGCATGCGACCCAGCCAATCTTCAATCATGCTATTTTCTGACTGATAGCGCAAAGTGCTTTGCCGCCAGTGACGGGCCAAGGCCACAGTTCTTAAGAGCAAAAAACCACTCAGTGAGGTGCTTTGGATCACACGCCCTTTTTGCGTCAAACGCAAAATCCAGTTGTGTAAAAGGGGGGTGTTCAAGATCAAACGTCCACACCAAGCCGGCAAAGTTTCACACACCTCTTGCACTCGGGGATGGAAGTACTCATGGATTTCCAGCGTTTGCTCACGCTCGACTTGGGCCTCGTGTCGCACACGAGCAAAGCGTGTGTGCCGGGTTTTAAGGTCGGCCACCCTGGCGGTGTCTTCGTAAGACATCCAAAGCGCCAAATGACGCGCGCACTCACTCAGGATCTCCACATGGGTGCAATGGCTGCCGCGAAGAACAGCCTCAACCTTGTTCAATCGATCCAAATAAAGATTGGCATAAGCAGTGCCCTGATAGTCCACCAAGCGCCTGAGGCCCTCGAGTGCCAAGGGATGACACGCAGGGGGGAGTTTTTGCAAGCGCTCGAGGAGCACCTCAATGTCGGGGTGCAAGCCTTGGGCGGGCTTGGCTGCCAATGAAGTCCCATGGCTTGTGGCTTTGTGTTGCTCGAGGCGACCATCGGACTGGGCCGAACTGCCCAAGGCCATGCCCGCCTTGAACGCCGCCAAACTCGACGCCACGCCCAAGCCTGCCATTTCAATGGTGCGCTCAAAGGCTTCGCTGGCAAAAGGCAAAGCGCCACTGGCGGCCAAGGCACCAAAAAGAACGGCGGAGATGACACTGCGATGATGCTGGGCCACTTGGGCCATGTCAAAGGCGACAAAGCGTTGTGCCGACAAACGCGACTGCTCGATCAAGGTTGGGGCATCCACCCGAGCGTCGGACTGGGCGGTTTTCTCCGTCATCGAATACACACGGTGGGTTGATGCGATGAGGGTGGTCTTGTGAGGACTCACCAAACCACGCACGACCGCACGGCCAGCCTCCATCAACTCAGAGGCCAGCACCACATCGACGTCGCCGGGGGTGGGCATGAGAGAGAGAACCGGAGCCATGCCAACGCGATGAGCCTCTTGCTCTGGGAACAATTCCAAATAGTAAATGGTGGCACCCGTGCGTTGGGCCACACCCGGCACCGAGGTTGTTTGTGCAATATAGCCCTGGCTCTCACCCAGGCTCACAATCCAATCGGCCAAGACACCTCCACCCTCACCGCCCATGGCCAGAATGGCGATTTTGATCGGTTCAAGGGTCCCCATGTTCAAAACCCATAACGCATAGAGCGCGAGTGCAGTCTCGCCTGGACCCAAGCAATAATTGTTCGGGCCGTCTTGCCGCGCACGCGCTCCCAAAGCCCAGGATTGGAGATAATTTTTGCATCATAAAAGGAGGGACACAACACGGCCGCATGGGCCGCTTCGCCGCAAACGCCGCATCCCACACAACTGTCCAACACGGTTGCCACCGGCTCTCGCCGCAATGGGTCGGGGTTGTCTTTGATCGACAGTGATGGACATCCCGAGAGGCGAATGCAAGAATGGTCTCCCGTGCAAGTGTCTTCGTCCACACCGAACTTTTCGCGCACCACGCGTTCACCGCGCGCGAGTGCAGCTCGAACCAAAGGTTTCTCGCGCCTTTGCTTGTTGAGCATGCACTCGGACTGAGCGATGATCACCTTGGGGCCTTCCATCTCACTGTTCAATGCCAACTTCATGGCGTCTCGCATGCCCGCGACGTCATAGGTTCGTCTCACCATTTTGACCCACGTCACCCCCACACCTTTGACCGCTTTTTCGATGGCGTGACCGGTGCTTCGGGTGGGGTTGCTGGCTTTGGAAGACAGCACATCTTGGCCACCCGTGGCCGAGGTGTAACTGTTGTCGACAATGAGGGTCAAGTTGCGGCTTTTATTGAAGACAGCGTTGGCCACACCTGAGGTCAAGCCATTGTGCCAAAAACCGCCATCTCCCATGATAGAGATGGCTTTGCTAGAAGCCGCGTCATTGAAGGCGGAAGAGCCGGCAGTACCCAGGCCATAACCCATGGTGGTGTTGCCCAAATTAAAGGGCGGCAAGATAGAAAACAAGTGACAACCAATGTCAGCGCTGACGTGGTGAGTCCCCAGTTCTTTTTCCATGAGCTTCATGGCGGTAAAAATGGGGCGCTCAGGGCAGCCAGTGCAAAACCCAGGCGGGCGAGCATGCACATGCGGTGCAATGGCCTTGATCACCTCGGCATGGCGCTCACGGGGTATGGAGTCGACAGCTTGATCGCTTTGCAGTGAGGACTCAAGGTTGGCCGCAGTCTTTGGCAAACCACCGTAGTAGCGCAAAAAGTCCCCCAGACCCTTTTCAACCGCACTGCTCACATACTCCCCAGCCAGGGGCAAAAAGTCTTTGCCATGAAGCTGCGTTTGGACCCCTTCGCTTCTGAGCAGGTGTGCCAAGTTTTGCTCAACATGGTTGGGTTGACCCTCCTCGACCATCAAAACCGCTTCCAAGCCTTGGCAAAACTGCAGCACTTCCGTGGGGATGACAGGGTAAGCCACATTCATCACATACAAGGGCACTTGACTTTGACCGTAGACATCAGACAGCCCAAGCCTTTGCAGCGCTCTCACCACGGTGTTGTACATGCCGCCTTGCAAGATGATGCCAATAGGCCCCTTTCCCAGCGCAAAAAACTCATTGAGCTCATGCTCTTGGATGAACTTGATGGCTTTGGGCCAACGCGAGAGCACTTTTTCTTGCTCATGCAAAAAGGAGGCAGGAGGCAAGACGATGCGAGAGACGTCGCGCTTGGGGTTCTTGAGCGCATCGGCCAAGGTAAACTTGGGCTTCAAGTTTTGCGACGTTTTGAAGCGGCCGTGCACATGACACGCGCGAATGCGAAGTTGCATCATGACTGGCGTGTTGCTGGCCTCCGAGAGCTCAAACCCCATTTTGACGGCCCGCACCATGCTGGGCAAATTGGGCCTGGGGTCGAGCAGCCAGATTTGAGACTTCATGGCAAAGGCATGGCTTCTCTCTTGCATGATGGACGACCCATCCCCATAGTCCTCACCCACTATGATGAGGGCCCCACCCAAGACACCCCCTGAGGACAAATTGGCCAAGGCGTCGCTTGCGACATTGGTGCCGACAGTGGCCTTGAAGGTCACGGCGCCTCGCAAGGGGTAATTGACACTGGCCGCCAAGGTTGCCGCCGCTGTCGCTTCGCTGGCGCTGCTCTCAAAGCGAACGCCTTGTTGAGTCAAAATGTCTTGGGCGTCCGAGAGCACATCCATCAAGTGCGAGATGGGCGCCCCTTGATAACCCGCCACATAGGACACGCCCGACTCAAGCAGTGCTTTGGTGACCGCCAAAATGCCCTCGCCACGAAACTCCTCGCCCTCGCCGAGCTTGAGCTTTTGGACCTCTTCTTTGAATGAGCGCTCAGCCATTGTTTTTTTACCTCAACCGTTCTTCCATTGGCACGCTCTGTGTGGAGGCATGCGTGCATTGATGTTGCTCTGAATTCAAGCTCATAATATCATTGGCCTGCAGACACCCGATAGGGAATGATTTCCCTGATGCCCTTCTTTATGGGCCGTCTTTGCCTGTATCATGTTTGTTCTCCTTGTTGTCATCGGGCCTCATCATCGAAATGAATTTTCACACGGTGCATACAAGGGAAAACCCGAATCCGCGGCCTAAACCCTTGAACGCCTTCTTTCAAAAAAACCCTATGGAGTTTTCAATGAACATCAGAAAAATGACTGCCCAGTTGATCCTGAGCGCACTGTGCCTTGGCCTCACGTCTTGGGCCATTGCGGCCGACAAGATCAAGGTTGGATTTGTGAGCACCTTGTCGGGGCCATCGTCGGCACTGGGGACCGATATTCGCGACGCTTTCATGCTGGCCGTCAAACTCAACGGCGGCAAACTCGGGGGCTTGCCCGCCGAAGTGTTGATCGGCGACGACCAATTCAAGCCCGATGTGGCCAAAGAGCTCTTTGAGAAAATGGTGCAAAAGGACCATGTGGACTTCATGACTGGGGTGGTTTTTTCCAACATCATGCTCGCGGCGCTGCCAGCCACCGAGGACACCGGCATCTTTTATTTGAGCCCCAACGCGGCACCCTCCCCCTTGGCTGGCAAACAATGCAGTGCCAACTTCTTTGCGGTGTCTTGGCCCAACGACGCCTACCACGAAGCGGCAGGCCAATACGCCACCAATAAAGGGGTCAAGAGCGCTTATTTGATGGCCCCCAACTACCAAGCGGGTCAAGACTCCTTGGCCGGTTTTAAGCGTTTTTACAAAGGCAAAATTTTGGGTGAGGTTTACACCAAGCTTGGCCAATTGGACTATTCGGCCGAATTGGCCGAGATTCGCGCCGCCAAGCCCGAAGTGCTCTATGTCTTTTTACCCGGTGGTCCCGGTGTGAATTTCATCAAACAGTTTGTGGCAGCGGGCTTGGCCAAAGACACAAAACTTTTGGTCCCAGGTTTTGGGGCTGACCAAGACATCATTCGTGGCGTGGGTGCCGACATGATGGGCATCTTTGACACCTCCCACTGGGGACTGGATTTGCCCAATGCCGCGAACAAAAAGTTTGTGGCCGAATTTGAAAAAGAGTACAAACGCTTGCCCACCCTTTATGCCGCTCAGGGCTATGACACCGCGCTCTTGATTGATGCAGCCGTTCGTGCAAGCAGTGGCAACTTGGCCGACAAAGACCAATTGCGCAAAAACCTCAAAGACGCCAAGTTTGCATCGGTGCGCGGTGACTTCAAATTCAACACCAACCACTACCCCATCCAAAACTACTACCTGCGCGAAGTGCAAAAAGATGGGCAAGGCCGTTTGATCAACAAAATCGTGGGCCAACCCATCATGACCAACCACGGTGACGCTTACGTCCAAGATTGCCCACTGCGTTGAGCTTTTAGGTTTGGGCGTGTGATGAGTTCTATCTTGTTGATCGAGCAGGCCTTGAATGGCCTGCAGTTTGGCTTGATGCTGTTTTTGCTCGCCTCGGGGCTCACCTTGGTGTTTGGCATCATGGACATGATCAATTTGGCCCATGGTGCGCTCTACATGGTGGGGGCCTTCCTCGCGGCTTGGCTTTACCCTTTGATCGACTCTTTTGCCTTGAGTGTGGCCTTGGCCATGGTCTTGACTGCGGGGATCGGGATGATCATGGAGGTCACGCTTCTCAGACCACTCTACGCCCGAGATCACCTCTCGCAAGTGCTCGCCACCTTTGCCCTCATCCTCATCTTGAATGAATCGGTCAAGATGGTGTGGGGCACCGATTTGCCTTTGTCTGCCCCAGCAGCGCTTTCCGGACCCATTGAAATCTTACCCGGTCTCCTCTATCCTAGCTACCGACTCATGCTCATTGGAATGGGGAGCGTCTTGGCACTCGCCTTGTACCTCTTGGTCAACCACACCAAGCTCGGTGCTTGGGTGCGAGCAGGCGCATCGGACAGACAGATGGCCATGTCCATGGGGATCAACATCAAACGACTTTTCACCGCCGTCTTTGGACTCGGGGCCGCCATGTGCGCGTTCTCTGGCGCCATGCTGGCACCCTTGCTCGCGGTGCAAGTGGGCATGGGTGAGAACATCTTAATTTTGGCCTTTGTCGTGATTGTGATCGGTGGCATCGGCTCAATTTGGGGCGCCTTTGTGGGCTCAATTTTGGTGGGTGTGGTCGACACCTTGGGTCGCGGCTTGCTGCCTCACGTTTTGGGGCTATTTTTGCCACCCTTGTGGGCGAGTGCTGCGGGACCTTCTTTGGCCTCCATCTTGGTTTATGTCTTGATGGCTGGGGTTTTGTTTTACAAGCCCCAGGGGCTGTTCAGCTCGAACAACTGAGCCCGCTAAATTCTGAGGCTTCGCCAATTGAAAACCCCAACCCCTGTCCCCCACTGGCCCGTGACGCGTCAATGCCTGCCGTGGATCTTTGCCATTGCCGTGGGTGTCTCAGCGCCTTGGGTGCTCATCGCCTTCGATTCGGGCTTTTACATTTCCCTGCTGAGCAAAATGTTGATCTTGGGACTGGCGGCTTGCAGCTTGAACTTCATTTTGGGCTATGGTGGCCTCATCTCCTTTGGACATGCGGCCTATTTAGGTGCTGGCGCCTACACCACGGCCATGCTGATGGGGGCCGGCGTCACCAACGCCTGGGCTTGTCTGGGTGCATCGATCGCGGTGAGTGGCGGCTTGGCGCTGCTCATCGGGCTGGTGAGTCTGCGCACGCGCGGGGTGTACTTCATCATGATCACGCTCGCCTTTGCCCAAATGATGTTTTACCTGATCAACTCCATCAAAAGTTTTGGTGGAGACGAGGGCATTAATTTGGCCCAGCGCTTCACCTTGGGCCTTGGAGAGCATCTCAAAAAAGACCTGCAATTTTATTGGTTGGTGTTGTTCACGGTGTGTGCGAGCCTCTTTTTAATGAATCGACTCCTGCGCTCGAAATTTGGCCGCGTCTTGCAAGCCTTGAAGGACGATGATACGCGTGTGGAATCGATTGGCATCAACGCTTTTCAATACAAACTTGTGGCCTTCACGCTCTCGGCCATGCTGGCAGGACTGGCGGGCGCCTTGCTCGTGAATCAACAAAAATATGTGGGTCCCAACGTGCTCCATTGGATGGAGTCGGGGCTTTTGATGATCATGGTGATTTTGGGCGGGGTGGGGACCCTGAGCTGTGGCATTTGGGGTGCCATCACACTTTTGGGGTTGGAGACGATTTTGGCGCAATACACGACCCATGGCGCTTTTTATGTGGGCTGGTTTTTGCTCTCTGTGGTCCTCTTGACACCGCAAGGACTCAGCGGCTTGTGGGCCAAAGCCAGCGCCTCCTTGCGGCTTAAACCCGGGCCACCACCCCAAGCGCAGACCCCAAAGAAGGGCTCCCCATGAAGCCCAGCGCCATTTTGCAAGCCCACGACTTGGTCAAACGCTATGGCGAATTGCTGGCCACAAACCATGTCAGTCTTGAGGTTTACCCCCACGAAATACACGCCTTGATTGGACCCAATGGGGCGGGCAAAACCACCTTGGTGACCCAGTTGAGTGGTCAACTCCAAAGCGACAGTGGCGAGTTATTTTTTGAAGGCCAGCAAGTCACCCATTTGTCCATGCACGAGCGTGTCCAAAAAGGACTGGTGCGCTCCTACCAAATCACCCGTCTTTTCAAATCCATGACCTGCCTGGACAACATCGCATTGGCTCTTCAGGCCAAACGTGGCCACTCGTTTTCTTTTTGGCGACCGGCCAAAGAGGATCGAGCCTTGAACGACCAGGCCCAGGCCATCTTGAGCGACATTGGTCTTGCGCATCGTCACAGCGAACTCGCCCAGACCTTGTCCCACGCGGAACAAAGAATTTTGGAGCTTGGGCTGGCCTTGGCAACACAACCCAAACTCATCCTTTTGGACGAGCCGATGGCGGGGACTGGCGCTCAAGAGTCTGAGCGCATCATCGCCCTCATAGAGCGGCTCAACAAAACTGCTGCCATCTTGCTCATTGAGCACGACATGGACACCGTGTTTCGCTTGGCCCACCGACTCTCCGTGTTGGTCAACGGCCAAATTATTGCCAGTGGAACTCCTCAATCCATTCGACAAGACCCCGCCGTGATCCAAGCCTATTTGGGAGATGAACACGCATGAGCTCCGCTCTTTTGAAGGTGCATGGTTTGCAAGCCTCTTATGGCCTGTCACAGGTCCTCTTTGGCGTGGACTTGTCCATCCAAAGCGGTGAGTGCATTGGACTGCTTGGCCGAAATGGCATGGGCAAGAGTACCCTTTTGAAATGCATCTTGGGTCTTAAAAGCCACCACCAAGGTGCCATTGAGTGGCAGGGGCAGTCCTTGAAGGGATGGTCCATTGATCGCATTGCCAACTTGGGACTGTCCGTGGTGCCAGAGGGGAGACATGTCTTTCCCAACCTCACCGTTCATGAACACCTCACGGCATTTACAAAACCCCCACGATCGGGCCTGCCCGCGTGGAACGATAAGCGCGTCTATCAACTCTTTGGCCGCTTGGCCGAGCGTCGACACCACCTCGGGCGGCAACTCTCGGGGGGCGAGCAGCAAATGCTGGCCATCGGACGCGCCTTGGTCACCCACCCGAAATTGTTGATCTTGGACGAAGCCAGCGAAGGACTGGCGCCTTTGATTCGAGAAGAAATTTGGAACTGCCTGCGCTTGCTGAGAAACGAGGGCCAAACCCTCATCATCGTGGACAAGTACGTGGAGCGGCTCATTGAGCTGTGTGATCGTCACCTGATCATGGAGCGCGGTGCTGTGGCTTGGACGGGCCACTCGAGCGATCTGGCGCAAAATCGCGATGTGTGGCATCGTTATTTGGGCGTTTAAAAAACTGGGCTCCCAATCCTTTAAACTCGGTCAATCGAAATGATGATTCAACCCTGGCCCCGAGCGTGGTTATGCTGTGTCAACTCACCAGCACCCCCCCCTTTGATGGGCTCTACATTTGACAACTGGAGAATGGCATGACCACCCTTGACCTGGAACACTTGGTGCAACCCGACAAGGTTCACAAAAGTGTCTACACCGACGAGCGTTTGTTTGAGCTGGAGATGGAACATATTTTTGAAAAAGCGTGGGTCTACTGCGGCCACGAATCCCAGGTCAAAAACGTGGGCGACTACTGGACGGTTCAAATCGGGCGCCAGCCCATGGTGATGGTGAGAGACAAGGACCAAGTGGTTCAGGTGCTCTACAACCGTTGTCCCCACCGCGGGGTGCAGTTGTGTGGCAACCAAAGTGGCAACACCGGACAAGCCTTTGTCTGCTCTTACCATGCTTGGAGTTTTCACCTCAATGGCAAAGTCAGAGCCATTCCCTTGATGAAAGGCTATGACGGCACGGCCTTGAAGACGAGCGACCCCGACAGCAGCATGGTACCCGCTGCCAGAGTCAAGAGTTACCGAGGATTTGTCTTTGCCTCTTTGTCCTCGACAGGGCCCGACTTGCTTGAGTTCTTGGGGGATGCCAAAGTCGCCTTTGACGACATGTGTGACCGCTCACCCGTGGGTGAAGTCGAGGCTGTTCCAGTGATGCACCGCGTCGTGCAAAAATCGAACTGGAAATTCTTCATGGAAAACCAACTCGACGCCTTGCACCCCTCGGTCACGCACCAATCCACGGGGGTGGCTGCTCGACGTGTGGAGCAAAGATTGAAATCAGACAATGGCTCGGCCCCTCTATTTTTCCATTACCTCTCCACCTTTGCATCGAGTTTTGACCAATGGGACAGCGTGCAAACAGTCAACTTCCCCCATGGCCATGGTATCTTGAAGGCTTACATGGGACTGCGCCCCACCGACCCCGACACCGTTGAATACGAAGGCATCCTGAAAAAAGCTTATGGTGAAGAAAAAGGCGAGGAATACTTGGGGCGAAGCATTCACCACGTCTTGATTTACCCCTATCTTTCGGTGCAGTCGCCGCTGCAGCAATTGCGTTGTTTGAGGCCCATCTCAGCGAGCGAAACCCAGTCGGAGATTTGGCATTTCAGACTCAAAGGTGTGCCTGAAGCCATTTACCAACGCTCCTTGTGGTACTTCAATTTGGTGAATTCCCCCGCCACCATGATCAATGCAGACGATTTGGAAAACTGGACCAAAGCTCAAATTGGTCTGCAATCGAACGGGGGCGAATGGGTGAGCCTGCACCGCAATTACGGCCAAGACACTGAAAAAGAAGGCGTCCTTTACTCCAACAACGGCACATCGGAAGTGGTGATGAGAAACCAGTTCATTGCTTGGAAAGCTTATATGCTGAGCGCGCAAAGCCCAAACCCGGTCTAACGGAGACAACACACCATGAATCAAACCATCGTTAAAGAAGCATTGGGCAGCGGCGTTGTCATTGAAGCCGTGCAGTCCATGACGGGGGCCGAATCCATTGCGCCCGACCACATGGGCCGAGGCAGCGTGAGCGCCAAAGGCTACATTCCCAAAGCCATGACCATCGGGCGCGAACTCGAGCAAGAAGTTCATCACCTCTTGTTTGCCCAAGCCGCCATGCTCGACGCCAAGAATTGGTCTGGCTTTATAGAACTCTTTTCAAGCGCCGGTGTTTACTGGGCACCTGCTCGTGCAGATCAAACCGATTGGCAGCGTGAAGCGTCTATCTTTGCCGAGGACAAGCTCTTGATGGAGGTGCGCATGGGGCGCTTGCAGCACCCCAATGCCTGGTCACAAGCCCCTTTGTGGGAGACCAACCACATGGTGGGCAATATCGTGGTGGAGTCTCAAGGAGAGGACTCTTTAGAGGTCTTTAGCAAGTTCCAAATGATGGAGCTGCGGCGCGACCATGTGCGGCATTTTGCTGGGAGCTATCGCCACAGCTTGATCAAAGAGTCGGGAGACTGGAAAATCAAACTCCAGCGTGTTGACCTCATCAATGCACAAGCGAGCTTTGATTATGTGATTCAAGCTTGGATCTGAGAGCGCAAGATGTGGGCACTGCACCCGCGCAAGGTTCAACCCAATCTTGACGAGACTGCCCTGGGTTAACTGAAATAAGCACCGCCATTGGCATGCAGGGTTTGACCGGTGATGTAGCGCGCCTTGGGACCACACAAAAAAACCACCAAATCGGCAACGTCTTCGGTTCGCCCTTTGAGACCCGACAAGGTTTTATTTTTCGCATGGTGCTCAGGGGCTCCAAGGCCCGCACTCTCTCCCCGCTCGGTCTCGATCAATCCGGGCACCACGCAATTGACATTGACGCCGTGTTCGCTTAAATCGCAAGCCAGCGCTCGGGTAAGTCCAATCAACCCCGTTTTGGCGGCAATCACATGCACGCGCTCGCGTGAACCGGTGTGTGCCGACATGCCGCCAAAATTGATGATGCTGGCCATGTCCGAGCGTTTCAAATGCTCAAGGGCGGCATGAGAGCACAAATAAGATCCATCCAAAATCACCCCGATGACCTCTCTCCACTGCTCCCAGCCGAGTTCCTCGAACTTGGCGTGTCGCCTAAGGGCCGCGTTGTTGACAAGGATATCGAGCCGTCCAAACGATTTGACGCAGGCATTGACCAAACCCAGCACTTGCTCAGGACTCGACACATTGGCCAAGTGCACTTGGGCTTGCCCTCCCAGATCTCGAATCTCCTGCGCAACCCGCTCAGCCTCAACTTGGTCGCTCACGGCACTCACCATCACCTTGGCCCCAGCACGCGCAAGCCCCAGCGCAATGGCGCGACCAATGTTGCGAGCAGAACCGGTCACCAAAGCCACTCGGCCTGACAATTCCCCCTGGGCCAAGCCCTCAGTCATTTGCGATTCGCCCATGTCTCATTGTCCCAGCAAGGAAGCTTCAATCACCAAGGCGTGTCTCATGCCAAGAAGCAACGCCAAGGCCGAGTGCGACAAATCTGACGACCATCCCCCATAGGCACAATTGGCAAGAAATTTTTGATGCAAATCGGTTTGGCTCATGGGGTCGTCCTTGCCACCGCGGAAGTGATCTTGTTGGGCCTCCATCACTTGCCCGTTTTTGAGCGTGACGCGGACATGCCCGGTGAATTTTTTCGGGTAGGGATTATCAGGATCCACCACATAGCTCACTTTGCTGGCCAAATGTCTCACCTGCTCGTCGTGCACCACCTGCGGTTCATATTCAACGAGCCCAGCATCGCCTCTCAGCAGCCCCACCGCCACAGCATAGGGGATGCTGAATTTGGCCGCGTAGCCATTGATCGGTTGTTGCTTGGCCGCAAGGGGTTCCCACAAACGGTGAACAATGCCATGGGCGGTATTGCACTGAATGTGGTCAATGTCTTGCACCTTGAGTCCACCCTTGACCAAGGCCCTTGCGCAATCGATGTAAGGGTGTGCCATGGTTCCACAGGCATAGGGTTTGAACGCCATGTCGGCGGCCAGCCATTGAACGCCTGCATGGCTCAACATTTCTTCAAAAAAACCCTCATCGGTATTGGCAAATGCATGGAAAAAGCCATGCGTACCCTCAAAGAGGGTTCTCGGGCCCGTGAATCCCTCTTGGGCCAAGCGAGCCGCACGGTAACCCGCTTGCGCCGCCCACCCGGGGTGCATGCGCTTGGTCCACGCCCCTTCGGCCAAGTATTCAATGATGCCAGACGCCATGCTGCCGGCAATCCCCAAGGCATTCATCCACTGATGGGGAGTCAAGGACAATGCACTGGCCACGCCCGCGGCCGCGCCCAAGGCGCCAAACACGGCGGTGGGGTGGAATCCCGCTTGATGAACCTTTTTGGGCGCAACACTGCACAAGCGACACATGACTTCAGAGCCCACCGCAATGCCCCAGGCCAAATCAGCACCACTCAAGTGGTGAAACTGTGCGGCGGCCAGCACCCCAGGAACCACCACTGCACCGGCGTGGATGGGGCCACCCTCAAAGGTGTCATCGTAATCCTCGCCATGGGTGGCGGTGCCATTGATAAGCGCAGCGGCGGCGACGCTCGCTGACCCCGCATGGCCAATCACGGTGCAGACTCCCGGCTCCAAGCTTGCGCGGTGCATGGCCCCGACATAATCAGAGTGACGAGCCGCCACACAAAGACCAGCGACATCGACCAACAGCGCATCGACCAGGGTTTGCATGTTGACGGGCAAGACATCCTGGCCATTAGTCCTCTTTTTGGACTGGGTTGTGGGCCTGGCAAAGGCCTGGCCCCACTGCTCGGAGATTGAAACGCTAGGCAATGGATCCATGACTCTCACTCCAAGGCGATTTTGCTGGTCACGGCGACTTCGTGCCAGTGTTTGACTTCCAGCTGAATGTAGTTTTCAAATTCTTTAGGGCTCATGGGCATGATGTTCAAGGCTTGTTCAGAAAAACTTTTGCGCACTTGCGGCAAGCTCAATATTTTATTGATTTCAACATTCAACTTGTTGCGAATGGCATCGGGGAGTTTGGGGGGGCCAACAATGCCATACCAGGTCAAGCCATTGAATCCCTCATAGCCGGACTCCTTGAACGTGGGCACATCGGGCAGCAGAGCGTGGCGGGTTTCTCCCGTCACCGCCAAGGCCTTGAATGAACCATTTCGAATGTGGGGCAAGCCGGCAGACAAACCTGGAAAGATGATCTGGATATGACCTCCGATGGAGTCGGTAAAAGCTTGTCCAATGCTGCGGTATGCAATGGCTTGACTGGTCATACCGGTCAAATTTTTGAATTGCTCCATGAGCAAATGGTTCAAGGTGCCCACCCCCGATGTACCGTAATCGGTTTGAGTGGGATGCTCTTTGGCATAGATCACCAATTCACCAAGATTGTTCACCGGCAAATTTTTGTTGATCACCAACACATTGGGTGTGCCACCCAGCATGGCAATGGCGGTAAAGTCTTTGATGGGGTCGTAAATGCCTTTTTTGACCGCTGGGGTGGTGCCATGGGTGGCCACATAACCAATCATCAAGGTGTAGCCGTCTGGAGTCGCGCGGGAAGTCATTTTTGCAGCGATCGCGCCACCCGCCCCTGCTTCATTGTCCAGTAAAAAGGGTTGTCCCATGGCCAGTCGCATTTGGTCAATAAGAATGCGTCCGACCAAGTCCACACCACCGCCTGGCGCCTGTGGCGCAATGATTCTGACCGGCTTATTGGGATAACTGAGGGCAAGGTCTTGGGCATTCACCCATGGCACGAACATGAGCAAAAGCGCCCCCACCTTCAAAGTGCAACTGAAACGATAGGCGCGCTGGAGCTGAAGATAGGACATGAAAGTGATCTGACGTTAGAGCGATGGATTTGATTGGGCTTGGGATTGATGTTCAAGCGAAGGATGATCATGGTGCAAGAGACGCAATTTAAGCTTGCAGACAAGGACTCCTTGTCGGTCAAGGGTTGAGTTTTCTCACCACCCAAGGAACAACGATCGTTTGAAGAATGGCCTCATCCTTGAGTGTTTTGGATCGGCCCATGTGCCCACCCTCGGGATTGAACCAAACCTCTTTGGGCGAGCCTGTTTTTAAGAGCAAAAACAAATCTTCAATGGGCACTTGGCTGTCTTTTGCCCCATTGACCAACAGCATGGGTGCGGAGGGCTTGTCTAGCCAATGCTCATCTTTGATGCTCATCTTTGGGCCATAGGCCAAAAAGTCATCCAAGGTTTTTACGCCGTAGATCGCAGCCCTGGCTTGGAACAAACCAAACAGATATTCTGTATTGCCCAAAGCTTTCTTTTGCCATTCGGGCTGAAAATACTCATGAACTGGTCCGGCTTGCACCACCACGCCTTTGAGACGGTTTTTTTCCGTAAAACCCACCCTGGCCGACCAATGCCCGCCCCAACTGCCGCCAAAGACCACGATGCGGTTGGCGTCCACATCCGTGCGTTTTTGCAGCTCATCGATCGCCACAGAAAAAACTTTTTCAGCGCCTGGCTCAATTTTGATTTTGTTCTCACCCGTGCCTGGCATGTCCATGGACAAGTAGGCCACACCGTGTTTGAGGTATACACCTTCGCGAATCGCATTGCTCTCTTTGCGGCTGTCTAAACCACCGACCGTGATCACAATGGGTGGCTTGGCGACACCCTTGGGCTTTCTCAAATAACCGGTGATGGTCTTGCCTTGAAACTGAAAACTCATGACTTCAAATGGTGGATCGACCAAGCGCGCATATTGCTTAAAAGCGTCACGGGCAAGTGAATAGGCTTTTTCAGTAAGGGGAGTATCCTCCACCGGAAAGCGAGCAAACAAATAGTATTGCAAGGCCTTTTCATATTCATGGGCTGCTTTTTCTTTGTCCACCCCCTCAAGCGCCTTGCCCGCTTGGATGTGCTGATCTCCAACGGGGATCCAAGCCCGGGCCCAATCCTCGTGATCCAGACTGTTCAAATGCGCCAAGGCCTCACGGGCACCCTCTGGATCCAATTCTGCCAAGGGGTAAGCGCCACGGTTGGCACGATCTTGGGTCTCCATCTTCAACTGCTCGAGCGTTCGAGCCGGTGCGATCTGGGCGTGAGACTGTATGCAACCCATGAACAAACCCACACTCAAAACCCAGGTCAATGAAAGCTTTTTCAAAGCAGACTCCTAAAATAATCGACATTTCAGCCCACAAATATAGAAGAAATCGACCTCAGACCCAATGTGGTAAACCATTAGCATTGCGTCTTACAAATTCTTCGTCCACGTCCCCACCCAATGGATGCTCAGACCGTTGACGGGCCGACTTGATCAATCTCAAAAAACGGCGAGTCTTGGGCCCAGTTCAATGGTTAAAATCTCTTAAAAGATCACTCCTTGTTCTCCACTGTTTTTCGAATCAAAGACCCCGCACCATGCAATCACACTTGATTACACCGCCCGATGACCTCACTTGGTCCGATGAGTTTTTGTTGGGCTTTGACCCGATTGACGAAGTGCACGAAGAGTTTGTCGATGTGGTCCATCGCTTGCTCCACAGCAAGGATGAGGATCTCCTTGCGCATCTGGATGAGTTTGCCGTCCATGCCAAATCGCATTTCGAGACAGAAGACCAGTGGATGAGGGACACCGAGTTCCCGCCTGCACAGTGCCATATCGACGAGCATGCCGCGGTCATGCTGTCTTTGCTAGAGGTCAGACAGAGGGTAGTCTTGGGGGATTTTGAAGTGGGGCGCAGCTTCACCCGAGAGTTGGTGAAATGGTTTCCAGGGCACGCCACCCATTTGGACTCGGCTCTGGCTCAATGGATGTTCAAGCGCGAGCACGGCGGCAAGCCTGTGGTCTTCAGAAGACAAGCGAGCTCGCCCAATAAATCGTTTGGGCTATAGGAGCTCGGCTTCATCAGCAGTCCATCAAGAGAATTCAAATTCGTTCGTCAAGCCCAATGCGCTTATTTGATCGAGAAAGCCAAGGGTTATTAGGCCAATTCGAAGACAACTTCGTGGGCGCCTTCCCATAGAATTTTCTTACCCAAAGCGGGCAACTGTTCACGCCCCTCAACAATCGTTAAGAAGTGATTTCCCGCCAATTGCCCCAATTTGCTAGCAAAGCAACACGACCCATAGGCCAAAATGATTTCGGTCTCACTGTAGCCACCGGGGTAAAACAAAATATCGCCCACAGAAGGGTGCGATGTGTGGTTCTCAAAATCCACTCCCAACTTCCAGTCGCCCAAGGGCACCCAAACGCCCTCACCGCTCCAGCGCACATGAATTAACTTTTGTTTGTAGGGCAACAGTTTTAAAAATGCCTCGACCGTCTTGGGGGCTTGTGGGTGGGTATTGGCCTTGAAGGTCATGCCCGCACAGGTGATTTTGAGTTGTTGAGTTTTCATCATTAGAGCCTAGGTTTCACTAAAAATATCAGGGCGCGGGTGCATCGATCCATTTGTCTACGGTGGGTGCTTGCCACGAATTCAAGACCTTCAACAATGCCGCAGGATCGTGCTCAAACAGCACCGTGTCTCTCATTTGGGGTTTCATAAACCCCTCTTCAATCGCTTTGTCCATTAAAAGCTTCAAGGGCTCGTAAAACCCCAGGATGTTCAAGACGCCGCACGCTTTGGAGTGCTCGCCCAACTGCGTGAGAGTTGCCACTTCGAGCAACTCCTCGAAAGTCCCAAATCCCCCCGGCAAAGCAATGAAGGCGTCAGAGAGCTCGCTCATTTTGGCTTTTCGCTCTCGCATGGTGGGTGACACCATGTGATGGGTCAATCTCTGGTGAAACTGTCCCTTGTCGTAAAGTTTTTGCGTAATGATGCCGGTCACTTGCCCACCCAGATCTAAGACGGTGTCGGCAATCACCCCCATGAGCCCCTTGGTGGTGCCACCGTACACCAACGCAATGTTTTGACGCACCAATTCAGCACCCAAATCTTGCGCAGCTTTTTGATAAAGGGGTGAAAAACCAAAATTGGAGCCGCAAAAAACGGCCATGGTCTTAATATGGAACATGCAATGATGATACACGACAACAACTGCGTATTGCGGTAGCACTTGGACACTGATAACAAAGAACTCGGCCGGCTGATGGGAGGTCTGCTGCAAATTGGGCGTCAGACGGTACAAAGCCAGGTACCGGCGTCGGTATGGCGTCGGTATAAGCTCAAAAAGAAAAACGCCCTAGAAACCAAAAAGGTCGCTAGGGCGCATGGATACTGGGGTGGCTGATGGGGCTCGAACCCACGACAACAGGAATCACAATCCTGGACTCTACCAACTGAGCTACAGCCACCGTAGATATAAATTATAACTGATCAAGGCCACCCCACGTCAATGGCTTCTTGGGCTGTTTGTTCACTTTTGTGTGACCAAAGCCTCTAAGGGATTGGGCGTTTTGATGGTGGCTTTAAAACGATCTTTCAAATAGTCATAATAAGCAGCACTTTCAGCATCTGATAACCATGCACCCAGTTGCGCCTTTTCACGAATGCGGTCAGTGGCCATGGCGTCAGAGGGGTCCACCTTTAGGATTTTGACAACGGAGTAGCCCTCTGCGCCCAGGTCCACGCCAACCCATGCAGGCAAATTTTGAGTTGGCGCTCTTAGAACCGCCTCGATGAGCTTAGAGGGCCAATCTTTGGTTTTTTCTCTAGAAAGGGTGACCGCAGCGGGTAAGCTGGCAGTTTCAGGCTTTTCTCTCCAGTCTTTGAGCTTTTGCTCACCGGTTTGTTTGGCCAGTTGCTCGGATTTCTCTTTTTTCCAGAGCTGTTCCACCTGAGCTTTAACCGCTTCAAAATCACGGGTGCGTGCAGTTTGGTAAACCCGGATTCTGGCCGCCACCAAGGTATTGGGGGCAACTTCCACCGCTTGGGTGTTGTGCTTTTTCTCAACCGCGTCAGATGCAAAGACGGCACTCAAGAACTTCGGATTCTTAATCCATGTTGGTTGACCCGTGGCCGCGGGTGAAGGTTCGCGCTTGACATCGCTCAAGCTCACAATGTCCAACTTCAATTTGTCTGCAGCAGGCTTCAAACTGTCAGGCTGTTCGTACACCAAGTTGGTGAAAGTCTCGGCCAATTCGGCAAATTTCTTTTGGCCCTCTTGGCGCTTAACCTCGGCTTCAATCTCAACGCGAGAGGCTTCAAAACTGACCGTCTTGGGTGTTTTGATATCGGTCACTTTGATGATGTGGTAGCCAAAATCAGTTTCGACCAAATCACTCATTTGCCCTTTGGGCAAGGTAAAAGCAACATCTTCAAACGGTTTGACCATGGCGCCTCGCCCAAAGAAATCCAAGTCACCGCCCTTGTTCGCCGATCCTGGGTCTTGTGAATATTGTTTGGCCAGGGCGGCAAATTTATCGGGTGACTTCTTCAACTCCTCCAAAACCTCTAGGGCTTTTTTCTTGATTTTTTCTTTATCGGCAATGGACTGGTCTTTTGCGGTGGTGAACAAGATGTGACTCACGCGCCTTGTTTCTTGTCCACTCAATTTGGCTTGGTTTTGCTCGTAATAAGTTTTGAGATCTGACTCAGCCAATGTAATGCTCCTGAGTGCAGCGGGCATATCGAGCACCACGTATTCGATGCTGGCTTGCTCAGGGGACTGGAACAGCGCCGAATGGGCTTTGTAATACGCTTGAAGATCTTCTGGGGTGGCTTTGATTTTCGCGATTTGGTCAGCAGGGGTGAATTTAACCACTTGGGCTTCGCGCTTTTCATAATAGGCGTTCAAGGCCGTCTCAAGCATCGCATGGTTGCTGTTGCCCGTTGAACCGACACCCAACAAGACTTGTTGCATGGCCAAGTCAACCCTCATGCGCGACTCAAACTGCTCGGGGCTCATGCCCTGTGAGGCCAAGAGCTCTTGGTAGCGACCCATATCAAGGGTGCCATCCACGCGCTTGAATGAGGCAATTGTGGGGTCTGCGGCCAAGGCACTGGCCAAGCGTTGATCGCTCACTTGCAAGTTCAAACGTTCGGACGCCACCGAGAGCACTTTTTGCTTGAGCAACTTCTCCAACGTGGCGTATTTGGCCATGGGCGAGTCAAACATCTTCACATCCACATTGGGCATGGACGCACGCATGCGGTCAACCTCGTTTTTATGGGCATTGTCCCACTCAGGCTGATTAATTTTTTGACCATCCACGCTCGCGACCGTCTCACCTTGGTCTAAAAAACGGTTATAACCATCAATACCAAACAAGACAAAAGACGGGAAAATCAGCAAAAACAACAAGAACTGCATGATTTTGGTGTGCTGACGAACGAAATCAAACATACAACCCCACAAGGTGAGAAAACAATAAAAAAGGCGAACTTTGTTCGCCTCGGGTTATTTGGTGGGTGCTGACGGGCTCGAACCGCCGACCTACGCCTTGTAAGGGCGCCGCTCTACCAACTGAGCTAAGCACCCCACCTTGAACCAATACAACTCAATTCAGCGCTTCTTTCAAAGCCTTGCCTGGCCGAAACTTCGGCACCTTGGCTGACTTGATTTTAATCGCAGCACCCGTTCTTGGATTGCGACCCGTGCGCGCTGCGCGCTTGGTCACTGCAAAGGTTCCAAACCCTACCAAGGATACAGTTCCACCTTTTTTCAAAGTGGTTTTGACTGCACCGACAGTGGCCTCAAGTGCTCTTGCGGCTGCAGCCTTGGAGATATCCGCGTGCTTGGCAATATGTTCAATCAATTCAGATTTATTCACAAAAAATCCCCTACTTATAGGTGTGATGTTAATCCATTGTTTAGATCCAAATCTATCAAGGTTTCTTTTTCGAAACCTCAATAATTTAGGACGATGCGCTTGACATTGAATGCTTCAAAAATTGATCAATGGCAATTCTAAAAACCCACAATAAAAAACCTTACGCGGGAATGAATTCTAGACGATTTAAGATAATTTTAAAAAAAATTGATCAAATTTTTCGCTTATTTAAAGACTTTGCATAATGGCTTTCCCTAAATCTGATGTTTTGCCGCTTCCGCCCAAGTCTGGGGTCAATGGTGCACCATTTTGAGGAAGCAGCACTTGCTCAATGGCATGCAAAATGCTGTCGTGGGCTTCTTTGTAACCCAGAAACTCTAGCATCATGGCCCCACACCATATTTGACCAATGGGATTGGCGATGCCTTGGCCCGCGATATCAGGGGCTGAGCCATGAACAGGCTCAAAGAGAGACGGCATCTCACGCGTTGGATTTAAATTGGCCGAGGGTGCAATGCCGATGGTTCCTGTGCAGGCTGGGCCCAAATCACTCAAGATGTCACCAAACAAATTGCTCGCCACGACCACATCAAAGAAATCAGGTCTTTGGACAAAGTGAGCCGTCAAAATGTCAATATGAAACTTATCAACAGTCACGCCTGGGTAATGCTGGGCCATGGCTTGCACTCGCTCATCCCAATAGGGCATGGTAATGGCAATACCATTGGACTTGGTCGCACTTGTGAGGTGTTTTTTGGATCTGGACTGGGCCAACTCAAACGCAAACTTCAAGACACGGTCCACGCCCACACGGGTCATGATGGTCTCTTGCATGACCATCTCGCGTGATGTGCCTTCAAACATTCGACCACCCACGGCGGAGTATTCCCCCTCGGTGTTTTCACGAACGATGTACATGTCAATTTCGCCTGGCAAGCGCTTGCTGCCGTCTTTGCGAACCACTGGTGCGGTAATGCCCGGCATTAAGCGAGCGGGGCGCAAATTGATGTACTGATCGAATTCCCGCCTAAAGAGCAACAAAGAATTCCAAAGTGAAACGTGGTCCGGAATTTTGGCGGGCCAGCCCACCGCACCAAAAAAAATGGCATCATGCCCGCCCAACAGGTGTTTCCAGTTGTCGGGCATCATTTTTCCATGACGCTCAAAATACTCCCAGCATGAAAAATCAAAATGATCGAACGTGAGATCAATGCCAAACTTGTCCGCACAGGCCTGCACCACCCTCAAACCCTCGGGCATGACTTCTTTACCAATGCCGTCACCCGCAATGACTGCAATTCTTTTTTTACTCATAAAGCAAACCCTTTTGATTGATTTTCAGCCACATAGAGAAACGGAGTTCAAACCTTACCATTGTGCCCTATTGCGCTGTCGGGGTATTTTTAATCGCCAAGTGCACACCGTAGGCTGTCAACACCACGCCAAAAACGGTTGTGACAGTGATGGCTTCACCAAACAAGATCCAAGCCAAGATGGCTGTACAAGGGGGCACCAAATACATCAAGGATGTCACAGAGGCCGCCGCCCCTCGTTGAATCAGCATATACAAAAGCGAACTGCCACCAATGGTGAGCACCAAAACAGACCAACCCAATGCAAACGCAGATCTAGCATTGAGCACAAACTCCCCACTGAGCATCAGTGCCACTGGCAAGGTCACCAATGCAGCAGCCATCAATTGAACCGAATTGGCCGTTCTCACGTCACAGGGTTTGACAAATCGTTTTTGATACAAAGTGCCCACAGTGATCGACAGCAAGGCCATGATGGCCAGCGGTAAGCTCATCCCGTTGATCTCGAGTCCCACTTCAAGCTTATGCCAAAGCACCAAGGTCAAACCGATAAACCCCAGGATTAACCCAATCCACTGCATGGCGCTCACCACGCCACCACGCGAAGACAGCCACATGGCCGTGAGCACGGGCTGAAGTCCCACAATCAAGGCAGACAAACCCGATCCCATGCCAGACTTCACTGCAGCCCAGACGCCACCCAAATAGCCTGCATGCATGAGCACGCCAGTCAGCCCAATGTGCGCCCATTGGCGAGGATCGCTGGGCCAGGCAACGCGCCGAAAAAAAATCCAAGGCAAAAACAAAGCCAGAGACAAAACGTAACGCAATTCCAAAAAAATAAAGGGTTCAGCATAGGGTGTGGCCAATTTGGCTACCACGAAACCCGTGCTCCAAATGAGCACAAACACGCCTGGCATGAGCACAACCCAACGCTGAGCCCAAGGCGATGATGGCTCACTCATCGAACATGGGCTCGGATGGCGGGAAGGGCTTTTTTCAAGTAATAAACCATGGACCAGACGGTCAATGCGGCAGACACCCAAATGAGAACCCAACCGACGTTGGCAGTATCAATGAACCCAAACAAATTTCCGTTGAACAGCAAAAATGGAATGGCCACCATTTGTGAGGTGGTCTTCAATTTACCGAGCATGTGCACCGCCACACTTTTGCCAGCCCCAATTTGCGCCATCCATTCTCTGAGTGCAGAAATGGCGATTTCTCGCCCGATGATAATGAGCGCCACAAACACATCGGCGCGCCCGAGGTGTACCAAGATCAACAAGCACGCGCACACCAAAAACTTATCGGCTACCGGGTCCAAGAAGGCCCCAAATGCCGAGGTTTGGTTCATGCGACGGGCCAAATATCCGTCCAACCAGTCCGTCAAGGCAAACACCACGAACATGGTCGTGGCAATGAGGTTTTGCTTGCTCACCTCCATGGGCCAGTAAAACACCGCCACAATCAAAGGAATCGCGACAATGCGGGTCAATGTGAGCAAAGTGGGGATGGTTAAAAACATCAAGGCTTACTCATAAACGATTTGAAGTTGCCCCTCGTGAGCTTGCACCGTCCAACTGGCCAAAGCAGCATCACTGGGAAAGAAGCGGGCATTTTTACCCAATTGAATTTCAGCACTCACTTGCTCGCGCTCCAAGCTCAAGCGAACGCTCAAACCTTTGACCAACTGTCCTTGTTCGGTCATTTCAATTTTCGCTGGATGGTCGTTGATCACGCGTGCAATGTCGGGATTGGCACCGTTCACTGCCACCTTCAAGTACTTGCCAAAACGACACCTGGCCGAGGGTAAATCCCAAATTTGATTGACACTCAATCGCAAACCTGCACCAGAGAAGCGATCGGGTTGAACCTTGCCCATCACGACCACAATTTCATCATCTCTGAACAAATCTCGATGGGCCTGCATCAAAGCGTCGTCCACGCGCGCCTCAATAAAACCAGACTGGTCATCGAGCTTAAAGAGCCCGATCTTGCCATTTTGTCCATTGATGGCCTTGAAGTCGCCAATGACACCTGCGAGCAGTTGTGGCTCCCTTGAGTCCATCAAATCCACAATTTGTCGTTTGGCAAACCGACGCACCTCGGTCCTGACAGAATCAAATAAATGACCCGAGAGGTAAAAGCCCAGGGCTTGTTTTTCCATCATCAAGCGCTCTTTGATGTCCCAAGGCATGGTCTTAAGGAGTTCGGGCTCCTTGGTGCCTGAGCCATGTTCATCGGGCGCATCAAATAAACCGATTTGCAGGGCATTGGCTTGCTGTGAAAGGGCAAACTGAAAAGCCAAATCAATGCTGGCTGAAAGCGCACTTCGATTGCGATCCAAGGCGTCAAAAGCACCCGCTTTGATCAAGGCGTCCAAGGTGCGCTTATTGAACTTTGTACGGTCCACTCGCACACAAAAGTTAAACAAGGACGTGAATGGGCCGCCCTCTTCGCGCGCTTGAACAATGGCTTCAATGGCTTGCTGTCCGGTGCCCTTGATGGCACCTAGTCCGTAGCGAATCTCAGAATCCGTGATGGGTAAAAAAACATAAACACCCCGATTGATATCGGGGGCCTCGAAGGTGATTCCCATTTTTTTGGCGTCTTCAAACAAGATTTTGAGCTTGTCTGTGTCATCCATCTCGACCGTCATGTTGGCACAAAAGAATTCAGCCGTGTAATGCACCTTGATCCAGGCCGTGTGGTAAGCCAAGAGGGAGTAGGCCGCAGCATGCGATTTGTTGAAACCGTAGCCAGCAAAACGCTCCATCAAATCAAAGATTTCATCGGCCTTATCCAGTGGGATATCCTTTTTGCTGGCACCCTCACGGAAAATGCTCCGGTGCTCGGCCATTTCCTCTGCCTTCTTTTTACCCATGGCGCGGCGCAACAAATCGGCGCCTCCCAATGAGTACCCACCGAGAATCTGAGCGACTTGCATCACCTGCTCTTGGTAGACCATGATGCCGTAGGTTTCAGAAAGCACCGATTCAGCCAAGGGGTGTGGATATTCCACCTTTTCACGGCCGTGTTTGCGCGCAACAAAACTTGGAATCAAATCCATTGGACCAGGTCGGTACAAGGCGTTCAAAGCGATCAAGTCTTCAAGCCGTGTGGGCTTGGCGTCACGCAGCATGCCTTGCATGCCCCGACTCTCAAACTGGAACACCGCTTCGGTCTTGCCTTCTTGGAACAAGCGATAGGTCTGGGCGTCGTCGAGGGGAATGTTTTCGTAAGAAAAATTTTGTTGGCCCTGATGCCTGCTAACAATCAAATCCTGGGCATTTTGAAGGATGGTGAGTGTGGCCAGGCCCAAGAAGTCAAACTTCACCAAGCCTGCGGCCTCAACATCGTCTTTGTCAAATTGGCTGACGGCTGACTCACTGCCAGGCTGCTGGTATAAAGGGCAAAAGTCGGTGAGCTTGCCAGGTGCAATCAAAACGCCCCCCGCGTGCATACCCACATTGCGAGACAAGCCCTCGACTCGCTGGGCCATGGACAACAAGGTCTTGACGTCCTCTTCTTTGGCAAAACGTTCGGCCAATTGCGCCACTTGCTCCATTGCACCGGCAATGGTGATGTGTTGACCGGGTTTATTGGGTATCAAACTGGAAAGGCTATCGCAAAAGCTATAGCTCATGTCCATGACGCGTCCCACATCACGGATGGCCGCGCGTGCACCCATGGTTCCAAAGGTCACAATTTGACTCACGGCATTGGATCCATATTTTTGCTTGACATAATCAATCACTCGATCGCGATTGGTTTGGCAAAAATCAATGTCAAAGTCAGGCATGGAGACCCGTTCCGGGTTCAAGAATCGTTCAAAGAGCAATTTGTATTTCAATGGATCCAAATCGGTGATTTTGAGAGAGTACGCCACCAATGAGCCTGCACCTGATCCACGGCCTGGGCCCACAGGACAGCCGTGGGTTTTGGCCCACTGAATGAAGTCACTCACAATCAAAAAATAGCCGGGAAAGCCCATGTTCAAAATCGTGTTGATCTCAAACTCAAGACGTTCTTCGTATTCTTTTTCTATCGCTGCGCGCGCTTCTTGATCTGGATAAAGCGCTTGCAGTCTCAACTGAAGGCCTTCACGCGAGGCGACTTTGAAATATTGCGCAATCGGCATGCGTTGCCCATCGACCTCTGGCGTCGGGTAGTCTGGCAACTGGGGTTTGCCCAAGGTCAAGTTGATACTGCAACGCTTGGCAATCTCTTGCGTGTTGGCGATGGCGCTGGGCACATCTGCAAACTTCTCCTGCATTTGAGACGCGGAGAGGAAATACTGCTCACGGCTAAATTTCCTCACGCGTTTGGGATTGGCCAAAATCTCACCCTCGGCGATGCACACGCGAGCCTCATGGGCGTCGTAATCGTCTTCGAGCGTGAACTGAATGGGATGGGTGGCCACCACGGGTAACTTAAGACTGTGGGCCAATTCAACGGCAGCAGCAACATGGCGCTCGTCATCGACACGCCCGGCACGCTGCAGCTCAAGATAAAAACGGTGCGGAAAAAGACTGGCCAAGCGCAAGGCCAATTCAGAAGCACGGCCCAAATCTTTTTGAACCAAGGCTTGGCCGATGGGTCCGGCTTGAGCGCCAGAGAGCATGATCAAGCCTTCATTGAGCTCCTCAAGCCAAGACCATTTGACCAAGGCGTTTTCACGCAGCACGTTTTGCGTCCAAGACCGCGTGATGAGCTCGCACAAATTCAAATAACCTTTGTGGTTTTGTACCAGCAAAATTACTCGACCGATGCCCCCCTGATCCAGCCCTAGTGGCTCGAGCATCACCTCTGCGCCCAAGATGGGTTTGATGCCGTTGGCACGCGTTTCTTTGTAAAACTTGATGGCTCCAAACAGATTGTTCAAATCTGTGATGGCCAAGGCAGGTTGGTTGTCTTTTTTCGCAATACCAACCAAAGTCTCGATGCGGTTGGTGCTATCGACCACCGAGAATTCTGTGTGAAGTCTTAAATGTACAAACATGGGCTCATTGTAGGCAAAAGTCCTTGCTTGAACTTGAACTTGGGGAGCAAAATCACAAATATCTTTAACTCGGGTGAACCCCATAGAATGTTGCTGAGTAAAAGGTCGAATTTTCTTTTTTTGTCCCCATTTTTTTGAGACAAGCATGACGACCGCAAAATTAATTGCAACTAAAATATCGTGGTGAACTCAATATTAAACATTTCAGCCTACTTGTTTGTCAACTTGGACGAACTGCAAGTGCGCAAAGACCGTTATCTGCGGGAATGCCTCGAGCGAGAACTCAAGGGAACCATTTTGTTGTCAGAAGAAGGCATCAACGTCTTTTTGGCAGGAGAGGCTGTGCAAGTACGGGGTTTTATGGAGTCCATCAAGAAAGATCCGCTCATTGCACCCTTGACGGCCAAAGAGAGTTGGTCTGAATATCAACCATTTCGCAAAATGATCATCAAGATCAAGGCCGAAATCATCCGCATGAACCACCCCACCATTCAACCCCAGTCCGGCAGGGCCCCGAGCATTGCGGCGCAAACCTTGGCAACATGGTTGCGCAATGGTGTCGACGACCAGGGCCGCGAGGTGGTGTGCCTTGACACCCGAAATGATTTCGAGGTTGAAATGGGCAAATTCGTGGGTGCCGTTGATTTCAATATTTCACATTTCAGTCAATTCCCAAATGAAGTCTTGGCCCAACAAGAGGCTTTAAAAGATAAAACCATTGTGAGCTACTGCACTGGGGGTATCCGTTGCGAAAAAGCGGCCATTTATATGCGTGAGATCGGGCTCGACAACGTTTATCAACTCGAAGGCGGTATTCTCAAATATTTTGAAGACGTGGGCAACGATCACTATCAAGGGTCTTGCTTCGTGTTTGATGAACGCAGAGCCTTGGCACCGAATTTACTTCCCCCAGGGCAGGAAATCGATCCAAGCTGACCCCGTCTGTCGCAACCCCACCCTATTGAGCACAGCTTTTAGGTTTTTGCGTGCAAGCGTTGGGTCAACTCGGCCACTCTCAATCCATAGGCTTTGGCCGTTTCCAAGTCCCCTAGACTGATCTCAGATGCACTTTGAGTCGACCCCACTTGAGCCATGACGCCGCTGTAGGACCCCAACCGGTTGACCCCGCCATCGCAGTGTGAGGACTGCCCCACCCACAGCATGCCGTGCTGCATGGCCAGGGTCATCATGTACTGCAGGGTCGACAATTTGTCCCCACTCAAATTGGCTGAAATTGTAAAGCCTGCAGCCACCTTGTCTTGCCAAGCTCGGCTGTACCACTGTTTGGATGAAGAGTCAGCAAAACGTTTGAATTGCCAAGACACCACTCCCATGTAAGTGGGTGAACCAAAGATGATGCCATCGGATTGATCGAGCTCTGCCCAACCCTCTGGCGTCACCAAGCCTTCGTCATTGATCTCAACCAAACTGGCCTTGGCTCCCTCGGCCACAAATTGCGCCATGCGTTGCGTATGGCCATAGCCCGAATGAAATACCACCACCATTTTCGTCATTTGAAATTCGCCTTTTTGAAATCAATTTTCGTCGTCGATTGTCAGTTGGCCGACAAATCGAACACCAACACTTCAGCATCTTTGCCCTGGGAGAGCTTCAATTGCGTCTCACTGGACATCAAGGCCGCGTCCCCCGTTTTCAATATTTGACCGTTGACGCTCAGCTCTCCCTTGATCAAGTGAACATAGGTTTTTCGTTGGGGGTCAAGGACCATGTCATAGGCTTCAAGGCCATCAAATTCACCCGCCCAAAGTGTGGCATCTGCGTGTATTTTGACCGCTTGTGCATAATCGTGCTGGGACGCCACTGCCACCAGTTGACCTCTTTTGAGGCTGGGGGCGATGGTTTTTTGCTCATAGCTCGGCTCAATGGAGTGCACATTGGGAAGTATCCAAATTTGCAAAAAATGCGTGAGTTCTTCGGGTGCATGGTTGAACTCACTGTGCTGCACCCCCCGACCGGCGCTCATGCGCTGAATGTCACCGGGCGGGATCGAGACGACATTGCCCATATTGTCCTTGTGGGCCAGTTCGCCAGTCAAAACGTAGCTGATGATCTCCATGTCACGGTGACCATGGGTTCCAAAACCCGTGCCTGGTTCAATGCGATCTTCATTGATCACCCGCAAATTTCCCCACCCCATGTGGGCTGGATCGTGGTAACTGGCAAAAGAAAAGCTGTGAAATGACTTCAGCCAACCATGGTCGGCATATCCTCTGTCGTTGGATTTTCTGAGCGTCAACATGCGGTATTCCTTATCCAAAGCCCAAACTGTACTGCAAACTCCTGGGCAGCGCTGGCAAGGTCCACAAATATCCCACACCCAAGTTAGGCCATCGGCTTGGAACCAACCCACATATCTTGCCTCCATAGAAAACCCATCAGGTGCAAAAATTTCACTAAGATCTGGTTAAAGGCCATTGAAATACTCGAATACTTTGATAAAGTGCAAAGTCAGTTATCGGCTTTAAAAGAAAAATGACCTGAGACACTTTCAAAGAACCAAAGCCTTTACCATGGAGATACTTGCAAACGACTGCCCAGCACTGAAATGAGCATTTTTTGTTCTTGATTTTTCCTCTCAATAACCATCATCCATACTTTGAAAGCATGGCCTTATGAAAAAGATTGCAATCATTGGCGCTGGGATGGCTGGCATCACCGCCGCCAGAACCCTCAAACAAGCCGGCTTTCATGTCAGTGTTTTTGAAAAAAGCTTGCACTCGAGCGGACGCATGTCAGCATTGTCTTCGCCGCTGGGCTCCTTTGATCAAGGCGCGCAGTACTTTACCGTCAGGGATCCACGTTTTCTGCAAGCGCTCAGAGATGTTCCTGGCACCATGGACCTCATCAGGGCATGGAGCGCCACCGCGGTCAGGGTTTTGGATGCCAGAGGACAAGTGCTCAAAGCGTCCAACCCTCCGCAAGAACCTCATTTTGTGGCACAACCGAGCATGGGTGCCCTGGTGGAACATTGGGCTAAGCCACTGGTCCTAGATCATCAACTTTTCTTCAACACCCAAGTGCACAGCATTCAAACGGATCAAAACAACCCCAAGCTTTGGCAACTCAGGCTTGAAAACCAAGTGGGCTCGGTGCACGCTGGATTTGATGGCGTGATACTGGCCATACCAGCGCCCCAAGCCAAAAGGTTGATGGAAAACTCAACTTCGAAGGTCTTTGACAGCGGACTGCTGAAGTCCTTGAACAACGTCAAAATGGGACCGTGCTGGACCTTAATGGCCGCCTTCGCACAGGCTCCCCAACTCGCCTACCTGGGGCCGCAATGGAATGCCGCGAAAAGCACGAGTCACCGCATTGCATGGCTTTGCCGCGAGTCCTCCAAGCCATTGCGTTCTCACGTTGAGCGTTGGACCATTCAAGCCAGCACCGAATGGTCTGAAGAGCATTTGGAAGATGACCACGAACGGATTCAAGCCAAACTGCTCAAAGCGTTTGCTGAACTGACCGGCATATATGCACAACCCACTCAAGTCAATCTCAAATTGTGGCAATATGCCAAAACACTCAAGCCTTTGGGCATCAGTCACCAATGGGACTCAACTCTCAAGATTGGCACTTGCGGTGACTGGCACTTGGGCCATCGTGTGGAGAACGCCTTTTTAAGTGGCTTATCGTTGGCGCTGAGTTTGGTCTAGGCTGTTTTGCGGGCGCATGAGCTATCTCGGAAGGTTTGCCCCCTCTCCAACGGGCCCGCTTCATCTAGGCTCCCTGTCGAGCGCTTTGGCCAGCTGGCTCGATGCCAAAGCCCATCAAGGCACTTGGATAATACGCATCGAAGACATTGACACCACGCGCTGCAAACCGCACTGGAGTCAGTGGATTTTGAACCAACTGAGCGCTTGCGGTTTGCAAAGCGATGGGCCTATCGTCTATCAATCCAATCGAACTGAACTTTATTTTCAAAACTTGGTGCAATTGATGCCCACCCAGCGCTTGTACCTCTGTGGCTGCTCTCGCTTACAAATTCTGCAAGCTCAGGCACGGTCGACGTCTAAACCCCCTTTGAGCAACTTAATTTATCCAGGAACTTGCCGCTCTAAAGCTGCGCTTGAGCGCCAACATTACACCAATTTGCCGCAAGAGCCATGGGGCACATCAAGTCAGACTCAACACGCAAAAGAGTACTTCCATTTTTGGAAATTTTCAAAAGACCAAAGTGTGCGCATCACAGTGCCAGATGTTTGCTACCGATGGTGCGACCGGCGACTTGGAGAGCAGCAACAAAACCCAAGCCATGAGGTGGGCGACTTTGTCCTCAAAACCCGTGACAACCACTTCAGCTACCAATGGGCTGTGGTGATCGACGACATCGCCCAAGGGGTGAGTGACGTGGTGCGGGGTGAAGATTTGGCAGACAACACGCCGCGTCAACTCATGCTCTACGATTTGCTCAAGCACACCAGGCCGCGATATTTGCACATCCCCTTGGTGCTCACTCAGGAAGGGAAGAAACTCTCCAAACAAACCCAGGCACCCGCACTCGATCCATTGCAATCCAGCCTTGACTTGAACCGGGCCGCACTGCATCTGGGCTTGACCCCGAGCAACCACGCCATCCCAGAGCGGCTTCTTCACTGGGTTCAGGAGTGGTCTGCACTCTACAAGGATCCTCGCCACAGTGACATTAAAATAGGTTGACATGCAAGACACCACACGCCCCCTCAACGCAGTGCCCACCGATATAGCTTACCCCAAGCGCATTAAAACCTTTGTCATGCGAGCCGGGCGAACCACGACGGGTCAAACGCGGGCACTCGAAGTTTTAGGTCCTCAATTTGTGTTGCCCTTTCAAGTCGACAAGCCTTTTGATTGGGGAGAGTTGTTCTCCCCAGAGCGCAGCCACCTTCCTGTGATTTTTGAAATTGGTTTTGGCATGGGAGACGCCAGCGCGCAAATCGCCAGCCAACAACCCATGAGCAACTACCTGGGCTGCGAAGTCCACGTACCTGGCGTTGGGGCCTTGCTCAAGAAAATTGAGGAGTCTAATCTCCACAACATTCGCATCATCTCGCACGATGCAGTGGATGTCTTGGAAAAGCTGATCCCCAAGTGCAGCCTCACGGGCATTCATATCTTTTTCCCAGACCCTTGGCACAAAGCGCGTCACCACAAACGTCGATTGATTCAGCCCCCATTGGTGGAGTTGTTGGTGAGCAAATTAAAAGTGGGTGGGTATATTCACTGCGCTACCGATTGGGAGCCTTATTCCAAACAAATACTCGCTACACTGACTGCCAACCCACACTTGGCCAATCAAAGTGATGCAACGAGTGGCTTCAGCGCCAGGCCAGACTACCGACCGTTGACCAAGTTTGAAAGGCGTGGCCTCAAACTTGGGCATGGTGTTTGGGATTTGATTTTCAACAGGGTTGATTGATATCCAATTTGGCTGCCAAGCCTTATTTAAGCTCGCTCAGGTTCAAAGGCGTTCTTGGATCCAAGCGCTCAAAGAGCCCAAAGCTTTGGGCAGATTCTCGACTTGGTTGCCGCCAGCCATCGCCATGTCGGGCTTACCGCCCCCTTTGCCACCTACTTGTTGAGCCGCAAAGTTAACCATCTCCCCAGCCTTCACCTTGCCCACCAAGTCTCGCGTGACGCCAGCAGCGAGTTGCACCTTTTGGTCTTGAACACTGGCCAAGACAATGACCGCACTCTTGAGTTTTTCTTTTAAGCGGTCCATCATTTCCTTGAGTGTTTGCGTATCGGCGCCCTTTAACTCCTGAACCAATATGCTCACCCCATGGTGGTTCTCAGACAGTGCAGCCAAACCATCCATTTGAGAGCCCACCTGTTGGGTCTTCAATTGTGCAATTTCTTTTTCAAGATTTTTTTGGTGCTCCAAAGACAATTTGATTTTGTTCACCAGTTCTTCTGAAGGTGAGCGCAGGATCTCACACACTTCGCTCAATTGATCCTGAAGAGCATTGACATATTGCAAGGCCGACTCACCCACCACCGCCTCTATTCGTCGCACGCCTGAGGCGACTCCACTCTCGGTCAAAATTTTAAATAGCCCAATGTCACCTGTCGCACCAACATGTGTGCCACCACACAACTCTTTGCTGTCCCCAATGCCCAAGACTCGAACATGGTCGGCATACTTCTCACCAAAAAGCATGACGGCACCCGAATGGGAGGCGTCTTCCAGTGACATCAATTGACATTGGGTCGTTTGATTGGATAAGATTTGCTGGTTCACAGATTGCTCAATGGCTTGCAACTGTTGATGGCTTACTGCACTGTCATGCGCGAAGTCAAACCTGGTTTTCTCAGGCGTCACCAAAGAGCCTTTTTGTTGAACATGGGCTCCTAAGACAGTTCTCAACGCGAAATGCAATAGGTGAGTCGCTGAGTGGTGCCTTTGGGTCGCCGCGCGAAGTGTCGCATTGACCTGAGCTTGAAGGGAGTCTCCCACTTGAAGTGCCCCTTGCTTTAAGACACCCAAGTGCACAAAAACATCGGCTTTGATTTTTTGAGTATCGTGAACCTCAAAAATCACACCCTTTGCTTTCAAGACGCCTTGATCGCCCACTTGTCCGCCGCTCTCTGCATAAAAAGGCGTTCGAGCAAGCACCACACTGGCCTCTTGGCCCACCACCAAGCCTTCCACACTTTGTGAGTTCAAGTACAAAGCCAAGACCTGCGTTTCTGATTCGAGCGTTTCATACCCTACAAATTGATTGGGCTCACCGTGGTATTCAAGAGATTTGTCCATCTTGAATTTTCCTGCAGCCCGGCCTTGAGACTTTTGCCTCTCCATCGCTTCATTAAAGCCCGCTTCATCCAAGGCAACACCTTTTTCACGACAGACATCGGCACTCAAATCCATGGGGAATCCATAGGTGTCGTGCAACTTGAAGGCGACCTCTCCAGAAAGCGTCTTGCGCTCACCTGCCAAGGCCTCATCCAAGATGTGCATCCCCACCTCCAAGGTCTCAAAGAAACGCTCTTCTTCTAACTTTAAAACCGCAATGATGCGCTCTTGATTGTTTTTCAAAGCCGGGTAGGCTTCACCCATGAGCACAACCAAGTCTGGAACCAAGCGGTGAAAAAATGGCGTCTTTTGTCCCAATTTGTAACCATGTCGAATGGCACGTCGAATGATTCGGCGCTGCACATAACCACGCCCCTCATTGCTCGGGTTCACGCCATCGCTGACCAAAAAGGCTGTGGCGCGCACATGGTCGGCAATGACCTTCAAAGAATTGTTGCCCAAATCGGTGCATCCCGTTTCACGACCTGCGGCCTTGATCAGGGCTTGAAACAAATCGATTTCATAGTTGCTGTGCACATGCTGCAATATCGCGGCCAAGCGCTCCAAGCCCATGCCTGTGTCCACGCAAGGTGCAGGCAATGGATTGAGCGAGCCATCGGCTTGCATATCAAACTGCATGAACACATTGTTCCAAATCTCGATATAGCGGTCACCATCGGCCTCGGGACTTCCTGGTGGGCCGCCAGCGACGTCTGGGCCATGGTCATAAAAAATCTCTGAGCAAGGCCCACATGGCCCCGTATCGGCCATCATCCAAAAATTGTCTGATTGATAGCGTGAACCCTTGTTGTCGCCAATTCGCACCACCCTTTGCTCGGGCAAGCCAATCTCTCGGGTCCAAATGTCATACGCTTCTTGGTCATCGATATAAACGGTGGCCCACAAACGATCTTTGGGCAATCCGTAAACCTCAGTCAAGAGCTCCCAGGCCCACTTCAAACTGTCTCTTTTGAAATAGTCACCAAAGCTCCAGTTGCCCAACATTTCAAAAAACGTGTGGTGTCTTGCCGTGTAACCCACATTCTCCAAATCATTGTGCTTGCCACCTGCCCTTAAACAGGCCTGAACGGACGTTGCGCGCACGTAGGGTCTGCGGTCAAGTCCCAAAAAGACGTCTTTAAACTGGACCATCCCTGAATTGGTGAACATCAAGGTGGGGTCGTTTCCAGGCACCAAGGAACTCGATGGGACCACGGTGTGCCCTTTGGTTTGAAAATACTCCAAAAAAGTTCTGCGGATATCGGCCACTGACAACTGTGCAATACTCATCTTTAAAATCCGTTTTTGTGTTCACCACATCAATGACTCAAAAAATCAAGCAATGAGGGCAATCCCACCATGGAAGAAATAGTCCCAATTATCCCCGATACAATGAGCTTCACACAGACTCATTGATTTTGCTGGTCTTCACTACAATTCGAGCGTAACGCTTGGCGGCGCAAATATTCAGATCAAAACACTAAATCAAAAAAACTTGATCGGCGTGAGGAAAAACAAGGTTTTTAATCTTTTTTTAAAATAAAAACTAAATTTTTATTTCTTTTATATTAATTTACAATAATTTAGCTATATTTATAATAATTAAAGGTTAATTATTAACCGTCTTTATTTTAATATGTTAAAATTATATCCATACCTAATTTTTAAACATCTGGCCCTTGGCACTATTCTTTATGAAAAACAATAGAATTTATCTGCGCTTTTTAAACTTGCTTGAGGCCGTTGAGGCCACCCCAGGTTTCCCCGATATTGACCTTGAGGCCAAGAAAATTCTGGAAGTTATTGCTGTTCGCCATCAGAAAGAAAATCCCTTGACGGTGACCGAGGCCATGGCTCTGAGCCACATTGCCTCACCGGCGACCATCCACAGAAAACTCGATCAATTAAGAGAAATGGAATTGATCGATTCCATTTATCAAGGCGACAACCGCAGAACCAAGTACATGGTCCCGACAACTTCAGCACTTCAATATTTTGACCGCTTGGGTAAAATCATGAACAAGGCTTTTAAAGTCTAAAGTCCAGCACTCGGGTCACATTGATCCATTGAAGGCTTTTGTTTTTATCGCTTGAATCCAACTTAAAAAGGGTTTAGGTCTGTAAGCGTCGTCATAAAAAACGCTTGAATCAAACTCTATGCGGGTGTAGTTCAATGGTAGAACTTCTGCTTCCCAAGCAAATAACGTGGGTTCGATTCCCATCACCCGCTCCAATATGAATTCTCCCACCGCTAATCCTGGGCTCAAGCGGGGGTTTCTTGGGTCAACGACCCGGTCGCTTGGGTGTTGCCACCCAGACGACTGACCTCAGTCTCACCCAGCGTCGACGGCACAGATGCCAGCGGTTCGGAGATGAGCTCACCCACCTTGTTTTTTAGACTGAAGTTCCACGAATTATCAGCCACTTTTCCCTAAATTTTCTTTATAAATCAATGATGTATCTCTATTTTTGATCTGATTATTGTAGACATGTAAAAATGTGTTGACTCATGTGCAGTGACATATA
>TBL_comb47_HYPODRAFT_10000913_pt1 | contig 38795 bp, 49 predicted proteins | sample TroBogypolimnion_40_FD_10682 | JGI IMG/M metagenome (IMG submission 10682)
CATCAAGCCAAGTGTTGGTTGGTATCAAAAGATTGATCCAGAGACCGGTGAAGTACTTGATAAGAAATATCGTATGGCCGATACCGACACCAAAGAATTTTGGTTGCCAATTCTTAAGTCCAAATCTTTTAGAAATTATATCGAAGAAAACTATATGATCACTAGTGATGAACAAATGGTCAAAAATGAAGATTTGACCGACATCTATAAAGAAATGCAATAATATATTTGGAGATAATGAATGATTGAAGATGTTATTTTTTCACATCTACTACACAATGAAGACTATACTAGAAAAGTTATTCCATTTCTTAAATCAGAATATTTTCAATCTAGAGTCAATAAAATATTGTTTGAGCTAATCAATAACTATATTACAGACTACAATAGAATCCCCACCAAAGAGATTCTGGCCACTAGAATTAATTCCCTAGATAACCTGTCAGAAAATGAATTTCAGTCTTCCACGAGCTTCCTGCAGACACTAAAAGCAGATTCCAACACAAGTCTAGATTGGCTTGTCGATGAGACAGAAAACTTTTGTCAAGAACGCGCAGTCTATAATGCTATCATGGATTCAATTAAGATCATTGACAAAAAAGATCCAAAAAGAAATAAAGGATCAATTCCGGAAATTCTACAAGAAGCGTTAGCAGTTTCTTTTGATACTAATATTGGACACGACTTCATTGGAGATGCAGATGCTCGATTTGATTTTTATCATCATAAGGAAGAAAAACTAGAGTTTGATTTAGAATACTTTAACGCAATCACTAAAGGTGGTATTTCTAAAAAGACTCTTTCATGTATCTTGGCATCATGCGTGCATCCAGACACTAAGGTAAAGATTAGATACCGTAAGATCGCTTAAATATAAGTTCTTTTACCGTTTACCATTAAAAGCCTTTTGCCTTTTCTTTCGGTAGATGAACCTTTTTTCTTATTAGTACCAGAACCAAGTTTCCATCCGTCTACTAGATAATTTTCTATTTCGGATGGAAACACCCGAATTCTTTTTCTATCTTTATTCATCCATTTTTTGCCGGTATGCGATTGACCACCTAGACTGCACCATTCTGATTTATATTGTGGATCATGCAGGCCGGTTTTTTTCTCATATGATATTTTGCCACCAATAGAACCACCCATTGATGCACGTTTTTTTCTGCCTTCTTCTGTAGACCACCAATAGAATGAATTTGTATCATCAGATTGTTTTTGTGATTCTAGTCCTTTGGTTGACCATTCTAATTTAGTCTCTTTAGTATGCTTGTCAGAATGAAATCCTATACCATTATCTCTACAGAAAAATCCAATAAGTTTTCTTTGTGCAACAGACAGTTCTGCTCCAAGCATATGCATAGCTCTTAAGTCATTTGGATTTTTATATATCTTCCATAAAAGGAAATGTGCTAGCACGTGCTCTCTTACTGTAAGATATGTCAAGTTTGTTTGTTCATCTGTACCGCCCATATGTTTGGGTACAATATGGTGTTTATGTAGTCCAGAACCTGATTTATATTCAGATTTTAGTTTACTTTTAGATGAACATAGGTTATAATAGATAGATAAGTACACTGCTGTTGCTCCATATTAGTAATAGAGTAGGTGGGATTCTGGGGAGTCTCCGCGACCTACACTTATATTTATGCTTAAATAATTTTTCAGATTTTGTTATTTTTATATTTTATAAGGATTTGATATGATCGAGTGGATTGAAAAAGAAGTAAAGATTAGTCAACTAAAGAACCTTCTTGCTAAAGGCCATGAAATTGAAGTTACTTCACCTGATGGATGGGTAGGAGTAAACTATTATATTGAAAAGGGAACATTTGAAGAATATGTTCTAGTTACAGAAAATGGATATTCTGTTTCTTGCAATAAAGGACACTTATTCAAAAGTAGTCTTGGTTGGTATTCTGCTGAAACCATTCTTTCTATGCAAGAACCTACGGGTCATGCTATGTCTTTCAATACCGAGACTGGATGGTCTAAAGGATATATTGCAAAGACCGGTAAGACTGTTCCTATTGTTGATATCAATGTAGATCATGTGAACCATCGATACTTTACAAATGGTATTGAATCACATAATACGGGTGTCGGTAAAACCATGTTCATGACGCATAATGCTGCACATCATCTATCGATTGGAAAAAATGTTCTTTATATTACCATGGAAATGTCAGAAGAACGAATTGCAGAAAGAATTGATGCTAATCTGATGAATATCACTATTGATGATCTAAAGGAACTTTCTAAAGATTCTTTTGATAAGAAGATCAATCGAATCAAAAGTAAAACTCCGGGTAAATTAATTATTAAGGAATATCCAACTTCATCAGCAGGATCAGCACACTTTCGGCATCTTATTCAAGAACTTAAGATTAAAAAGAATTTTAAACCCGATATCATTTATATCGACTATTTGAATATTTGTGCGTCTACTCGAATGAAGATGGGTAATGGAGTTAATTCTTATCAATACATCAAGAGCATTGCAGAAGAACTTCGTGGCCTTGCAGTAGAGTTTGATCTACCTATTATTACAGCCACTCAAAGCAATAGAGATGGTTATAATTCATCTGATATTGGACTTGATAATACGTCGGAATCTTTTGGTCTACCAGCAACCGTTGATTTAATGTTTGCTCTTATCTCTACAGAAGAGCTGGAAGATTTAAATCAAATCATGGTGAAGCAGTTAAAGAACCGCTATGGAGACATTAACGAAAACAAAAGATTTGTTATCGGAGTCAATAGAGCAAAGATGAGGTTTTATGATGTCGAGCAATCTGCTCAAGACGATATTCTAGAAGGACCTAAATATTCAGCAAAGCCAGTAATGGATAATAGCGACTTTGGAAAAAGATATGATGAAGAAGAGAGTATGCGGTTTATGACAAAGAAAGCCGGAAGAAAAGACTTTAGTAAATTGCAATTGTCATGATGTATAGAATAAAAACAAGTGGAGGATATTATCATATCCTCGAAATATCTACTCAGAGATTAATTTTTAAAAGTATAAATGAACAAAGGATTAAAGACCTTTGTAAAAAGCTAAACGCCGGAAGTGGGTTTAATGGCCACACTCCGGCGTTTTTTTGTCTTTAGCGCTTTTGCATTAAGGGATCGATATATCCTGTCCAGTTAACTGGCTGCCCGCCATAATATACTAAAACACGATTAATCGCAGCTAGGTCTTCAATATGATCTAGCAAGTCTTGCTTTTGAAAAGACTTAAGATCGGACTTTTGAAGTAGCTTATTGATTTCTTCTGATAAGCTTACGGCAGACTCTTTTAGAGTAGAGACTACAATCTTTTCGGCGATTTCATCATTTAATTCAATATTCATTCTTATCTTCTCCAAATTGTACATTTTTTTCTGAATAATCATATCCAATTGGATTTACGATATATCGCTTTGTAATATCCTCTGGTGTGATATCAAAATTGACCTTGAAGTCAATTTCCATGTAATCATAGTTCTTAAAGTTTGTCATCGATTTCCTCTTCAAAATATACGAATAAAAAGTGGGCCTACTCTATAAGATATATATGGGTTTCCACTATTAAATCTTAAGACTTTCTCAAAAGCCCAAGATTTAAGAGGCCAACAAAAGCCGATATCTATCCATCTTGGAGTTTTCATTATAACAAAACGCCGGCTCATTGACTTAAATCTTTCATTTTAATTAATACGGCATTTAATGGATCCATCATCAATACCCTAGAGCATGTAATATGAACTGGATGAAATACTACTCCACTATCAGATTCTTCGGTAGAATCTAGATATTGAAAGAATTCTTTAACAGATTCAGAAAGCTCTTTATTTTTAATGCCTACGGGTTCACAGGCATAACAGCTGCCCTGGTATCCATTTCGATATCGATCTAGTTCTTCTTCTAAGCTTTCAATCGTGTCGGCTGCTTCATTCAATAAACTCCATAATCCAACTCTGGCTTCACGGAGATGTTGTCTTTCATTCTCACCATCTGATCTTAGTCTTTCAATAATATCAGTCATCAATACTTTCCCAATAATATCAGTCATCAATACTTTCCCACCCGTAATTAATTATCATCCAGTCTTCCAGACAGGCTTCAAAACAATAATATTCGTCAACATGTTCTTTACCAAACTTTTTACACATTTGTTCATACCAATGAGGATAGTACTCTTTACGAATATCATTCTCTGACAGTACTTCTATATAAGAATCTACTGCCGGATTTGTCTTATACGTGTTATAACAAAAATACCGCATTATTCACCTTAATTTCTATGATATTATAGCATTGATGGCTCCTCGGGCAGGACTCGAACCTGCGACCCGCCGGTTAACAGCCGGCTGCTCTACCAACTGAGCTACCGAGGATTAATTATCTATTGCCCATTATGCCTGATTCTCATGAGCCACGTATACGTAGCCCTCACCGGGCATTCAGCCTCGCAAAAGGTCTAGACCCGAAAGCAGATCATTCGTCATTCTCCAAGGCTCAGGCTCACCCCTGGGCCGTTTCTGTTAGGGCCTCATCGTCGTACCATTCAGCGTCACAGACGGGACACCGCCAATAATCGGCGCCTGCCGGAACCTTGTCGCCATCGCCGCAGCCGTAGCAGGGTTCGGGGTCGTCATCTTCAAAATCGGCGGCGTCCGTGGGGCTTCGGGGATCGTGGCTCATGTGTTCTCCTCCCCCTGTGGGGGGAGGTTGAGCTTGTCGGCCTCGTCTCTCCGCCTGATCTCCCAACCTGAGGAGACCATTTCTTCAAGGCCAGCACGCGCGCGGCCAAAGAAGATTGGCCAATTATCGTTGACGTGCGCCTCGATCTCCTCGGGCGTGCGGCCTGGGCGGCTCACGTCAGACCAGAACCGGCAAAGCCCCCTCGCCGCAGTCTCTATCGCCTCGGGGTCAAGAGGGGTCATGGGGGACACGCCTTTTCATCGGGAAACAGCAGCGTTTTGAGGCCCGGCAATATTGCCGGGATTGATCCTTATCACCGCGCGCGTCGGGGCAGGAGGTCGTTGGTCGTCATGCTGGGTCCTTGCAAGACCCAGACCAAGACCCAGACCCAGACCAAGACCTAGACCTAGACCCAGACCCAGACCCAGACCAAGACCCAGACCCAGACCAAGACCTAGACCTAGACCCAGACCCAGACCCAGACCAAGACCTAGACCTAGACCCAGACCAAGACTCAGACCAAGACCTATATTTTTGCTTAAGGCCCCTCACTTGAGAAGGCCAAAGCTTTCAATGGCATTGATTTGTACATACCAAACACCGGGAAGCGATTGAGCATCCTTCCAAGTCTTGGTGTTTAGTTCACCGGTTTCATAGACAATCTTAGCACCATCCAGCTTTACACATGTATCATTCACACCAACAAGCTTACCGGTATAAATGTAATTCATGCAAAACAGTGTCACATTTTGCCCCATGAGAGCCATGAGACCTTCTTCTTCGGTAGCTTCTACCAATACCTTCATGATTTAGTTCCTTTTTGATTGATGATAGTGATATAATATCACAGAGTTAATTAATGTCAAACCGCCAATAGCTTCTCACCGACGATTTTAATGTGCTTACATTTGCCATGCCTAAAGAAGCCTTGGCATGTACACGTAAAGCCCATAGACTCTAGGGTGATATCATATGTCTCAGAGCCTCTAGATGAGGCTACAGGCCATATAGTTCCTATGAACCAATGGTTCCTATGGTTGATACCATCGATGGCCACTGGGCGCTTTTTATAGCGGTTAGGCATGACACTTTCAATTACGATCTTTTACCCAGACCCAGACCCAGACCAAGACCTAGACCCAGACCAAGACCTAGACCTAAACCCAGACCAAGACCAAGACCAAGACCCAGACCAAGACCTAGACCCAGACCAAGACCCAGACCCAGACCAAGACCTATATTTTTGCTTAAGGCCCCTCATCTAAGGCTCCTCACGCGATGCTCTGAGCATCAAACCAGCCAGACCGCCAAAGGACAAAAGAAACAGGATGATCATCCGGATTAAAGGGATTATCTTCCAGACTATTGTCGGCCTGATATGCGACAAAGCCACTGTCATAAATGGCTCCTTGTTCCTCATCGCTCAGGATGCGCGTGGAGTCAATAGTGGAAAAATCAGTCATTTTGTTTCCTTTCATGCGATTCATTCAGGGCTTTGATGTATTCCGCAACTTCCGGGAATTTATACGCCAGGTGTTCGATATTGCCTTTGAGAGCACCAATAATATAGTACGGCCGGTACTTGGAGTCGGGGAAGGAGTCGGTGAAATATACGTAGGATTGCCGCTCGATCCGTTCGAAAAGCCGTTCGACTTCTGATGTGCTAGTGGTCATGTTCATTTCCTGTTTGCTTTTGATATATCCATTATATCAAGGGTTCAATTAATGTCAACCGCGTTCCTGGATCCAGACTGACCAACCAGTCTTTTCACTCACCTCATACGCGTAGCGCTCGGCATCGATCCAGTGAGCGAAGGTTGCCAGACACTCGTCTATCGTCTCGCCGGCACGGTAAAAAGTCCGCATCGCGCGATAGGGGGGCTTGGTCATGGTCATGTTCATTTCCTGTTTGCTTTTGATATATCCATTATATCAAGGGTTCAATTAATGTCAACCAGCCCTATGCGTTTTTTCAGCCCATAGCCCAGATATATCAATGCCCCCAAAAGCGGCTGCTAGGGGGGGTGTTGGCAGTGGATAAAGTTCAAGCATGAACCAATGACATTGGCTCGAATTATTTCAAAGACCTTTGGACCGTATCTCCGACTATATCTGCGCCTACGTTTACACCGGGGAAAGGATCGATTCCCTCTTGCGTTGGCTTATCCATTAATTTGGCGCCGCCTCTTTTAGGTGTTTAGTCCTGAGCTTTTGAATTTTAGTTGGGCTCATCCTTCATCTTTATGCCCTCCTCATCCAGCGATCCAATACACGTATTGGCCAGATTCTTGGTGCAGATGGTTCTGAACCTTTCCTAATTCATCGTCTCAATACTATTTATAAAACTTTTAATCTTTATAAATGGTAGCCACAGTCGGATTCGAACCGACACTTTACAGATTTTAAGTCTGTCTCCTCTGCCGGTTGGGATATGTGGCCTTGATTTTCTTTTTAATAGCTATTTCCCGGGCTTTTAACCATGGCTGGAGACTATCCGGATAGTCTAGCTATAGTTACCTACCGCTAATGGCCAGAAAGGACACAGATACCCACCAGAAGAGTGCCTAAAGCACCAATCAAAACCACGGCTTCGATGGCCGCTCGAAATAGTCTAGTCATTGTTTACCTTTGCGGCTATAGGATCCTTTGCCCTTCTTGGGCTTGACCACTGAGGATCGGTTGAACTTCCAGGCATTCTTCGCGATTGGATTGCGCATTTGGTTCATCCCTGTTTGCTTTTGATATATCCATTATATCAGGGGTCGAATTAATGTCAAACATCAATCCGAATCTTTTACCGGCTCATCCTCCTCGGCATAGTGAGCTTCCAGCTCGTTCCAATCGATGCAGTCCAGGTCCAGCATATCACGAATGAACCCGTTCGTGCCGATCTCATTATCGACGTAGTCCAGTACTTCAGCCTCGATGGCTCGCGCATCCATTCCTTGCAAGGAATCCTCGAACCACAGGGCCACAAGCCACGTCTCGCGATTGCGCCAACCGTTATAGCCACTCATTTTGTTCAGTTCCCGTTTGCTTTTGATAGATCCATTATATCAGGGGTCGAATTAATGTCAACCCGCCGCGGCCAAATCAATAATCAAATGTAAGAATATATTCTTCTTCCGGAGTCTGATTCGACCAATACGGGTTCTTGACAATTTCGTAATACACAAGCCAATAAAGACATACGACGCCCATTAGGATGAAGCCTCCCCAAAGCAGGATATATACGGCCTGGACCATCTGGGCGAGATTGCCAGAAAAAAGCATCGCGACCACTTCCGTGAATATGTTGGCGTGCATTTGGTTCATTCCTGTTTGCTTTTGATGATACCATTATATCAGGCAGCGAATTAACGTAAATGGGTCCACCGCATTTTTTTGAAAAAAATTTGCGCCTTTATCGACCTATTAATTTATAGGCCGATTTAGAATCGCTAGTAGAATCGCGCTTTAATTGAAGCCGTACAAACTTCTTTCCTTTATGTTTAACAATAATTCCATTTCCAGAATGCTGTACGGTAAAATGTTCTGGTGAATTGAATTGCTCATTATATTCGGTGCTGGGTTGCACTAAATTATGAGTGTAATTTCCATTTAAACCACCGGTAGTAAATCGATAGTGAGGAATAATTGTTTCTCTCGCGTGCAAAACATGATTCCTCAAAAAGCCAGACAATTCTTGTGGCTCCATATTACCTAAGACAGTGGCATATTCACGGGCAGCCATATTCAGGTGCTTTTTATGAATAGCATCTACAGAAGTCTTTATTGCCGGATTGTTTTTTAGAAATTCTTTTCTTTGTGATTTATTTGTAAAAGTTCTTAGTTCCGGATACGTATTCTCAATTTCTATTCTTGCGTTTGTCTGATTTGAAACTCCATTGGTTCCTGTATTAGTATCCATTGTGCCAATGCCGATAGTCGAAACTGGTACTTTTGCATTTCTTTTGTAGGAAACCTTCAAAGATATTCCAGTGTAAGTAGCATTTTCATGCGTAAACATGATATCCGACGGATCATCATGTTGAGATGCTTTTATTCCTGTTACCCTTTCGATATCGCCGGGTTTAGAAGTCCACGATACGACTGCAATAGGATTTTTTTGTGATTCGAATTGCAACTTAATATAAGCAGCAGCGGCGCGGGCCCTATTGTCTATTTGCTCATATTCTTCCGGACTTACACGATCCTTAATCGTATTGTGGGCTTCTTCTGGAGATTGGCCACTTTTATCAGAGTGCTTTTGCATATGTTCGCCATTTATATAATAGCCAACCAAAAGTTCGTGTAATTTTCCTGCAGCATCAATAGCAGCGCCATTTTGTATGGACATGCCGTTCCCTTTGCTTTTGATATATCCATTATATCAAGGGTCTAATTAATGTCAATCAGCGCCAGCACGTTTTTTCAAAAAAATATCTAACCCCCTACCGGTTAGAAGGAATTAATGTCAAGCGGCAACTTGCACAACAAACCCGCTTTGGTCGCCGCGAGCCTTGCCCTTAGCCTTGAGCCCCACCACCACTTGCGCGGGGTCTAGGAAGCGGAGGTCCGTTTCATCGCCGTTAATTACAGGGCGACCGTAGTAACTAGTAGGAAGCCCTCCGGAAAAGACTACCGCGACATTGGTCGAAGTGCCGATTACTTGTACCGTGTCTTCCTCATTTCCATCAGCACGACTAAAGGTCAAGTGATAATTGTCAGGAAGCCGCCGGCGATTAGTACGCTTGGTATAGTCGTAAAATTGAATTGACGGAAATACGGACATGATATTGTCAAAACCAGCAACAGGAATACGTTCCCAAGGAATATCACTAGTGCCATTAAGACGGACTACTGGGATTAGTCCCATCCGATACGCTTTTCTGATCAAAGCACCAATCTCGGTGACTAATTGATCCATGAATGCTTCACGATTTTCAAAATAAAATTGAGTCTTATTAATACGCGATTGTTGAACCGTGCTAAAGGCACCACGACCGGCGGTATAGAGGCAAGCTTCGGTGCAACCTTTGGTGCGCTTGGCGCAAGTCTCATATCCCGACACCTTAGCGGGTGCAAGATACAGGATGCCAGTCAGATAACCGGCTTTTTCACCCTTGACGGTTTTGGTATCAGCGGAAACGCTAAGGAGCTTCATTTTTTCTTTCTTTCGTTTTGATATATCCATTATATCAAAGGTCGAATTAATGTCAACCAGCGCCAGCTGGTGACCAGCACGTTTTTTTCAAAAAAATATCTGACCCCCTACCGGTTAGAAGGAATTAATGTCAACCCGCTAGCGGTACGTACAGGCTATCATAAACCTTTTTTGTCACCTTATAATAAATGCCTTCCGGAGTAACAACGTTATAACAAGGCTTAGCAAGTTTCAGGTTATATTCTCTTTGTTCACTGTGTGTCATATTATTAAACTTACGACGATTATACTTGAACGAATGATCGGTAATTTTTTTCTTAAGCGTGTTAGACTTCACATGTAGGTCTATAAACTGATCCATAGTCATGGGATTGCGATGACCGGTAAAATAGAAAAGTTTGGACACGTTCTTGTTTCCCTGTTTGGTTTTGATAGATCCATTATATCAAGGGTTCAATTAATGTCAACCACCTCCTGAAGGATTTGATGCTTTCCGTGATCAAAGACTTCCCATTGACCGTCTCGAAACAGATAGCTATAATCTTCTCCGCACTCACCAAATGCTTCTACATACTCGTCAAATCCACCATCATACAGTTTACCATGCTGATTCTTCTCACCGCGATCACGTCCATAGAACACAGTATAGCGATCAATGCGACTATTGAAGCTATGACCAGCTGGGCAGTCAATAGAAGTGTCCAGTACAAAGATGTTTCCGAGAGCAACGAGAGCCTCGACTTGCTCTAGTGTATTATAATGATTCAACAACGTCTTACCGACACCCTCGTAATAGCCATCATGATGGCAGTATACGCGAGTGATTTGACCGTCTTCGTGTTCGACTGCGATGGTTGCCCAGATGGTTGAGCGCGTAGGCATGTTCGTTCGGTTCCTGTTTGGTTTTGATAGATCCATTATATCAAGGGTCGAATTAATGTCAACCAGCCCAATCACGTTTTTTTAAAAACTTTTTTCGCTGCGAAGGGTTGACATTAATTCCGTCACCATCCGGAATCACTCTCTGAGTCCTCATCCATCCCAGGCATCCAGATACCAATCGGCTCTTCGATATCCTCAGGATAGTGTTGCCGATTACTACCGTTCGCCTTGAATCGCGCACGAAGAAGCGCCTTATGTTCTCTGAGATGCTCTTTGGTCTTCTTGATCTCCTCGTTCCACATCTCAATTTCATTGCCGCGATATACGATTGCCCTTCGCATCAAGTCCAGCAGCATCGCCGTTCTAGTGATTGCGTGCTGTTCGCAAAGATCGTCGAACGTCTCCAAAAGATCGATCGGCGCCATGAAGTTTATCAATTTTTCTTTTTTAGTTTTATCGTTCATCAGACACACAACCAATGATTTTTCGGGGTATTGTTATTTAATCTAGATTTAGCACCTCATTTTGAGCCTTGAGAAATTCAAGAATCAACAAAGTTTCTTTCTTTTTCTTTTCACAATCATACGTATTAATATGGTTCATATATTCATCGATTGTCATATTTCTACAACCAGTTTGAATATGAAATAATCCATCAGACATAGGAACATATACAAAAGTATATCCATCTGACCTAATAGACTGAGGGAAAAACTTAGAGACCTGAGCATTGCCAAAGACCCGAGCATTGCCAGATATCCGAGCGTCGCCAAAGACCTGAGCGTCGCCAAAGACCTGAGCGTCGCCAAAGACCTGAGCGTCGCCAGAGACAATAGCATTGCCAGATATCCAAGCATTGACAGAGACAATAGCATTGCCAGATATCCAAGCATTGACAGAGACAATAGCATTGACAGAGACAATAGCATTGCCAGAGACAATAGCATTGCCAGAGACAATAGCATTGCCAGAGACAATAGCATTGCCAGATATCCAAGCATTGACAGAGACAATAGCATTGACAGAGACAATAGCATTGCCAGAGACAATAGCATTGCCAGAGACAATAGCATTGCCAGAGACAATAGCATTGCCAGATATCCAAGCGTCGCCTTCTTGAGACAGATTAGCTTCAGATTCAATCCAGCCGCCAAGATCACCAGCCTTGACACCATGATGCTTGATATCAATCAAAGCACGAATTTGCGTCAGGCCATTCTGCTTGTTTTTAGTCAATTCATATTTCATATGGTATTCCTTTCGTTTTGATAGATCCATTATATCAGGGGTCGAATTAACGTAAATGGGTCCACCGCATTTTTTTGAAAAAAATATCGGGCACTCTACCGGCTAGCAGGAATTAATGTCAACCCTCAGGCGATAAAATTTTTTGGTTGACATTAATTTTTTAGATATAAATCCGATGAACGTAAGCCATTCTTTTCATACTACGCCAAAACGATGTATGATGACCAACCTCTAATTGATGGTATATTTGAATAGCATGGACATATTCATGCGAAATGAGATTAACTGCTGTTTCATAACTATCAACATCAGGAATTAATCCCATTTCTATACAATGAAACTCATCATTTGGAATACAATACCCGGCTTCGGTATCCATATCTTCTATCATGATATCAATCGATTCAAATGGCACATGATATTTGTAAAATGGACTGATGGCGTAATTGCATATTGAGTCCAGAATATTCCATGCTCGGTCTTCGGTAAGAATATAATTCATCGGCAACATGTCACGCGCGCGATCTTTGACCATTTGGAAGGAGAAGACTTTCGAATAGAAGCAACCTTAAGAGCCATACGCAGCGAAAGCTCACGCATGGTGTTTTGATTGTTTTCGATAAACTCGATAACTTCTTCCTGAGCAATCTTATTGAGACCACGATCAGAAAGAAGGCCAGACTTCAAGACTTGACGAATTCGAATCATATAATCACGCTTCGTTTTCATCTTAAGATCAATATAATGAGAACGAGACAACATGGCCTGCAAATGAGGAGCAAGCTTATGACCTTTGTCAATCATGACGTCAAAGTCATAATTAGTAATGAATATGATTGTGCCTTCAAAATCAAACTGCTTGGGCAGCTTAACCGCAGTCTCTTCATCATAAAGAGCACCCTCTGTCATGTAAGAGATAGTGCGCTTCTTACCCGTATCACATACGGCCTTGAGCATATTAAGGCTGGTGTCATCGAAAAACACCGTATCGGCATCATCAAATACCAGGACCTTACCTTTTTCGGCATGTTGATACAACAGCTTGTAAAGACCTGTGGCCCGAACATAACCCTTGACCACTGTATGATTAATGCTATTGGGGTCCCATTGACTCAAACGATCTTCAATCGTATAAGACTTGCCGACACCGGCAGGTCCAGATACAATCATCGCTCGAACATCACCATGCATCGCAGCATCAGTCAAGTCCGAAAGAATTTCGAATCGTTCAGCAATTCGAATTTCAATTTCTTGATCTGTCTCGTTTGAAACAGGCTCAAAACCAATAGAGTTTGAATTTTTACGTTGATAGACGCCGCGAGGCATTGATTGTTCCTTTCGTTTTGATATGACCATTATATCAAGGGTCGAATTAATGTAAACCTCCTGGAGAAATTTTTTTCAAAAAAATATCGGGCACCCTACCAGCTAGCAGGAATTAATGTCAATCGGCTTCGACCTCGATCCAGACATTTTTTCCGCCGATGTTGGGGTCATAGCCATCGATAATAAACCCAGGAGAACATCCGCAAGAGCACCCGGCTTTCTGAGACCAGCGATAGGTGATACGAGAAAGATCAACGTCAATCATAGTAAGTCCTTCCAACAGGACTTGTTTATATTGATCACGCGGCCGTGATCGACGGTTCATGATATTTTCTAAAATCGATTCATTCTTTGGATGAATATAAACACGAGTCTTAGGATCAAACCGACCGAATCGCGGAATGCCATTGTTTGAAATGGGTTGAGTGGTTACACTAATGCGCATAGTTATATTCCTTTTCTTTTAAAAGTTCCAAGTAGGACGAGGCGATCCCATAGTATAATATAGTTCTGGGTCATCTGGATCACACCAAGGTTGAGCCTCGAGCCAAGCGGTATATTCATCTACCTCAACAAGTTGTTCATATGTATGAGGTTCGGAGCAATGAACCTCGATGCCAGCCGGAGTGGTGTACACATATTGTAGAGACATATCGTTCCTTTCGTTTTGATATGACCATTATATCTGGCGACAAATTAATGTAAACCCCCTGGAGAAATTTTTTTGAAAAAAATATCGGGCACTCTACCGGCTAGCAGGAATTAATGTCAACCCTCAGGCGATAAAATTTTTTGGTTGACATTAATTTTTTTCGGTTTGACAAAAAGCCATATTTTTTTAAAAAAATTATGGCCCCGGTTTACATTAATTTGTCGCCAGATATAATGGTCATATCAAAACGAAAGGAACAACAATGAATAACACATATCAAGAACGAGTCGGTCGTTATCGGATTATTCGGCACGATGAATTGCCGGAATCTCATAAAGCTGAATATCGTTTAAAGGGAATTGATCCTGATGATAATTGGCAACTCATTTGGTCTTTTAGTGATCTTGCTGCTGCTGAAAATTGTCTAAACGATTGTAAAGAAGACGCTCCAGTCTGGTCGACCTATAAGTTGGTTGATGCTGGTAAAGAAGAATTTATTACACGTCAAGCATGGTTTTAGGAGAAAAAAATGTTTAAATTGAGTAATAATCGTGGTTTTCATATGACATTTGCAAATGAATACAAGGTATCCGTTCAATTTGGATCCCATACATATTCAAGCAATAGAGATATATCATGGGATGAACCAATTATTCCAGAGGCGGAATTGGTTGAGACTGCACTAATTGATCCTAATGGGAATTTTGTTGAATATGCTGGAGATGATGTGCAGGGATACAGAAATGCGGAGCAAGTGTTGGAACTTATGAATTATGCAGCTAGACAGGGATATAATATTCGAATTGGTGATGAAGTCTATCATAATGGACACGATTGCACAGTTTATCAAATAGTCGGAACAGATGTCTGGCTTAAATATAATGATCCTGTGGTTCGATATATTCAAGTCAAGCTTAAAGATTTAAAAAATGCACATTAAAGATAGTCTTGTAAAAGATATGCTAGATCAACTTTATCGTGATGAAGAAAAAATACAAAAGTTGGTCAATTACATTAATCGTATGATAGAGGGCGATGAAGTATTTCCCGAATTAACTGAAGATATGTTTAAATGGGGATATTGGGATAAAGATGGGCTTCAAATTGAATAGAAAATTAAGAACGAATAGTCCAGGCATCTGTTCCTAGTTGATTATTTTCTAAATACTCACCGGGAATCCAGAAATGACCGCGATCTCCCCAATCAACTCCCCAACTGTTTCTTACTTCATAGTATCTTCGGCCCATTCCTTGAAAGTTTTCATCGTATCCAATTACGGCTACAGCATGTCCACCTAGACAATTTTCATATTGACTTGGCATTGGTACTACACCTGTTCTGGCTACTGAGTCAGATTCAAAAGATTGAAAGATTTGAATCCCTAACATAAATGGATATCCATCAACTAAACATTGTCTATAATCATTGGCGTCGCCATCATCAAGACTAAAATACTGTGTAATCTTATTAAGAGCGCCTTCTTGTAATTCAATAGGTGGAGGCTGCACAGTAAATTTAGATATATCATATGGCCAATGTTCTTCCAAGCCTATTCCTTTTGCATTGAGAACTTTTATGGCGTCTCTTAAATAGGCTCCACTATCATGATCTATTGTACCTTCTAATTCTCTTTCCCAATAATAAAGAGCAAGGCGAGAATAAGGTCCGCCGCCGTGTTCATATGTAAAAATACCTGTGGCGGCATGGGCAGAACAACTGCCTAATTCACCCTGATCATATGGTAATTCTTTAAATCGATTTCTTAAACTAACCTTTTCAGGAAAAATAGGGTTATCTTCAATAGAACGAACTGCTCTAAATCTAATATCTGTAGGATCTTTAGGATCTTTTAGATAACCATATTTTCTTGTAATCATTAGGACATTGCTTCCTGTGCTATGATATGAACACCAACATTTGCTGCATTACTGGATGTTGTTATTGCAACTGTTAAAACATCAGTTAGATTTCCAGATATTGTATTATATAATGGAAAGAAATAAGATAAATCTAATTCTTGTAAACCAGAACCTCCAGCTGGAGAAGTAAGAGCAAATACCACTTCGCCGCCAGATAATGCTGTGGCGCTAATATCTCTCATTGCAAATGAATTGTTTGATCCTAATCCGGTTAAATTAAGAGTTGCACCATTTGCAATTGTAAAACCAACAGCCTGAGTTAATTGCCCAGAAATTGTATTGGTTGAATTAATATTTGCAAGAGTGGAGAAGTTTGCGCCGGTTAAAAGAATTGGACTAGAAGTAGTCGATGAAATTAATTCAACAATGCATTGAGCATCTGCTGAAATATACATTTTCTTTGGTAATAATTGACCTCGATCAATTAATCCAATTTGATAAGGAGTGTTGGCCATTGTACTAGTATTAGCAATTGGGCCGCCTGTAATTATATCACCAAAAGTAATTACACTTGAATTACTGGCCGTAATACGTGCGGTTAATCCGGTATTGGCGGTTCCACCTTGTTGTGGGAAGTAAATATGTCTACCGACCAAAGTATTATTGGTATATGTATTAGCAATAACATTTGTTTGTGCGGCTGTGGTCGTTGTGGATATTACATATGCAGATGAATTGACATATGTTATGGTGGAACCGGCGGGAATACCAGAACTAGCGGAAGTTACAGATTGTCCAATAAATATATTTGCGGTGCCTCCCGGAATTGTAATAATATTATTACTATTTCCCCAACTCGATAATGTTGATGACGCTAATACACCATCAAATACTGTATTAGGAGTATTAAGTGTAATTTGTGTTGTATTGCTAGATGTATTTGTAGCATTATAGGTAGAATTGCCACTTAATTCAATTACGCCCATGACTCTAGGTGCAACTGATAAAACAGGATATCGTGTCGTACTAGCACTAACTGTACGTTTAATAGCAGTATTGGTCATACCATATGAATAAGTAAATCCGCGTTGCTCATCCTGACCGCCCTCAACAATTACAGATACTCCCCAGTGATACATATCATTCTGTGAAGTGGTAGCACCAACATTTCTTTGTTCATATCGAACAGGAAGATTGCCTGTTCTGGACCATGGAGATATTTGAGCAGGAAATGCAAATTGATTAGTTTGTGCATTTGTTGTATTAATTGGGCCTTTATTTCCAAATCCAACATAATGTAAAACTACCCATTCGCCATTAATGACTACCCCCCAGCGTGTCATACCAGCACCATACCAAGTATATTCCATCCAAAGCATTTGAATACGTGACCAATCAATAGAATTTATTGTTGCTTGGTCACCATTCCATATAGGTAGTGGATAACGTGAATCTGTAGGAATACCATTTTGTGTTCCATGGTTTTGAATACCGGCTGAGTTTACATCGGATCGAATTACACAATACATACCAAAAGGATTTGCTAGAGAAGTAAAAGTATAACTAGTACCTGTGGTGGTGGTTGTAGTTGCGGAACTAATTCCAACTGCTGTACTATTAATAATGTTAGTTATAACGGTATTATAGGGAATAGCAATTACACCACTAGGATCTACTTTTGAAATACTAGGATTGATATTAGGTCCAGTTACCTGCATACCAATATACATGTTTGCAGTATTGGATAATCCAGTAAGAAAATTTTGACCAGCAACACTGCTTGCTGTGTAGGTTGTGCTGGTATTTGTAAATGTTGGATCAGCTTGTTCCATAAATATGCCATTACCATCATCAAAAAAACCAACTCGTTGACGTTGACCAGTTTGTGCTGTACCAAAATTAACGGCGGTGGACATGACCATCGTTTTACCGGGCTGATACCGATGATATGGTCTAGTTTGACGAACAGTAATATCACCATTTGCTGTAGATAAACGCATTCTAACACCACCAGACCCGGGTAGTTGTAAAATATTCGAACCTTTACCTAATACTACTGAACCACTACTAACCGTAGTCGTCGGAGCTTGACTTAGTGTAATAGAATTAGAACCCGCCGTAGTATTGACTGCTACGACATATGAACCGGTTGAAATTGCACCAGAAGCCGTACTGAATACCGGCATACCAATAATGACATTACCAGTAGCAGAGCTTGTGTTGATTGTATTACCGGATGTTCCAGTGGCTGTAATTGTTGTTGTCGGAGAAAAAATATAATTTTCCCATCGCATTGGCTGTGAACCATATTCAAAATCTGCTTCATAAATATTTTGGTGTCTTGATGTTCTTAGACGACCCAAATTATCCATAGAACCAAATTTAGCGCCCATTGCCGGAGCCATTGGTTGAATTACTGTATTATTTGCGGGTTGCTTAAATGTCATATAATTCTCCGATTCATTAATTCATCAACAAAAGATGCTATGTGTATTTATACGATCTGGGTTTTAACATAAAAAAGAGGGTTCCATTCGAACCCTCCAGTTTGTCTTTAATTTTCTTGTTATTGTTTATTTATCATGATTGTATTTGGGATTGCGGCAATGCAAAATATGAATACAAAAATGCTCCCTTGATGTTATCTCAGGAGCACTAATGCTAATTTAATATACTTTTATAAAATTAGATAATGTTGGCCACAGTAAAGCGACGATAGAAGACGTTGCTGTTTTGTGTTATTGTACCAAGTGTAGTACTAGCGGCTGCACTGACAGCACCATTAGAAAATGGATTTGCAACCATTCCATACCGTGTCTTGAAGCCGATCTTAGGTTGGAAAGTGTCTTGACCAACTGCACGGACCATTTGGAGAGGAACATAGGGGCAATAGAAGATACCAGCATCAAAGGCGCTAGAACCCTTATAACCGACTACGCAATAGTTACCACCAGCATAGGGGTCAACATAAACACGCATACGACCATTTAGAACACCGGCGAAAGTATTACCAGTATCATCGACTTGTAGGTTGTTGCTGTTTAGAGCAGGAGCATAGTCAAGAACACCGGCCATTTGAAGAGCAGAAGCAACATCTGAAGAACAGACTATGATATTACCCTTACCGCGACGAGTTGCCTTTGCGATAGCATTTGCTTCACGCTCGATTTGGAACATTAGGCCCTTAAACTTTTCAACTGACCAGCGGCCATTTGAATCGACGTCTAGGTCAAATACACCTGGGTTAGTTGTATCAACAGCACCTGCAGTAGATGAAAGAACGATTGTACGTACAACTTCACGATTGATTTCAGCAAGAATTTCTGCTGAAAGAATTGTGGAGAGTTCTGTTTCTGCGTCGAGACCATGGATAGCCTTTAAATCTTGAGCAAGTTCAATTGAATACTCAGCCTTTAAAGCGCGAGTCTTTGCAGTAACAGTAACCTTATCGATTGAGAAGGCCATTTGAGCAAAGTCAACTGAAGTAGTAGCACCATAAGCTTCCACATTGGCTGTGGAACCACCACCACCGAAGTTGTAGGTAGATGAGTTGCCGGAAACTACAGTAGTATTAGAACCACCGAGATACATACCGCCGACGTTATTAGCAGCATCACCAAAAGCGGTTGTACCACCAGTATTACCGGAGAAAGCGGTATTGGGCTCATAATAGAAAGCATCTGTACCAGCTTGATTTGAATACTGAGGACGTAAAGCAAAGATTAGACCGGTTGGACCAGTCATTGGCTGAACGCCGCAGATATCATAAGCAATGAGATTGGGCATTGCACGACGAACAAGTGAGATAAGCACCGGATCATAGTTTAATGAACCACCAGAAAGGTTGGTGGGTGCTGCACCAGTTGTTTCTAATAGTGATTGAGGTGAATAAGACCCGGCCTCACGAAGAGCGGTTTCTGTATTCTCTAGAAGTTGAGCGACAACCGACCGCTTATGAGCATCACCGATCTTTGGTAGATCAGGATGTTCTAAAACCGGCCCCCACTTATGGGTAATTTCTTCGTTGAGTAGCATATCTTTCTCCCTTTTCCTAATTGGGTTATAGTTATTTATAAAATTACTTTTTTGAAGTTTGTGAAATTGCTTTTACATACTGAGACATAGGACCGCTATATTCTTGAGTTTCTTGATCATTATAATCATAATCAGCGGCTTCTGCTAGAGTAACTTGTTTTTCTTTCTTTCCACCACCAATGGGGAAATAAGTTTCTTTGATTATGCTCAGCTTCTTTGTAAATTCATCAACGTCTGAGTATTCAATACCTTCAACTAATGAGCGAAGCTTTTCTTGTTGAGTAATTGGAAGAGTATCAGCTTCCTCAGCAAAAATTTTATCTACTTCTAAAGAATCTACATAATCTTTTAGATCGAGATTTTCACTAATAGTTTCATTAAGCTTTTCTTCTAAATCTGCGACATGATGTGAAAGCTCGGAGACTAAATCAACCTTATCATCTGGAATTTCTACATAGTTTTCAATGAATAGATTCTTTAAACCATGCATGAAGTCTTCCATGACTTCAGTCTTTAACCCGGTTTCAATAGCAAGTTCATTATCTTCAAGCCACTGTTCTACTGCATAAGAAAGATATTTATCTACATTTTCTGTTAATTGAGAAACTTTTTCTTGAAGAGCTTCTACTAAATTTGTTTCAAATTCTTCTTCAAGCCGAGCAATTTCAGAATACAACCGAGCATTAACGGCTGCTTCGAAAATTGTACGGGCTTTTTCTCTGGTTTCTTCTGATAGTTCTTCACCACCAAAAATTACGTCCATATCTTCTGCATGAACACTTGTGGGTGAATAATATGTTTGAGCAATGGTTTGGCCATTGGTATTATCTTTAGCTGTGCCACCAATACGGCGAGTAGCTAAAGCCTTACCTCGATCATGATGAGGACCTTTATCGGTTAGACCCTTATACACGTTGGCTAGTTCTTGATGACCTAGACCAGAAAGATGACCCATGATCTGATTAATGGCTTCAACTTTAGTGAAAAAAGGAGGAATATCAGTTTGACCACCGCTTGTCTTATCGGCAGAACGTCCTTTATGACCATCTTTATCTACTGGACCGGGAACATGACTAATACCGTCTGAAGAATCAAAACCGCCAGATTCACCATCACCAGTAGCGGGTTCTGACTTATATAAAACCGAACGCTCATCTTTTTTAGATACGCCTTCTTCTTTACGACCAAAGTTCTTCTTGGGGGTTTCTGGCTTATCACGCTCTTTGTTGATTAACTCTGCCATTTTAATTATCTCCTTTAGGAATTATTAGTATTTATAAATTATCGTATTACAAGCGTATTTAAGAAATTTTCAAAAAGGCGTAACTGATTTTCACCAATTTGCGAAATAGTCATTTTCTTTATTTCTTTTTTTGTTTCTTCTAAAGCTTCTGCGGCTCTCCATGTTCCAGAAGCTATATCATATAGCCATTCTGTATTTTCCATGACTCCACGCACAAATGCTTTGTGGGCTGAAGGATCGGCCACAATGTCTGCGGCAGTCGCCAACATAAAATCATCTTGTACTTGCATATATCCACTTTTTTCTTTTAGTGTCCCCATACCACGAGAAGAAACACCAAGATTGGCGCCTTCATCTAATAAGTTCATTGCGATATTACCCATAGGAGTATCGGTAATCTTAGCTTTACCAATAAAATCTGAACCCTCTTGAGTAAGAGACTTGATCATATGAGATACACGATCTAAATTGATTGAAGGGCCTGATGGATGCCCTAATTCACCATATGCTCTATTTGTTTCAATAAGTTCTTTTGTATATCGAGCAACTTCTTTTGCTAAAATTTTTGATTCATAAACACGACCATTTTTATTGGGCTGATCACCCATAAGAAAAACGCCTTCAATATAATAATTCTTTTTACCGTCTTCTTTAGCTTCTTTAATAAGAGAAAGCTTACTGTCTAATACTTCACAAATTAGACGCATTTTACATTCCTCTCTTTAAATTAATTTTAGAAAGCCTTTGAGCTAGATAAAAAGAAGAATCTTCTTTTGCTAATGATTGTTCGCCATTTCCTTTAAATGCAGATGGCTTTTGAGTATCTGTGTTATCTTTATTTGAAGAGCCATCATCTTTTTGTTGATTATCTTCATCTTCATCTTTTGCATCAGAAACATGATCACTGACTGACATAACAAAGTTTTTAGCTAAGTCTAATTTTTCTAATACCCAACTTGGTAATTTTATATTATCTTGAATATTTTCATAAAGTTCTGCTGCCGCTGTAGCAATAGTTTCTAATTGATCTTTGGCTGTTGTTACAGATTCATCGGGTTCGCCATCTGTGTTGTCGTGGTCATTATCATTAGGTGAATCTTTACCAGAATCATCGGTGGCTTTAGCGGTATCACCAGACCACCCGGGACTGTCTGAAGTAGCAGGAGCAGGAGCCATAGGTTCACCCAACTCATAAAGATAGGCTTCTTTAGCTAATACTTGAGGAGGAACTTTTACGTGTGGTTTTTTTTGTTGTGGTTCTGAAGTTTCATCGCCTTTTGTTTCAGCGGTTTCGTATTCATGGCCATGACCTTCAATAGAACCTTTCTTTTGAGCATTAATAGGTTCTACTGGTACTTTTTTACTAACTTTAGCAATATACTTTTCAACAATCTTTTTCTTTGCTTTTGGTTTAACGGGCTTTGGTTCACCTTCTTGTGGTTTACCTTCATCATATGCTATTTCATCTTGACCTAGTTCATAATCAGCCCTGCGTGTGGTATCATCTTTGACTTTACTTCCACCAAAAATAGCTTCATTTTCTTCTGGGTCATTATTTGGTTGATCACGTCTTAAAGCAGGATGTCTAGCACTAAACTTCTTTAACCCATCTCTACTTTCTGGACCCACGACATATTTTGATATATCTACATTAATGAGTTTCCGAGCAAGATCCTTTGGTTGCGTAGGAACTGCCATTTTTGATTTATTATCTTGTATAGGCATATTATTCCTCTGGGTTAAAGAAACTTTTAGCAACTTCAATTTTTTTGGTTGCTAAAACTTCGGCGGTTCTTTCTTTCATCATATCATTCACAATATCTTGAATCTTTACAGCATTGCCATCAATAGCAGAATCAATAATGTCTGATGCAGTATATTCTATCATAGTATTCTCCAATTTTGTTATATTTATATTTATAATATTATTGACTTAATTGTGGTTCTTGAGGATATTGAGTAGGAGTTTCACTTCCCTGATCTTCACCAGAACCATCACTTTCGGGTTGCTGCGGCATTAATTGTTGTTGTTTTGCTTGTTTTGCTTGTTGTTCAATATTTGTCACCATTTCTTCATCAATTTGCTTTTCAATTTTTACAATATCATCATCTGTCATTTGAAGAATGTTCTTTTTTACCCATTCTTCAGAATAATATTTACCGACATATGGATCGATCATAGCAAGACTATTAATTCTATTTGTAAGAATTTCTGATTCTTTTAATTCTGCAAAATAATTATCTACTTGAAAATTAAAATGAATATTATTTCTGATATTCTCCCATTCTTCTTCAGCAATAACTCCAGTCAATATAAGCTGCTTTTCTAATGCCTTATAAAATAATTCAGAAAACTTTGTTCTTAATCTAATAATAAACTTTTGAAATTTTAATTCATCTCTAGTAATTTCTGATGATCTACCAAGATTAAATCCTGAGTCAGAAATCATACGAGACACTGGAACATTTAAAGATTGATATAATTTCTTTTCAAAATATTCAACATCTGCTAATTCACCAAGATTTTGACCTGAAGGCAATGTGGTGACTTGAGTTCCACCGCCATCTGCTCTGCGAGGAAACCAGTAATCTTCCATCATACTCATAAACTTGCGATCATCACGAATGTTACCAGTCGAATTACATGTGTATATACCAGCATCTAAAGCAAACGTGTGATAATCGTGATAAATTTCGTGCTTATCGATGCCTAATGTACCAACATCCATTGTTTCTTCAGGAAAAGTAATAGATACAATTTTATGATTTCTTAGTGAAGCGGCCTGTCTATTATAATTTATATGATGTACTGTATTTTTCAATGCATCTTTGTATGACACACTATATGTAGTTTCATTTAATAAGCCAATTTCATCTTTCCATGAAGATACTAATCTATGAGTGTATAACCATTTTTTTGTAGAATTTTCAAAAATTTGTTCATATGTATTATTACCACCAGGTATTGTTTTTTGTCTAGTATAAAATGGTATCATAGAATCACCGATAACCAAATCTTTAGCTTCTACTTTTCCTTTATTCCATACTGGAAATTTATGATCAAGAGTACATGTAATACTTTTTCCATTATCTAATGTTATTGTCATTACTTTTTGATCAAATTTTGTAATACCAGCAGATGTAATTAATCCAGGAGCAAATTTACCGGTATTTGGATCTGCCGAATACGCCCAAAGTTCTTCGCCAGCTTCAAATCTTTCTTGAATTTCATATAAAGTTAATGTTCTGCCATCAAGTAAAGGAATTTTTGTATTCATATCTAAACAGGCATCGTAAATCAAACGATTCTTATGCTTAACCATGACTTCACGGACGTATTGCTCTGCTTTCATCTTTGGAAGGTTGCCAACATCAATACTGAAAATACGCCGCTCGGGTGCTCGACTAATGCGATAAATTACTGTAGCATCTTCTAAAATACGAAGTTGATTAAGTGGTTTTATAGCTTTGTGTAAGTATCCCAAAACAATCTTGTTATCTTTATCCACGACGCCTGAAGTCACATGAAGAATAGAATCTTTGGCGATCTGTAAACCTTGGTTGTCCATGCCAGTCGCAGAAGCTCCTTTAAAGCCTCTTTCATTATACATATAAAATTCTGAATCAGTTACATTGACATATACTTGATCTTTACGTACTCTTTTTACGGCTCGAATTTTTCTAACTTTACGAGGATCAATATATCTAAGTTCTTGAATACCCTTTCGCGGATCATTAATATCAATCATTACATGATAATAAACCCGACCATCTACATACCAGCGTTTAAAGATTTCATATCCATAATTGTTAAAATCAAGAAGGTTTGAAATTTTATCCCATTCTGAAGAAATTCTTTCTTTAACATTATCAGCATATTCAAGATCGTCTAAATCGATTTCAACAATCTTTTGTTTATCTTCTTTTACAATGGCTTCTGATATAATATCATTTACAGCTAATTCCACTTCTGGTTGAATAGCCATTTCTCTATATTTCGCAACTATCTCTGCTTCGGTTCTTGCCGAACCTTCTAAATCAAGATATGTGCCATATGTACCGCCAGCAGAAACTACAAGAGCGCCATCATCCGTTTCTCTAGGAGTAAATGATGGAATATCTTGTTTTTCTTCTTCACGACGAATTTCAAAACCAAAAAGACGCAAATTATATACCCCTCTCAATAAAATCGTAACCTAAGTCTTTCAAAGGTACACCGATTGGAATATTGTATTTATTCTTTTTTCTAATAGGTCTATTCAACTTACAATACGTTATAATAGTTGTTGCTGGTATATCAAAAGGTGCGGCTTTACTAGCAGCAGGGGGAGAATCAAAAGTACCCCAAGGAGTTATGTACCATCCCTTGAAGTTATTATTGTGGATTCCTGTTTGATTAACATGAGGACGTTCACCTCTCATGTTAATTTTATGAGTTTCAGATTTAGGAACACCTATAAAATATTCTTTTATTGCAAGTGCACCTATAATCTTTGCCTTATTATATTGTAAGGAAGAAATTTTATTTTTAGAGTTTGCCATTTTCCATAATGCATAACTAAGTTTTCTTTTAATTTCACCTGAAGTCATTTTAACTAACAATCTATGACATATGAAATGTTCTTTGAATGAAAGTTCAACTAGATTATATTCATAATCAGAGCCACCCATACACTTAGGTACAATATGATGATCTTCAGTATAACCACATACGGGTCTATTTTTAACGTTGTTTATTATACTAAAATAGATCCGTGTATATTTGTTATCTAAAAACATTTCAAAGTCCCATGCCATTACTATATTGAATAATTAAAATCCTCCGGCGTTACCAGTCGTTCCTCCAGTAACTTCCCAATAATCATACATAAATGATACATTGAATTCTTCAATTTGATCTGTAGCATTCCAATCAAGATTAATGGCCGAAATATCACCAGGATAAATCCCAACAAAAGTATATTCACGAATTGAATTACCCAACTTATCATATTGAGTAACCGTAGCATTTGATTTATAAAGATTTGGAGAAGATGATGCAAAAGTGCGAAGATTTCCTTCAAATGAATTAATTGCATTAGACCAATTTTCCAAAGCATTTCGAATAAGAAAATCTTCATCATTAATTACTGTCACTGCCCAATCAGCGTAGTTTCTATCACCAGCCAATTTAATTTTTCTTCCAAAATATGGAACTTCAATTGTTCCTAATCTTGCTTCTGGAATAGAAGAAGCTTTTACTAAAAACGGTACTTTAATATCGCTAACACCATTTGCGGGATTTGCAAATTGAACACTAAATAATGATTGCCTTGCACCGCCACCGACTAACTGCGACTTTATTTCATTTATATTAAAAGCCATTTCTTTCTCCTAGTTTCTTTATTGATTAAAATTGGCCGACAATTTCAGAGAAAGCTACACCAGTTCTTACAGCAACGAAATTAAGCTGAATATAATTGATAGAACGAGCAGGTTTAATGTAAATGTCACCGACAAATGTATTTGAATCTATTACTTCTGGAGTGTTGTTTGTAGTATCACATATCACCTGGAAGTCATAGATACCTCTACGTCCTTGAACATCTTTAAGGAATGGTGTAACAAGTGAAACAAATTGTGCGCGAGTAAATGCATCATTAAATTCAAATAGTAAATTCTGAGCAGCAATTGATATTGTTTTTTCTAGAACAATAAAGAGTCTGCGAACATTAATTCTATCAAAGGCTGAAGCATATGCTTGAAGTGTTTTATCACCAAACAATACAGTTCCTTGACCCGGGAATGTTACTACTGGATTTACTCCATTGGGATATAGATAATCACGATAAGCCTGTGAAGGATTGAATGCCAGCTTGACTACATTTTTAATCTGACCTCTATTAAACCCGGCCGGCGACCACCATGGATCTCTTGTAGTATCAGTATATACACAAAGCCCGGCAATATCACCATTAAGAGGAATATAACGATAGATATCATTATATTTGTCATATTGATATTTGTATCCAGAATCAAGCACACCATAAGAAGTACTAGTTAAGCCTTGTCTAAAGCTTACAATAGATGTGGCTTCATTTCCAAGATTATTGACAACAGTTCCTCTATTTGGAGAAACAAATACAACACAATCCATTCTTGGTTGAGCAATATTTTGAATGAGATAGTTGGCTAACAATGTAGTATTAACATCATCAGATTTACCAGTCATCAAAAGAGATATTGGTGCTGTTTCTTTTGATTTAAATAAATCATAAGCATTTGTAATGGTTCCAATAACTGGAGTAGATTCGTTAAATCCGTCTTGACCTCCGGCAAATTGAACACTAAAAGAAGTAGTATTTGTAACAGAAGCAATCTGTGCTGCATTGGCTACATAACCAGAACTTTGTCTATGATTAGCAAACCAAACATAATTTGAATTTTGATTGAGAACATTTACATAAAAATTAGTAGAACCATCTGTAGTTTGAGCATCATAAGCTCTGGATAGTCCTTGATATGTTTCTAGAATTTGACCCGGAGTTCCTGTAATTGCACCAAGAGCATCTGTTACTACCACGTGAACCTGATCGACGGCTGCACTGTTTCCATATTTAGAAACATATTGAGATGTTGATGGAGGATATGGCACCGATCCAAAATACTGCCAAAGTCTACCAACATTTGCACCTGTTGTGTTTGCCTGTGAAGGAGTAGCAGGAGACCAGTTGCTAGTCGAAAGAGTATATGGTGTATTGAATGTTAAACTTAATGGACTGTATATAACAAGATTTGCCGTTGTGCGGGAAACAGTATATGTTGCATTAGTGTTAGTAGCCGAGGCGGCAGTATTAATAGTGATAGTTCCAGCACTTTGATTAGTTGATAATACAGAAGCATTTCCAGTAAACACTGAAGTATTGCTACAAGAAATATTTGCACCAATGGCAATAGTGGCCGCCGCCGTGGTGCCAACAGTTATAGTATTACTACCTGATGTAGAATTTCCAGTAATACTACTATTACTAACACCAGAAAAAGCGGTTGGTATTGTATTTACTGTAGCAATAATATTACCATTAGTGTCTGTGCCGAGCGTTGTAATGGTAACTGGAATACCACTAAATCCATGGCCGCCAAGAATAAATGCTTGCATTCCGGCTGTAATTTTATTAATACTCGGATTTTGAGAATTAATTACAGTAAAGGTCAATGTGCTATTTCCACTTGACCAGCCTGCTGTAGCAGTCGTAAACGGTCCTGCAGTCCCATTTATATAATTTTTTGAAGTAACTTGTAAATTTTGAGTTCCAATGGTTGAATTTCCTACTGTAATATAATCTTCTACAATAATTGAGTTATAAGCTGTACTGACTGATAGATTTGCTATATTAGATGAAGGAGTTACAACACTTGAACTATCAATAAAATATAACAAAGCTGAGTTACTATTAAAAGTAAGCGTGGTACCTACAACATTTGCTATATTTGAAGAATATCCTGCGGCAGTATCAACTAAAGATACTGCTAAACTTGATCCCATTGCACCGGGATATTTTGCTATGAAATTATATGATGTGTTGGTAGAAAAACCGGTGGCTACGCCATTTATGATATTTGCAGTATTATAATAATCATCTTGATTAATAATCATAAATGTAGTATTAACATTTGCTCCAGAATATGTGCCATTAGCTACAGCATTTGCGATATTACCAGATGAATCTGCAATACCACTCCAAACACCATTGGCGCTTGTATCATTTGTATTTCCGGCTCGACTTACATAGAGTTGATTTCCATATGAAAGAAAGTTTGCACCGGTAAAAAAAGTTTCTGCATTAAGATTTGTGGGTTGACCAAATCTTTTCCATAAAGTATCTTCAGAATCTACTAATGTTAATTGACCAATGGGACCCCAACGAAATACACCAGCAAGAGCACCGGCAGTAGTAGAAGCGGTTGGAACAATTGCAGTTAAATCAATTTCTGATACATTGACACCTGGGCTGACTTGAAATGCCATCGGCTTCTCCCTTATTTCAAAAAATAGTTATAGAATGTTCTGTTGTATTTATAAAAATGAGAATTACAATAACCAATCTGAAGAAGATTTTTCAAAATCAATGTCTTCTGGATTTCTCCATATATCATCTATAAATCCAAAAGGACTTACATTTTCATCTACCAATCTTCTATTATTTTCAAGAACATCTACTCTAGCATCATTATCAGCCAATAGCTTAAAATATTCTTGATGAACTAACCAAGAGAATAATACACAACACATTACTAGATCGTCATGCTCACCTTCTTCGGCGGCATATTTGGCATTATGCTCGACAAATCTAAACATTTCATATAATAAATCATAATCATTGATTATTAATTTATCATTTTCAACTAGACTTTTAAAATTAGCGCAACCAATTCTTTTGACTGAAGTTGTAGTACGAACACCTATAGTATATCTAAATCCTCCAAGCGTTCCTCCAACTTTCTGGCCGTTTCTTCCTTTTACTTTAGTGGATAATACATGTTCATATTCTAAATCGTGTTGAAGAATATCTGCTACTTGTTGACCAATATCATTTGTTTCTACAAGAACATAAGCATCATTATAGTGTCTAGCCAAGTTATAAATGATTGTCGGATACACCAATGAAGAAATTTCATTATTTTTATATTTGGCGACGACTTTATATGGTGTTTCTGTAATATCAAATACAATAAACGCCGAATAATCTATTCCAGAACCACGAGAAGTATCTACAGAAATTAAATATATATGTTTTTCTTTTACGTCTTCATACATATCAACATCACCAGATATTAATATAGGTTCCATGTAAGTAAGCTGTGCAAGTTTAGAAGCATCAATAAGAGTATTAGAACTGCCTAAAAATTCTGTTTCAAACTCAACACGCCATTGCCGTTCAGATGTATTAGCAATATATTCTTTTTTAAATTTCTCATCTCTTCCTGGAACATCTGACCAATGAACAGAACATCTTTTATAAAAATTCTTTCCGTCTTCAGAATCTTTCCATATTTTATAAAATAAATTAAATCCATTTGGAGTAGAGACTATAATAACTTTTGTGGTTGTACCAGAGGTAATTGTAGGATATACTGATGCAAAAAATGCTTCTTGTATATTATTTGGTACGAATGCAAATTCATCAAGTACAAGTAGTGAAAAAGTTTTTCCTCTTACTGCCGATCCACCAGTGGCAGAAGCCATAACTTTTGAACCATTTTCAAGTTCAATATCACCCTCATTCCATCTTTTTACACCTTGTTGAAGCCATCTAGGAAGATGCTCAAACATTAATTTTACTCTGCTGAGTATTTCTCGCGCTTGCATATCTTTATTAGCAAGAATCGCAACTAGATAATTATTATTAAATAATATTTTATGTAAAGTAAATGCACAAACCGTAGTCGTTTTCCCACATTGGCGTAGTAATTTTGCTATACTATATCTATTATTTTCAAAAGTATTAACCATTTCTTCTTGAAACGGCCACATATCAAAATTAATCAAGCCTCTATCGACATGGACAATTTTACAATAATTTTTAATGAAATATATTTGATCTTCGGAGCATTTTTTATACTCTTTAATTAAATCTTCTGTCCAATTTATAGTAACATTAATGTTTTTAAGATTACTATTATTTAAATAATTTTCGGTCGCCATTATAAATTCTTTTATTCACTTTTTAAAAGTTTTAATATATCCGCAGTGCTTCCAACATACAATGTATTGTTAATTGTATCTGGGCCTTCTTTTTCTTTTTCTTGTTTCTTGATATCTTTAACTTGTTTTGAAAGATGTAAAAGCTTTTGATTAGCATCTACTAAATTATTAATAAGTGTTCCAACAACTTCAAAAGCACGAGGATGCTGAGCTTGTCTAGCAAAATCTATCATATCAGTCAAAGCGCCTTGACCTTGTTCTATGATATCATAAAGATTTCTTCTAGCATACTCATAATCTCTTTCTGCTTTATCTGAACCAGTTCCATCAGTAAATACCGGTGTGGCTTGTTCTACATCTGAAGCTTTTACATTATAAGAAATGCCCAAGATATTGCTTATATTATCATTATTTGCTATCATAACAAACCCTAATTTATGTTTGTAAAAAAGTCCGTAATATATCCATAATTATCATTTGCAGTTATATTAGATATTGGAATAGAAATAGAAACATTACTTGTTGGATTTCCATTTGCATCTAATCCAGGAATTATAGTGAAATATTCAGCGACTGGAGTTTCTTCATATATATTTAATTTCGCAGCATATGTATTGGCTCCAATATAAGCACTACTCATTACTAATGCTGTTGAATTAATATATGTAATTGAAGTGTTTGCCGGAATTCCATATGTTGTTGAAGTTACAAATTGACCAATACTTGCGCCGCCATTAGAAGATAATGTAACTGTAGCACTATTTGTAATCAAATTACCATATACTGTAATTGGAACTCCGTTGACGCCTTCTGCTGCTGTATTGGTGGAAGGAATATAGAAATTAACATCGACTTGAGTGATAAGCCCTTGAGTAGAAATTGGACCAAAAATATATCCCTTTAATACAAATTCTAATTCCCAAATGATAGCATATCGATCAGTAAAACTTCCTTCATATGTATCTTGATAATTAATTGATTTTAAAATAATAGGAATATCCATTATAATTCCCATTTCAGGAATCAGATTTATAGCTGTCGTCCATTCTGGTTTAAAGAAAGGAAGTATTTGTTCGACAATCCTACAAGCATCATCGGCATTTCTAGTCAATATTGATAATGAAATATTAAAATTATAAGGAACTGGATTATATTGAGTATTTGATACGTTATTGGCAGACCCAACTTGTTTGTTTCTTCCTATAGTATTTAATTTTCTTGAATTATCATAGTCTATACTTTTTATTTCAAATGTCATTCTAGGAAGTATTTGATTTGCTTCACGTAACAAATCAGGATTTTGTTGTAATCTAGCCAAGTATCTATCTTTAGGACCATAAGAAAGCGGAACAGTAATACTTTGAACGGTATTGTTATTACCGTCTACTCTATCTATTAGAATATCATTAAAGAGTGATCCAAAAAGAGTGATGTATTTTCTTATAGATCCAAAATAAAACGACCAACCAAACATTAATAGCCACCGTCATCAGAAAAAGGATTTTGAATCGAAAAATCAATAAATCCTGCCGCTAAAGTCTCAAATTCTTGATTTTGAATAATAGGATCAGTATCATTTATACTTGGATTGTCAATAATAAAATCATATCCATTTTGTGTTTGTAAATTGTAACCGTTTTCAGTTAATATAAAATAGTTTTGATTATCATCTACTGAGTAATATTGTTGTACGTTATCAACAGCAGGAATACCGGTATTAAATCTTTCTGAGTTATAATTAAATTTCTCTAATTGAAGTTCAAAATATTGTAAAGCACCTGTCTGATAAAATGAAGCTTCATGTTCAACAAACTTAATTTCAAATAAACCATTTGTAAACGGAAAATAAACTAAATCACCTTCTAAAGGTCTGATCATATTATAAAATGCTCCAATATCTTCAGCAAATCTTCTTCTACTTAAAGAAAGAACTAACTTATCAGCAACATTTAATCCAAACTTGCTGAGTAAATCTCCATCTCCTTGAAATCCTTCATAGGTATTGATATACATTTCTATTGGTATTGCTGTATTAAATGATGAAGTAGGTGCTTCATCAAATAACGGATCAATATAATTTGTGGAACGAATTATATAATAAACATCTATTCCAAAAATCTTAATCATCTCATCAGCAAGATTTTGCATGAGATTTTGCTCTGGCGAATAATCTGTAGCTCTGAAAAAAAAGTTTGTCGCCATTGCGGTTCCTTGTAGTATAATCTATATTTATACACTACACATTTGTCTATATTTCATCACACTGTGTCTATGAATACCAAGTATTTTTGCGGCTTTAGTTGCTTTCATATGCATTGTGGCAATAATATCGTCTCTATACTTATCTATTTGAAGTTTAGATTCTGATATCTTATTGCGGGTTTCTTTTGATTTGGGTACACCAACATGAGGATGTGGTTTACCTTTTAGTGCTTTTGAGATATTATCACCAACTTTTTTCTTATACTCATCTTGTTTCCAACGATCAGATACAATATTAGCCATAGTATCTCTGTATTCTTGTGAACCAAATTCCATGCGGACTAGTCTATTCTCAACAGGAAACTTTTCAGCCATAGTCTTTATCATAGACTGTTTTCTTTTTTCTATAACTTCTGGATTTGATGATTGATTATCTCTAGTCTCTAAACCTTTCATATATTTTTCGCGTACTTCAGGACGTTGCATGGCTTCTTTGGTTTTCTGAGAGATTCTTTTCTTGATATCTTTCTCATATTCTTCGGCTGTCCAATGACCATTTCGATGTTGTGTTAAGTTATAGTATTTTTTACCAAGTTCTTCTATTGGAATCATTGATAACCAACGATACTCTTCGTCTAGAAGTTCTAATTTTGTGGTGTAAATCCTAGAAATTATTCGCCTTTTGAAATCTGATTTTCTTCTATTATATGATTTTCTCATCCACCTAGAACTACAAATGTAACCATCAGATTCGATTCCCCAATGTGATCCTATATAAAACTTTTTGTGCTTACGATCATACCAAATATAAACAAATCCGTACTTTTTCATTTTAAACTCCTTTGAATAATATACTATCTTATACCACATCTAATAGATGTACATTTATTTAGTCATGCAAGACTAAAATGGGTCTTCTACCCGATCATGTCCGAAATTGGGAGACTCCACGAAGTATACATTTCTTGTTCTAATGATTCTATTTCTTTTTGAGCATTATCATAAATTTTATTAGCATTAAATTTCATACCACCTGGTAAATTTACGTCTTGATATTTAATCAGATTCTCCCCCCACTGTCTTTTAATTAATGCAGAAGCATATCGAATTAACCAACGATCTCCCCAGGCTTTAGAATATACTTCAGGATCAATGATTTGATATGCCTCTATTATGAGATATGAACCCGGACTTACAATATCCCATGCCATATCAAGATAAAGAATATTATTGTATCTATTATATCGAAGAGGTTGCTGACCGACTAAAAGTTGTTCTAAAAATTGAATATGCTGCATGGCGAGATAATAAGGAACCATTGTTGTAGCCGTCAAGTCATACAAATCATTCAGTGTGATTTGATAACGAATATTAAATAAATTATTAGAAGATAAAGATTCACCCACCGGAAACAGATTGATGGCTCCAATTATGTTTGATGGCATAGTAATATATTGATTATTAATATCTGTTTGTGTTACTTGATATTTGTAAAAAGTTCTTTCAGAACCTTCAAAGTGATAGTCCCAGAAAAAAGTTAAAGCTTCATCTATACGATCTTCTACTTGATCATCATCCACATTGATATCAATTACTGGAGCACCAACTCTACGAAGACAATAGTTTTTAAATTCTTCTCTGGTTGCAGGTATAGCCATTGTATTTTCCTTTAAATGTATTTACTATGTGAAGTAAAATATTACCGCACCACTTTGTCCAGATATATTATTACCAGAACCATTAGAACCCGCGCCGCCCGCGCCGTATGGACCACCATTTATTCCAGTTGTACCTGTACTATTTCCTGCGGGAGTTGCATCAAAATTATTTTGTCCGGTAATATTTGCTATGTTTCCACCAGTTGCACTTCCTCCATATGCTGCCCCCATAGTAAAAACACTTCCTCCTCCGTTATCAGTCATTGAAGTAATACTAAACGTACCAGAAGTAACTGTAGTAGCACTACCCGATTGACCTCCAGAAGAACCACCATTCCCTACTGAATAGTTTATGGTTTTAGTTGATTGCCCGGTTATATTATATGTGCTTCTTGAATATCCTCCAGCAGCACCAGGCGAACCTGGAATAATGCCAAATGGTGGATTGTTAGTTGCATTTCCACCGGCTCCTCCACCGCCCCAAGATTCAATTACTAAATTAATTGCTCCATATGGAATATTTATACTTCCAGATCCATTAGTAAAAGTATATAATGTTGGAGTAAATGTAACACCAGATTTGCCGTGTGCTCCAGCAAATGATGGAAGTATAAATGTCATTATGCGGTGTCTCCACCCATAATCCATGCGGCGGCAGATCCTCCGGAATTATTACTTACATAAAGTATGGCAAGTGCATATTGACCACTTGTATTTGCTCCGGCTGATCTATGAAAAAACGTAGTACCCGTTGCATTTGAGAATGTTACATTTCCAGTTCCAGTTTGAACTACTGTACAATTAAATCCCACAGGAGCTGTATTGGGCAAAGTCACTGTAGTAGCAGAAGAACTATTCATTTCCACTATCTTACCACTATCAGTATTAGCAAGAGTATAGTTCGCAGTCTGTTTATTAATATTTCCAAGAAATCCAGAAATTGTAGAATTACTAAATGTTGTTGCAGAATTTGTAAATACTACATTTTGCGTAGAATTACCTACAACAGCATTTGTCGAAAGTATTATTGAATTAGTATTGATGGCTGTAGAATTTATAGTAGAATATGTTGTGGTAGATGTATTACCTACTATAACAATAGCTGCGGCCGCGTTAACGGATAGATTTGCTGATATTACACTATTACCACTTACAGAAAAAATATTTGATATTGTTATTGCATTGGTAAATGTCCAGTTGTTGGCTGCAATCTGAGCACCCGTCAATCCACTAACTGACGTTGACCAATATACATTACTTCCTGTAGAATCGGCAGACGTTAAAACTTGACCGGCAGAACCAGGACTTCCATTGGCTATTATAGTTACGCCAGAACCAATAGTTAAGTTGGCGTTCATTATAGTTGTATTGGATATTGTTATTGCATTGGTAAATGTCCAGTTGTTGGCTGCAATCTGAGCACCCGTCAATCCACTAACTGACGTTGACCAATAAACATTACTTCCTGTAGATGTTAAAACTTGACCCGCAGAACCAGAACTTCCATTGGCTACAATAGTTACACCAGAACCAATAGTTAAATTGGCATTTAATGTAGTAATGCCGCCGATTGTTGTATTACCACTGATATTGGCCGTACCGATTATAGCAACATTTGCATCTGGAGAAGAAGTATTGAATCCAATTTTACCGGTATTTGCCCAAATTAAATTATTGTTTACGATTAGGCCATTTTTTACGACAAAAGAATTATTAGTAGTAGCCATATCGGTTCCCTTTCCCCGGAATATATTTGCTACTATTTATATTATGAATTATCCGGCCAACCTTGAGTAAAATCTGTGTTGGCTAATATTGAACTATTGGTGCTGTTTATTAGATTTATATAATACTTTTCTTGATCATATGCCGCTTGAACATGAGCAAATACTTTATTTGTTATGTTTGCCATATCGGATGCAGTTAGTGTAATGAAATCAGTATCATTTATTTTCCAATTAATAGAAGAATTTGATGAATTTAACATAAAAGAAGCTGTCATATATTTTATTTGTGAATCGCGGTCGGTGGCAAATACAGTATTACCTATAGTTATTCCGCCTGTTTCAATTTCATATCTTTTATCTGTTATAGAATTTATTAATTGATTAGTTGAAAGAAGAATTGTATTCCAAGATTGTGTCCAAACTCCATCAATAATTTGTGGCCGACTTTCTTGTACCATCCAACCAAAATTAACATTTGGTGTGGGCGTAGGAACAACGACTACATATTCTATATCATTTATAATTCCTCCAGACCAATTTTCTGGAAAACTTACATTAAGATTTTCCATTATCGGATTTGCTGGATATTGAATTATTTGATTATTAGATATTATTGCATACATATCATTATCCGTAAACTATTCCATTTATACCAATAGCAGTTCCGCCAATAATTATATTGGTCCATGTAATTGCATTTGTAGATGTTTGAAGAACAAAGCCTGACCCTCCTGCAACATATAATCCTCCTCCATACCCAACACAATTTAAATTACCAATATTAGCTGATGTTCTATTTGTCCAAGTTGTTCCATCCGGAGAAGTTTGAATTGCACCATTAACACCCACGGCTACAAATATACCATTACCATATGTTACAGCAGACATTTGATTAGTGTTAGCAGTTGTACGACTAGTCCATGTAATTGCGTTTGTAGATGACCATACCGATCCAGTGGCTCCAGCAGAAACATACACTCCATTGCCATATGCTACACCATATTGTACATTAGCATTTACACGAGTTCTATTTGTCCAAGTTGTTCCATCTGGAGAAGTTTGAATTGCACCGCCACCGCCTACAGTCACAAATAACCCATTACCGTAAGTTACAGCTTGTATAGTGTTAGTATTAGCTCCAGTTCTACTTGTCCAAGTTGTTCCATCCGGAGAAGTTTGAATTGCACCACCGCCACCCCCTGCTACAAATATACCATTACCATATGCTACACCATTCATGGTATTAGTAATAGAACCAGCAAATGCCTGAGTATTCCAAGCAATGCCATTATTAGATGTTGATACTTGTGCTGTAGTACCTACTGCGGTATAAATTCCATTGCCATATGCTATAGCTTGCCATACAAGTGAAGTTCCTGTATTATATCTTGGCCAAAAAACGCCATCTGTTGATATAAGAGAATTTGTAATCCCGGCCATAGCAACAAATTGTTGTATATGAGATGTATTTGCTGGTAATAAGTATTCATTAAATAAAGCCATTATCTAACATCTCTATTAACTTGATTTCCATACCAAGTTGTTCCTCCATTTGGAGTAAAAAATACCCAAATATCGGTATTAGCAGAAGGAATCGGGGCGGCCGCGCTAGGCCATTTGGGAGTATTAAACCAAGATATAGTATTAGTTCCACCATTGGCAAGAACTAAAACAAAAGAATATGCTGAGTTACTGGGAATACTACTAAAACTAATATTGGCAGCAGATCCATTTGCTGTAGCCTGAAAGAAATTTGCTGTAGAGCAATTAATTACAATATTATTTGTAGTTGCTATAGTTGTTTGTGCTATAGCATAATTTCCATTTATCATTAATTTGGTGGCTGGAGCAGTATTTGCAACACCAATATTTCCATTTGAAACAAAATATACACCAGTACCAATTGTGACTACATTTGTTGTAGTAATTAAATTTGCAGTACTAATTGCTACAGCATTTACTAAAGTTGAATTGGCGGTAAAAGTAGTACCAACATTTGCTGAAGTTGTTACATATAACGTAGCAGTATTTGTCTGTCCTGTAATATTAATTGCAGCAGCATTTACTAAAGTTGAATTGGCGGTAAAGGTAGTACCAACAGCATGAGATGAACCATTGACAACACCGGTATAATTTGGTAAATATGCAGCAATACTTGTATTGACTGCTGCTAGGGTTTGGAATGTCGAATTTACATAAGTGTTACTAGCTGCATAAGCATATATTGCTGTATTTTGAGCAAAAGTAGAATTTACATAAGTGTTACTAGCTGCATAAGCATATATTGCTGTATTTTGAGCAAAGGTAGAATAAACACCAGTATTTTGAGCAAAAGTAGAATTTACATAAGTGTTACTAGCTGCATAAGCATATATTGCTGTATTTTGAGCAAAAGTAGAATTTACATAAGTGTTACTAGCTGCATAAGCATATATTGCTGTA